>Ga0210384_10009321_pt1 | contig 10139 bp, 6 predicted proteins | sample IncBWH2MmetaG_FD_160574 | JGI IMG/M metagenome (GOLD analysis project Ga0210384, IMG submission 160574) | Forest soil microbial communities from Barre Woods Harvard Forest LTER site, Petersham, Massachusetts, United States - Inc-BW-H-2-M | ecosystem: Environmental > Terrestrial > Soil >...
CAACTATTAGATGCTTCTCCGTGACCTCTGTGCCCTCTGTGGTTAAATCTTCTCTTCGATTTTCTTCACTCTTTCTGCCAACTCCGGCAACCGCGCAAACCAAAAATACGACTCCTTGAATTGCTCCAACGGCCGCGCCGGCGTTCCCCACACGGTCTGCCCTTTCCGAATGATCTTTCCCGTCGGAATCCCCGCTTGCGCCCCCGCAATCGAACCGTCTTCCAGCGTACAGTGATCCGCGATCCCCACCTGCCCGCCCACCACAACGTGATGCCCCAGCTTGCTCGACCCGGAAATCCCCGTCTGAGCCGCGACCACCGTGTGCGCTCCAATTTGCACATTGTGGCCCACATGCACCAGGTTATCCAGCTTCACTCCCTCCGCGATCCGCGTGTCATCCAGCGATCCTCGGTCAATCGTCGTATTTGCCCCGATCTCCACGTCGTCCGCAATCTCCACCAGTCCCGCCTGCGGAAATTTCCAATACCGCTCGCCATCGAACGCAAATCCAAATCCATCCGCCCCCAGCACCGCTCCCGCATGAATTTCCACGCGGTGCCCGACGCGCACTCCTGCATAAAACGTCACCCGCGGGTGGATCCTGCAGTTTTCTCCAATCCAGCAGCCCGCGCCGATCGCGCTATGCGCTCCAATCTGTGTCCCGTCTCCCACGTGCGTGTCTTCGCCAATCACAGCGTAAGGGCCGACACTCACATTCGCGCCAATTCGCGCCAGCGGCGCCACAATGGCCGTCGGATGAATTCCCACCGCGATGGGCGCACGCTCCAGTAGAAGTGCCGCGGCCTTCGCAAACGCCACTTTGCTTTTGCCACTTCGCAGGACCGTTTTCGCTGGCAGAACGATTCCTTCTGGCGCCACCACACAACTCGCCGCGGAACCCGCCGCGCGCTCCGCATACTTCGCCGACTCCACATAAATCAACTCCTTCGCCCCAGCGCGTTCCGGCGCCGCCACACCGGTAATCTCCAGTGCCCCGTCTCCATCGAGCCGCGCGTCAATCGCCTTCGCCAGTTCCGCCGCCATCCACTTCATCCCCGCCTCCAATCAACTCTTCTCAGCGTTCTCTGCGCTCTCTGTGTCCTCTGTGTGAAATCTTTCTTTTTGCTCTCTTCACAAGAAACCATACAGCGCCGGCTCCCCCTCCGGCCGGTTCTTCCACCGCGCATGAATCCAAACCCACTGCTCCGGATGCTTCCGGATAATCTCCTCGATCACTTTTGTAAACCGCTGCGTATTTTCCCGGATGTCCCGCTCCGCATCCCCGGTCCGCACCAATTCCACCGGCGGCTCAAACCGCAGCCTATACTTCCGCAAATCCTTATCCCAGTACGCATATCCCGGCACCACCGCCGCATCCGTATGCAGGGCCACTCGCGCTATGCCCGTCGTCGTACACGCCGGCGTCCCGAAAAAATCCACAAACACGCCTTCTCCCGGCATCGTGTTCTGGTCCGCCAGAATCCCAATCGTTCCCGCCTCCTTCAGGACCTTCAGCATCATCCGCGCCGCTTCATTCTTGTAAATCGGCTTGTTCCCCGACCGCCCGCGATATTCGTTCACCATTTCGTCCAGCGGCGCGTTATCCAAAGGCCGCGCCATATAGTGCAGCGGAAACCCATACAAAGCGTGCGCATACGAAGAAAGCTCCCACGCACCAATGTGCCCTGTCAGGTAGATCACACCTTTCCCGCGGCTTTTCCCGGCCAGAAAATTCTCATGCCCGTCCAGCACCACCACATTTTCAATATTCTCTCGCGTGTAGCCCGGCAGCCGCGCAAACTCCGCTGCCATCCACCCGAGATTTCGCGCCATCCCCTTCAACACTGTCCGCCGCTGCCCCTCGCTCCACTCCGGAAACGCCAACCGCAAATTAAATTCCGCCGTCTTCCGCATTTTCGGCAGTAGCAACAGCAGCAGCCGCACCGTCCGCGCAGCCAAACTTCGCGCCACCGGCCGCGGCAACACCCCCAGCATTTTCACAAACGCCCAAGCCACCGCGTATTGAATCCGCTCCATCATTTCCCGTTCGAAAAGCCCCTTTGGAGTGCGGCCTGCCCTGAGCAAGCCGAAGGGTAGCTCTGCTACCACCTTTGCGGTTGATCGCCACAAAATAACTCAACCGCCAATCATCCAATCCACCCAATCCCCCACTTCCAACCTTCCAAGATACACCGACAATGCTAAACTCCTCCTTCCGTGACCCAAACCAGCAACGAAATCCCCGATTCCCGGCCGCTCTCACCCACAGCGCGCCTCCTCTGGCTCGCCCTGATCCTCTCCACGCTTTACCTCTGCTATTTCCACAATCTCGGCGCACTCGGCCTCGTCGGCCCTGACGAGCCGCGTTACGCATGGATCGTTCGCGACATGCAGGAAACCGGCGACTGGGTCACACCACGCCTCTACGGCAAGCCCTGGTTTGAGAAACCCCCGCTCTACTACTGGGGCGCAGCGCTCAGCTTCAAGCTCTTCGGCGTTAGCGAAACCTCCGCTCGCCTGCCCAGCGCCATCTCGGCGCTTCTCGCCACCTTGGCTCTCGCATGGTTAGCCCTGCGCCTCTACGGCGCCGAAACCGCTCGCTGGCTCCTGCTCCTCCTGCCCACCACTGTTGGCATGATCGGCTTCTCTCACGCCGCTGCCACCGATATGCCCTTCGCCGCCATGCTCACCATCGCCATGGTCTTCGCCGCGCAACTCCTGAATCTCGTTCCGTCCGTCACTCCGCAATCACAAATCCACCCGGCCTCGACAAGCTCTCTTCGTTCCTTTATCTCACTTACCTCCTCAACCTCCTCTTCCTCCTTCTTCTTCGGTTTTTTTCTTGGCCTCGCCGCTCTCGCAAAAGGTCCCGCCGCGATCATTCTCTCTGGCGGCGCGGTTCTTCTCTGGGCCGTCTTCACCAAGCGCTGGCGCGACGCCTTCCGCTGCCTTCATCCCGTCGCCATCGCCGGCTTTTGCCTTACCGCTCTTCCCTGGTACATCCTCTGCGCCCGCCGCAACCCCGACTTCTTCCGCGTCTTCATCATCGAGCACAATTTCAACCGCTTCCTCACTCCCGAATTCCAGCACATCCAGCCCTTTTGGTATTACGTCCCCATTTTTGTCCTCGCCGTCTTTCCATGGATATTTTTCCACGCGCACGCCAAGCTGCAATTCTTCTCTGATTGGATTCGGCGGCTACCCGCAAGCCACTCACAAGCCCTCCTGCTAGCCTGGGCAACCTTCACATTTCTGTTCTTCACCGTCTCAAAATCAAAGCTGCCGGGTTATATCATGCCGGCCATCCCTCCCATGGCGTTTCTCATGGCAAACGCGGCGGCCTCAACCGCCAGAGACCCGCGCCGCTCTCCCCGTTGGCCGGTTCTGGGCACAGGCTTGACCCTTCTTGTTTTCGGAATTGTCCTGCAGCGCCAGGCTCACAGAATTCCCGCCATGCCGTGCCTTGGTCACGCCTGCGGGGCAACAATAATTTGGGCCACTTCCATTGTTGGTGGATTGCTGGTCGGTGTCCTGGCCATCCGTCACAGACTGCGTTTCGGTCTATTCACCGCGGCTCTCGCGATGTTGCTTCTGATCGCTGAGGTGGAACGACTTCTTCCCGACATCGATGCCGGGGTTTCCGCCCGAAGCGCCGCATACGCAATTAAAAGTGGCTGGCCGGAGTTCTCGGCGGAAAATGCAGCAACCTGGCAGCTCAATCGTTCCTTTGTCTATCAGCTGAACTATTACGCGCACAAAGAAATTCCCGAATGGAAACCCGGCGATCCGCGTCCTGCGCTGCTCTTCGTCGCCAAGGGCAAACAGCAGGAGGCTGCCAACTACGGATTTCGTTGTGTCGATTTTGCTGCGTATTCCGCGGTCATCCCCTGCCGGGACGCCGGTTCACTTGGCGGACTTGGCGGCAGGAGTGGTACCGGCAGCCTGAGTGACCGGCAGCCGCGTTAAGAAAAACGTCACTACGCGATTCTCATACTCGCGTTTTTCATCGTCCGGCAGATTAACAAAGTTTCCGTGCGCAATGATCGCCTGTTCCCTGGGCTCCGGCGCCTTCAGGAACACTTCGCGGGTGATCGAGCCAAGCTCCGGATCATCCGCAGCCTGAATAAATAGCATCGGCACTCCAGCCATTCCCGAGAGCTTCGCCGACAACGGCGGATCGTTCATGTGCTGGTAGTTCATCCACGCAAAGCACATCTGCGCCGACTTCACTACCATGGGAAATCCGCCCACGCCGGTTTTTTCCACGCCAATCTTCACCATCTGCCTCGGATAGTCATACACCGCATCAAGTGCCAGCGCGCGCACCCGAGGGTCTTTTTCCGCTTCGCGCAGCGCGGCATACGCTCCAATGTTGTAGCCCCACAATCCAAAACGCGCCGCGTCCACGTCATTCCGCTTCGCCAGCGTATCAATCGCCGCGCGCACTTCGTCCGCCTCGCGATAACCGAACGTCGTGACGCCGGCGTTGGCGCCGTGCGCGGCAAAGTCAAACACAAACACGTTGTACTGGTGATCCTGCAGCGCCGAAACCAGCGTCAGCAATTCGCCCCTGCTCGATTCATATCCGTGCAGCAGGACTATTGTCGGTGCACCGCGGAAGCCCGGGAAAAACCATCCGCGCCGGCTCCCCAGCCCCGCGATGGCAAAATCCACTTCGTCGGGACGCCCGGGAAAGCTGGCCATATTAATTTCGGAACTGGTGCGCTGCGGCTTCACGATCCAGTACGTCAGAACGCCAGAGATAACTACCGTGGCCAGGAGGGCAAAGAAAACGAACGCGAGGATAACGATCAGGAGCTTCGTGTACCACCGGCTCGGATAATGCAATTCATCAACTATGGACATGGGCTCAGGGCTGGTCTGCGCCAGCGTGTCTAATTTCCGCCTTACTTGGTGCGATCCTAAATGCTATAGCCGAATCGTAACATGCGGGTTCCCACAGTTCGCTTCTGTTCTCGGCCTGATGTGCCCGATTCGTATCGGGTTTAGCGGGTTGATTTGGCAGGAGTTCCCCCGAATCGGCTATCATGTCACGTGGGCAGGCGGGCAGCACACCGGCCCATTCCGATGAACATTATTGACCTCCGCCAGACGACTGTCCGTCAGCTTGAGCCGCTGCTGCTTGAGGAAGCCCGCCATTGGCGCGACGAACTGCATTGGGATTATCGCAGCGCGCTGGACCTGATCAAACGATTTCTGGATGCCCACGCGCTTTCCGGCTGTGTGGCGTTTGAGGGCGGGCACGCGGTCGGCTATTCCTTTTACGTGCTCGAGGATTACAAGGGATTGATCGGCGGACTTTACGTTTCGCCGAGCCAGGTGCAGGAGCCGATTGGGCGGCGGCTGCTGGACGAGATGCTGTTCAGCATGCGCGCGCTGCCGCAGTTGCATCGCATCGAAGCGCAGCTTATGCCGTTCGGCGGGCCGGTGGATGCCGCGCTGCGCGACCAGGGCTTCCGGCTGTACACGCGGCAGTTCATGCTGCTCGACCTCCAGAAGAAGAGCGACCCCGTGCCCAGTATGAATTCCGGTTTGCGCCTCGACCGCTGGCATGACCGCTACTTCGAGCCGTGTGCCAAGCTGATTTATCTGGCGTACGCGAACCACGTCGACGGCGACATCAACGACCAATACCGGACTCGGAACGGCGCGCTGAAATTCTTGAAGAACATCATCCTGCTTCCCGGCTGCGGCCAGTTTCTGCCGAACGCTTCGTTCGTCCTCCATCATCCGGAGAGCGACGAACTCGCCGGGGCGATTCTGACCAGCGAAGTTTCCACCGGCGTCGGCCACACCACGCAAATCTGCGTGATGCCCGGCTTTCAGGGCCACGGGCTCGGCCGGATCCTGATGCTCACCGCCGCGGAAACGCTCCGCGCACTGAAGTTCAGCGAACTCACGCTCACCGTCACCACCGAAAACCGCACCGCCGTCCATCTTTACGAGCGCCTCGGCTTCTCGAAGGTGAGATCGTTCACCGCCGGCGTCTGGCCGAAGTGAAGTCTTCAGTAATCAGTAACCCGAAACTGATTCCGACCTCCTTTTGACACGGTCATTTCGCAGCCTTCAATTTCTGCTGTGCACTCTCGAATTCGTCGCCGGGGAGCCACCTGATTTCGGAGGATTGGGTGGCGGCGGCTTGGCCGAGGGCGTAACCAAAGGTGGCTAGCTTGGCGTCGCCGGTGAAATCCCAGGATTCCATGAAGGCGTCAGCGGGTTTGTGGTAGTGGTTCTCGACGTAGTCTTTGGATTGCGCTTCACCCCAGGCCAGGTCGTGGCCTTTGAATTTGAGGCCTTGGCTGATGGAGAAGGCGGGAATGCCGACGCGGCCGAGGCTGAAGTGATCGGAGCGGTAGTAGTGGCCTGCTTCGGGATGCGCGTCGGGCTTGATGGCTAATCCAAAGTCTTTCGCGATTTTTTCCACTTCGGGATAGAAGGTGGTGCGTTCCGCGCCGGTGACTTCGACTTCTTCGGGGATGCCGAGTGGGGCCAACGCGTCGTAGTTCAAATCCACGATGGGTTGCGCAGGCAGCTGATCGAGATGCTTGCCCAGGTATTCGGAGCCGAGCAGGCCTTGTTCTTCCGCAGTGACGGCGGCAAAGAGAATCGAGCGTGGCGGCGCGGGCTTGGTGCCGGCCCACACGCGCGCAAGTTCCAGCAAAATACCGCAGCCGGTCCCGTTGTCCACAGCACCGTGATAAATCTGATCGCCCTTGGCGCGCGCGGGGTCGATGCCAAAGTGATCGTAGTGCGCGGTGTACAGAACTGCCTCCGCTCGCCGGTGCTCTGTGTCGGAGCCTTCCACCATCGCCAGCACATTGCGTGAAGAGAAGGGGCGAATCGACGAAGCAATGTGTGCCTTCAGATGTACCGGCAATTCAATTGGCTTGAATTCGCGCGACTGCGCTTGCTTATACAGGTCTTCCAGATTCAGGCCGCCCATGGCGACCAGCTTGCGTGCGACTTCCAGTTGAATCCAGGACGCCGCTTCCAACTTGGGCGTGCCGTCAAGTTTCAGATACGAGCGCTCGCCGCCCCAGGAGTTGCGGACGACTTCCCAGGGATAGCTGGCCAGGTCCGTGCGGTGAATGATGAGCGTGCCCAAGGCGCCATGCCTCGCGGTTTCTTCAAACTTGTAGGTCCAGCGACCGTTGTAGGTGAGCGCCTTGCCCTTGAAAAAATTGGGGTCGTTGGACTCGGGCTCGCTGACGAAGAGCAGCGCCACTTTGCCGCGCAAGTCGTAGCCCTTGTAATCGTCCCATTTGTTTTCCGGGGAAGTTATGCCGTAGCCGACAAAAACGATGGGGGCATCAATGTCGGCGGATTCGGTCTGCGTCTCGTTGCTGGTGACGTAGTCGTCCAGATTTTTCAGCTCCACCGGCGCACCATTCGCGGGCACGAATGTGAACGTAGTTGCTGGCAGAGATCGCACTCCCACCATGGGCACGTCCTGAAAGTAACTACCGTTGGGTCCGGCAGGCTTCAAGCCGTAGGACTTGAACTGGTCTGCGATCCAGTTGGCGGCCGCGTCACCACCCCTTTGACCGGTGCCGCGACCTTCGAGTTCGTCGCTTGAAAGATATTTGACCGTGGCTCGGATGCGCTGGGGATCAATCTTGGGCGATTGCGTTTTTTCAGCGAGCAGGATACCGGCGGCGAGCACAACACAGGCAAGCAGAAGAACAGATTTACGCATGCAAGGACTCCCGTGAAGAGATTGGAAACGACGCAGCCCACTGTAACACGAGAGAGTGGCAAGGGCCGAAGTGGCCAGCGACCAGTGGCCGGGGAGGAGTGACTGGTGATCGGTGACTGGTGACTGGTAGAAGAGCTCCTGTGTAGCGGCCGCCCATCGCGGCGAGGGGGGAACCCGGGGCAGCCTCCGTGTGATTCTGATTTGTGAGTGAGAGAAACGTTCACTCGTTCTATCGAGCAAGAGTCGGCAGGAAATAGAACTCAAGTTTTCGGGGCACCCGGCCGGAGCGCCATTCGGGAGAATGGCGCTCCGGGGAGGGGCGAAAAAAGGACAGGCAGGCGATTCCGGATTTTCCGTGGACGGTATAGAAGCAACAAACAGAAGACTCAAGAAAAAGAAAAATAATTATTTTGGGCATTGCGGATTGTTTTGATTCCCGAGCAACTTTTTGGTGCATGAGGCCATCCAAAGTTTGCGAGGGGTGTAGATTTTTTCGATGGAAATCGAATGTGGTTTTGGAAAATGGTACGGCGCGGCGGGAAATTTATGGTAATCCGTACGAAATTGGAAGAAAAACGGGTTGCACTATTTTAGTGCAGATAGAAAAGTAAGAACTTGCGGAGAGCGAGGAGTTTGGCAGGGGGCATGCAGCTAGTTTGAACGTTGGCTCACCTTTGTGGCGGGGTCAGGTCTTTTTCCACCACGCGGTTTTCAGTAAATAAAACCCGGAAGAGGTGCAACTTGAATTTTTTCAAGCAGTGGATAGGTGTGTCTGTACGCGTCTTGTACGTCTGCGGATTGCTTGCAGGAATGATGCAGCCGGCGATGGCGCAGAACGCGACGACGGGAGAACTGGTTGGCACGGTCACTGACCCGGCCGGAGCAATCGTTCCCGGAGCCAAGATTCACCTGAGGAGCCTTGCGCGGAACGAGACGCGAGAGTCGGAAACGAGCGGCGCGGGAGTGTATCGCTTTTCGCTGCTTTCCCCTGGCAATTATGAATTGAAAACCGAAACGAAGGGCTTTGAGAGCCAGGTGCGGACGGTGGAAGTTTCACTGGGCGCGACGAGAACCGTGGACTTGCAACTTACGATGGGAGCGACGTCGGAGGTAGTGACGGTGACGGAGCAAGCGCCGTTACTGCAGGCGTCCGACGCGAGCGTGTCAACGACGATTTCGGAAACCACCGTGCAAAACGTGCCGAATCCGGGGAACGACATCACGTACTCGGCGTTGCTGACGCCAGGGACGACGGAGAACACAGCCGGCGGCTCTGGAAATTTTTCCGCCAACGGAGTTTCGGCCACAAGCAACCTTTTCACGGTGAACGGAATGGACTCCAACGACCCGTACCTGAACGTGAACAACTCCGGGGCGACAAACCTGACGCTGGGGCAAAACGAAGTGCAGGAAGTGAGCGTGGTGACAAACGGGTATGGAGGGCAGTTTAGCGGGCTGGCGGGATCGAATGTGAACATTACAACGCGGAGCGGAACGAATGATTTTCACGGCGACCTGAAGTATTTCTGGAATGGCCGGACGCTCAACGCGAACTCGACATTTAATAATTCCACCGGCACTCCGCGCTCGTTCGTAAATGCAAACCAATATGGCGGCGATTTTGGAGGACCGATTATCAAGAACAAGCTGTTCGGGTATTTCAACACGGAAGGCTTGTACCTGGTGATTCCGACCTCGGTGAAGACATTGGTGCCAACCCCGCGGTTTGAAAACGACGTGATCGCCAGCCTGCAGCAGCAGGGACTGACGAATTCGGTGGCGTTTTACCAAAACATGTTCAACCTCTACAACAATGCGCCTGGCATCTCGAGGGCAGTGCCGGGAAACAATTCGAGCGATAAAATCGGTTGCCAAGTCGCGCAGCCAGCACAGGGTCAGCCAGCACCGCCGCTTCTGTTCCCGACGGTGGACCCAGCTTTTGGTAACGGACTTGCGGGAGTCGGCAATGCGGCACCGTGCGCGCAATTCTTTAACTCGAACGTGAGCGCGAAGACGCACGAGCAACTGTATTCGTTCCGCATCGACTACAACATCGGGACGAAGGACACGATCTACGGGCGCTACCAGCAGGACAAGGGAGTGCAAGCGACGTACATCGATCCGATCAACCCTGCTTTTAATGACATCAGCAACCAGCCGGAGTATCAGGGGCAGATCAACGAGACGCACTTCTTCAGCGGAACGGCAGTGAACCAGGTGGTGCTTTCGGGGCAGTGGTATTCGGCGCCCTTTTCACAGCCGAATCCGCAAGCGGCGTTTCAGGCATTTCCGACGACGCTGACGTTCAGCAACGGCCTGTTTTCAAACCTTGGTGGACTCGACTATTTGTTTCCGCAGGGCCGCAATGTGACGCAAGCGCAACTCTCGGACGATTTCTCGAAGAGCTTCAGCCGGCACACGA
>Ga0210384_10009322_pt1 | contig 10139 bp, 8 predicted proteins | sample IncBWH2MmetaG_FD_160574 | JGI IMG/M metagenome (GOLD analysis project Ga0210384, IMG submission 160574) | Forest soil microbial communities from Barre Woods Harvard Forest LTER site, Petersham, Massachusetts, United States - Inc-BW-H-2-M | ecosystem: Environmental > Terrestrial > Soil >...
AAAGGCCGAACCCGATGCCGATTGCCGAGCAAACGAGAAGGCCCGCGATCGTCCAGCCTAGCGGAAAGATGATGTCAGCCTGTAACCACATTGCGAGGAGGTCGCCGAAGACTATTCCGAGAATGATCCCCAGAATCCCGCCAGCCTCAGAGATGAACACAGCCTCCGTCAGGAATTGGTGCAAAATATCTCGACTGCGGGCACCGATCGACTTGCGGACGCCGATTTCTTTCGTTCGCTCAGTCACACTGACAAGCATGATGTTCATGATGCCGATGCCTGCCGCAACCAACGCGATGAAACTAATCACGAACGCGCCGACCCGGACGATTCCGGCCACGGAAACGAACGCGCTCTTCAGCGAATCGTTGGAATAAATTTCAAAATCGTTCTCCTGGTTTGCGCGCAAACCGCGCGCGATCCGCATCGCACCAACCGCTTTGTCGAACGTTGCGTTGTAAGTCTCCGTTGAAGGCGCCTGCGTCGCAACGTTCACCGTGCGTTTTGCGGAGCCGAAATCTTCAAAGAAACGCGTGATTGGCATGATGCAAAGGTTGTCTTGGCTCTGACCAAAGGCAGTCCCTTTTTCCGCCAAAATCCCGACGATTGTGTATATGTGACCGGTGACCCGGACCGTTTTGCCGATCGGCGTTTCGTGTGGAAACAAGCGCTTCTCGACCATTTTGCCAACGACGATGACGTTGCGCGCCAGATCGACATCTTCGTCGTTTAAATTCCGGCCATAGCCGAGCGTGTAAGCGTTGGCGGTGAGAAAACTTCGATTCGTGCCGACAACGAGGAGACTTGGCGTTGTCTTCACTCCGTTATAAACCGCCTGGCCTTTCACTTCGTAGCCAAAGCATTTCAGGCAGATTTCGCGCGCATTTCCTTCCATCAATTTCTGGTAATGGAGCGCCTCCTGATAAGTGATGTTGCGGCGGTTCTGATACTTCCTCTTCACGTTGCCACCCGCGGACACGTTTGCCGGGTACTTTGCGAACTGAAAAATGTTCGACCCGAGAAAACTTATTCCGTTCTCGATCGAATATTGGAGCGCGCCGATCGCGGTCATGACCGAAACGACGGAGAAGACGCCGATGGTGATCCCAAACATCGTCAGGCCGGAGCGCAGTTTGTTCACGCCTAACGAACCAAGGGCCATTTTGATCATTTCACTGAATGACATGTCGATCTGGTGAAATTAGAAATGCCTTACTCGTATCTCAGCGCGGCTACCGGATCCAAACGCGAGGCCGACCAGGCCGGCGCAAAACCGGAGACTAGGCCGGTCAGCACCGACACAATCATGCTTGCAACGACCAGCCCTAAGGAAAACTGAATCGGGAATGATGGGACCGCCTTGCCGATTCCGAAACACATGAAATAAGCGACGGTCAGACCAATAAATCCGCCCAGCAAACAAAGCGCCGTCGATTCGATCAGGAACTGCAGCAGAATTGTTCGCCGTCGAGCGCCGAGCGCTTTGCGTGTTCCGATTTCCTTCGTCCGCTCCTTCACGCTCACGAAAGTAATGTTCATGATTCCGATCGCGCCGACGAACAGTGAAAGGCCGGTGATGAAGAGGCCGGCGATAGCGATGGTATTCTTGACAGGATCGAGCGTGCTCTTGAACGCCTGTTGTTCGTTAATCGAGAAATCTTCTTTCTTCTCCGGGGCCAAACCACGCACGCGCCGCATCATTCCCGTCAATTCATCCTTGGCTGCGGCCAATTTGGTCTTGTCTTTTACTTTTACACGCACGTCGGATTCGCCTTGATTCTGTCCTCGTGCATCCACTTCGCCCTTCATGTTGAAGTACTTGTTAAAAGCCGCCAATGGCATCGCCACCATCGAGTCCCAGCTGAACAATCCAAGGAAAGTCCCCTGGCGAGAGTTCACGCCAATGACTTTGAACAGGTGACCGCTAATGAGAACAGACTTGCCGATTGGGTTCTCCGATGGAAACAAAGCGTCCGCGACGTCGTAACCGATCACCACAACTTGCGCGCCGTCACGTGATTCGATCTCGTTAAAGAATCGACCTTCCTTGCAGTCGATCGTCGATGTAAGCGTGAAATCCGAAGTGGATCCAAGCGTGAATACATTCTCCACTTCGTTTCCGCCATACTTGATCGACCGCATCAAACTCGATGTCGGCACCGCCACAACAAGGGTCGAATTCGGGGTGGCTGCGATCATGCGATTAATCGTCTCGGCGTATTCCGTTTGGATTTTTTTTCGGTCGCGATAGTTCCACCAGTCGTCCACCGGCTTCCATGGCCATTGCGTCACGTAAAGCACGTCGTCGCCCAGCACAGCCATGCTCTTATCAAAGCCAACGGAAATCCCGCCAATCGCTGTGCCCATCAGCGTGACCGCAACAATGCCAATGATTACGCCGAGAGCCGTCAGCGTTGAGCGAGTCAGATTCGACCGCATCTGCGCGTAAGCGATCCTCCAACTTTCTTCGAGCTCGTAGAGAAAACGTTTCATAATTTAGCTGGCAGCGACAGTTTCCAATTGCGGTACAAAAGTTTGTTCGTCGCTTTCAACCACACCGTCGCGCAAATGAATGGTGCGGCGTGCATGCGCGGCAATGTCGCGTTCATGCGTGACCAGAATGATGGTGTGGCCGCGCTGATAAAGGTCTTCGAGCAAGGCCATGATTTCTTCGCCCGTTTTAGAATCTAAATTTCCAGTCGGCTCATCCGCCAAAATAATGGACGGATTGTTTACGAGCGCGCGGGCGATCGCGACCCGCTGGCGTTGACCACCGGACAATTCGTTAGGCTTGTGTTGAATCCGATCACCCAAGCCGACATCGGTAAGAGCTTGGGTAGCGCGTTCTTCGCGGCTCTCCCTACCCATCCCGGCGTAAATCAAAGGAAGCTCGACGTTGCGGAGGCTGGTTGCACGCGGGAGCAGGTTGAACGTCTGAAAAACAAATCCGATCTCGCGATTCCTGATCGCGGCCAGTTCGTCGTCGTCCATCTCAGCTACATTGCGTCCATTAAATTCGTAACGGCCGGACGTCGGCGTATCGAGACAACCGAGCATGTTCATCAGCGTTGACTTACCGCTGCCGCTTGGCCCCATGATTGCGAGATATTCGTTGCGATGAATTCGTAAGGACACGCCGCGGAGAGCGCGCACGGTTTCTTCGCCCATCACGTAATCCTTCGTGATGTTCTCGATCTCGATTACTATCGGGCCGGGTGGACGATTCTTCGTCACTTCAACGCTTCCTTGTCGTACGTGACCTTCGCGCCTTCCTTTAATTTTCGGCTGATCGCGCTGTAGGTGCCGGAGATTACTTCGTCACCTGGTTTGATCCCGTCCTTGATTTCCATGTAAGAATCATCCGCGATTCCCGTCGTGACTTTCACCATGTGCGCCTTGCCGCCGCTCTTCAGAAAGACGACTTTCGAAAGTTTTTCGCGCTCTTCCTTTTGTGCCTGCTTTTCCTGAAGATTGCTTGAGACCTCAGCGCTATTGTCCTCCTTGTCGCGCGAGGCGAGACGTTCCTTACGCTTCTCGATTTCTTCCGGGCTCAAATTGGTCTCGCCGGTGCGAATAGTGACGCTTTGTAAGGGCACAGCTACCGCGTCTTTCACCACGTTGGTTTCGACGTCTGCCGTGCAGCTTAGACCCGGCTTCAACGTCACATCGTGATCTTCGATTCGGATTTTGACCTCGAAGTTGGTTACTTCTTCCTGGGTGCCAGCACCGGTTGTTTTTCCGGTGTTGGCGATCTGGTAAACAGTCCCATGAAACTTGCGATCGGCGTACGCGTCGATCTTGATGTTGGCCTTATCGCCCACCTTCACGTTTACGACATCGTTCTCGTTTACATCGACGCGCGCTTCCATGTGACTGAGATCCGCCACACGCATGACTTCGGTACCGGCGAATTGTCCCGTCGCTACGATGCGCTCGCCCAGCTTGCTGTTTAGAATTGTCACGTTGCCGTCGATTGGCGAATACACGGTCGTTTTCGAAAGCTGATCGCGCGCCTGGCTGGAACCCGCCTGCGCACGCTCGATTTCATGCAACGAACTTTCGAAGGTGTTCTTGGCCACATCGTGAGCAGCCTGAGCCGCATTGTATTCCTGTATTGAAATCGTCTTCTTGGCGAACATATCGTCGGCGCGCTTGAGATCCTGCTCCGACTTCAACATGGTCGCCTTCTGCTGAAGATTCGTCGCCTTGGCTGAACTGATTGCCGCTTCCTGTTGCTCGAGCAGCGCCTTGTAGGAATCCGGTTTTATCCGCACGAGCAGATCGCCTTTATTGACCGCCTTGCCATCTTCGACCGGCAAATCGATGATTTCGCCCGCGACTTCCGGAGAAATCTTCACCTCCGTCTCGGGTTGCACTTTGCCCGTCGCGGAAACGGTCTGGACAATCGTTTTACGAGCCGCTTTCTCCGTCGTAATCGGAATCGGCTTCTCGCGTTTACTGTTAATTATTGCAACGATGATCCACAAAACCACCAGCCCAATTGAGCCAAAAATAATGTAGCGTTTGCGTCGCGACCGGCGTTTCTTGGCAACAGAGGGCGCGGCTGCAGGGGTAGTTAAGGCTTGATGCATAGATTCCTCGCGAGGTGGAGCAAAGGCGTCAGAAATTATCCTACTTTAGACCGTTGAAAAGCAAACGTGTTCAGTGCCATCCATAGTAAGATGCCGCCAACCGGGCTTCCAGATTCAATTAATTAGATGTCGCTCGCCGTTGAATTTGTTCGATCGCCCAATCCGCATGTTCGGCGATCAAGGGCTCGGCGTCGGTGGCGACTCGTTCCAAGGCCGGCAAATCGTCCCGTGTTCCGACATTCCCAAGCGCGACACATACATTTCGCAGAAAACCACGGCGCTTGATTCGTTTGATCGGTGAATTGCGAAACAGATTGCGAAATTCGGTATCCGTCAGCTTCAAGTAATCGCGTAACGCGAAGGAGCTTGTCGATCTTCGGGCCGAAAACGCGCTTTCACGCGACACTTGGGCGAATCGGTTCCATGGACAGGCTTCCAGGCAATCGTCGCAACCGAAAATTCGATCGCCAATCAACGAACGAAATTCGAGCGGAATCGCGCCTTTCAACTCGATGGTGAGATACGAAATGCAACGACGCGCATCCACTCGATGCGGCGCGACGATTGCGCCCGTCGGACAGGCGTCGATGCAACGTGTGCATTTGCCACAACGTTCTCGCGCGGGGCCGTCCGGTGCCAGCTCAAGCGTCGTCAAAATTTCTGCGAGGAAAAACCAGGTCCCAAGCCGTTCGTTAATCAGCATCGTGCTCTTGCCATGCCAGCCGATTCCAGCTTGCGCGGCGTGGTCTCGCTCTAAAACTGGCCCGGTGTCGACATAACACTTCTGTTCGCCGCCAAACTTGCGGAGAAAATTGTCGATCTTATCCAGCTTGGCTTCAATGACGCCATGGTAGTCGTCACCCCACGCGTAGCGCGCAATCCGGCCTGTAGCGGCGTTCTGTGACCGCCGAATTGTACCACCCTGAAAATAATTCAGCGCTAAAACAATAATCGATCGTGCACCCGGCAGAATCTTTTGCGGGTTTGCTCGTTTTTCGGCGCCGCGCTCCATGTAATTCATCTCGCCGGCAGCGCCTTGGCCTAACCAATTCTCGAATTCGCCGACGTGCTCTGGCGTTCTGCACTCAGCCACGCGGCAGGAATCGAATCCGAGTTCGCTAGCAATCGCGACAAGTTGAGATTTTAAATTCATTTCTTCGAGTGAATGAGATTGTCGATCTTGCGCATGATCTCTTCAGCGACTTCCTCGTGTTTCAGATTCGATGTTTCAATCCGAATATTCGCGGCGTTCTCGTAAATCGGCCGGCGCGTTTCCAAAAGCTCGGCGAACGCTTCTCTCGGATCTTCGGTTTGTAACAGCGGTCGATCATTCTTGCGGGTCGCTCGCTCGAAAAGGATTTCTTCAGGAGCGTCGAGCCACACAATCGCCCCTAGTTGCTTGAGCAGAACCACATTGTCGGCACGCAAGACGACCCCGCCTCCGGTCACAATGACTGATGGCCGGTCCGGCGAGAGTTCGCGCAGCAACTCGGTTTCGGCATCGCGAAATCGTTCTTCACCATGTTTCGCGAAAATCTCGGCGATCGAAAGCTGCAGCTTCTGGCTAATCAGTTCGTCGGTATCGATGCGGCCGAGACCAGTCAGCCGCTGCAAACAACGCCCAACCGACGATTTGCCGGCGCCCATAAAGCCGATAAGCACGATGGATCTTGGCGAAACCACGTTTCACTATGCCATATATGTCTTTGCAATTGTAGGCCGACTCTGCTTGCCACACCGAAGCCGCGCTGAGGCGGGTGAGACGGCGTTTAAGTTTAAGTAGTTGGCGTCTGACATACACGCCCTACAATTCCGTCTGCATGGCCTCGCTCTCAAACATTGTTGAATATGCCGACAAGTATTTGCGCATTCGGGAGGTTGGAGATTGGCCAAACGCGCTCAACGGACTCCAGATCGAGAACTCAGGGCGCGTCACAAAAATTGGTGCGGCGGTGGACGTTTCGACTTGTGTTCTAACTGAAGCTGCAAAGCGAGACATCAATCTCTTAATCGTTCATCATGGATTGTTTTGGGCGGGATTGCGTCCAGTGACGCGAGCGTTCCGGCGCCAGCTAAAGCTCGCGTTTGAAAACGACATCGCAGTCTACAGCGCGCATCTCCCGCTCGATCTCCACTCGCAGGTTGGGAACAATGCGCTTTTGGCCAAGTCGTTAGGCCTGAGATCGACAACTCCATTTTTCGAAGAAAAAGGACAGCTGATCGGAATCAAGGCGCGCATTTCGATGTCGCGTGACGAACTGCTGCGCAAATTAGAGAAGTCGTTAGGCGGAAAGGCAAAAGCCTTCAAGTGTGGCCCGCAACGGACGAAAGCGATTGGGATCATCACCGGCGGAGCCGGGGGCGAGATTTATCGCCTTGCGGAAGAGTCCGAGCCGGATGGGCGTTTTATCGACACTTTCATCACCGGCGAAGCGCCGCACTGGGCGGCGATCGCTGCCGAAGAGCTCGGCATCAATCTTTTTCTCGGCGGCCATTACGCGACCGAAGTCTTTGGAGTCAAAGCGCTCGCCACGCATTTGTCCCAAAAGTTCAAAGTGTCTTGGGAGTTTCTCGAATTCCCGACCGGACTTTGACTCGTTCGGAAAGAGCTATCGCGGCTTAACGCTTTGGCGCGTTGCGGCGGAGTTGGTTTGCTTTGGCCAGGGCGGCCTGAGCAGCCTGCTTGTTTCCTGAGATTCCTTCTTCACGTGCGAGTTGAAGCCACGCTCCCACCGACGAAGGCGCCGACGTTGTCCCGCGCTTCGCAAATTCCAAACTTTCGCGCGTGCGGCCGAGTTTTTCTGCGCACGCGCTCGAGCCGACCCAGCCGATGTCGAGTTGCGGCGCAACCCGCGTCACTCGTTGAAAATCCGAGAGAGCAGCAGCAAATCGATTTTGCGCCGCGTCGGTCATTCCGAGGCCCACGTAGGCAAATGGAAAATCAGGCCGAATTGAAAGGGCTTTTTGGTACGCGTTTGACGCTTCCCGAAATTCCCGCACCGACATTGCCAATATGCCATGAACCATTTGGGCACCGAGACTTTTGGGATAGCGGCCGGCCAGACGTCGCGACAAATCCAGCGCAACGCCAAAGTTATGTGCCTTCAGCGCGGAGTTAATTTGCTTGGTTGCCGGATCGTTAATTGCCGGATCGACGAATTTTTGCGGTGGCGGCAACTTGCTTATGAGACGGTCGATTGACTCATCCGCCGCGCGGGCGGAGCAAATTGCCAACACGAGCAATGCACAAAATGCGGGGAACAGTTGCTTCATCGGCCGTCTATATCGCATCGACCGATACCCTCCAACCCAAAACTTGGAGACTTGCTCCAAGTTCAATCGGCTGCTAAGCGGAGACGTGTGTTCCTGACCGGTCATGGGTAAGTTTCTATTCGTTCTTGCGATCATAATTGGGTGTGCCGCCGCCAGCGAGGCCGCTTCAGTATGGAGAGTGACTGGACCCACTGGCAGCACTCTTTATTTGGGCGGTTCAATCCATGCGCTGCGCAGCAACGATTATCCGTTACCTTCTGCTTACGATCGCGCGTTTGATGCTTCTGCGCGACTGGCAATGGAGGTTGATGAGAAGGCATTGGCTGAATCGAGCAAAGGTCTCGCCAAAGTGGGCGAGTATCCGCATGGCGACGGTTTAAAGAATCATGTAGATCCGCGAACCTATGATTATTTGCGTCAGTTCTTTGGGCTTCTGCGCGTACCCGAAGCGAAGTTTTCCAAATTGCGACCGTGGTTTATTGCTTTAATGCTCGAGGCGCCAAGTTTATCCGGTCGGAGCGAGGAGTTGGGCGTGGAACAATTTTTAACAAGACGCGCACATAAGAATTCAAAACCGGTTGTTGGCCTCGAATCGATGCGCGAGCACATGGAAGTTTTCTCCGGACTGACTGATCGACAGAGCGAAGCTTACCTTTTACTCTTGTTCATTCCGCAAACGAATGGAAGCGCGAGCGGAAACAGCCTAAACCAGGCATGGCGACGCGGCGATGCGGATGCTGTTACCCGATCCTATCATGAAGTGTTTCGCGACTTTCCTTCGTTAGGCGAACGGATTCTCGATGCGCGGAATCGAAATTGGATTCCGAAAATCGAAGGCTATTTGCGCAGCGGCCAAACTTATTTCGTAGTTGTCGGAGCTGCGCATATGGGCGGACCGAACGGTGTTCTCGCGTTGCTGCGCGCGCGCGGCTACAAAATCGAACCACTGTAGTGCCTCCGCCCCAAGATCGACAGTCCGAGCCGGACAGGCACCAAGCCACCCGCGCGACCGGTGTCGTCGGCCTGGCGGTGTTGTGCAGCCGCGTGCTCGGGTTGATTCGCGAACAGGTTTTCGCTGGTCTTTTCGGAGCCGGCAGAAATCTGGACGCATTCTTGATGGCATTTCGTTTGCCGAATTTATTGCGTGATTTGTTTGCCGAAGGCGCGCTTTCCACCGCATTCATCACCACATTTTCCGGAACCATCGCGACCGAGGGCGACGAATCAGCCTGGCGGCTGGCGAACAAAGTGGCAACGCTCACCGCTGTTTTCATGAGCGCGGTGACGCTGCTGGGTATTTTGTTCGCGCCGCAACTTGTTGATGTATTGACGTGGTGGCAATGGGATCCGGCCAAGACCGCCCTTACGGTTTCGCTGACGCGAATCATGTGGCCGTTCATGCTGCTCGTTTCGCTCGCGGCGTTGGTGATGGGAATCCTCAACGCCAAACATGTCTTTGGCGCCCCCGCGATGGCGTCGAGCTATTTCAATCTCGGTTCGATAATCGGTGGCGTCGGCATCGGCTACTGGCTAGATCCGCATTTCGGCCCGCGTGCGCTTACCGGTTTGGCAATCGGTACGCTCATCGGCGGCACCTGGCAATTGAGCGCACAGTTTCCTGCCTTGCGCCGGGTGGGTTATAAGTTTCGCGTTGATTTCAATTGGCGCGATCCAAAAGTCAGAACTGTCCTCGGCTTGATGGGGCCAGCGGTGATCGCGGCCAGCGCTGTGCAAGTCAACGTCCTCATCAACAGTCAATTTGCCGCTGGTCTCGGAGACGGACCGGTCAGCTGGTTAAACATTGCCTTTCGTTTAATGCAATTGCCGCTCGGAATTTTCGGCGTTGCGATCGGCACGGTGACGTTGCCGCTTGTCTCGAAAAGCGCGGCGGTTGGAAACATGGGCGAATTTCGCGCGATTTTGGCCAGAGGAATGCGGTTGGCGTTTTTGCTGACGATTCCCGCGGCAATCGGACTCGCGATGCTCGCTGCACCGATCATCAGCGTGATTTACGAACACGGGCGATTTAACTCTGAGATGACGCGCCAAACCGCCGGCGCGCTTCAGTTTTACGCGATTGGCCTTGTTGCCTATTCGGCGCTCAAAGTCCTGACACCGGCATTTTATGCGATCGGTAAACGGAACACGCCGATGCTTGTGAGTTTTCTCGCGATCGGGACAAATCTTTTTTTAAACTGGCTTTTCACGTTCCGATTGAACTGGGGGCATCGCGGTCTGGCGTTCTCCACCAGTCTGGTGGCGACGATAAATTTT
>Ga0210384_10009323_pt1 | contig 10138 bp, 11 predicted proteins | sample IncBWH2MmetaG_FD_160574 | JGI IMG/M metagenome (GOLD analysis project Ga0210384, IMG submission 160574) | Forest soil microbial communities from Barre Woods Harvard Forest LTER site, Petersham, Massachusetts, United States - Inc-BW-H-2-M | ecosystem: Environmental > Terrestrial > Soil >...
GCCGCCCTGCGCGCGCCGGGCGGCCCCTGGGTGCGCGACGACAGCGGCGTCTACGCGGGCTGCACGATCCCGCGCTTCTACGACACGCTCATGGCCAAGCTGATCGTGTGGGGGCCGGACCGCGAGGCGGCCACCGCGCGCATGGCGCGGGCGCTCGCGGAGTATCAGGTCACCGGCGTGCAGACCACGATCCCGATCCTGCGGCGGATCATCGCGCACCCGGATTTCGCGGCCGGCCGCCTCTCCACCGGCTTCATGGAGCGCCTCCTGCCCGCGGACCGCCCGGAAGGGGCCGGCCTCCACCGGAAGGTGGCGCTGATCGCGGCGGCGCTCACCGCCTACGAGCGCGCGGGCCGTCAGGGGCCCGCGGCCGCGACCTCGGCCGTCTCGCCGAGCGCGTGGCGGCAGGCGCTGCGGCCGGGCTGGAGGAGCCGGTGAAGTTCGAAGCCCAGGCCGGCGGCACGACCACGCCCGTCGAGGTCACCGGGGAGGCGGGCCGCTACACCGTGACCCTCGAGGGCGAGACCGTCGTCGTGGATGCCCGGCAGACGGTGGAGGGCATCTGGTCCATCCTGCTCGACGGGGTCTCTCACGTGGCGGACGTGACCGAGCAGGACGGGACCTACGCGGTGGACGTCAACGGCGAGCGCTACACGGTCCGGGTCGAGGAGGAGACGCGCTACATCATCCGCACCCGTGGGAGCACCGGGGCCGAGCGCGGCCAGGTGCTCAAGGCGCCGATGCCGGGCAAGGTGACGCTGATCGAGGTCGCGGTGGGCCAGTCGGTCGGTCCCGGCGACGGCCTCATCGTGCTGGAGGCGATGAAGATGGAGAACGAGTTCAAGGCGCAGGCGACGGGCACCGTGAAGGAGATCCGTGTGCAGGTCGGTCAGGCGGTCAATCCCGGAGACGTGCTGCTGGTGATCGAGTAGCCATGGCCGTCGCGATCGACTTCAAGGGCGTCAACAAGTGGTTCGCGGAGCACCACGTGCTGACCGACGTGGACCTGAGCGTGGACGCGGGCGAGGTCATCGTGGTCTGCGGCCCCTCGGGCTCCGGCAAGAGCACCCTGATCCGCTGCGTCAACCGGCTCGAGCCGATCCAGCAGGGCCAGATCACGGTCCACGGGGAGCCCATCACCGGCTCCGGGGTGAACCTGGTGAAGCTGCGCACCGACGTGGGCATGGTCTTCCAGTCGTTCAATCTGTTTCCCCACATGACGGTGTTGCAGAACATCATGCTGGCCCCGCTCAAGGTGAAAGGCATGCGCGCGGACGAGGCCGAGAAGGTCGCCCGCGGCCTGCTCCAGCGCGTCCGCATCCCCGACCGGGCCGACTATTACCCGGCCAATCTCTCGGGCGGTCAGCAGCAGCGGGTGGCCATCGCCCGCGCGCTCGCCATGCAGCCCAAGATCATGCTGTTCGACGAGCCCACCTCCGCGCTCGATCCGGAGATGATCAACGAGGTGCTGGACGTCATGACCGACCTCGCCAAGGAGGGCATGACCATGATGGTGGTCACCCACGAGATGGGCTTCGCCCGCCGGGTGGCCAGCCGCGTGGTGTTCATGGACTACGGCAAGGTCGTCGAGGTGCAGAAGCCGGAAGCCTTCTTCGCGGCGCCCCAGTCGGACCGCGCGAAGGACTTCCTGTCCAAGATCCTGACTCACTGACTCGACAACCAGGAGGACGTGCATGAGGCGATCGATCGGATTCGTCATGGTGCTGGCGCTGCTCGCGGTTGGGTTCGCGCCGGCGCTGGCCCAGCAGAAGAGCACGCTCGACAAGATCAACGAGACCGGGACGCTGACCATCGGCACCCGCACCGGGTCCCCGCCGTTCGGCTACGTCAACGCCAAGAACGAGTGGGTCGGCTTCTCCATCGACCTGGTCGACGAGCTGATCAGGCCCGCGCTCGAGAAGAAGCTGGGCAAGCCCATCAAGGTGGAGAAGAAGGAGAGCACGCCGCCGACCCGTATCCCGCTGCTCTCTTCGGGGGCGGTCGACCTGGTCGCCGAGACCATGACCGACACGCGGACCCGGCGCGACAGCGTGGACTTCACGCTGACCTACTTCGTCACCGGCGCCCAGTTCCTGGTGAAGAAGGGCAGCCCCATCAAGGGCATCAAGAACATCGACGGCAAGCGCGTCGCGGCCCAGCAGGGCTCGACCAACGCGCGGATCATCCGCGAGAAGGCGCCCAAGGCCGTCCTGCGCGAGTTCCCGGACCAGCCCGCGGCCTTCCAGGCGCTGGCGCAGGGCCAGGTGGACGCCTACACCAACGACGGCATCCAGCTCGCCGGGCTCAAGGCCAAGTCGCCGAACCCGGCCCTGTGGGAGATCGTCGGCGACTTCTACTCCTACGAGCCCTACGGCATGGCCCTGCGGAAGGGTGACACCGACTTCCGCAACGTGGTCAACGCGGGCCTGATGGACGGCATCGAGTCCGGTAAGTTCTTCGAGATCTACGAGAAGTGGTTCGGGCCCAAGAGCGAGCTACCCTATCCGATGACGCCCCAGGCCCGCAGCTTCATGCTCCTGCAGGTCGTTCCCAAGTAGAGAGCCGGCGCGAGGGCGGATGAACTACAAGTTCAACTGGTCGGTGCTGTGGACCGGCGAGTCCGGTCAGTGGCTGCTGAGCGGCTTGATCACCACGCTCGAGCTGTCGATCGCGGCCTGGCTGATCGCGATGGCGCTCGGCATCGTGTCGGGCGCGCTCCGCACCGTGCGCTTCTGGCCGCTACGCGCTGCCGCCACGTTCTACGTGGAGTTCTTCCGCAACGTGCCGCTACTGGTCTGGATGTTCTTCTGGTACTTCGCGGTGCCCCCGCTCCTGCCCCAGGCCATCGAGGACTGGCTGCTCGCCCACGGCCTCGAGTTCTGGGCGGCGGTGGTGGCGCTCGGCGTCTACAGCGGGGCGCGCTTCTCCGAGGTGCTGCGCTCCGGCATCCAGGCCATCCCGCGCACCCAGCTCGAGGCGTCGGTGGCGTCGGGCCTCACCACGTTCCAGGCGTACCGCTACGTGATCCTGCCGGTGGCCCTGCGCCTCATCATCCCGCCCGGGACCAACGAGTCGCTCAACCTGCTCAAGAACTCGTCGGTCGCGCTCACCATCAGCGTGGCCGAGCTCACGTTCCAGACCCGCCAGATCGAGACCTACACCGCGAAGGCGATCGAGGCTCTCACCGCGGGCACCGTCATCTACCTGGTCCTCTGCGTCTCCATCGCGTCGCTCATGTCCTGGGTGGAGCGCCGCACCGCCATCCCCGGCCTCATCACGGGCGGCGGGCGGCGGAGGCGCTAGCGCCATGCTCGATCTCGACGTCATCTGGCGCAACCTCCCGTTCCTGCTGCTGCAGGGCTTCCTCGGCATCGGCAACTTCGTCGGCGGCACCCTGCGGCTGGCCGTCCCGTCCATCATCCTGGGCTTCATCCTCGGCATCTTCATCGGCATCGCGCGGCTGGCCCCCCAGCGCTGGATCCGCTTCCCGGCCACCGTGTACGTGGAGTTCTTCCGGGGCGTCCCCCTGGTCATGGTGATCTTCTGGATGTGGTTCATCATGCCGATCGTGCTCAAGACCTCGATCCCGGAGTTCGGCGTCGCCCTCACCGCCTTCGTGATCTTCGAGGCCGCCTATCTCGGCGAGATCGTGCGCGCGGGTATCCAGTCCGTCCCGCGTGGCCAGGTGGAAGCGGGCACCGCGCTCGGCCTCAGCGGGACCCAGGGCATGCGCTTCGTGATCCTGCCGCAGGCGCTCAAGAACATGATTCCGTCGCTGGTCACCCAGTTCATCGTGCTCTTCAAGGACACCTCGCTCGCCTCGATCATCGGCTTCATGGATCTGACCAAGGCCGCGCAGGTCGTGAACAATCGCGAGATCCGGCCGTTCCCGATCTATCTGTTCATCGCGGTGGTGTACTGGGTCTGCACCTATTCCATGTCGCGCTACGCGCGCCACCTTGAGAAGAGGATGGGCCCTGCCTGAGGTCGCGCTGTCCACCGGCGTCCGCCTGCACTGGCGGGAGGCGGGGCTCGCGTGGGATTCGGCCGCTTCGCCTCCGATCGTCGTCTGGATCCACGGCGGCTCGGTGGAGGACTCCTCGGTGATGCTGCCGGATCTCGAGCCGTTCCTCGACCGGGTGCGTGCCCTCTTCCCCGACACCCGCGGCCACGGCCTCTCCAGCCGCTTCGAGCGGGTCGAGGACTACACCTACGCCTGCAAGGCCGACGACCTGCTGCGCTGGCTGGACGGCCTCGGCGTCCGCGCGGCGGTCTGGGGCGGCGCGTCCATGGGCGGCGCGCTCTCGTTGTGGATCGCCGCGCACGCGCCAGAGCGGGCGCGGGCGGTGGTCTCGATCAGCGGCCCCCCGTTCGAGCCGACGCGGGCCGACAAGCAGTGGTGGGCCCGCCATCGACCGCTCGTCGAGGCCGGGCGCTTCGACGAGTACTTCGACGCCAACGTACGCCTGCGCATGGGCGACGACGCCCTGGCCCGCCTGAAGGGGCGGCCCGATCGCTACGCGGACCTGATCGGCGGGCTCCGACGCCACTCGGTGGCCTCGCTGCTGGCGCTGCTCGACGAGACCTACAGCCGGACCGAGTGGCTCGCGGACTGCCGCCGCATTCGCTGCCCGGTGCAGATCATCGCGGGCTCGGAAGACAGCTTCCCGACCGCCGGGATGTCCCGGCGGGTGGCCGAGGCCATTCCCGGCGCGCGCCTGCACGTGGTGGAGGGAGGCCCGCACTTTCCGAACCGCAGCCATCGGGCCGAGGTGCAGGGCGTGATCGGCGCGTTCTTCGACGCGATCGGTCTTTAGGTTCGTCGGCGGTTGCGGCGGGCGGGCCACCGAGATAAAGTCCAAGCCGCGATGAACGAGGAGCAGGCACGCATCCGGAGCTATCTGGTCGCCCAAGGGGCAAAGCTGACCCCGGCCGCTCTCATCGAGAAGGTCGAGGCGGCCATGGCCGATCTCCGGACGAGCGCGGTGGCGGTGCCGGCGGCCCGCTTCAGCGAGCGTCCGGCGCCCGAGGAGTGGAGCGGCAACGAGGTCATGGCCCACGTGGTGGCGGCCGATGCCTACTTCGGTGGCGGCATCGTGCGCGCGCTCGACGGGTTGCCGGCCGGCCCCCGCCCGAGCGGGCGGGGGATCGAGGACGCCCCGCGGTGGCCGGCCGAGGTCTGGTACGAGGTCCTGGCCAAGCAGCGGACGGCCCTCTTCGCCCGGGTGCGGGCCGCGGATGCTTCGGCCGCCGCCGATGCGCGGATCGAGCATCCCATGTTCGGCCCGCTCACCTGGCGAGAGACGCTGCTCTTCACGCGCCTGCACGACCTCGACCACGCGGGCCAGCTCCAGAAGATCGCGGCGGCCCTCGGCGCGCCGCGCCCGACCTGATGCGGGCGGCCTGATGCGCGTCTCGATCTCGCTGCGGCTCGCCCAGACGGACTGGGCGGAGGCGAGCGCCTACGTCACCGAGGCCGAGCGCCTCGGCGTGCACGACGTCTGGTCCGCGGAGGCCTGGGGCCACGACGCGGTCACCCCGCTCGCCTTCATGGCCGCGCGCACCTCGCGCATCCGCCTGGGGACCGGCATCATCCAGGCGGGGACGCGCACGCCGGCGCTCGTGGCCATGACCGCGATGAGCCTCGCCTCGATGTCGAACGGCCGCTTCATGCTGGGCCTGGGGGTGAGCGGGCCCCAGGTCATCGAGGGCTGGCACGGCATCCGCTTCGACCGGCCCGTCCAGCGCATGCGCGAGATCGTTGAGATCGTCCGCCGCGCGATCACCGGCGAGCACCTGGCCTACAAGGGCAAGCTGTACGAGCTGCCGCTGCCCGGCGGCGAGGGAAAGGCCATCCGGTCTGCCGCTCCGCCGCAGCCGGGCATTCCGATATATCTGGCGACCCTTTCCCCGAAGAGCCTTGAGATGACGGGCGAGATCGCCGACGGCTGGCTCGGCACCTCGTTCATGCCCGACCACGCGCGGATCTTCACCGACCACCTGGCCGCCGGAGCGACCCGGGCGGGCCGGTCGCTCGGCCAGCTCGACCTGCAGGCCGGCGGTCTGGTCTCGTTCGGGGACGACGTCCTACGGCTGATCCCGGCGCGCAAGCCCGGCCTGGCCTTCACGCTGGGCGCGATGGGCTCCCGCCAGCACAACTTCTACAACGAGGCTTTCCGCCGGGCCGGCTACGAGGACGTCGCGGTCGAAGTGCAGCGCCTCTGGCTCGCCGGCAAGCGCGAGGAGGCCGCCGCGCGGGTGCCCGACGAGCTGGTCCTCAAGACCAATCTGCTCGGCACCGACGCGATGGTGCGCGCCCGCCTCCAGGCGTACCGCCAGGCCGGCATCACGACACTGCGGGTGGAGCCAGCCGGAGACGGACTGCAGGCGCGGCTCGCGACCCTCGGCCGGCTGCTGGACCTGATCCGTGCCCTGGGATAGCATGACCTTCGGCCCCGCCCGCGGCACGACCGTCAAAGGAGCCTGACATGGACCTGACCTACTCCCCCGAGGAGCTCGCGTTTCGCGACGAGGTGCGGGGCTGGCTGCGCACGAACCTGCCCCATGACCTGCGCCAGAAGATGGAGAGCTACCAGGAGCTGTCGAAGGAAGAGCTCCTGCGCTGGCACAAGATCCTGGCCAAGAAGGGTTGGGTCGCGCCGGACTGGCCGGCCGAGTGGGGCGGCACCGACTGGAACGTGGTGCAGCGCTACATCTTCGAGGAGGAGTGCGGCTTCGCGGCGACCCCGATGGTGGTGCCCTTCGGCGTCCGGATGTGCGCGCCGGTGCTCCTGCAGTTCGGTACCGAGGCCCAGAAGAAGAAGTTCCTGCCGCGCATCTACCAGGGCGAGGACTTCTGGTGCCAGGGTTACTCGGAGCCGGGCTCGGGCTCCGATCTGGCCTCGCTCAAGACCCGCGCGGTGCGCCAGGACGGCCAGTTCGTCGTCACCGGCCAGAAGATCTGGACCACGATGGCGCACCACGCGGACTGGATCTTCTGCCTGGTCCGCACCGATCCCAACACCGGCAAGCGCCAGGACGGCATCTCGTTCCTGTTGATCGACATGAAGACACCCGGCATCACGGTACGGCCCATCGTCTTGATGGACGGCAGCAAGGAGGTCAACGAGGTCTTCTTCGACGAGGTCAAGGTACCGATCGAAAACCTCGTGCACGAGGAAGGCAAGGGCTGGACGGTGGCCAAGTACCTGCTGGGCTACGAGCGCATGGGCACCGGCCGCATCGGGGCCTCCAAGCGCGAGCTGGCCAAGCTGAAGGAGCTGGCCGCCGAGCAGATGAAGGACGGCCGGCCTCTCATGGAGGACCCGCGCTTCCGCGACCGGCTGACGCGCGTGGAGGTCGAGCTGATGGCGCTCGAGATCACCAACCTGCGTTTCCTCGACCAGATGCGGCGCAGCGGCCGCCCGCCGGGCGCCGACGTCTCGATGCTCAAGATCAAGGGCACCGAGATCCAGCAGGCGATCACCGAGCTGATGATGCAGGCCGCGGGCCCGCTGGCCCAGGCCTTCCGGCCGGTGGACGCGATGGACTTCGACCACTTCACCGCGCGCCTCGCGCCGCGCTACTGCAACCTGCGGAAAGCCACGATCTACGCCGGCTCCAACGAGATCCAGCGGAACATCATCGCCAAGGCGACCCTGGGGCTATGAACTTCGACCTGACCGAGGAGCAGCAGCTCCTGGCCGACAGCCTCAAGCGCTACCTGGCCAACGAGTACTCGATCGACGCGCGCGCCAAGATCGTCGATTCGCCCACCGGCTCGAGCGAGGCGGTGTGGGCCGCCTTCGCGGAGATGGGACTCCTGGGCGTGCCCTTCGCGGAGGAGCACGGCGGCTTCGGCGGCACCGCGGTGGACGTGATGCTGGTCATGGAGGCGCTCGGCGAGGGCCTGGTGGTCGAGCCCTACTGGGTCAACGTGGGGCTCGCGGGGCGGCTGGTCGCGCGCGGCGGCAGCGTGGCCCAGCAGAAGCGCATCCTGCCCGAGCTGATCCAGGGCAAGCACCGGCTGGCCTTCGCCCACACCGAGCGGGCGGCCCGCTACGACCTGCGCCACGTGGCCACACGCGCCAAGCGCAGCGGGGCGGGGTTCGTGCTCGAGGGGGAGAAGCGCGCGGTGCTGCACGGGGCCTCCGCCGACACCCTGATCGTGTCGGCCCGCACCAGCGGCGGCGACACCGATTCCGCCGGCATCAGCCTCTTCCTGGTTGACCGGACCGCGCCGGGCGTGACCGTCAAGGAGTACCGCACCATCGACGAGCTGCGGGCCGCCGACGTGTGGCTCTCCGGGGTCTCGGTCGGTGCGGAGGCGCAGCTGGGCGACGAGGGTCGCGCGCTGCCGCTGATCGAGGACGCGGCCGACTACGCGACCGCGCTGCTCTGCGCGGAGGCGGTCGGCGCCATCCGCTTCGCCAACGAGGCTACGCTCGAGTATCTCAAGACGCGGCGGCAGTTCGGGGTGCCGATCGGCAGCTTCCAGGCGCTGCAGCACCGGATGGTGGACATGGTGATCAGCTACGAGCAGGCGCGCTCCATGGCCTGCCTGGCGTGCGTGAAGGTGGACGGCGCGCCGCCGGCCGAGCGACGCCACGCGGTTTCCGCGGCCAAGATCAAGGTCGCGGACGCCTGCCGGCACGTGAGCCAGGAGGCGGTGCAGCTCCACGGCGGCATGGGCATGACCGAGGAGCTCAAGATCAGCCACACCTTCCGGCGGCTGACCATGATCGCCCAGACCTTCGGCGACGCCGAGCACCATCTGGAGCGCTTCGCGGCGAGCGAGCCAGCGGGGGCCTGACGCCGCCGCGCGGCTGCCGCAAAAGTTGACTCTCGTCGCGTCTCGCGGCGATAGTCATGGGGTATGGACGGGCAGGAGCCTGCGGGGCGGCCGTCGTTCTTCCGGAAGCCTGGAACGTCGCCCGCCGCACGGGTAGCGCCGCCACCCGCATCACGGATCGCTCCTCCCCCGGCTCCGCCTGCCGCGCCTCCGGACTCGCCGCCGCCACCGCCGTCTCCTCCGCCGCCTCGACTGCCGGTGGGGCCGCCGGTGCCACCGCTACCCGGTCCGGGCCCGGAGACGCCGGGGCCGGGGATGCCCGGCTCCACCTCGATCCGCCGCCCGACCTTCAACGGGGCGGGAGGCACGCTGTTCGGCATTCACGTGGTCAACGTGCTGCTCATGATCGTGACGCTCGGGATCTACTACTTCTGGGCCAAGACCCGGGTGCGGCAGTACCTGGCCGGCCAGACCCAGATGGAGGGAGACCGCTTCGCCTATCACGGCACCGCGCGCGAGCTGCTCCTGGGCACGCTCAAGGCGGTGCTGGTCTTCGGCCTGCCGATCCTGTTGCTGAGGCTGGTCCGCGACGTTCTCGACGTGCCCATCTTGATGAAGGTCGCGGCGGGCATCGTCTCGGCCAGCATGCTCTTCGTCTTCTTCCCGATCGCGACGGTGGGGGCCCGGCGCTACCGGCTGAGCCGCACCTCCTGGCGCGGGATCCGCTTCTCGTTCCGCGGGCGGGTGTGGGAGCTGATCAAGATCTGGATCGTGGGCACCTTCCTGAGCGGTATCACGTTCGGCTTCTACTATCCGTTCTTTCTGGTGACCCGCCAGGCGTTCATGGTGTCGCACTCCTACTTCGGCAGCGAGCGCTTCGAGTTCACCGGCCGCGGCCGTGAGCTGTTCAAGCACTACCTGATCGCCGCGCTGCTCACGCTGCCCACCCTCGGCCTGTGCTGGGTCTGGTACGTGGCGCGCAAGCGCCGTTATTTCTGGGACAGTACGCGCTTCGGCGATGCGCGCTTCTCCTGCAGCGTGACCGGCGGCGCGCTGCTCGGCCTCTGGGTGGTCGACGCGCTCCTGCTCATCGGCACGCTCGGAATTGCCTGGCCCTGGGTGCGGGTGCGGAACATCAACTTCTCCTTCCGCAACCTGGCCCTGCTGGGGCCGCTCGACCTGGAGCGCATCCAGCAGCAGGCCCAGAGCGTCTCGACCATCGGCGAGGGCCTGTCGGGCTTCTTCGACACCGGCTTCGACCTGGCCTGATTCCGGGTCGCCGCTCCGCTCATGCGCACTGACTGGCAGGGCTTCTATCTCGACGGCCAGACCGCGGCCCGCCATCCC
>Ga0210384_10009324_pt1 | contig 10138 bp, 8 predicted proteins | sample IncBWH2MmetaG_FD_160574 | JGI IMG/M metagenome (GOLD analysis project Ga0210384, IMG submission 160574) | Forest soil microbial communities from Barre Woods Harvard Forest LTER site, Petersham, Massachusetts, United States - Inc-BW-H-2-M | ecosystem: Environmental > Terrestrial > Soil >...
GCTAGCCGACACATTCCGCACGAGGTCATTGGGGGTAGCGAAGAGAAGCGAAAGACTGCCCTTTTTGGAACTTCAAACCTGAGAAGAGTTTAATGACGACAGCGATTAGCAAATCTCCACGAGTCAGCATCGGTGTGGCCGTCTACAACGGGGAACGTTTCTTGGGTAAGACTCTCGATTCGCTGCTCGCCCAGACATTCACAGAATTCGAGATCATCATTTGTGATAATTGCTCTGAGGACAAAACGGAGCAAATTTGTCGCTCCTATGCCGCATCCGACCCGCGCATTCGATATCATCGCAATAACACAAATATCGGAGCTCCCAGAAACTTTAATCTCGTCACTACCCTCTCTCGCGGTGAGTATTTCAAGTGGTCTGGCGCGGACGATCTCTGCGCCCCGACGATGATCGAGCGCTGCGTGGAGGTCCTCGACCACAGGTCTGACGTGGTTCTGTGCTATCCGAAGACTCGTCTAATTGACGAAAACGACGTGCCAGTCCGGGATTATGAAGACAGGCTGGATCTTCAAATTGAAGCCCCCAACTGGCGGCTCGCTTGCCTTCTCTCTAACATCCGCATGTGCAATGCCGTGTTTGGACTAATTCGTTCCAGCGTCTTGAATCGCACTCATCTTTTTGGGACTTATTCGAACTCGGACGTTGTGTTTCTTGCTGAGCTCGCTCTTCGCGGACCTTTTGTGGAACTGCCCGAGTCCCTCTTTTTCCGCAGGTCATTCGAGCTGTCGGCTGTCAAATACCTCTCTCCTTACGAGCGTATGGTCATGTTTGAACCGAATGGCGTCGGGGAGCTTTCGTTTCCCAATTGGAGACTTCTTATTGGTTTTTTGTCGGCGATCCATCGGGTACCCGTAGGTTGGGTCGAGAGCCTACGCTGCTATGCTCGTATGCAAATCTGGATGAAACGGTGGAGGGCTGGTCTGATCGAAGACTTGGTAGTCGCCCTTCGGTATGTCGTGCGTTCACGTTTCCATTTCCGTGCGTAACTCCTGCCGGGGAAGGGGTTCACAATGACAGGCCCGAATGTCTCGGTTCTCCTCCCCACCTATAATCGGGAGAGCTTCATCGCCGAGTCTCTTGAGAGCGTACTTGGCCAAACGCTTCCGCCGAGCCAAGTCATTGTCATTAACGATGGATCGACTGACCATACCAAAGCCGCGCTTGAACCGTTCAGGTCCCGCATTGAATACCTAGAATCGGAAAACCGTGGCAAGCCATCGGCGCTAAATCTTGGCATGGCTAGAGTGACGGGTGAATACGTATGGATCATGGACGACGACGATGTTGCAACGAGTGATGCTCTGGAACGCCACCTTGCCATTCTTGAGAGCCGCCCTGAAGTGGGCTGGACCTATAGTAGTTATATCGAATCGGTGACGAACCAAACGACTTTACGAATTGCCCCTCAACGGGAGAAAATACTGCCTAATTTTTCTGACCAAGAGTTTCTGGTGCGCTTGATGGAACAGTGTTTTCTGATCCATCCTACGATTCTCGTGCGAGCCTCGTGCTATCGAGAGGTGGGACCATTCGATCCTGCTTTGGTGCGTTGTCAGGACTATGAAATGGCCGTGCGGTTAGCACGCCGATTTCCTAGTGCCAGGGTCGCCGGCCCGACGATTTACTACCGTATGCATGGGGGGGCACGCGGCAGTGCGCGGGACACTTTCGAAGCCGGACAAATCCAGGAAAAGTGGCTGGAGTACATGCAGGATTTCATTCGGGAACTACGCAAGGAGTTGCCCTTGAGTGAATACCTTCCGGGAGGCCAACCACCGGCTGGCGGAACTTCGGATTTGCGTTACGCTTATCTTAGACGCATGGGCATTATGGCCAGAAAGCGACTGTACGACGAGATGATCGAGGATTTGAGGTTTACGGCGCAAGAGAATTCGGCCGATTTCTCAACGCTGGCACCTAAAGAACGCGATCTGCTCCGCGAATTATTTAATTCTATAATTGATCCGCGCTTTTGGGAGAAAGACGTGCTGCGAAGAATCCGATCCGCGTGTCGCGGGCCAGTGGGCTCCGCCATCCGCGGTGAATTAATTCGGTGTCTGTATTGGGATGCCAGGAACACTTTTTTGCGAAAGGGCACTCTTTCTGAGGTGTTCAAGGCAGCGTCGGCAGCGATGCAATTATCCGGAATCGACGTTTTGCGTACCTTCCTTCACGAACGAAAATCTCAGCTGGGCGTGCGCGTCCCAGGGTTTTGGTGATTGAGTTGGCCCTTAGGCGAACGGCGTTAACTCGGACTAGTCCATGCGATTGAGCGTAATCATTTGCACTTGGAACCGTGCGGAGCTTCTCTATCACACTCTTAATAGCTTGGCAAAATCAGCGCTCCCCAACGATACTGAGTGGGAGCTTATAATCGTTGATAACAATTCTACCGATGAAACCGCAGGCGTGTGTCAAGAGTTTCTTCGGCAGAATCCTCAACGCTACCGGTACATGGTCGAAAAACGGCAGGGCAAGTCTTTCGCATTGAACACGGGGATCGACAATGCAAGAGGCAGAATCCTTTCGTTCACCGACGACGATGTGATTGTGGATCCTGCTTGGTTAGCTGAGACAGTTCAAATGTTTGAGTCATCTCCGTGCATCGGCGTTGGCGGCAGGATCGTCCCCCTTTGGAACTCCAAGAAACCAGCTTGGCTGACGACCGAGGGCCCCTACAAACTTCTTCCAGCCATTGTTAGCTACGATCTCGGCGAGCATCCCTGCGAAATAAAAGCCCCTGCTCTGGGTGCCAACCTTTCTGTTAAGAAGGAAGCTTTTGAGAAATACGGATTGTTTCGGACTGACCTAGGTCCAACGGCTGGAAGCGAGATTCGCGGCGAGGATAATGAACTCTGCTGGCGCTTGCTGCACGCTGGTGAACGACTCATGTATGCACCCAAGGCAATTGTCTTTCATCCGGTCGATATGCGAAGAATCGATAAGCGGTATTTTCAGGCTTGGTATTATGGAATGGGACAATCACGACCGCGTATCGAACGAGCGCCGGAGGCTGCCGTGCGCTACTTCGGGTTTCCGAGGTATATGTTGCGATGGTATCTTCGGGATTTTATGCTCTGGGTAACCAGCTTGACTCCCAAGCGGAGGCTTTATTACAAACTTCAGTTTTGCGCCACAAAAGGCCAAATGATGGAAGAGAGGAGGATGTGGCAGGACCGGAACCAGCAGCCGCGGGAAAGCAGAACATAGGTGCGCGTCCCGCTTTCGGATCTCGCGATGTTGCGCCAGCGAAACGAAAAAGCCTGGTTTATGGACACCAATCTTTCCCGAGACAGGCGTTGCGATGACACTACGCCCGTTGGCCCGTTGGCCCGTTGTCTTCTTTCGCGCGACGTACAGGGGGGCAACGCGACCAGTTTCGTGGCTCATTGGCGGTTTTTCTCTCTTGCTTGTGTTTCGATACTTTTCTCTGAAGCGCATCTCTCCTTGAAGGCACGCCTAAATTCGGTAATCTCTCCAAGCGCTTGCCAAACCTGTAATCTAAGGAAAAAGCGCTGCTTTCGCTCAAAGCTCGTGTTCCACTGCCAGACGCACGCCATGAGCTTTCGCAGCATGTAACGAGGGACGCCAAAGTAGCTGGTTTTTGTGCTTGAGGGGCTAGAGGTTCGCACAAGCATTCGTCCGTAATCGAAGTACCACGATTCAAAGTATCTCTTCTTGGTACGCTCCTCTGGCACCGGGTGATAGACCACAGCCCCAGGCACATAGATTAGTTTTTCTCCTTGGCTCATCAGCTTTCGGCAATATTCAGTATCTTCACCACGGAATGTGGTCCCTGCAACTGGACCTAGATCGGTTCGGAAAGGCCCGTACCTATCAAATGCAGCTTTCCGAAGTGCTAAATTTGCCCCATAGGGAGGATTCTCGATTCGACAAGGTTGATTTTGATTTCCTAAATCGTATTCCACGATCGCCATCATTAAGCGATACGGCCCGTCGACGGAGAACCACGCGGGCTTCGGCGAGTTCCAAACCGGAACTATCTTCCCCGCGACACCAAGACAATCATAGGCGTCGAAAGCTACGAGCACGGCAAACAACCAATCTGGCTCTACCAATACGTCGTCGTCGGTAAACGCAATGATATCTCCCCTAGCATTCTCAATGGCTGTGTTTAGAGCGAATGATTTCCCTTGTCTCTTCTCGAGTAAGCAGCGATATCGCTTGGGGTTCTTTTGCAAGAAGAATTGACAAACAGCAGAAGTAGCATCTGTGGAATTATTGTCCACAATGAGGACTTCCCAATCGATCCCGCTAGGAACCCTGCAGTTCTCGATGCTTTCAAGAGTTTTCTGCAGGCTTTCGGCTCTATTCCACGTACAGATCACAACGCTTAAGCGCATAGAAAGTGACCTACGTGCGCTTCTAAAGGCGCCTCGTCTCTCCACAGAATATGACTTACTTCAACCGCCAATCTTGAGTGCACATAACGGAACACTGCAATGTTTGTATTGCCCGAATCACAGAAGTTAGACCGCGGATTCAGGAGCGCAGAATCTGATCCAGCGCAAATCGTGTATCCTGCGGGCGAGCGAACAGCCAGATCGTGCCCGACCTCGATCTTCCGCGGTTTCTTGTCACCTCGCGCGTGCACGATTTGCACAAGGGCAGGGCCTGCTCTTCTTCGCTGCTCGAGTGTTTTAAAGATGGAGCTTCTTTGGGCTGAGTCCCCTTCTCGTGTTGTCTGACATCGAAAAAGCCAAAGTCTCTCGCGAGACCGTCGATTCGCAAACAAATTGGCTCCGTTTTTCCATAGGTACAAGCCAGAGCGAGTCACTTTAACTGCCAGGATTGCTTGTGTACAAAGAACCCCAGCGAAGGTATCTTGCCGGTCCCGTAGAAGTCAGAACCCGCGATTTTCAGGCGGCAAGCGTCTTCCACGTAATCCACGCACTTTTCGTCGATTACGAGCGCAGCCTCGACACGATACTCGCCGGGAGTCAAAGGAAGGTTGGGGATCTCGCAAATTATCTCCTGTTGGCCCGATCGTTCACCCCAGTTTCGGTCTCGCTCATAGTTACTTCTCGCAGCGAAGATTACCTGGCCGTACAGATCGACGAAATTAACTCGTGCTTCAAAATTCGCCGACGATTCCTGGAGACGGAAATGTACGTGCGCCCGGATTGAACTGCCGATCGCCATTTCTTCTTCGAGGGGGTTTCCCTCTCCGTTATAGAGCTCAAGTTTAGACAACCAGGGATGATATTGCGGGAGTCTTCCGCGAGCGTTCCACAAATCTGCCATATGTGAACCACTCTTCTTTTCCTTGCCGGAGACCTCACCCACGTAGTAATCAGCGGCGCTTTTTGCGTCGCCCTGGAACGTGAGCTGCCCTTGTTGCAAGACTATTCCCCTCTGGCATAGGTTTACCACAGCAGTAATATTGTGCGAAACGAATAAGATGGTCCGGCCGCTCTCTCCGAACTCACCCATCTTCCCAAGGCACTTTTTCTGAAAGGCCATGTCCCCGACGGCGAGAACCTCGTCCACAATCAGTATCTCCGGATCCAGATGAGCCGCCACGGCAAATCCCAACCGGACATACATGCCACTCGAATAATGCTTGACCGGGGTGTCCAAGAATTTCTCCAGCTCAGAGAAAGCAACGATTTCGTCAAACTTCGACTGCACCTCTGCCTTCGTCATACCCAAGATCACACCATTTAGAAAAATGTTCTCTCGGCCAGTCAAGTCGGGATGAAATCCGGTCCCAACTTCCAGCAAACTGGCCACTCGACCTCGCAACCGCACATAGCCTTCCGTAGGATCCGTGATTCGAGAGAGAATCTTCAGCAAAGTACTCTTGCCCGCACCGTTCACACCAATGATTCCAACGACGTCGCCCGGCTCGAAGCTGAAATTTACATCTCGAAGAGCCCACATCCATCGTGGTCCAGAGGAATTCTGGCCGGCAGAGGCTCCGCGGCGAAGTGTCTGCAACGAAGTGCGAAGACCGTGCATCAACACATCGCGAAGGCTGTCCTCGCGAGGCCGAGACGCGCCAAGCTGATACTTTTTCGAGAGGTGATGGGCTTCGATGACCGGGGCCATTCAGATTATGTCCGCGAAGCGCCGTTCCATGCGCCGAAAGATAAACAACCCTGACACGAATAGAAAAACGCTGGTGGCTAGCGAAGCCATAACCAATGCCCAGTCCGTCGAGCCGCCCAGCATCGAATGCCGGAATCCCACGATCATGCCCGACATGGGATTGAATCCTAGCAGAAGCTTATAGCGGGCCGGAATGTAGTTCAGAGGATAAATGACCGGGCTTACGAAGAGGCCCATCTGGATGAAGAAGGGAACGGCATACTTGACATCGCGAAAGCTCACATTGAGAGCAGATAGGATCAGGCCTAGGCCGCTCGCGGCAAGCAGCGTTCCGAGCACGTAGACGGGAATTAACAGAGCACCGGGCACCACAGGCCAGCGGTAGTAAATCATCATCGCAAACACCAGAAGGATGCCAATTACGAGGTCGAGCATGAGGGCGCCGATGCTTGCCAGTGGTATGAAGACACGGGGAAAGTAGATCTTGGATACAAGGCCCTGGTTCCCTACCAGACTGTTGCTCGAGAGGGAGACCGAGTTTGCGAAAAAGGTCCAAAGAACCAGTCCTGAAAACGCGAACAGCGGGTACGGCGGGCCATCTGTTTGGATGCCGGCCAACCGATTAAAAAAAAGTGTAAAAACCAACATGGCCGTAAGGGGTTGAAACACGGCCCATAACCCGCCCAGGATTGTTTGTTTGTAGCGAATTTTGATATCGCGCCAAACCAGAAACCCGAACAATTCTCTACTCTGATAGATTTCTCGAAGATCAATAGGTTGCCACCCGGTATGCGGTCTTAAGAGCAGTTCTGCGGAAGATTTCATCGGTGCATTCAGACTACAAGATCCCGGGGACTCTCACAAGTTTGCGATTCTCTTACGTTTAGTCCTTGTCTCGTCTCGCGGCCCTTCGACGTTCCGAGGTCAGAGGAGGTTTCAGATTCAGCAGTCCTCACCGAAAGAGCTGTTCGAATTGTGTCTCAATGGCCAGCCTGTATCTGGCAACGGCGTGCTGCATTTTGCGCCCGACGATTTCATGATTGGCTTCTAAACCTTGGAACCGGCTGATCAACAGTGGCAATTCGATCCGTTGGATTTTCAAGAGATAGTCCGTTAGTTCCATATCTTCCATCAACCGGTCGATCTTGCTCGCGGGTGAAATGGCCAGCACAGGCGTGCTCACAAGTGAAGCTAGGATGACTCCGTGAAGTCGGGACGTCACAACTGCCCGGAGCTGCGAAAGCAGAGCGACACACTCCTCTACGGTGCGCATTCTTGCAACACTGAGTCCTGTGTGCAAGTTCGGGGGGAGCTCTTCGAAAACCAATGCCCGAAGTTCGGTAATGGCGATGCTGTCCATGCTAACTTGAGTTGGGAAAAGCACGACTTCGTATCCGTCGCGCAGCAGCCAGGACACGAAGGAAGAGAGTTTCTTCAAATAGTTTTGGTACATGGAGAAATCCTTGATTGGCCAAAAGCGGGGATCACAGTATGCCATTGGGCTGACGCCCACGGTTTTTGGTTTATGGTGGTCGGGTACAGTCCCGCTGCAACCCCCGTCCTCCAGAGCGAAAGCCAGGTCGGGAAACACATGGTTCTCCCCTGTGACACCAATGGCTTCTACTTTATCTTTGGATTCCACGTCGCGAAACGAGCGGTACGCCGCCAGCCGGAGCGCAGTTCTGCAGAAAAACTTGGCTAGTCGAGAATTGATTTCTTCCACACCGACGCTTAGGCATACCATTGGAGTTCCGGCCAGCCGCGCGAGCACGGCCCACCGGAAATAGGAGTAAAGATCTCCCCATTTACCTCCCCAGACCTCGTCGAACACGCCTCCGAGTCCAACTACAAGCAACCGAAATTCCTTCGCAAATCGATACGCCTCGTAACAGAACTCCACTTCCTCCAGGACTTCCTTTAGTTTGGACCAAACTGTTCCCGCCCTTTGCCATGCACCCGCAAGCGGAGGCTTTCTCTCAAGCCACTCGCGGATCCCGCGGCGTTCACCAGGATACTCATCCTCCTTTCCTCGATTGGGTACGGAAGATCCAGGATTCCAAGGCCCCGGAACGTGACGATTAATGGGAAATGGAAGAATTTGCCGCCTATCGCCAGGCTCGTTGGGATCAATGTAGCAACCATAGAATTTAGCGTCGGGGAAGCGTTTGTTCAAGTAGGCAACGAGCGTCTGCTGCAACGCCGCATTCCCGAGGTTTCCAAAACTGAAAGGTCCCAGCAGCCCTATCTTGTTCCTGCGAGAATCCGGATTCAACAAATGACTCCTCTGGGCGACCACGTTTAGCCTAATTGGCACTATGCTGACTAAAACTCTGCACGGGGAGCCATCGGAGAGCAGTTAGGGAAGAATGCCAACTTTGCGCCAACTTGTCCACTCGTTAGGCAAACTCCATGGTTGCGGGGAACGAATTGTCGCGTGTGCCTAAATAAGGAAGAGCCTGGGCATTTATGCCATATAAATTCCTCTGCCGTTTGTTCCCTCCGCGTACTATGCCTCTAAGTCAAAGAAAAAAACCCCTTTGACTCTCCTCGGGTTTGGAAGGCAATCTGCTCGTTGAATCTTATTCCGGGGACCCGCGGATCAGGCCCTTCGTCTCATGTCCAGAACGAACTCGGGATTTGCCGCCCTGGAGAAGATTCGCCGGCACAACAGATATTCAGGTAAGATTGTCGTTAATCAGCTCGTTCTGACCCTTGACTGAATTAGGTTCGAGTTTTCTTATCTTGCTTTCGTCCGTTCCATTCGAGTATCGGAGGTTAAATTGAATCGGAGGTATTTTGCTGGCATTTTTCTTGTATCGGCCGCAACCCTACTGCTCGAGCTTGCCCTCACGCGCGCGCTAGCAGTCGCACTGTGGTACCACTTTAGCTTTCTGGTGATCTCAACCGCATTGCTGGGCTTCGGAGTATCCGGTGTTACCCTTTCGCTCTGGACCGGCTTGCGTGAACGCGCACACCTCGACAAGGCGCTAGCAGTTCTCTCACTCGCATTTGGCCTAACTACGATTCTGAGCTATTGGCTGATGCAGCGCATTCCGTTTGATCCCTTCGGCCAGATCTTTCACTGGTCTCAGTTTCTTTTTATGCCACTGTACTTTCTGAATCTTGTCGTGCCTTTCTTTTTTTCCGGACTCGTCATTGCTTTGCTTTTTTCGCATCGTTCGAGCGAAGTGAACCGTTTATATGCCGCGGACCTTGTTGGCGCCGGGATTGGATGCGCTGTTATCACGCTGGTGATGCCCGTATTCGGGGGCTCGGGTTCGGTCTTGTTGGCCGCGTTGTTGGGATTCTTGGCGGCGACGGTGTTCGGTTGGCGGCAGGAACGCCAATTCGCGGCAACCGCCGCCGTGCTAGCTTTGTGCATGCTCCCGATCTCATTTCTAGGTGATCGCCTAATCCCCATCTCCATCGCCGCGACAAAACAACATCCCTTGCAGCCAGCCAACGCCAAGCCGGTTTACACGGCATGGAGTGCCCTATCCAGGGTCGATGTGTTCAAACTCCCCGCTGCTCCCGATCTGGGGAGGCCGGAGGCGGGGTTTAGCATTATCGTAGATGGGGGCTTTGCGGGAACCGAGGTTCCTGACTTAAGCGGCGGCGCACGGAACTATCTTTCTCATACTGATGATTTTCAAAACGCGGGCCTAGTGTATGCCGGTAAACCCCAGCTAAAGGTTCTAATTATCGGGTCGGGAGCCGGCCGCGAGGTCCTCGAAGGTTTGAACTTTGGGGCATCTTCGATTACTGCCGTTGAGATCAATCCGGTAATCAACAAGATCGTAACGCAGTCTTTGCGGTCTTACTGGGGAGGGCTCTTCGAGCAACCTGAAGTTCATCTGGTCACCGAGGACGGCCGAAGTTTTGTGCGGCGATCGCATGAAACCTACGACGCCATCATTTCGGTACAAACGATGAGCGACGCCGCTCTTTTGTCGGGTGCTTTGAACCTTTCCGAGACATACATCCTCACGCGCGAAGCCTTCGGGGACTTTTACGATCACCTCGCGCCCGACGGCGTCTTGATGAT
>Ga0210384_10009326_pt1 | contig 10137 bp, 7 predicted proteins | sample IncBWH2MmetaG_FD_160574 | JGI IMG/M metagenome (GOLD analysis project Ga0210384, IMG submission 160574) | Forest soil microbial communities from Barre Woods Harvard Forest LTER site, Petersham, Massachusetts, United States - Inc-BW-H-2-M | ecosystem: Environmental > Terrestrial > Soil >...
CGCCTACCGAGAGGTTGCTATCGGAGGGAACCCCAATCAGAGTGCCATTGGCGGCGTTAGGAATGCCGTCGAAGTCGAACCCGAGGCTGGCGGCAACGGGCGACGAGGCGAGAGGCTGCTCGGCAGCGTCCGGGCCCTGGGAAATCGGGCCCGGTAGCGGCCGTTGCAGTGGGCGCGGACGCTGAACGGGATGAAACGCGCCGATCGGCAGCGAAGAGGCATATTCGCGCACCGGTGCGGAAACATCGCGATAGAGATCGTGAGAGACGACGCGGAGGCTCTGCGCCGCAGCGGTGACGAGTAAGCCGCTCACGCAGGTTGCAAGGACGAGCCGGTTGAGCAGAATCATAAAAAGGCGAGCCATCTTTCCTCCTGGGGCTGGCTTCGGGCGCACGGTGATCACGCGCCAGGCGTGCATGTGCGCAAGAAAAACAGCGCCCGCGTATTCTCGCTGAGAAGATTCAGGGGGTCAAGGCGATGACCCTCGGTGAGCCATTGTTGACGAAAACAGCCTTGTTCTCGACAGCTAAGCTGGTGAGTGTCACCATGCTGTCGACACCATGGCACCGAATCCGCTCAATTCGCGTATAGCCGCCATACTTTTCATCACCATGGACCTGGTCACCGACGCGATGGCCCTCGTCGGACAGCACGGCGTCTATTGCCAGAGCCAGCGCTGGCCGGGCAAGCCGGTCATGGACGTACAGCTGATCATGAAAAACCTCACCGACGCCAAAGAGTCGATTCAAAGTGTGATGGAAGAACTCAAGCCCAAAGCCTGATTTCAGCGATTGTAGAAGTGCTGAAAACTGCGCTATGCTTTCTTCCCCCTCGGAGCTTCGCTCCGACTATGGTCTATGGTCGATTTTCGAAAGGCTGCCAATGCGTCGCAATCTGCTTTCCTTCTGTTTGCTCACCATGATGTCCGCTCTCTGCCTGGGTGCCCCGTCGGCGAGGGCACGCAAGATAGCCCACCCCCAATCGCCTGCTGCCCTCCCCGATTCTGTGTTCGCCGGCTCTGTGCGCGTCGGCTCCCTGACCCTGCACCGTTGCCTAGGCGGACGAGCCTATTGCGGCTCCATCGAACGCGCCCTCGATCCGACCGGACAAGTCGGAGGAAACATCAAGATCAGTTTCGAGTTCTACCCTCACACTGACGGTTCGCAGTCTCCGCTCGAACCGATCGTCGCTACCGAAGGCGGTCCAGGCTATGCGACTACCGGTTCGGCCGGTGGGTATCTTGCTCTTTTTGCGCCTCTGCGCGACCAGCGCGACATGCTGTTTGTGGACAATCGCGGCACCGGTACATCCCAAGCACTCAACTGTCCGCTGTTGCAGGCTGAACCGAACCCCCGGCCTTCTGGAATTTACGCCTGCGGGAAACAATTGGGCGACACCGCTTATCTTTACGACAGCGGCCTTGCCGCCGACGATCTCGCCGCCCTGCTCGATGCGCTCAACATTCCCGTCATCAATCTCTACGGCGATTCTTATGGGACCTGGTTCAGCCAGACGTTTGCTGGACGCCATCCCGAACGCTTGCGATCGGTCGTGCTCGACAGCGCCTATCCCGTGCGCGGACAGTCACCTTGGTATCCGGAGATTGCGCCCACCGCGCGCTTCGCCTTTGATGTCGCGTGCAAGCGCTCACCTGCTTGCAGCGGTCTCCCGGGAAATTCGATGCACCGCATCGAACTGCTGGTCGATTCGCTCCGCGCGCATCCGTTCAGCGGATACGCTCACGATGGCAACGGAGTTCTGCGCTACACCCATGCCAACGCCACCAGTCTCGCCTATCTGATGGTTTCGAATGCGACGACGTCCGTGGTGTATCGGGAACTCGACCCGGCGGCGAGAGCGTATCTGGAAGATGGCAACGCTACGCCGCTCCTGCGCTTGCTGGCGGAGAATCAAGTCGCGAGCGAGTCCGGTGCTCCTGCGACTCCGTACAACCAATACAGTCAGGCGCTCTTTGTCTCGGTCAGTTGCTCCGATTACCCGCAGATTTACGACCTGACTCTGGGACTTCCCAATCGCAAGATGCAGCGCGACCAGGCGATCGCGGGCGAGCAGCAGCGACATCCGAATGTCTACGCGCCCTTCACCCTTGACGAATTCGACGGGATCCCGCTCGATACCAGTGTGCTCGATCTGTGCCTTCGCTGGCCAGCGCCAGTGGTCGCGCCCATTCCGCTGGGACAACCGGTCCCGCCTAACGTACAGTTCACCAAGGCGCCCGTCCTGGTACTCTCCGGTGACCTCGATTCGCTCACACCCGTATTGCAGGGAAAGCACGCCGCGAAACTCTTTGAGAATGGACGGCAGATCGTCTTCCCCAACAGTTTCCACGTAACTGCCGATGGCGACGAGGACAACTGCGCCTCGGTTATCGTACAGCGATTCGTGCGCGACCTCGACCCAAGAGATACTTCGTGCAAGGATCACATCGCCGAGGTTCACCTGGTGCCGAAGTTCTTCTCCACCGCGGCCGAAGTTACCGCCGCAACTGCCACCGACGGCAATCAGGGGACGGACGTCGATCTTCGCGTGGCCGCGGCCTCAGCCTATACCGCCGGAGACGCGCTCGCGCACTGGTGGGTCAACTTTAGCGGAGATGGCGTGGGCCTGCAGGGAGGCCGCTATCACTACAGCTCGCCCGGCAATCTGACCTACTTCGCGCTCGACAAGCTAATGTGGGTCAATGACCTGAAAGTCTCCGGCAAAATGAAATGGGACTACAACTATCCGGGCGGCGTAATTGCCCATCTCACAATCAGTGGTTCCGCAACCGGCACGGGAGACTTGACCATCACCTGGAACAGCCGCGTGCCCCTGGCCCAAGCCACCATCACAGGAAAAATCGGCGGGCGCAAGATCGCAGCGACCATGTACGCCCCGTAGCGCCCAGACGATCTCTGATTGTCGATAACACCTGTGTTGCCAACGTTGGTTTGACCTGTAGGCACTTCACTTCATCGCAAAGATAGACGAATCGTTCAGTGGAGGGAGAGTTGGCCTCAAACCAGTTTTCCCATCCGTTAAATTGGGCCGTGGCTGTGGGGAAGACTGGACCGGGATGAGTGGCAAGAAAAAGTCGCGACGGATCTTTCCTGAGAGCCGGTTATGCCAGGAAGTAAAGGCAGAACAGGCCGCGGTTGGAAGGATGGCACACATCCGCCGGAGCCACAGCCTGCGTCCGTCATCCACGAAAGCCGGGCGAATCGAGGTAGCTGTGGCGGCGAGGCCGTTCGAATCCTGAGGCGTCCAGCGAACAGCCAAAAAGATCGATCGGCCCCGCCGTCTTTATCTCACGCCACAGAACCGCCGCTAACTCTCTGGAACGTACTCGACCGCGCCCGTGTCCCCGTCAACGATCATGTCGTACGGGAACCAGTAGGTTTCCGCTTCTCCGTACTCGTCGACGTAGGAATAACCGATGTAGACGGTGCCCATATCCTGATACTGAACTGAACGCCAGGACGCGTACACGAGGTGTCCACTCGCCTGCGCCATTTTCTTATTGCTCTTGTACTTGGTGACGGGAATGTCTCCCTTCTCCTCGTGCTTGACATGCACCCCAGCGACCTTTCCGCCTTTGACTTCCACTAGAGTGTGGTATTTCCCCTTCTTGTGGATTTCGTGGTGCCCGTCGGTTTTGAGCCTCTCGGCGAGCATTTGCTTCCCGTCATGATGGTTGTGATGCTTCGCCTTGGGGGCTGCAACCGCGACACCGCCGAGAACAAGCAGTCCGAAAATGACAACCATCGCCGCGAAAAGACGCTGTTTACGATTCATGTTCATGGCTAATCTCCAGTTTGTTAATCTTTAGTTTGGCCCAAAATTTCCACTTTCAAACTTCCAGATCCCATCTCTCCTTCTGGTTCACGCCGAAGCCGTATTTATTCAAAAGAGTACAGCGATAAACTACGGGACTGTCTATCGGGTGTTCACTCTACAGTTTTGCTGAAAAACTCACGTTTCGTATCAGGGCATCGCTTCAGCGATGCCGCAAGTTGTTCGAAATCAGACTGGCTACTTGCGCAATCGGCTGCAAATGCCAAGGACCAGCATCAAGACAGCATTGTAGCGGTGGTAGCGGTTCCGGAAGCGGCCCCGCGGTGTGCGAACAGTCCAAACGAGTGCGCACGGTCCCAATGATCCGGTCACTCCGGAAGCTTGGCTACCGAGTCGAGGCTTTAAGCGGATCCGGCATAAGCAGCGCGACTTGTGGAATGCAAGAGGTTCACGGTGCAACATGTTGTTCAGATTCGCACGTGAAGCAGGCGAAGCCGCTAAGGCAAGGAATTGCGACGCAGCAAAAACGAATCAGTGACGTCAGAGATCGGAAGCTCTTACCTGGACCTAACCTTTCAAATCAACGCGCATGACAACTGCAAGATTGCCGGTCCCCTGCAGCACACTGGTTCCGTAATCGTGACGCCCGCAATACCCGCAATATAGGACCAGTTGTTTCTGGAAGCCCAGCTTCACGTCGAGCTTCGCGGAATTTGCTACCCACGGTTGTCAGATGTCCTGAAGCAGAGAAGGCCGTGAAGATCCATCCCTCGCGGCGTTCCCCGCAGCGAGCCTTCAATCACTCCAGAGCGCGATCAATAATGCAGGCTAGTGGATAGCGGGGATGCTGGAAGGGAAGCTCATGGAAATCGCGTCGTCTGAGAAAAATGAAATGACGATACTGGTTTCCGTCGCGACCGGCTGGCCATCTTTGAGGTACGGGCGGTAGCGCCATTGGCGAACGGCGCGGACTGCGGCCGGGGCGAGCGCACGGTTGCCAGAGACGACTGTCACGGTGCGCACGGCGCCATCAGAACCCAACCCCGCTGTCAGAGAGACTACACCGCGAGCGCGGACATCCGGATAGACCGGGTATACAAAACGCAACGGCGCCCTCGATGCCTGGATACCGCTGTCTTGGCCGGAAAGTGGAAATTTCGGAGTCGAAGCCGCATGGTGGACGCGAATCGCCCGCTTTGCAGTTGGGATGACTGCGGCGATCGATGCCGGCATGTCGGCAGCTCCCGAGGCAGCGAGAAGCTGAGCGGTGGCTGCCGACGGGCCGATGGCGGTGGGGCTCTTGGCAATGGTCGCTGGCTTTGCGGAGCGCTGAGAATTCGGCAAGGCGATCCCGTTGATCTGCCGGAGCCGAGGCTGATTGTGGGCTTGGGAGGCTGGTATTGCCTGGATTCGATGCCATACGACCACGGAAATGATGCAGAGGGACAGCGCACCGACTGTCGATGCAAGCGTGGACCAGGCGAATACGGGCGAAGACGAGGGAACCGGGCTCGGCTTAGGCACGACTTCGGCGCGCTGCGCTACCACGTTTTCTTGCCGTTCCGCTTTCTGGGCCGGCGAAGCATGGATCCGCACAGTCGGCGCCACGAAATTCTGAACAACACCGATCACAGGCAATGCGTTGTGCGAATGCGACACCACGCCCGCATTACTGCGGAAGAGGGCGTTGACCAGTGAGCGTTGGCGCGGGTTCAGAAGTGGGATGGAGAGCTGGCGAAAATTACGGAACGTCCAGAGCAGATAAAGGCGTTGCCAGAGAGAAAGTTCAACGCGCACCAACCCATGCTGTGTTTCAAACAGCAAGAAGCCGGATTGGAGCCTATTTAGAAACACGGGTACCACCCATGAACGGACCCTTAGATATGCACCTTGGGCTCCACAGTGTCGGATTGTAACCTATAGATAAAAGACTTGTTATTCGTTCCGGAGGAATATTTGGGGTGAGCTAGTGCAAAGGCTTTCATGCGCACGCCCTGTAGAATGCATATCGCCAGCCAACAAACACCCATTCGCTCCGCTTCGGCCATTCCTCGTGGCAACCGCTATGCTGATCTTTCAACAGCTATAGTTCACGGGGCATCTGGCAAAGTGAGCAATATTAGACAGACAGTGGTCGTGCGCCTTCGCTAAGCTGCGTACTGCATCAAGGAACGGATGAGAAGGGACTGCCGGACAAGACACTCCCACATGAGCACTTGACGGCACATTCCCTCTGGCGGTGCAGATTGAGCTTCTCTCTCAGAGAGCTGGGGCCTGCACCGCTTCATTAACAATTCGAGGCTACAGTGCCCACTTGGATTTGAGGTGGGCATTTCTGTGTCACATGATGTGCTTGGGACCGTCCCTTGCTGTTCTGCTCACTCGATCAGCATGCGAAGCCTTATCGAGCGCCCACACGTACCTTCCATTGTCCGATGGTCCGTACCTGACCACCGCCGGCGAAACCAAGTTGTTTCTTGGAGTTTTTTAACCGTGCGGTAGCTCTGACTTCAGCCTCTGACAGTTGTTGAGGAGACATTGTCTGGCTGATGCTTTTCTTGCCTTCCTCGATTTGTTCAAGCATCGGAGCAGCCATTCTTTCTGCGAGCAGGTACCACATGTACGCGGAAACGGAGGCGGGTTGGAGTCCCGGGTTTTGCGGGCCTTCGTGCTCCTGAACATCTTTGATCTGAGAAAAATGCTCGGCCAGGCGAAGTTGTGCCGAGGGATCGCCGGCTTCGGCATCTTCGATGATTGCAGAGAACGCGTTCTTCTCTCTGCTGGCGGCGCCAGGCTGGGCTTGCGAGTTGTTCATGGTCAGGTAGAGTAACTCGGTTCGGCTGGAGACGCCCAGCTTGTCAAAAATGCGAAACAGGTAATTCTTTACCGTATGCGGGCTGAGTTCGAGAGCATGCGCAATTTCACGGTTGGTCATCCCCCCCGCCAGATGCTGGATGACCTGGTGTTCGCGCGGGGAAAGGAGTTCGACTCCTTGGTGATTCGTGGCGCGGACGAGCGGCGTATTGGCAAGGGCTTCGAGCGCATGATCGAGATCAACGCTGCGCGCCCAGATTTGTCCGTCATCGACACTGCGAATGCATTTGCAGAGGCTCTCCAGCGGTTCTTCCTTTGAAAAAATACCCCTAGCGCCGGCGCGAAAGCACTCCAGGACTTCGTGCGGTTTGGAAGAATCCATCAAAATGACACCCTTGATCTGCGGCCGAAGCGCACGCATTTCGCGCAACACCTGGGTGCCCCGACCAGCCTGGTTGTCCAAATTATTGCTGATGACGGCGACATCGATAGGCACACGGGTAATGGCGGCCAGCAACTCCTCGGAATTCGAAGCCTCAGTAACGACGTGCAGGCCCCGATCATTGCGCAGAGCGTCGGCGAGAAGTTGCGTGTGAATCCGTGTGCCGTCAGCAACTGCGATGCTGACAAAATCCGAGCCCATTTCTTCATGGGATGGCATCGGGTCTCCTCACATTTTTATTTACACGAACCTAGGGGGTCTTAGAAAACTCCGTTCACGAACACCTGTAGAGCCTGGCCGCAGGGGAGGGAAGTAAGGCGAGAGCAGACCAGAGTCTCTCGCTATAGGTGAGAACTCTACCACTAAACTTGCGAACCAGCAAGCAAGCGAATTGCAACCTGTGCAATTCGATGCGATGGTCGTAGATGCCCCTCTTGTATTTGACCGGTTGAACGGCACGGCATGACGGCCAACTCCGGTAGAGGGTTCGAATCAGCTGCGTGTTGAGTCCCAGCCATCCCGCGTAAACGTCCTGTTATCAATGGAATAGATCCTATCCATGAGTTTCCTGGATTGACATAAGACGCGGCGCCTCGACTCTCCGTGGGGGGTAGACACCACAGGTGTGCTATAGAACAACGTCTCTACGCCAGATAACTTCGTAAAGAGAAGATCAGCCCTCACGTGGATAGGGCCGATGTGTTCTGAGAGTTTCCACCACTTGCACGCGCTTGCAAGTGACGTTAATGTTCGGCCCGCGAGCAATTCCCCCCGAGTTGTCTTGTCGTTTCTCTCCCCCCGAAGATATTGCAGTGTCTTCCTGCGATTCAGCATGTGAGTTAGGCGGACCCATAAACGGGACCCAGAGGGCGAAGCTATGAGTACCTCCAATCAGAGCCACGAAGTCGGCGGCGGGCCGAGCCAATGGATAGCGCAGAATGAACTGCGTTGGTACGCGTTGCACACCCGCGCACGCCACGAAAAAGCAGTCGAGCGGCGGTTACGCGATCAAGGCATGGAATCGTATGTGCCCACCACGATGGAAGTGCATCGCTGGAGCGATCGCAAGAAGAAAGTAGAAGTACCGTTGTTCAGCTGCTATGTGTTCATCCGCTGCCTTTTGAGCGCGGAAGACCGAACACGCGTGTACGGGGTGGAGAGTGTGCACGGTTTTGTGGGTATGCGCGGGTCGAGCCTGCCAATTCCCGACGAACAGATCGAAAGCATCCAGAAAGTTTTGACGCAGACCGCGCCTTGGCGTTCGTATCCCTTTCTCAAGGTTGGGCAGAGGGTCCGCGTACGCGGTGGGGCTATGGATGGAGTCGAAGGCGTGTTTCTGTCGGAGAACGGCGATCATAGCCTGATTATTTCCGTCGATGCGATTCAACGATCAATGGCCGTACGAATTGATGGATACGACGTAGAACCACTCTGAAGAGACAGTCAGACGGAAGATGTTGCGGCCAGTACCACAGTAATTTCCTCGTAAGCGGTCCAGGATTTTTCTTACAACCCTCCGTTCAGCAACTCTTAAAACATGTATCAACCAGAAATCGAGCGAATCAGCGAAGAGTTGTACTTCATTGCGGCCAGCCCGGCCACACGCCAGCTGCGTACGCAGGTGGAATTACTCTCACAGACTGACGTGCCGGTACTGATTACCGGAGAAGCGGGGAGCGGGAAGACGACCGCCGCCCGGCTGATCCATTCGCTGTCGATTCGTTCCAGCTTCCCCTTCGTGCGGGTGAAGTGCGCGGCACTCACTTCCGATCTGCTGCAGAATGAACTGTTCGGCTACGAACACGCTTCCGCCAACGGGCGACCGGAATCCACGCCAGGCAAGTTCGAGCAATGTGCCAAGGGAACGATTTTGCTGGACGAATTCGATGTCATGCCGGATGTGGTGCAACGCCGACTTCTGAGTCTGCTGGAGACGAGGAAGTTTGTCCGTTGTGGCGGCCAGGACCCGATTCGGGCCGATGTGCGCATCCTAGCGGCCACCTGCGCCGATCTGGAGTTGGCGGCGGCGCAAAAGAGAGTTCATGAAGACTTGTTCTTCCGCTTGAGCGCTTTCGAATTGCGCGTGCCAGCCCTGCGCGAACGGCACGAGGAAATCCCGCTTCTGTTGGGGCACCTGATGAACCGGCTGACCCGGCGGTACGGCGTACCGGCGCCACGCTTTTCCAGCGTATTGCTGGACGCCTGCCAGCGGCATGCGTGGCCCGGAAACCTGCGCGAGCTGGAGAACTTTGCCAAGCGTTTCCTGGCGCATGGCAATGAAGAAGCGGCCTTGCATGAATTGCGCTCGCGTCCCGATCACGGGCTCGCAAGCAAGAGTGAGAATGGGAATGGAGACGAAATCGGACACGCGAAACCCGGCGTTCTTCCCTCGAATATGCACACAATGGAAGAAAAATCGTCTCTGAAGCTGCTGGTAAGAAATGCAAAAGGGGAGACCGAACGCGGTGCGATTGCGCAAGCGCTCGGACAGACACACTGGAACCGCAAGGCGGCAGCTCGTTTGCTCAATATCAGCTATCGCGCGCTGCTGTACAAGATCCAGGAATACCAAATGGCGCCGCCAGTAGAGTCTGCGCGACTTCTTGCGGCCGACGGTCTGCGGCAAGTGAAGTAGGCCATGGAAGCCACTGCGATGGAACTCGGTAGCGTTGAACAGATACGATTGAACCGGTGCACGGCTGAGAGGCGTTGCTTATGACGCAACTCATCACGGCGCATCGAATCATGTCGGTCCTGCCGCTTCTGGTGCTGTTGTCCATCGGAGCGTTCGCGCAATCCGATTCCGCATCGCGTCCCCCAGCGCCCGCCGCCACGGCCGACAAGCAAGCCGGCGATAAGCAGACCGGCGAAAAGTCGGGGCAAGGTTCGCGAGCCGCACACTCGGACAGTTCCTATGTGATTGGCGCGAACGATGTCCTCGCGATCAACGTGTGGAAAGAACCTGACATCTCTCGTTCCGTCCCCGTTCGTTCCGATGGGAAGATTTCTCTGCCGTTAGTCGGAGAGTTGCAGGCGGGCGGCCAGACACCGCAGCAATTGGAACAAGAGATCACTAAGCGTCTACA
>Ga0210384_10009328_pt1 | contig 10136 bp, 5 predicted proteins | sample IncBWH2MmetaG_FD_160574 | JGI IMG/M metagenome (GOLD analysis project Ga0210384, IMG submission 160574) | Forest soil microbial communities from Barre Woods Harvard Forest LTER site, Petersham, Massachusetts, United States - Inc-BW-H-2-M | ecosystem: Environmental > Terrestrial > Soil >...
GAAACGCAATGCAAAAAGTAATCCTTCAGGAAGATATCGAAAAGCTGGGTCACCGCGGCGACGTCGTCACCGTCAAGCCGGGCTATGCCCGTAATTTCTTGCTGCCGCACAAGCTGGCCATTGAAGACACCACCGGCAATATGAAAGCGCTCGAGCGCATCCGTACGTCGCTGGCGAAGAAAACCGCCACCGAGATGGACGCCGCGCAAAAGCAAGCCGCCGCGCTGAACGGCACCGAAGTTCGCTTCACGCGCAAGACCGGCGAGAATGATCAGCTCTTCGGCTCGGTCAACTCCGGCGATATCGCCGGCGCTCTCGAAGCCCAAGGCTTTAAGATCGACAAGCGCCAGGTTCAATTGGCGGAACCCTTCAAAGCCCTTGGCGAATATCCCGTCAAGATCAAAGTCTTCCGCGACGTCATCGCCGAAATAAAAGTCTTCGTCGAAAAAGAATCGTAGCCGGTGGCACAGGCTGCCGCCTGCTTTCACTTCGATACAGCGTTTGAGGTGCGAGCGATCGCACCTCTTTCCTTTGTTGGTGCCACTCTTTAGAGCGATGCACGTTAGGTGCAACGAACACCCGTAGCCACCGTCTTCAGACGGCGGGGTTTAGATTCACCGAACGCACAGCCAAGCGTCGAAGCGCGAATTACTTAGTCTCGAATCCATCGCCGTCGATGGCGAAAAAAACACGCAAAACATTTCTCGCAAAAAAAGTTTTGCAGAGTTTTCCGCAGCGATGCACAGCGATGCACAAACACTTCTGTTGACGCTCGCGTACCTTCCGCGCACAATGCGCTCACCAGTCTTTCACTCAGGGTTAATGGGAACGGTCGAGGCCCCAGGAAAATCTCTCCCGACGCAGTAAAAATCTGGACGCTTGAACCGCGCGCACAGGGCGTGTTAGCCTAGGCGAACAGAAAGCGAAATATTGCAGAGTCCCCATGCCTGCTGAATCCACTCTCGAACGCCCGCTACCCAATAATCTTGACGCGGAGCGCTCCGTCCTCGGCGCCGTCCTGCTCGACAATAACGCCCTTAACGCCGCCATCGAAAACCTGCGCCCCGAGGATTTCTTCCTCGACCAGCACCGCCGCGTGTTCCTCAAAATGATCGCGCTCAGCGAAGCGCAGCAGGCCATCGACCTGATCACCCTCACCGAAGAGCTGCACCGCCACGGCGAGCTGGAATCCGCAGGCGGCGCACCCTATCTCGCCTCGCTTGCCGACGGCATGCCGAAGGTCTCCAACATCGAGCACTACGCGCGCATCGTCAAGGAAAAAGCGCTCCTGCGCAACCTGATCCACGCCACGCACAATATTCAGCAGCGCGCGTTCGAAGGTGAGGATGGCGCCGACGCTGTGCTCGACAATGCCGAGTCCTCCATCTTCGCGCTTGCCGAAGATCGCGTGAAGATCGGCCTCATCCCCATCAAAGACATCGTCCGCGATAATTTCGAGCGCCTGGAAAAAATATTCCGCGAAGGCAAGAGCATCACCGGCATCCCCACCGGCTACACCGAGCTCGACAAACTCACTTCCGGGCTGCAACCGTCGGAGCTGCTGATCCTTGCCGCGCGACCATCGCAGGGAAAAACCGCTCTCGCGCTCAACCTCGCCGAAAATATCGGTATCCGCGCGGGCCAACCGGTCGCCGTCTTCAGCTTGGAAATGTCCAAGGAGTCTTTGCTGCAGCGCTTGGTAGCCTCCGTCGCTCAGATCGACGCGCACAAATTCCGCACTGGCCACCTCAGCCGCGAAGACTGGCGCCGCATGACCGAAGCCCTCGGGACCATCGCCTCCGCCCCCATCTGGATCGACGACGCCGGCTCCATCAGCGTCCTCGAAATCGGCGCAAAGGCCCGCCGCCTGAAACGCGACAAAGGTTTGTCGTTGCTCATTGTTGATTATCTGCAATTGATTACCGCCCGCGGCCGCTTCGGCAACCGCCAGGAAGAAGTCTCCAGCATCTCCCGCGGCCTCAAAGGCCTGGCCAAGGAACTCCAAATACCCGTCTTGGTCCTAAGCCAGCTAACTCGCGCCCCGGAACGCGACGAACGCGGCCCGCAACTCTCCGACCTCCGCGAATCCGGCGCCATCGAGCAGGACGCCGACGTCGTCATGTTCATCTACCGCCCCAACTTCTTCAAAGCCGGCGCCACTCCTGAAGAACGCGAGGAAACCGAACTCCGCATTGCCAAGCAACGCAACGGCCCCACAGAAAACGTAAAATTTGTCTTCCGCAGCCGCCTCACGCGTTTCGAGGAAGCGGCCCCCGACGCCTTCAGCAATCTCGGCCCCGACGACTTGTAGAACGGACATTTGCTAACTCGCGCTAAACACAATCAGATCTCGAAACGGCACCGCGCCACCAAATCGCTAAACCCCGCATCCCCACGTAACCGGTCCCACTTCGCATCCGCTGGCAAGAACGTCAAATGCACGTCGTGCGCCTCAAGTCCGCGCTCCAGCCAGCCTAGCGCCTCGCGATTTTCCCCCAGCCCCGCGTGAACCAGCGCCATCGCGTACGGCGGCACGTAGCGTTCTCGCGAAATCGCTTCCAACGTCTTCATCACTTCCTGAGCCCCATCCACGCGGCCAAGCCTCCCAAACAAATACCCGCGCAAGCCGAGCACTTTGCTGTTTCCACCCGACGTCCGTTCCGCGTTCTCCAACGAGTCGAACGCCGCATCGGTCTCGTTCGTCTCCGCCAGCGCTTGCGCCAGCTGCATGTGGCCCACCCAAAACTCCGGATCGATAGCGATCGCCTGTCGAGCGAATCGCTGTGCGGCGTCGTAGTCCCGGCCAAAAAATGCCACCTGCGCGGAAAGCGCATGATGAACCGCCAGCAGCGGATCAAGTTCCCGGGCCCTGCCAATCGCCTTCTTGGCCTCTTCGCGGCGGCCCAGGTACGAAAACAGGATTCCCAGCATCCGGTGCGGCAAGGGATAATTCGGGTCGAGTTCAATGGCCTTACGGAATGCCTCTTCCGCGCCTCGCCAATCCCAATCCAGCCAGAACCTCATGAATCCCAGCGATCCCTGTACCTCCGCCAGGTTCGGCTCGGCGCGTAGCGCCTGCATTACCGCCTCGCGTGCCCGCGGCCAAACCGCGAGCGGAGACGCATCGCCGTTGATGGGGCTCGCCGAAAACCCATCGGCAAGCCCTGACCACGCGAGCGCGTAATCCGGATCCAACTCCGTGGCACGCATGTAGTGCTCCGCGGCCCGGCGCGTCGTCGCGGGCGAGAGCTGGTGCCACAGGTACCGCCCCCGCAGGTACAAATCGTAAGCCTGCGCGTTTTGTGTTTGCCGCCGCCCCAACGCGTCCATCCGTTCCGGCGAAAGTCGCAGCCGCACCTGCTCGGCAATGGCCGCGCTCAGTTCGCGCTGAAACGTCAGCAAGCTTCCCGGCTGGCCATCGTGCGACGCCGACCACACCTGCACCTGATCGCGCACGCGAATGAGCCGCGACATAATCCGCAGCCGTCCGCCTTCCGCGCGCAAAGATCCTTCGATCAGGTACGAAGCATTTAATTCCCGTCCGATCTCTCCCGCCGTCTTATTGGTTCGTTTGTAGGCCATTACCGACGTGCGTCCAATCACGCTCAAGTACTCCGGGTCGATCTGCCCCACTGCGGCAATCGTCTCTTCTGTCAGTCCATCGCCAAAATATTCTCGTTCGGCATCCGCGCTCAAGTTCTCAAATGGCAGCACCGCAATGGTGGCTCGCGGCGTTCCGGCCACCGCTCCCTCGATCACCTCGACGCTCGCGATGAAGCGATAGCCCTTCCCCGGCACCGTTAGGATGTAGCGGCTCTCTCCGCGCCGCTCTCCCAATACCCGCCGCAAAGCGGAGACGTTCTGGTTCAGATTGTTCTCCTCCACAATGCTGTCCGGCCACACCGCGCGCATCAACTCCTCTTTGTCTACGGTATCTCCGTGACGTTGCACCAGATGCAGCAGCGTATCGAAGACTTTAGGCGTCAGAGGCACAGCTCCGCCGTCGCGCAGCAGCATCCGTTTCGCCGCTTCGATGCGAAACTCCCCGAATTTATAAATGTGAAGGTCGGTGCTGCTCATAGCCGGGAACCTGCGAGGTTCAGAACTTTTCAGAAATCTTCAGGCCCAGCCTAAGGACTTTCGGCTGGCGTCGGCAAGAGTATATGCCCGGGATGCCCTGCACCCAAATTGCGAAAGAGTTTTCCGTACGTACAAGGAGAGATCGAAACATGAATGCCAACGTTTGGAAGCTGTTGCGCCTCACCTGCTTGCTTGGACTGACAGGCGCAGCTATTTTCGTCGCCGAATGGAACACCAGCGCCAGAGCAAAGTCACCCGCTGCTTGGGACAACGACCGTTTCAACGGCAAAACCGTAGAAGGAACTTGGAGTGTCAAAGTTACTCAGATCGACTGCAATACGAAAGCGCCGAAAGGACCGGCGTTCCCATCCGTTCTTGCCTTCGCCGGAGACGGCACCATGGTCGAGGATACCAACAACCCCGGTTTCGCCATCGGTCAGCGCGGATCCGGCCTCGGCATCTGGAGCCACGACGGCCACCATACCTATCTCGCCAAGAGCATCGCCTTCATCCATTTCGGCACCCCTGGAAATCCCCCGATGGTTCCGCCGTTTAAGACCGGCACGCAAACCATCTCGCAGACCATCACCTTCGAGAACGATCCCGACGAATTCACAAGCGAAGCCACCATCGAGTTCGCCGACAATGCCAACCCCACTCCAAACGTCTATCTAAACGGTTGCGCCATCGCCACCGGAACCCGCTTCAAGTAGTGGCCGATTCTGGTCGGATCGGTCCACAAAGCCCGAACCCCGCAATAATCCACGAACCCGCTGCTCGCTGATTCGCAATCAGGGCCCCAGGCGCTTGCTTCTGCGCTTGGGGCGTTGGTTTGAATTTCCCAACACCTCAACTTCCGTTTTCCGCCCAACCGCCGATATCCGCTTAAATTGTATTCCCGCGGAATCCGCGCGCGATAGAGCCTTCTCCCTTATCCGATCAATCCTTGCGGTTTTTGCAAAGGTGAGCTCTGGCGAGCCTACGGCTTCTTCTTTTTCACAATGGCCATCTGCTGCGCCAAACAGCGGTGATAGGCCGCTGGGCCCTGCATCAATTTCGCCGTCGTGCACGCAAATTCCACCGCGTCCCGATCTGCGGTGCTCAATCCCGCGAGACCCCGCGGCCGCGGTGCTCTCTTCAGGGCATCGACCTGCTTTCGAAGGCATTCGTTATACGCAGATGGTCCCTGCGTCATCTTGTCGGACGCGCAAACGGCTTCAATCGCCTGCCGATCGGCGTCGCGCAGTCCGGACAAATCCGGTTCCGCGGCGATCTCGCCCTCAGCCGCCGGTCCGACTTGCGGCGCAACCTGTGGCGAAACCTGCGTCGGGGGTGCTCCCATGGTCACTGTATCGACCGGCGTCATCACGAACACCGGAATATCCCCGGTGCTCCCCTCGATGCGCGAATCGGAAAACTGGTTGAGCGTAGCCATCGATTTGCGCGAGGTCTCGCCCGACGACCCTGGCTCCAAACAAATGCCAACCCAACTGGGAGCGCCACCGGCCGCGCGATGAAATTCGCATTTGGTTATTTCGCCGACGCTTTTTGAGCCGTTCTCGATCGCTTCTAGGAACACTGCATCGCCGTTCGTGCGAGTTCGATAATTCTGCCCGTCCTTCAGGTTCGTCCAAATCTTCGTCGGCAACGCCGCATCTGCTCCACTCTCGTCAACCACCGCCACTGTCGGACCGTCTGCGGCGATGTGCGAAGCCGCCGGTCGCGGAGCCGTCTTCGGCTTATACAAGCGAGAAGCGGCGTTCTCCGCACGCCGCGCTAGGGCGATCTCCAGATACGAGGGCGAAAGCAGCCACAGCGAAGCAAGAGCGATTACCACCAGAATCGCGCTGAGGATCAGCGCCGTTCGCCCACTGCTGATCGTCGATGCGTTGGGCCGCATCCCATTCATGAATGACAAGATCCCCAGCGATGCCGTTACAATCGCCAACCACAATGGTGGCACTCTGCCGCTCCACACCAGCACCACCAAGAAGAAAATGGTCGCGACGCCCAGGATCATGAACAGAAAGCTGTTCAAATTCTTGATGTCAGGAAGGTGGGTGCTTCTTCGACGCGCTCGCTGCGGCACTCCCGACACCGTCTGGCTGCCAGCCCGCCTCGTTCGTGAACGTGAACTTCTTTCGGACCGACCCGAAGTCCGCGAATTTGTCGACTCCCGGGATTGCGCTGAACCGTGTGACTGCGGCCCCACCCCGGCAGGAGCCTCGTGAGTTTGTTCCGTACCTCGCGCATAGACAAGACCTGCATCGTATTTCTGCCGCCGATCAGGATCGAGCAGGACCGCCTTTGCCTCGGACAAATCCTTAAACGCCTCGGCCGCGACCTTCCGCAGGTAGGTATTCTCGGCGGGAACGGTATCCGGATGGACTTCCCTGGCCTTGGCCTTGAACGCTGCTTCGATCTCTGCCGCGGGCGCGTTTTCCGCTACGCCCAATATTTCGTAGTAAGTCTGTCCCATCGCGTCTGGTTAGGGTCCCAAAGCCCCTGCAGATATATTGCATCATACAGCGGGAATGGTCGTACATCAGGAACTATCGCCACCCAAGCGAATCAAACAACGAATCCCCGCAGACCATCTCCCGGATTGTCTGTATTCTAATTTCGAATCGCTGCGTTGTCTCTAAGGTTTACCCTTGATAAAGCATAACCTTATATGGAACTACGCGGCGTGGCAGCCCGGAACACTCCCAGAAACCGTTTTCTGCAACCGTTTAGGTTTCTGCTGCTTGCAGATTCTCATCACCATTGTGTCCGCGAAAGTACGCCCGACGGAAATCAATTGCCGCAGCTTCTTGCAAAAACAACGGAGGGGCCTGGGTTTCGCGAGCGACCGCTCCTTGTTGCTCGGTCCGGATACGGTTCCTCTCGACCGTCTATTTTCAAATGCTTACAAACTACTTTTCCCGCAAGCCCTTTACAATGAAAGTCATACAGAATGCCGGGGGAATTGCCATACCGGAACGAACCAGCCCGGCACGGCCGAAGCAAGCTCCAAACCTTTACTTCCTTACCTCATTACGTTACCACGCCCGTGCCGCGTCCGACGCTGCGCTGTGGCTCTTCGGTGCCAGCCTGTGCCAGCAGGGACACTACCTATAAGGCCCTGCCGCAAGCTCCGCAATCTCGCGCCTCCGCGGACGCTCGTGCGCTCAACGACTTACGCGGTTCGCGGTCGCAGACTTCAAATCCCGGCAAGGAGGCGCTTCGATTGCTCTGTTTCGCACTGTTGTCTTTCACGCGGCATCCGCGCGGTGAATCGGCCCCTGCCGCGCAGATGTCGTACACTATTTTCTCTTCGGGAAAGACCATGGCACACACGCAGACCATATCTAGGAAAGCACCGCCCCGCGCCCATCCGGCAAAAGATCCGGGGAAAGTGACGAAGACACCCAGGATGGAAGGCCGCCCGGTTTGGGCCGAAGTTTCGGGTTCGGCTTTGACGCACAACCTCCACGCGATCCGCGACTTCGTCAATCCGGCGGACGAGCAGCGCAAAACTCCACGGCTCGTGTTGTCCATCGTCAAGGGCAACGGCTACGGACATGGTGGGCCGCAAGTCGCCAGAATTTTGGAGAAAGCCGGATCGGACTGGTTCGGCGTGACCTCCGCTTCGGAAGGGATCGAGGTTCGCAAGGCTGGCGTGCAAAAGCCGATTCTGGTGCTCACCAGTTTTTGGCCCGGTGAAGAGGAAAATCTCCTGAAGCACGATCTCACGCCGGTCGTGCACCGGTGCGAGCAGCTTGCCGCCCTGAATCGCGTGGCTTCCAAGCGATCCAAACGCGACCCCTTTTCATTTCATCTGAAGATGGATACGGGTATGAATCGGCTGGGCATCTCGCCGACCGACGTGGATTGTTTTGCGGGACAGCTTGCGAAATGCAGCCATCTACAGCTGGGCGGAGTGTTGACGCACTTCGCGTCGTCGGAAGCGTTCACGCCGTCGGTACAAGGAGAACAGACCCGCGAGCAGGAAGAGCATTTCTTCGTGGCTCTGGAACGCTTGCGCGCGCTCGGCGTCGATCCCGGAATTGTGCACTTGGCGAACAGTGCGGCTATTGCCGCGCGACCCGAAACCTGGGCCGACATGGTTCGACCCGGCGTGATTTTGTACGGCTATCACCCCGGCTACGACCCCTCGGAAATGCGCGCCGAATCCGAGCGCAAGTTGCCGCTCAAGCCGGTTATGAGCTTGCGCACCCGCGTCATCAGCCTGCGGCGCGTTCCGGCAGGTGCCGGGGTCGGATACGGTGCAAAATTTGTGACCGAGCGTCCCTCGGTGATCGGTGTTCTCGCAGCCGGGTACGGTGACGGCGTGCATCGGTCGTTGGGCGGCCGCGGGTGTGTCCTGGTGCGCGGCAAGCTCGCGCCGATCGTAGGCATTGTATCGATGGATGTGACCATGATCGACGTCACCGAAGTTCCGGGCGCGGAAATCGGCGAAGTCGTCACCATCTACGGCGTCGATGGCGAACACACCCATCCCGCCAACCAGGTGGCACGCAGCATTGGTACCGTGACCTCCGACCTGCTCTGTGCGGTTAGCGCACGCGTCCCGCGCCTCTACGTTTCCTGAGTCGATCTGAGAACGTTTCCTCAATCGAACCAAAAACTAGCGTTCGCGCGCGGCACTCGTTGTCCCGCTGTACGTCAGGGATCGACACCTTGAAAAGGCATGCGCATCGGAGGAGATCGACGCAAGTCCGGTCGCCGGAGACCGGACTTCGTTTTCGAGACTACGGCCGCGGCCATCCCCGCCGCGTTCGTTTCTCCTTCCGTTGCATCCCATCTCAGGAGCCTGTTGCCCAGGCCTTGGTGTCAGTTCGTCTTGGCGCCCCTCCGTCGTCGGCGTCACTCGATCCTTGACGTTACTCAGCCGATAGAGTATATACGGCTCCGGAACGTAACTAGAGATTCTATCCCGCATCGGCCCTAGATCCCACGCTCTGCGGGAAGGCTGCACCGATTTTGCAGTGATTGCGCAAGTCCTGTGAGGTCGAATGAGCCGAGCGTATTCTGGAGTCGAACGTCGCGCGGTTTCGTCAACTTGTCCCGACACTCTCCCTGCATCTGAATCCGGCCCGGGCACTTCCAGCAAGTCACGCCTCCAGGGAACTCGCGTGGAATCGTGGTTCTTGCGCGGATTGTTGACGGTGTGCACCGCGGCCATTTGCTACGCGCTGAGACCTTTTCACCTTGGAGCCGCGGCGTCGGCTGGACTGGGGGTGCTGACCGCCGCGATTATCTTGTTGGCGGAGTTGCGGCTGCGGTGGGCAGCCCTGGGTGGATTGCTGGGGGGCGCGTTCGGTGCGGTGCTGGGACTTTTTGCCGCCGTGCTGGTGACGCTGATTATTTCGCGCACCGCCGAGCCCGAGCCCGCAAAATCTTTTCTGGAGTGCGCGGTGCTCGTTGCTTTTGCGTATCTCGGGCTGGTAGTGGGATCAAAGAAAGCCAGGGATTTGCATCTGGAGAGGATTGGCGAAGGAGCCCTTTCGCGGACCGCGGCGCCGCCAGCGGCGATGTTGCAGGAAGCGTTGAAGTTATTGGATACCAGCGTGCTGATCGACGGACGCATCGCGGATATTTGCGAAGCACAGTTTCTCGACGGCACCTTGATCGTTCCTGAATTCGTTCTCCATGAATTACAGTTGGTGGCGGATTCCAGCGACGTACTGAAGCGGCAGCGCGGCCGGCGAGGTCTGGACGTGCTGGAGCGCATCCGAAAGATGCCGCGAGTGGAAGTGCGCATCCTCGAGAATGCGCCGTCTTCACAAGCAGGCGACGTAGATCATAAATTGATCGAACTGGCGAGGCATATCGGCGCGAAGATCGTCACGAACGATTTCAATTTGAACAAGGTGGCGACGGTCCAGGGACTATCCGTGTTGAACGTGAATCAACTTGCGAACGCGCTGAAGCCGGTGGTGTTGCCGGGCGAGCCGATGCGCGTGTCGATTTTGCGTGAAGGGAAGGAAGCGAATCAAGGCGTCGCCTATCTGGATGACGGCACGATGGTGGTGGTGGATGGCGCCAAAAGA
>Ga0210384_10009329_pt1 | contig 10136 bp, 10 predicted proteins | sample IncBWH2MmetaG_FD_160574 | JGI IMG/M metagenome (GOLD analysis project Ga0210384, IMG submission 160574) | Forest soil microbial communities from Barre Woods Harvard Forest LTER site, Petersham, Massachusetts, United States - Inc-BW-H-2-M | ecosystem: Environmental > Terrestrial > Soil >...
TAAACGTTTTCGGTCTACCAGCCACGCCCTACCTTTGCCGGCTAATCCAGGAATCAAATGTTCAGAACACATACCTGTGGCGAGTTGGGACTGGGGGACGTTAACCGGGAAGTTACCCTGGCAGGCTGGGTTCAAACCCTTAGAAAGTTTGGGAGTATTACCTTTATTGACCTCAGGGACCGCTATGGAATTACCCAGTTAGTGCTGGATGAGGGTCAGAACAATACAAAGGCCAATATTCCCTTAGGCCGGGAATTTGTTATCCAGGCTACGGGAATGGTTTCAGAGAGGTCCAGCAAGAATCTTTTAATTCCAACCGGGGAAATTGAGATAAAAGTTAGTCAGATTACGATATTGAATAAGTCTGCCACACCACCTTTTACAATACAGGACGAGACTGACGGAGGCGATGATCTGCGCATGAAATACCGATTTCTGGACCTGCGTCGTAATCCAGTTAAAAAGAATATTGAACTGCGTTATGCCGTTAACCGGGCTGCCCGGAACTACCTCCACATGAACCAGTTCATGGATATAGAAACCCCTTTTCTGATCAAATCGACACCCGAAGGAGCACGTGATTTTGTGGTTCCGTCCCGCATGAATCCCGGTCAGTTTTATGCCCTTCCCCAAAGTCCGCAGACTTTTAAGCAACTGCTAATGGTCAGCGGGTATGACCGTTATTATCAGGTGGTGAAATGTTTCCGTGATGAGGATCTTCGCGCTGACCGTCAGCCCGAGTTCACCCAGATAGATTGCGAAATGAGCTTTATCGAACAGGATGATATCCTCGATATGTTCGAGGGAATGATCCGTTATATATTTAAAGAAGTAAAGGGCATTGACTATACGGATACAATTGAAAGAATAACCTGGGAAGACGCAATGTGGGATTATGGAAACGATAAGCCTGATATTCGTTTTGGAATGAAAATCTCCAACCTGAAATCAGTTTTCAAAAGAAGAGGTTCCACAGAAGCAGATGGTTTTCTGATTAATAATGCCGGATTCCAGGTATTTGATAATGCTGAAACAGTCTTGGCCATTGCCGTTCCTTCCGCCGCTACATGGTCACGTAAACAATTTGATGAACTAACGGATTGGGTTAAGCGCCCGCAGGTGGGCATGCAGGGACTGGTTTATATCAGGTATAATGAAGATGGTTCACTCAAAAGCAGTGTTGATAAATTTTATTCTGAAGAAAAACTAAAAGCCATTGCCGGGTTCGCCAATGCACAAAAAGGAGATGCTATCCTTATACTTTCGGGCAGAGAAGAAAAAACAAGGAAGGCGATCAGTGATCTGCGCCTCGAACTGGGAGAAAGAATGGGCATGCGGAAGAAAGATGAATTCAAGCTGCTTTGGGTTATCGATTTCCCTTTATTTGAATATAGCGAAGAAGATAATCGCTGGGTTGCACGGCACCATCCGTTTACGGCACCAAAGCCTGACCAGATAGCCACCATGATCAATAACGATCCGCTGATTGCCGATGCTGCTCAGTATCTCAGGCATCCCTACGCGAAAATCAAGGCGAATGCCTATGATATGGTACTTAATGGAAATGAAATAGGTGGTGGTTCAATCAGAATCTACCAACGCGAACTGCAGGAAAAAATGTTTGATGCCCTGGGCATGACCCGAGAAGAAGCAAATCACAAATTTGGCTTTCTGCTGGGTGCATTTGAATATGGCGCACCTCCCCATGGAGGAATCGCTTTCGGATTCGACCGTCTCTGCGCCATATTGGGTGGCAGCGAAAGCATCCGCGACTTCATCGCTTTTCCCAAGAACAACAGTGGGCGGGATGTGATGCTCGATGCGCCGGCGTTTATAGATGATAAACAATTGAAAGAACTTAATATTTCCATTCTTCCTTTATGAGGAAATAACCGAAAATTATTATCTCCAATAATTTGTAGTTTCGTTATAATTAATTGGACGAATCTTCATGGCAGAATTTGAGAAAAGAAATTTAACTGCAGACAGATATTTATTAAAACGCATATCTGCCCTATTTGGAATTAAATACTCTTTTTTACTATTATTATTTATATTGGGAGGGTATTTTACACAGGCACAGAACTTTTTCTTTAGGGAAGACAGTTTGCAGACATTACTAAAAACCGAATATGCCTCCCTGTCTACAAGCCGAATTCTGATTATTTCGGAATTAATGAGCCACCACCTTCCGGACGAGCCCTTGTTTGATAGTTTAAAAAATCTGTTGATTGAAGAGTCGGAAAATAGTCGTAACAGGACTTACATCTGTTTGTCCTACAGTCAGATTTCAAAGTCATATCTGAATTATTACAACAGACTCGACTATTATGAAAAGGGGAAGCCCTATGCGGATAAATGCCTCCAGGTAGCCAATGAAAGCGGACTGGATGGATATAAAGTTTCTGCTTATTTACTCTACGCGAGATATTATCTGAACATCGCACAAAATCAAAAGGCGCTTGATTATAATAACCAGGCAATTTCACTGGCATCGGCTATTGGTTCAGACAGCTTGCTCTGCCAGTCTTATTCGTCGATTTCAAATACCTGGAATGCCCTCGCCAACAAACTTTCAGAATTTCAGGCCTTATTGAATGCGAGGAATTTTGCCGAAAAATCAAAAAACCATACACTGATTGCACAAAGTCTTTATGAACTGGGAAATTTTTATGAATCCGTAAACGATTATGAAAAGGCGAAGGATTATTACACCATTTGCAAAAATGAAGCACAGGAATGGAATGAAAGTGTTTTTGTATTTAATTCCCTTCGTGCGCTTGGAAGAACGCATCTGCATCAAAAAAATGAAAAACTCGGCATTTTTTTTTATGATAGAGCGATTATGTATGGAGATTCGCTGGGAATTGGAAATTTAAAATTGCAAATTTATCTGGACCTGTTAAATTATTACTTTAACATCAGTGATCCGTTAAAAGGATTTGCATATATGGCCCAGCATCCCGAATTGATGGAATTTATACGGAAATTCGGAATAGAGTACCAGGTAAATAAATTATACGCGGTGCTTGAGAGCACAAAAAATAAATACGATTCGGCATTATATTATCTGAATTTAGCACTGCCATTCGAATACGGTCAAAAAGGGAATTTTTCTGAAAAATACGAGTTTGCCGAGCAGGTGGCTGGTGTATATCAGGATATGCATAAATATCCGGAGGAATATAAAACTTTGCTGCTTGCAAATAAATTTGCGGATTCATCGCAGAATATTTATTTCAAAAAAGAAGTTGTGCTTAACCTGGATTCCGTCAGTTATCTCCTGGGAAATTATAAAATTTCACAGCAATATCTTAGCCAATATAATCTTTACAGAGATTCTATCGAGTCTCTCAGCAAACAAAAAGATTTATTAAGCATAGAAATTCAAAATGCAAATAAAATGGCGGAACAGCAAAAGAAGGATGAGGAAGAAAAAAGAAGAACGCGAAATAACATCGAATACATGGGTATTACGGCAGTGATTGCGACTGTTTTTATAATTCTCGTTGCATTGGGTGTTTTCAAAATATCTCCTGCCATCATTCGCGCGTTGGGGTTTTTCGCTTTTATTTTTTTATTTGAATTCATTGTTCTTCTGCTGGACGATCAGATTCAGATTCTAACAAATGGCGAACCATGGAAAGTACTAGTTGTTAAAATATTTATTATCTCATTGCTGTTACCTCTTCATCATTGGCTTGAAAAAAAGATGACGCATTACCTGACCTATAAAGCCCACACGATCAAGTCGAAAATATTTAATAAAAAACAGGTAAACTGAGGCCATATATATATTCTCCTTTATACTTAACGCCGGCGTTGGAAGTTCAGTTTCTGTTTAGTAAATAGAAAACGGATAATGACCCTTCTCACGTCCGTTGGAAATATCTCCTTATTTTTACGGGCACAAAATGGCTCAATAATATGTCTTATCAATTGCTCAAGGGGAAAAAAGGAATCATATTTGGCGCGCTGGACGAAAAATCACTCGCATGGAGAACAGCCCTGCGTTGTCATGAAGAAGGTGCAGAACTGGTTTTAACAAATGCTCCTGTTGCCCTGCGAATGGGTGAGATCAATAAACTTGCGGATGAAGTAAAAGCCCCGGTCATCGGTGCGGACGTAACTAAGTCAGAGGACCTGAAAAAATTGTTTGAAGATTCAATGTCTCATTTTGGCAGCAGGATCGATTTCCTGTTACATTCCGTAGGCATGAGCGTAAACATGAGAAAGGGACGTGCATATACTGAACTGGATTATGGCTTCAATCAAAAAACCCTCGACATATCCGCTATGTCATTTCACAGGGTTTTACAGACAGCCTATGAACTGGATGCTATAAACTATTGGGGCAGTGTGGTGGCACTCTCTTATATTGCTGCACAAAGGGTATTTCCTGATTATAATGAAATGGCCGATGCCAAGGCTTTACTGGAAAGTATTGCCAGAAGTTTCGGGTATTATTATGGAATTAAGAAGAAGGTTCGTATTAATACAGTTTCCCAGTCACCCACAAAAACGACGGCGGGCAGTGGAGTAAAGGGATTCGACGGATTCCAGGAATATGCAGAAAAAATGAGCCCGCTTGGTAATGCGAGTGCGGATGATTGTGCCGGTTATGTCGCTGTTTTATTTAGTGATCTGACCAGGATGGTTACAATGCAAAATCTTTTTCACGATGGGGGTTTCTCCTTTACCGGCGTGACAGAGGCAGTTGTTCAGGAGATTGAAAAAAGACACGAAGTGATATAAAACTCAAAGCCCAAAGTTTAAAGCCTAAAACTGGTTTCGCATTAAATCACAATAAATATTTATCAGTTTACTGAAAAGTAAAAGTCCTCTCGAATTATGAGAGGACTTTTATATTATAAAAAGTTTTAGGCTTTAAGCTTTGGGTTTTCAGCCTTGAGCCTAATATTCGTCTTCATTAAAAAAGAAATCTTCCTGCGAAGGGTAGTCGGGCCAGATATCATCGATTCCCTCATAAATTTCTCCTTCGTCTTCCAGTTCCTGCAGATTCTCCACTACTTCGATGGGTGCGCCTGAGCGGATGGCGTAATCAATAAGTTCGTCTTTCGTAGCCGGCCAGGGAGCGTCTTCAAGGTAACTGGCTAATTCTAGTGTCCAAAACATCGTATCCTTTATTTAGTTTCTGGTGTTTTTAATAAGGTCAGATTGAAGGGTAAATCCCGGACCAAAGGGAGCAGACCCTGTCTTTAATTTTTCGCAAAAGTAATTTTTATAATGAAACAACCAAATACCATTTATAGGAGTTAAACCGCTTAACTGCTTGGAACAAGCCGTTATATTTGTGAATGATCCCATCAGCGGCCAGTTATCCGATTCTCTCTTCGAGGAATATTCATAAATATTATGGTGCGCTTCACGTTCTACAAGGCGTAGATCTGGATATCCATGCCGGTGAGATCGTGAGCATGGTAGGCCCTTCCGGATCCGGTAAAAGCACTTTACTACACATTCTGGGCACTTTGGATGAACCTGCCGAAGGTGAAATCCGCCTCAAGAACATGGAATTACATAGTTTAAAGGGAAAATCACTGGCAGCTTTCCGAAACCGCCATATTGGCTTTGTATTCCAATTTCACCATTTATTACCTGAATTTACCGCCCTGGAGAATGTCTGCATACCCGGATGGATAGGGGGAGCGGGTAAATCCTCCATTGAAGCCCGGGCCAGGGAACTGCTCGAAATTCTTGGCGTGGGACATCGTATGGAGAACAAACCGGCTGCCATGTCGGGCGGAGAACAACAAAGGGTAGCTGTTTGCCGGGCGCTGATTAATAGTCCTGATATCATTTTTGCAGATGAGCCAACGGGTAACCTGGATTCCGCTAATGCAAAAGAGCTTCATCAGTTATTCTTCGAATTAAGGAAAAAATTTAACCAGACTTTTCTAATTGTAACACATAACGAAGCACTTGCAGAGATGTCTGATCGTGTAGTTCGCATGCAGGATGGGAAGATTAAACTTTGAAAGTGTGAAAGTGTGGTAGTGTGGTAGTGTGGTAGTTATTTTTTTCACTACCACACTACCACACTTTCACACTTTCACACTAGTTCCTTGGTTCCCACTTTACTTCTGCTATTCCGTTCGCGAAGCCAATGTATCGCGCTAAGACAAACAGATAATCACTCAGCCTGTTAAGGTATTTAATAATCAATGGCTGGGCCAGGGGTTCCAATTCGTTGAGTTCTACGATAGATCTTTCGGCGCGGCGACAAATAGTACGGCAAATATGCGCGGTTGAAACGGCGATATGTCCTCCTGGAAGAATAAACGATTTCATCTCAGGCAGTTTTTCATTCATTGCATCGATTTCATTCTCCAGCAGGAGAATGTCCGATTCCTGAAGGTCAGGGATTTTCATGGCAATTTCCTTATGCGGGTCACAGGCAAGTGAAGAGCCGATCGTGAAAAGCCTGTCCTGGATTTCGCGCAACATCTCACGGCCATGAGTATCCGCTAAATAATCTCCCAGTAAACCGATATAAGCATTCAATTCATCTACTGTACCATAGGCCCCAATGCGGATATAACTTTTAGGAACCTTGGTCCCGCCGATCAAACTTGTCTTTCCGTCGTCTCCGGTTTTGGTGTAGATCTTTTGAGACATGACTTTATAATTATGGGTTATGGGTTATGGGTTATGGGTTCAAAAGATATTCATAACCCATAATTCATAACCCATAATTTACATTGTTACGGCTGCATGCATCCCTTCCCTCCGTTTATCCGTTTCAATAATCCCATCCCGCAGTCTGACCACCCGGTGAGCATAATTGGAAATGTCTTCTTCATGGGTAACCAGAACAACAGTATTTCCCGCAGCCTGTATCTTGTTGAATATTTCCATGATTTCGATGGAAGTCTTGGAATCCAGATTTCCGGTCGGTTCATCTGCAAGGATGAGTGAGGGATTATTTACCAGCGCACGGGCAATCGCGACACGCTGACACTGACCGCCCGAAAGTTCATTTGGTTTGTGATGACTCCTGTCTGTCAGACTTACTTTATCCAAAACCTCCATAGCCATTTCGTTTCTTGTCCTTTTAGTGATGCCTGCATAGACCAGCGGAAGGGCAACATTTTCTGCAGCTGTTAGCCTGGGCAATAAATTAAATTGTTGAAATACAAAACCAATTTCTTTATTCCTTACTTCAGCAAGATCATCATCGGCCATTTCACTTACATCCTGGCCATTCAATATATATCTACCTTCAGTAGGAGAATCCAGGCATCCAAGGATATTCATTAACGTGCTCTTCCCCGAACCAGAGGGGCCCATAAGTGCTACGTATTCATTTTTGGAAATATCAAGACTAATACCCTTTAATACCGGAACAGCCTGTTTACCCATGAAATAACTCTTCACTATCCGGTCCAGATGAATAATAGCGGTAGATGTCATGATTGAATTTCTTTTAGCCTCCTGTAGAGGTGGCAGGATTTTTAACTACCTGCGGTACTTTAAAATACTGTTGATCAGCCATTGGGGCATTTTTCAAAGCATCCTCCCGGCTAAGTGGTTTTTCAGGAATATCTTCACGCATCACGTTCATCTCTTCTCCCATATATAAAAGCGGTTCTACTTCCCGGAGATCGAGTTCGTTCAGCTTTTCAACAAAGCCGATCATTTTCTGCAGATCTTTTTTAATTTCCTGCTTTCCGGCTGCGTCAAATTTCAGGCAGGCCAGTTTACACAAATTATCTACGAGCGAATCATTCATTTCCATGAAAGGAGATTAAGACAAAAATAATGGTTTCAGGGAGAATTTGAGTGCCTCTTCATTATCTTCGCCTTCCTCATGGAGAAAAATAAAGAAATTGTTTTAAGCGGTATCCGGCCAACCGGTTTTCTACACCTGGGGAACTATTTCGGTGCACTAAAGAACTGGGCAAGGATGCAATATGAATATGAATGCTATTTTTTTATAGCTGACTGGCATAGTCTTACAACCCATGCCGATACCAGTGAATTAAAATTAAACACCCGAAGCCTGGTTTCGGAACTAATAGCCGGCGGCCTGGATCCTGATAAATGCACGATCTATGCCCAAAGCGATATCCCTGAAATCCCGGAACTATACCTATACCTGAATATGCTTGCTTATAAGGGGGAACTGGAAAAAACTGTTACGTTTAAAGATAAAGTAAGACAACAGCCTGAAAATATAAATGCGGGTTTACTTACGTATCCTGTATTGCAGGCAGCAGATATCCTTATCCACCGTGCACATTATGTACCTGTAGGAAAAGACCAGGAACAGCATATTGAAATGACAAGGAATTTTGCAGAACGGTTTAATCGCCGCTATGGCGAAATATTCCCCATTCCGAGAGCATTCAGTTATAGCGAAGATCTTGTTAAAATTCTCAGCCTTGACGGAAGCGGTAAAATGAGCAAGAGTGAACAACAGATGAATACTATTTACCTGAATGATGATGATACCCTCATTACAAAAAAAATTATGAAGGCAAAAACAGACCAGGGACCTGTTAAAGCCTATAGCGAAAAACCTGAATATATCCAGGGGCTTTTCACCCTTCTCGGACTGGTAAGTAGTACTGAAATTTTAACAAAATTTGAATATGATTTCAACCATTGTCAGATCCGGTATGGCGAAATGAAAAAACAGCTTGCGGAAGATATGATCCGATTTATTAAACCCATCCGGGAAAAAGCAGCGGCCCTGCAGAACGATCCGGTGCAGATTGATATTATACTTGCGAAAGGATCGGAGAAAGCAAGGAAAAGCGCGACAGCAACTCTTTTGGAAGTACGTAAAGCGCTCGGTTTTAGGTATCTCTGATACCCAATCGATTCTTTTTATATTTCGCTCATAAGATTTTACATTTAGGAATGGCAAAAACAAAGAAACCCAAACATATCGCCGTAGCCGGTAATATTGGTGCCGGTAAAACAACCCTCACTGAATTGCTGAGCAAACACTATAAATGGATCCCACAGTTCGAAGACGTTGATCATAATCCTTATCTGAATGATTTTTATGATGATATGCCCCGCTGGAGTTTCAATCTGCAGATTTTTTTTCTGAACGGAAGACTGAACCAGTTGCTTGAAATATATAGTGGTACAGAAACGGTCATTCAGGACCGAACAATTTATGAAGATGCCCACATCTTCGCACCTAACCTGCATGATATGGGACTAATGAGCAAAAGGGATTACAATAATTATTTTCAGTTTTTTCAAACCCTTAAAAGAATGGTTCAACCACCAGACCTGCTAATATACCTGCAGGCTTCTGTACCGACACTGGTCGGTCAAATTCAGAAACGTGGTCGTGAATATGAGGAAAATATCCGGCTCGATTATTTAAAAAGACTGAATGATCTTTACAATAAGTGGATCGACGGATATAAGGAAGGCAGTCTGCTGGTGGTTGATGTGGATAAGAATAAATTCCCGGAAAATGAAGAACACCTCGGGGAAATCATTACACGTATTGATGCGCAATTGTACGGGTTGTTTTAGTTAGAAAGTTAAATAGAAAAACCCTTACCGGAATTGTGCAGGGAAATAAAAAAAGCTCCTTTTTTGGAGGAGCTTTTTATAGCAAACAATGTTAGAGGTCGTTAGGTAATAAACAATTGGCTGCCAAGATGACGAAAATATTTTTAAAATAACAAGTTTTTATTAAGTTTTTTTAGAATTTACGATTCCGGCCGCTTTTTGAGGCTTAAAACTGCTGGTTTTGCCTATCCAGCCTATTTAAAAGGATGAAATATCTACCATTAAACCCCCTGATATTTAAGCAGAACCGGCAGCGTTTCTCCAGGGAAATGCAACCTGATTCCATCGCCATTTTTGTCAGTAATGATGAATTTCCTTCCAATGGAGACGCACAATATCCTTTCAAACAAAACAGCGATCTCTACTGGCTAACCGGCATTGTTCAGGAAGATACCATGCTGGTCTTGTTTCCGGATCATCCGGATCCAAAGTACAGGGAAGTGCTTATCCTCGTTCGTCCTAACGAACTGAAAGAAAAATGGGACGGTAAAAGATTGCGTGCAGAAGAAGGGAAAAAAATTTCAGGCATCAGCACAGTGATCTGGCTGGATACCAGCGATGCGCTCCTGCAGGTT
>Ga0210384_10009330_pt1 | contig 10135 bp, 10 predicted proteins | sample IncBWH2MmetaG_FD_160574 | JGI IMG/M metagenome (GOLD analysis project Ga0210384, IMG submission 160574) | Forest soil microbial communities from Barre Woods Harvard Forest LTER site, Petersham, Massachusetts, United States - Inc-BW-H-2-M | ecosystem: Environmental > Terrestrial > Soil >...
TCGGCTTTGTACAGCTCCAATCGCTTGTCGAGGTCGAAATACGCGTGATCATCTTCTGCGTTCTGATCGCCGGATACGATGCCCACTTTTGGGTTCGGGGCGATAACGCTCAAAATGGTTCCAAACCCGCTGCCGCCTAGTCGAAGGCTATGCAGAAAAATCCGTTCAGCCCCAGCAGCGGTCACTTGCACGCCTTGGGCGCTAGGGGTCGCTTCATCTGTCTCCAAAGTCGCAACCGGAGCGATCCGAATTGCGTTCAAATAGTAAATGTGTTCGGGTGGCTTGCCACCCGCGCCCTCGGGATCTGAAGCAATCGAACCGCACCACAGGTCGCCGCGGTACCCGAAAAATAGCTGACCGCTCGACGAGATGCTCATTCCTTCTACAAAGTCCACCCGTCGCGCGAAGACTGGCTTTGCATGTTTTTCATCCTTAGCTAGGTACCAAAGGCTGGTGTTCTCTCCAGCTGTCGTAAAGAAAAGGATCGAACCATCGACCGGATTGTAGACAAAATCTTCTGGACTCCATTTCTCGGGTTGGCCATCAGTGGATAGCTTTTTCTCGAATGAAAAAACGGGTGCGACTTTATCTGCCGTTGGGTCATAGGCGAGAAGATCGTCTCCCTGAAGAATCAAGATGTTTCCGGCATTCGACCTGCCGAGCTCGCTGATCTGACCTTGGCGAATTTCCTTAGGGAGTGCGGTTTTTCTCGATTTGCCGGATCCAAGATCGAGCTGAAGGAGGTCCTTCTGATTATCTATTAGGTAGACTACCGTTTCGTCCTGAGAAAAAACGGCAGAGCCTGCTAGCGCGGTCCCCGCCGCGAGACCACCTAACGAAAGCAAAACTGTAAGGAAACACCTCACAAACCCGAACCTCCTTGCTGCTTGTGTCCGGTTCCTTTCTCAATCGAAGACGCTCAGCGTAAAACCTGTTGGGTTTCGGGATCGAACAAAGTAACTTTATCGGTGCTAAGATGTACGGTGAGTTTCTGCCCCAACTCGTACAGATGCTCTCCATGGATCCGGGCAATTAAATAGCCCGTACCGGTCTTCAGGTAAACGATCGACTCCGCACCCATAGGTTCCGCGACGTCCACGGTTGAAGCTACCGCCGTGTTCGGCCCCGCCTTTGGCGTATCGCTAATGTTTTCCGGGCGAATCCCGAACACGATACCCTTATCCACGTACTTACTGGCCTGCGTCTCCAAGGCCCCTTTTAGAGGTATCACCACGCCGTCTTTCTCAGCGTCTTCGACAAAATTGAGACCGTCCTCGCGTTTCTGAACCTTACCCTGGAGTAAATTCATTGGGGGGCTCCCAATAAAGCTAGCCACAAACATATTATCCGGCTTCATGTAGAGGGTCAGCGGATCTGCCACCTGCATAATGATCCCATCTCGCATGACGCAGATCCGGTCCCCCATAGTCATGGCTTCGACCTGATCATGGGTAACGTAAATCATGGTTGTACCCAGTTCTCCGTGTAACCGAGAGATCTCCGAGCGCATCTGGACCCGCATTTTTGCATCCAGGTTTGAGAGCGGCTCGTCGAAAAGGAAAACGTTCGGCTGCCGAACGATGGCACGCCCCAGAGCGACTCGTTGGCGTTGGCCACCGGAAAGCGCCCCAGGTTTCCGGTCCATCATATGATCCAGTTGGAGCGCTTTGGCGGTCTTATTCACCGTGCTGGAGATAGCGTCCTTCGGCTTCTTCGCGACTTCCAACGCGTATGCCATGTTCTTAAAGAGGTTCATGTGGGGGTACAACGCATAACTCTGGAACACCATGGCGATCCCCCGGTCTTTTGGCTCCAAGTGGTTTACCACGTTTCCACCAATTGAAATGGTGCCGCTGGTAACTCTTTCGAGACCGGCAATCATGCGGAGCGTAGTGGACTTGCCGCAGCCAGAAGGTCCGACCAGAACCATGAACTCGCCGTTCTGGACGTCTAAGTTGATACCCTTAACGGCAGTGAATGTCGGCCGTCCCCGATCGTCTACATAGGTCTTTACCAGATCCTTAATTTGTACCGAGGCTTCGCTCATTGAGATATTCTTTGGGGGAAATGATTAAGTTTCCAGAGAACGGCAGAGCAAGCGCACCGAAGCGGAGAAGCCGGCTTAAGCCGTTATCACTGGAGGTATGGGGGGATGAACTGGAAGTAAACTAACGCGAATCGGCCCAGAGCTCACGCAAAATTGTGCGAGACACTCGTGAAGCGCTTCGTTCTCGTCCTCGTCGTCGTCCTCGTCCTCGAATCCGGCCACGCGGGGTGATGGAGTATGGGAGTGTTGGAGTACTGCGCCAACTTGTAATTGCACCCCGCGTCCGCTGGGTTGGGAGTGCTTGCAGGCCTCGCAGTTTCCGAATCAACGGGAACCGGGGCACTGGCTTGCCGGCGCACCTTTAACCTTCAGATCTCAAAGGAAAACTTATCGTTTCCGCTGGCCGTCTGCTGGTGTCTGCCAGAACCTGGCGCTGAATATCCAGGTGAGAGCGCACGCTAAGAAAATCAGGGCGCCCAGAGGCTGCACCGACATGGTTAAAGGAGTCTTTTTGAGTCGAAAAAACGCGTTGAGAATGAGCCCCACCAACAACACAGCGTACGACGCGCAAAATAGACGTGGAACCCAGCCGGAGATTTTTTGGCCAAAGGTTTGCACCAGAGCCAATGCCAGAGGCGGTGCCATCATCGCATAGGTGGCATCCTCCGTAGAGGGTCCGAAGAGCAGCATCCAGCATGTTCCGAGGGTGAAGACGGCAATCAGCAGGCGATTTTCGGACCAATTTCGTATTCGACCATAAACGCACACTGCCGCCGCTCCGATGGCAGCAAGTAGCTGGAAAATCAACCGTATGTGGCTGCTGAGATTGATGTGCAGAGCTTGCAGCAGCATAGCGAAATCGCGGGGAGCAATATCCATATTTGCTCGGCGATCGTCCGCGGCTCGTGTCGCGAACCATCTTCGATACTGTTCGAGAACATAGCCTGGTTCTTGCAGAACAAATGATAGGGCGCCCATCAAAAGCAACGTCACCAGCAGGCGCCATCCGAGTTGACGCGGGTATAAGAGTACGAGCAGCAATCCGACGGCAAGAGGATAGATCTTGAGATACGCTGACATTCCGAGGCAGAGCGCAGAGATTGTCCATCGGCCTCGATGCGCAGACACAATAGCGATCATCAACAGGCCGGTGACTAGGGGATTGGCCTGTCCATTGTTAAAGTTTCCCAGCGACAAGGGCAGAATCAGCAGAAAAACTAGCCAATATCGCGCCTTCGGAATTTCGGTGTGCAGTTCTTCCTTCAGCCACCAAAAAACGCCTGCCAACAGGGCAGTGCATGTCAGCAGCCGCCAGAGAATACCTCCAAACGAGTGCGGAAACGACGAAAACGGAGCAAACAGTGCCGCGATCAGCGGACTATAAACAAATCCCCGGGTGTAGGTGTACAGCGGTTGCGAGTCGATCCATTTTCGCCCCGCGTCGGCGTAGGTCGCGAAAACATCGTGATCTAGAGACAAAAGGCCGATACGTATGCAGATCCCGATCAGAACTGCCGACCACAAAGCAGTTACCAAAGTGTTCCACCGATTGTCAGCCCGTCTTTGATTTGCTGGCGATGCCAAGGAAAGAGTCATACCGATGCGCGTAAAGGCTAACTGCTGAACCGCTTGTGCGTGGTCCCACTCCATGCCGGCCAGCAGGCGTGGTCAGGAAGCCAGATCAGGCAATAGACCAGAAATAGTAGCGCGGAAATCGGCCAGGCGGCCAGAATCCAGTAAGGCTTGAGATGAGGCATGAAGCTAGCTCGCCCGACTGCAAACAACTGCAGCGCCACCGAGGCCCATACCCAAAAGCGAACCGCAAACGACTGTCTTATATGCATTGACAGAAGCAACGCGAGCAGGGTGGGCGCAGCGAGAAGCATGTAAGTGTAGGATTCAGTCGCCGGCCCACACAGGGTCATCCAGACTGCGGACAAGCAGAATAGCCCGGTCAACACCCGTTGTGGACCCCAATTTTTCAAGGAGCCGAACGCGCAGAAGATCGCGATAGCTCCGGCGCTACCGAGTTGAATGAAAGTGAAGATCTTTTCAGAGATCGGCAGATGCAATACTGAATGAACAACGAACCAGAGATCCAATGGCAGCTTCTCCGCTGGCCAGTTCCGGCGATCTTCAGCCATTCTGGTTGCGAACCACGTGCTGTACTGGTGCGATACATACGACCAGTGCTGAAACAGAAAAGGCACAAGCGCTAGGAGAAGAAGGGCGCCGAATAGTCGCCAAGTGAAACGGCGAGGAGCAATTACGCAGATCAATAAACCGACGGCGAGCGGGTAGATCTTGAAAAAAGTGGCAATACCGATGCAGAGAGCGGCGTAATTCCAGCGTTCGGTATAAACCGCAGCTATTGCCAGCATTATCAATCCAGCAACCAGGGGATTGGCTTGGCTGATGTCAATGTTGCCAAGGGCAAGCGGAACCAGAAGAAGGTAGGCGATCCCGATCCGTTGCGATTTGATGCCGGGAAAAAGATTGGATCTGAAAAGAGCGGTAAGCCCTCCCAGTAAAACTGCTGTATTGATCAGACGCCAAAGCACATTGGCGATCGCAGGAGGAAAAAATGCGAAAGGGGCGAAGAAAGCCGCCACGAGCGGGCTGTACACGAACCCCATCCAGTGCGCATACAGATCTTCGCCGTGAAGCCAGTGCGATCCTGCGAGACCGTAGGTGTCAAAAGAAGTTCCCCTTTGGGAAACGAGCAGAGGCCGGGCAGCGAGGACGATCAAGGCAATCGTCCAGACGATTGCGGCGGCGACGTTCCAGAAGCTGTTTGGGATGTTCCGGGAGCTGGTGGTTTTCGAGACGTTGATTGACGCAGGCTGAGTAGTCACTGAATTCTGGTAATTGAAAGTTAAGTACGCACCAGGCCTTGTATTGTTATACCAGGCTTGCGATCGACGGATGGAAGGAACGGGGCGCAAACTCGATGACATCATAGTCCGCGATTCCTTCCTTGAAGAACGGATCCTCGTGAATGAACGCCTCAACTTCTTCGCGAGTATTGATCCGCGCTACAATAACACCACCCGTTCGTGGTACCTGGGGCCCAGAAACCAATAACCTGTCCGCTTCATATGCTCGACCCAAAAATTCGCGATGAGCCGGTGTCACGCGCTCAACTTGCTCGATTGGGACCTTGTATTTGAGAATAATCAGGAACATATGCCGGAGAAATTAACCGAGGGTGTCGCTTTGTACCAGCCCTGGTAAAGGTGAGCTCCCCTGACAAACGAGCGTGAACGCGGGGAACGCCGACAACGAGCGTGATCGATCGCACTGGACTGAGTTGACGCTCGTTCTCGCACGTTCCCGGCGTTCCGGCTCGTTTATCAGGGAGCTCATCCCCAACCGGACTCGCTACCACGAAATCAACCCGCGGCCACTCGTTGGTTCCGGCTTAAAACTATCGGGAGACAGCTTGATTTGTTGGCGCAACGCCAACAGTTCCTGCCTAGCCCGTTCGTATGGAGCTCTGTTGGCCTCTTTTGAAGTATACCCGTTTGGCTGCTCGAGGTCCCAAGCGAGTGCTCGGTCAATCGCGCGAATCAAAGAGGCGGAATCCCTATCAACGTGCTGGTAGATCGATTGGCCAACGCTGTGCGTCAACATGTAGAAATGGTATTGTTCGTCGGAGGAATCGGCATCTTTGCCTTTGGCCAGCATCCAGGCTCGATAACGAATCAAGCCCACGTAATACCAAAAGGCTGCTTCGTCTTTCTGACCCTCACGATAAAGCTCTGTCGCTAGGGCGAAATAGGTGGTGGGTGCCTTATCAACAATACCGTCGGCTAGCTGCTGGATTGCTTGCGCGGCTTGGGGTTCACGGGCTGAAACGGCTACGGGGTAGGTCAGAACCGCTGTTGCAGCGAATAAAATTCCTCGGATCATGAAATGGTTTCTCAATCTACGGCTCGACTTCAAACTTAGCTAACCGTGCGTTATCGTATTCGAGAATCCTTTGTGGCGTTGTATTCCCCGACACCTGAACCCTAGTGAGCGATGGGCTGACGCCTATTCTCCAACGGTTTGGCGGTCTGCCGATGAGAAGGCGATGAACAGAATGGCGTCAGTTTGACCAATATTGGTTGCGCAGTGCCGGACATTGGGCGGGATGACGACGGTATCGCCTTCGGCTAAGTCCGTTTCCTGGTCGCCAGTGATCGTGTGCCGGATCCGGCCTTGAATCACGACTAGCGTCTCCGAGCAGTTCGGATGGTAGTGACGGCCGTTCGTGTGCCCGGGCTTCAGAATGCAGCGGCCAACGGTCATTTCGTTGCTGTTTCCCAGGGCCCGATTCGCGAACCAGGTGAGATTGCCCCAGCTGAACTCTTGATGATGCGCTTTGCTTTGGGGGAGGACTTGAATGTCGGTACACATTGGAACTGAGTTTTCTAAAGAGAAGGTAACGAAGGCAACGAAGGTAAGAAACAGGAAGATTTGTGTCTATGGGAGCGGTATGCTCATAGACCGGCTTGCCTGATTGATGTATTGGCAAGAAAGTAATTAGCCGTGTCCGGTGATTTCCCAGAAAAGGACTGGAAGGTTTTTCGTGAACTACGCCCAGTCTGGCTGCAGCGTTATTGCGCCGAGGTGAATCGCCAAGTGATAAGAAAGCTTTCCGATACTAGACGTACCGAGCACGAGCGATACATTGACGCGTATAGGTTTATTCAGAAGAAGGACAGGGAACTTGGCGACGCCTTCAACGATTTTCGGAGGTCTACCGCCACTCGGCAAATCAGTATAATCCGTAGCCTGGGCGTGGTCAGCGAAAACGAAGTAGCAAGGTTCAGCGAACAGACGCAGAGTTTTACTTCCGAGCCGTTGTAGAGATCGAGTTCAGGTTCTCATCATTCCCGTCGCCAGCAGGCTCTATCGTGTTATACTCAGGCACTCGTGACGCGAAGGCTCCAGATCGGCTTTTCGATGTGCCTGTATTCTTTCTGTTCCTGGCAGGGTTTCGCGCAGTCGCAGTACCAGAGCAGCACTGACTTTGCTAAATATGCCATCAAGCTCCGGGAAAGTGGTTTGCTCGTAATGCAGGGGAAACAAAAGCCGCTACCCGCGGCAAAAACGGTTTCGAGCGGAGGCGCTCGGTCGGATAACGCAAGTCTCAGCGCCCGGGTTGGTCCGCTTGAAGGCGAACCGGGGCGGTATCCGTGGCGACTGAGCATTATGACGACCATCTTTTGGATCGGAGAGCATCCCAGTACCAATAATCCCGTTCCCAATGACGCCAGCTCGTGGGACCCGAACTGGTTCTCTAACTATGGCGGCTACGACGATCCCGAGCTGAACCTGCGTAAGAAATTTGTGCCGGCGAGCTTTTTCCCGCGACAGAATCCCTTTTATGTCGCTCTTCCTTTCAACGATGTGCAAGCCGGCCATACCAAGCCCGAAGCTAAACAAGTGATCCCTTGGTTTAAGGACAGCTTTATCCGCGACGGTCTATCGGTCCTCAAAGGTCATTGGGTAGCAATCCGGCACAATAACCGTGTTTGTTACGCCCAATGGGAAGATTGCGGACCATTCACCACGGATCACTGGCAGTACGTTTTTGGCAATGAAAGACCAAGACCGAACCTGAACCAGGCAGCAGGACTGGATGTGTCTCCAGCGGTGCGCGACTACCTTGGACTTGGCAACCTGGATGCATGCGACTGGAAATTTGTCGATTTCCGTGAAGTGCCGCCCGGACCGTGGGCTATGTATGGGGATAACAACAGTTTCGTTATTTTGCGCCGGCAAAGTAATTCACGGTTTACACCTCGGACGTTAGTGCCAGCTTCGATCACGAATTAACGCGACACCGTGCATCATGAAATAGCCCTGATATCGACCATTGCAGTCGGTTTGGTGTACGCGTTGATCTGCGGTTACATTGCTAACCGGCTACGCCTGCCTCCGCTGGTTGGTTATTTGCTGGCCGGCATAGTGGTCGGACCGTTCACACCCGGTTTCGTAGCGGATGCTAAGCTTGCTCCGCAACTGGCGGAAATCGGCGTGATTCTTTTAATGTTCGGGGTCGGCCTGCATTTCTCGGTGCGAGATCTGCTCAAGGTTCGAAATATCGCGGTGCCGGGCGCGCTAGTGCAGATCCTGGTCACGGTCGCCTTGGCCTATGGTGTCACCCGGATGTGGGGCTGGAGCGTTGGCGCCGGGTTGGTTCTGGGGTTGGCCCTATCTGTAGCCAGTACTGTCGTATTGCTGCGAGCTCTGGAGGCCCAAGGCCTTATCAATTCATTGAGTGGCCGGATCGCGGTCGGCTGGCTGGTGGTCGAGGACTTATTTACCGTGCTGGTGTTGGTCCTGTTACCGGCGTTTGCGGCTTTGTTGGTCGGAGACACGGTTACTTCGGATGGCGCAAACCAAAGTGAATGGCACTTGCTGCTAACTCTCGGAATCGCTTTATCCAAGCTGGCCGGGTTCGTGCTTTTCATGTTGTTGGTCGGTTCGCGCTTGTTGCGATGGTTACTCGACCGTGTCGCCGCCACTTCTTCTCGAGAATTATTCACGTTGGCAGTGGTGGCAGCCGCTATCGGCATTGGCTATGGCGCGGCAGAGGGGTTTGGACTCTCCTTTGCCCTGGGTGCATTCTTTGCCGGCGTTATCGTGGGCGAATGTGGCCACGGCGAGCGAGCGGCCAACGAGTTACGCGCACTTCAAGACGTGTTTAATGCGCTTTTCTTCGTAGCGATTGGAATGCTTTTTGATCCTGTCATTTTAGTGCGAGAACCTTTTGCCGAGCTGGCCGTGGTCGGCGTTATCGTCGTAGGTAAATCGGCGGCTACGTTTTTGATTGTTCTATTGCTCCGTTACCCAATCGGCACCGCGTTGGTCATTGCGGCCGGTTTAGCCCAGATCGGCGAGTTCTCGTTTATATTGGCGGAACTCGGCATCGGCCTGCACTTACTGCCGGGCCATGCCCAGAGCTTGATCGTTGCCGGCGCTCTTATTTCGATTGCACTAAACTCATTCTTCTTGCGGGCAGCTCGCGCTATCCAATCCCGGCTCGAATCGGCGGCAGTTGCCCCTGAATCGAGACAGGACTCGCCGGCCGGGTAGGATGACAACGTTGCCAGATAGACTCGCCCGCCACAGGACGAGCCTCTTCCACGCAAATAAAGGCTTAGGTCAATGCGTTTGGATCGTCAAAACCGTGACTGAGTAGGGTGCGAAACTGAACTCGAAGTTGCCGCTGACACTAGCGGTTGTGGTCATTGGAGCGACTTTCTTTGGCTCAGTGAGGGTATTAGTATCTTGTGGGCTAGTGGAGGTGAGAACAGTAGCTTCGGCCTGGGATGAGACTCCGGTGATACCGTCTAGTATGATGTGCACTTTTTGGACAGACCCAGCTGCGTTAACGGCCTTAACATAGATCGTTCCAGACTGGCTGTTGCGGGTTACGCTTTCGGCGAATTTTGACCCGCCCTTGGTAGTTAATGTTGTCGGTAGCACGACGTCGCCTGTGTTTTGGCCAAACATCATTTTGGCGTAGTACGACGGCGATCCATAGCTGTGGAGCGCGTCGTATCCGATGAGGTTAGTCGGCCATTGGTTGGCGCCGTCAGAGCGATTTGATAGAACCGGACGTCATCTATGGAATCGTTGTTCCAATCGACTTGGTTTCCCCCAAATTGTCCGCGTCCGACTGCGCTATGGCCAGATGCGGCACCGGGACTAACATATAAGATTTGATCCGCCAAAATGCCATTTACATAGAGCGTTGCGGCGTGGGCGTTGGCGTCGTAGACGCCTGCGACGTGATACCACTGACCGGAGACCGGGGTAAACAAAGACTGTGGATTTACGAAGAAATCGTAAGGCACAGTGAAGGAGAACTGGTGACTATCCCCGCGCAACTGCAAGAAGAAAGCGGACTCGCCGCCGGGGGTATCTTCGCTTACGAAGGTTTGATAGCCGTCGGTATTATTTAGTTTTACCCAGGCCGCCACCGAAAAGCTTTGGGTCGTGTTAACCACCGTTGAGGAAATATCAGCAAAACTACCAGAGGTGCCCGGAAGGCTCAGAGCGAAAGGGCCTACGAGTCCAGCGGTCCATCCA
>Ga0210384_10009331_pt1 | contig 10133 bp, 9 predicted proteins | sample IncBWH2MmetaG_FD_160574 | JGI IMG/M metagenome (GOLD analysis project Ga0210384, IMG submission 160574) | Forest soil microbial communities from Barre Woods Harvard Forest LTER site, Petersham, Massachusetts, United States - Inc-BW-H-2-M | ecosystem: Environmental > Terrestrial > Soil >...
GGCGCAGAAGTCGTCAGGCTGAGAATGACCCCCTTCGCGATGAAGGTGAAGCCTACGGCCGCAGACTCATGGACGCCTGTCTTCCCGTTGCAGTGACTCGCTACAACGGCATGATCCACGATTTCATGCTTTTAAACGCAATCAACCAATTGCCCGAGGTGCAGGCATCGATTCGTCAAGCCAGCGTCGGAATTCGTGAAGCACTGAAGCCATAGCTGAATCGGCGGCAGTACAGCTGCAGCGGAAGCGTTCCGCAACCAGAACGCTTCCGTTCCACACATACCTAGCACAAACACCAAAAGGAGAATCACAATGCCATTTGCAAATTTTAAGTTCCCACAAGGTCTCCTCAACGAGAAGCAAAAGGAAGAAATCATCCACAAAACTACCGATATGTTCGCGGGCTATTTTGGTGAGAGCGTGCGTCCATACTCGATGGTGCTTATCGATGAAGTGGTCGATGGTGGCTGGGGACGCGCTGATGAAACGCTGACCTTGGAGAAGCTGGGGCTCAAGAAGTAAACGCAGACTCGCCCAGCCGGCAGACGTCGGGGACAGGCAGAAAATGGTAGCTGATCGGATCAGACAGGAGATGCTCTGTCGGAGGTTTAGGTGAGCTTCTTCATCCGGCAGTTCTAGCGTGATCGCTCGCAGTACGAACCATCAAAGCAGAGCGACGCTCAAAGCGATTCTGATTGGGGCTTCCGAGTGGATTAGAAGCGGAAAACGAGCTTAGCGTCAATTCTGCGATTTGATGACGAGAAGCCGACTTATCAGTACGAATCTCGCGATGGCGGCACTGGACTGCTTCCGGATTGACGACGCGCGTTTGCTGCCGTTCGTGTCTGGTGCCGCCATTCGCGCCTAGTGCCGAAGACGAATCCTCAGTTGAAGCCGCAACTTCTCGCAAGATCAGCATAGCGAGAGAACCTATCGGAGCACTGAAAGTAACCCGGTTTTGCTGCCGTCTTCCCGCTGGGACAGGCCGTTGAAACCTTGGCTAAACAACTGTAATAGCTGTATGCAGTGCAATAGCCGGTCAGTTTCCCACCAGACACCCCGCAATATCCTTTATAGTGCCCGTAGAGTGGGCCCAGCAATTGTTCGCCTTCTAAATCGACGCTGCCAGTGTTGGCAGTAGACGTTTGCTCCGCGGCAGACGCCGGCACGGTTCCGGATACCTGAGTCCGCTGACCCCATCGAGAACGAAAACGATTCAACATTGCCGCGGGCATACGGCCGAGCGGAGTCCCGGGTGCCGGGTGCTGGGGAGCGGGCGCCGGGCTGAGTTGCAGCATCGCCGCATCCACCAGGCTGTAGTCGCAGCCCTCGACGCCGGGATGGTCCTCGTCGCACGGAATCAGCAGGACCGAGTGGTTGTTGCCATTGGCGTCCAGGGCGCCGATGGCGATTTCTCCCCGATCGTTGATTTGGTGCGCCTCAGAAAACTGGAGGCCAGAGCCGGGGGAAACCAGAGTATTCAGGTCAACTATGGGGCCACCGTCCTCCCACAAAAATGGAGCCGAGCTATTCGTCCCGACATTGCCGACGACTTGCTCTGACGCGTTGATCGAAATGGAGAAGGCATTGTCGGTGACTGTGCTCAGGATCGTCTTGTGCCAGTGTCTGCCACTTTTTCGCCAAAGCAGTGCGTAACAGGTCACGGAATCGCAGGTCCCGCCCGCCACGTCTCCGTGAGCGTTTTCCCCTTCAGCGAAACCGTAACTGCTATCCGATGGGTTCAGCAGATCGGTAATCCCGCTCGCAGCATTCCAGACGAAGGGGTGAACCGTTGTGTCGCCGGTCAGAGAGGATCCACCGACGATCTGACCGTGGTTGTTGAGATCGTTGGCGAGGGTGCAGGCGCCTCCGAGGCTGCCGATGTCCTTCATTCCATTTTCCTTGTCCCATAGGAAGGAACCGGTAGTGAAGTTGAAAGCGCTGATGCCGGCGCAAGTAGGGTTTGGAATTGAATTGATGTAGGACCTCCCAACGACTTGTCCCTGCTCGTTGATCAGGCCCGCCATGGCGTCGGTGCCGGTGCCTAGAGTGCCCAGGTCTTGCATCGCTCCGTTGTTCCAATAAAATGCCCGCGACTGATACCCGTAACCAAACAACGAGTTGGGATCTGGAATCGTGTTGTAGGCTTGTCCGACGATCTCGCCGCGGCTGTTGACGGCGTTGGCCGAACTGTCGTATCCACCTGCCAAGGTCCCCAGATCGGTCATTTGCCCGTGCTCCCAAAGTACAGCGTGTACTTGCGGCCACGCCGGGTGCAGTGGATCCTGCTGACCGTTGTCGGAGGCTCCCCCCATTAGCCCATTCGCACTGACCCAAATGACCTGGCTGCCAATGCCGCCGGCCAGCACGCCAAGATCGGTCTTCCCGCCGTTCTGCCACTGCAATGCGTCCGTGGCATAACAATCTGGCGACCAGAAACAGTACGGATCCACCGCAAGCGTGTCGGCTGAGCCGACGAGCATCCCTTGATTATTAAGGAGTCCGAGGCGGGCGGCACCAACGTCGAACTGCCAACTCTGAGGTCCGCCGAACGTACCCACGTCGTTGATCTGGTAGTGATGGTAGTGGCGGTGGTAATGCTGTTTGGTGTTATCCTGTGCGGCCAGTTGAACAGAGGTCGCCAGCGCGGCGAGTAGAGTCAGAGCGACGATGCGCGTCCATATTTTTGACTTCATTGTTTTTCTCCTTAATAGTTTTCTGCGTGCCGCCGGGAAAGTGGGAACGCCTTCCAGTGGTCTCGCCACTATGGTGCCACGCAGTTCGTAATGCCGCCCCCGATGTTCGAAAGTGCGCCTCTGGTCGCCGGGAATTGCGGACTGCAAAGCACGTCCGTTCCCGCGAGGTTTCCGGTAATGGTGGTACCGCCGGTGAAAAGTGCGAAAGACAGGTCTGCCACCACGACTCCTGCGCCGCCGTTGGCGCTTACCGCGCCCGGGCAGTGCTCGTCGCCCAGATGGCAACAAACAGAAAAAGCGCACAAGTTATTTTGCTATTCACGTTTCCCCCCACAGATTCGACACGAGCGTGTCGTTCAGAGGAAGAGTGGTTGAACACACGAGAAACGTGACAGCTCTGCTCAAGAAATATGCGAGGGTCCGGTATTGGGGCCATTTCCGCCGAAATTCGACTGTGCCGAGGTATAATCCGCCGCGACGGCGAAGGGGGTTGGTCTGTCACCCGACACTAGTGCAGCACAGCCGCGAGCTCTGGCCGAAAGAATCCGGCAGGGCGATGCTTCGGCGGAGACGGAGCTGGTGCATGAGTTCTCCCATCGCATTTTCGTCATGGGCGTCGTGCGCACCCACGACCGGGAAGCAGCGCGCGAGTTAGTGCAAGATGTTCTGATCGCAGTCATCGGTGCGCTGCGCAAAGGTCAACTGCAGGACGCCGATAAGCTGGCTGCTTTCGTCCACGGCACAGCCCGGAATCTGATCAATAACCAACTGCGCACTGCAAGCCACGCACCGCCTCTGGAGTCCCTTCCCGACGATCTGGCGCAGGAAAACCTGGTCGAGCAACTCGAAGACGCCGAGCGAGGACGACTGGTCCATCAAGCGCTGGAGTGTCTAGGGCAGCAAGACCGGAAGATTCTGCTGATGACTTTGGTCGAGGGCTGCAAGCCAGGGGAGATCGCCGCAACGCTTGGCCTCAGCTCGGAAGTGGTACGCACGCGCAAGCTGCGTGCCCTGAAGAAAGTCACGGATCTTATCGAGAAGAAGCTGTCACGAATCTAGGCAAATTTGCCACATAGTTATGAAGCGATGAACTGTAAAGAAGTGGAAGAACGAGAGATTCTGGAGGAGTACCTGCTTGACCGGTTGACTGAGCCGGACCGGGAGGAATTCGAGAAGCATTACTTTGAATGCGCCTCGTGTTTTTCCCAGCTCCAGACCAGACTGGCGGTGCAGGCGGAGTTGCACCGACAGCCGGCCATACCGGCCCGCGCGCGGGGCGCCGGTTTCCGCCTCGCGTGGGCCTGGACGCCGGCATTCGTGACGGTCGCCCTGCTTCTGGCGGTGGGAGTCTGGCGGTATTCGGCGCAAAAGCATACGCCTGCGCAGCAGGCTACCTCGTCGCCAGCGACTGCGAACCCCGAAGTATCCGTACCATCCACGCCACCCTCGTCGCCAGCGTCGTCCCTGGAGGCATTGGCCCGCGTCGAGCCGCCCCCATACTCGGAAAAAGTGCTTCGCGGCGCGGAAGATGAAGGACAGGAAGCCTTCCGCGCGGCGATGCAGAATTACTTGAAAGAAGATTACGCAAAAGCCATCCCCGGTTTGCAAACGGCGGTGAAAGCCAACCCGCAAGGGGCGAGCTTCAACTTTTATTTGGGCGCTTGTTATTTACTGACAGGTCAGACGGACCCAGCCATCGCGTATCTTCGCAAGACTATCTCTCTCGGCAATCCCGCATACTCAGAATCAGCGCACTTTTATCTCGCAAAGGCCTACTTAAAGAAGAAAGACGTATCTGCCGCGGAAGAAGAACTACACAAAACTGTGCAGCTCCATGGCAGCCGGGAAACCGAAGCTGAGGAGATCCTCCGGGAACTTCGCAAGTGAGGATCGGGCTGTGCTTGTGCGGGAGGTAGCGAATCATGAGTGCTCGACTCGTCCGCGTCTTGGCCTTTCTGTTGGCATGTTGCATATTTCCGCCCCAGGCGAGCGCTGCTGTCGCTGAATCCTCCGAACCAGCACCAGCAGCCACCGAACCATCCGGGCCTATGCCGTCGACACCAGTTCAGAAGATTGTGGATGAGGCGAGCCGCCTGACCGAGGCCAAGCAGTCGTCTGACTCGCTGAAAGCAGCGGACCAAGCTCTCGAAGCAGCCCGGCAAACCAACGACGCGGTCGGCGAAGCTTTCGCGCAGCAGGCGCGAGGAAAGGCTCTGAAGGATCTCCAGCGCCCGAAGGAAAGTCTGTCTGCGTGGCGGGATGCGCATCAAATATGGGCGCGAACCGGCGACACGCCGGAGCAGATCGTGGCCATGACACGGGAAGCGTTGCTCTGCGCCGAAGACAACAAGAGCGAGGAAGAACGCCTGTTCGCCGAGGCTTTGGTGGTTGCGAAGAAAGAAAGTCCGCGCCCGGCCGCGCTCGCTCAGGCGCTGTATGACGCCGGGTATGCCATTGGAATCCAGGGTCCCATGCCGCCAGCGATCCAATACTTCCTGGCGGCTCTGGCCATCAGGGAAAAACTGTCACCTGAGTCGGCGAAGGTGATCGAGACATTGAACGCTCTCGGCAAAGCAGCGAACCACGAAGGATTCCTTTTCGGAGACACGAAGTCTCTCGAGGTTGCGAAAGGCTATCTCACCAGGGCGCTCGAAATCGAGCAGCGGGTCGCCCCGGATTCGTCTCTGTCGGTTGAAACGCTGACCCTGCTTGGTAAAAACGATACCCGAACCACCGGCACAGCCATCGAGCGCGGCAACGACCAGTCTGCCGCAAGACAGCATTATCTCGCGGCTTTGCAGATTCAGAAAAAACTCGCGCCCGGCGGATCGGTGGAGGAAGCGGGCATCCTGGAGAAAATCGGCGACCTCGAATTGGCACTAACTGATTTGGCCGCCGCGCATGAACACCTTGCCGAGGCCGTCGCCGTGGTGGAGAGAGTCGCCCCAGATTCTGCAACGCTCGTTTGGTGTATCCAGGATTTGGGCCTTGTCGAGAAGGGAGAAGGGACCCTTTCCGACGCTCGCGACCACTTGCAGCGTGTGTTAGCTCTCGAGGAAGACCGGCATGAATTTTTGGGATCGTTTTTCATGAATCTTGGAGCGGTCGCTGCCGACCAATACGATTTTTCCGCCGCTCGCGATTACCTTGAAAGAGCGCTGGCTGCATTCACTAAGACGCTTCCCAATTCGACTGGAGTCCTCATTACGCTTGAAAATCTGAGTTCCGTATTCGAGAAACAAGGGGACTTGGCGGCCGCCCTCGACTATGGCCGGCGGGCGCTTGCCAGTGCGGAAAAGAAATACAAGGACAAGGAATCCGGCATCGTCGCTGCGGACTTGATCCAGGTCGGGAACATATTACGCGAACAAGGCAATTTCAGTGCCGCAGCCGAGCACTATCACCGGGCGCTCGACATGTATGAAAAGTTGACTCCGGGGTCCCTGAATGTAGCGGATAGTCTGCGGAATCTCGCCGAATTGGAACGCGCGAGAAAGAACCCAAGCCTAGCCATGGAATACGATTTGCGCGCTCTCCAGGTAGGTCAGAAATCCTGCCCGAATTCCTGGTGCATGGCGGGGATACTGAACGACCTCGGAGAAATGGCTTATGAGCAGGGCGACCTCAACAACTCCGAGAAGTACCTGCGCCAGGCCGCCGACATGCGAGAAAAAGGTCTCGGTCCGACGCACCCTGATTTGGCGCGCACTCTGAATGACCTTGCGCTTACCGAGGCAGCCTTGGGGAGAAGGTCAGACGCCCTTGCGATGGCACTGCGGGCGGAGAGTATCGGCGCCGCACACTTGCGCGTGTCGGTACGGACTCTCTCCGAGCGGCAGGCGCTCGCCTACGAAACGATCCGGGCTTCCGGACTGGACCTCGCTCTCACTCTCACCACCGACCGTGCCAATACGCCCTCGGCTCGCAGCGAAGTCTTCGATTCCGTGGTCCGCTCACGGGCCCTGGTCTTCGACGAACTGGCCGCCCGACATCGTTCCGCTTATGGAAGCGGGGACACCGAGGTGGCGCAACTGGCCTCGCAACTTTCATCCGCGCGTGCCCGGCTGGCAACATTGGTGTTCCGTGGCGCTGGGGACATGATGCCTAAGGCGTATCGAAACCTGCTGGAAGAAGCCAGCCGAGGAAAAGAAAAGGCCGAACGGATGATGGCCGAGAAAAGCGCTGCTTTCCGCCAGGAACAGGCGCGGACGCAACTCGGACTGAAAGAAATCGCTGCCGCTTTGCCGCCAGGCTCCGCTCTGCTGGCATTCATCCGCTATGCTAAGCGCGACCTCCCAAAATCTGGGGTCAACAAAGTCGCTTCAGAGCCGGTTCCTTCCTACGCAGCATTTGTGCTTCGCGCCGGAAAGCAGGAACCTGATTTCGTGCCTTTGGGAGCAGCCCGCGAGATCGAGAGTTTGTTGACCGCCTGGCGAAGTGACATCGCGCGGCAAACTGAGGCGGTCAACATCTCCGCAAGAACAGGCGAGGACGCCTACCGGCGCACCGGCGCATCGCTGCGACGAAAGATTTGGGATCCCCTCGTGCCTCGACTCGGGGACGCCAGGGAAGTATTCGTCGTTCCGGACGCTGCTCTGCACCTGCTGAGTCTGGCATCGCTGCCGGTCGGCAACTCGCAGTATCTGGTCGAAACCAAGCCGTTGATCCACTACCTTTCTACGGAACGGGACTTGGTGCCCGCGCCATCTCGCCGCGGCGAGGGGATTCTGGTGGTAGGCAATCCGGCTTTTGATCAGGTCGGCACGCTTGCAACGGCCTCAAATCAGCAATCCGCCCGAACCGGTGCGACGAGCGGCACACCGAAAGCTCTCTTGCGCGGAACGCGCTCGGCTTGCGGGACGTTCCAGACTCTGCACTTCCCTGCTTTGCCCGGTTCCCAGCAGGAGGCGGAGAATATTTCTGCTCTGTGGAAGCAAGCCGCGGGAGAAGGCAGCCAAACCCTGAGGGGCGCGTCGGTTCAGGAAAGTAGCGACTTGCTGGAAATGACCGGTGCCAACGCCAGCCCGGAAGCATTTGTGCAGCTCGCCCCGGGAAAGCGGGTACTGCATCTCGCCACTCACGGATTTTTTCTGGAAGGCAGCTGCCAGTCGGCAGTGCAACTAGGATTGGATAGTCACAAGCAGGATGAAAGCTTCTTACCGGCAACCGCCGAAAACCCTTTGCTGCTGTCGGGACTGGCGTTCGCCGGGGCGAACCGTCGAGGCTCGGCAAAGGCTAACGAAACCGATGGGATTCTTACTGCGGAAGAAATTGCCGGGATCAATCTGGAAGGCGTGGACTGGGCGGTACTCTCCGCCTGCGATACCGGAGTGGGCGAAATCAAAGTGGGAGAGGGAGTTTTCGGGCTGCGGCGGGCGTTCCAAGTGGCCGGGGCCAAGACCGTCATCATGAGCTTGTGGCCCGTGGAGGATGAAACGACTCGGCAATGGATGGGAACGATGTACCGCGAGCATTTTCTCAACGGGAAGGACACGGGGGAATCGGTACGTGCTGCAAGCTTACAGATTCTCCGACAACGTCGGGCAAAGAACCAGAGCACTCATCCGTTTTACTGGGGGGCTTTCATCGCGGTTGGAGACTGGCACTAATTGCTCTGCTTGTGAGGGACATCCGAGGGCAAATGCAAGGACCTTTCCGCGATGTTTACTTGCCCTTCACGTTCTGTGTGCTCTGGGTACTCCACTCACCAGAGCCGTCTACGGCCAACGTCGCCTCCAGTGGCCCGTATGTGCCCCCCACCCGGTATTGTGAATGAGTACGGCTAAGCGGAAGTTATGCTTCGAGACTCACTCTCAACGACGCTGTCACAGAAGTTTCTCTTTTGGGAAGTCTGCCGTTGACAATCGCTGAAATTCCTCCCGATTGACCGGCAAAGCAGAAGTTGGCTGTGTTTTCGGGATTCGTACCGACAAACGCCCTTGTGGTCATTGACGGGCCAACTCCCGGATTGTCGGCCAACCGGAAGTTATCGAACTTTGCCGCCGCAAGGCAATTCACTCGCGGCAGCATCCGCCTCTGGTTCTGCCGTCCGATGTATGAAGATGCTTCTGCGCCAAACTGTGGCGCAGGAGGATCACATGCAACACGGAAGTTTGGCGTTAGTGAGTCGCAAAGAGGGGCCTGCAGTGTGGCAGTTTCGTTGGTCCGAGAAGGATTTGCGCGGAGCTCGTTTCCAACGGAAAAGAGTGATTGGAACGGTTGAGCGTTACCCGGACGAGGCTGCTGCACCTGCCGCCACGGCCCTCCTCTTGGCAGAAGCTAATTCTGGGAAGGCTAGGATTAGCTCTGGCTCGATTACGGTCGCGCAACTTTGCGATCATTTCGAGCAACGTGAACTGACAAAGGACAACACCTGGCGTAGTTACTCAACCAAAAAGACCTACCAGGCGTACCTGACCCGCTGGGTTCTTCCTCACTGGAGGCATTACGAACTCGCTGAGGTCAGAACAATACAAGTCGAGTCTTGGCTCCGACGTTTGCCGTTGGCGAAAAGCAGTTGTGCCAAAATTCGAAATCTGATGTCCGTTCTCTTCAATCATGCTTGCCGATACGAGCTGTTTGACCGCAATCCAATCTACCTCGTGCGTCAAAGTGCGAAACGCCGGAGAGTGCCAACCGTCCTGATCCCTGCTGAAATCAAGGTGTTGGTCGATAACCTAGCTGTTCGAGAGCGAACGTTGGTCCTTCTTGCAGTATCCACCGGCTTGCGGCAGAGCGAGCTGTTCGGGTTGAAGTGGGGGGACATCGACACTGTTCAAGGCACGATGAACGTAACGCGATCCATAGTCTACGGCGTAGTCGGCCCATGCAAGACCGAGTCATCGCAGAAGCCCGTGCCTGTTCATCCGCTCCTTGCCGAGGCTTTATCAGGCTGGCGAAAGCAGTGCGCCTTCACCGAGCCAGACGATTGGGTTTTTGCAAGCAAGCGGTGTCGGGGACGGAGGCCGTACTGTGGGGACAATCCATTTTACGAAAATATGTGCGACCGGTCGGGCAACGAGTCGGAATCCAAAAATGCATCGGCTGGCACACGTTTCGTCACACGTATTCTACGCTGCTGAGAAGCGTGGGTACGGAATTCAAAGTGATGCAGGAACTGTTGCGGCATTCGACTCTGCGATCAACCTTGGATGTCTACACCCAGGCAATCACGCCTGCGAAACATGCAGCTCAGGCAGCGGTCTTGTCCTTGGTGTTTTCACGCGAAGGGAATGGAGCGTCACAATCGTCGTCTACAGATGTTGCAGCGTGAGGGACTCGACGCCAAAAGGGACACAAAAAAGGGCACGAAAACGTGCCCTTTTGGGTCCTCAATGGTTTCATCGAAATCAGTGCAACTCTTTTGGAATGAATGGCGGGGACGACGAGACTCGAACTCGCGACCTCTGCCGTGACAGCGCAGCGGGATTAGGTTTT
>Ga0210384_10009332_pt1 | contig 10133 bp, 9 predicted proteins | sample IncBWH2MmetaG_FD_160574 | JGI IMG/M metagenome (GOLD analysis project Ga0210384, IMG submission 160574) | Forest soil microbial communities from Barre Woods Harvard Forest LTER site, Petersham, Massachusetts, United States - Inc-BW-H-2-M | ecosystem: Environmental > Terrestrial > Soil >...
AGAAGCTGTTTGTTTCCAGTGGCAGCGACGAACCGTTCGAATGAACCTGCATCGTTCGGGAGAAATTGTGATTTAGCGCGGCTTTGAAATCCTTGCCCCAGCGCGGCGTGTCTGGCGGGAGATCATCGAGAGCAAAGAAGATCGGGGTGGAATCAAAGCGCGCATCGAGTCCACCCCCACCGTAAAAGCCGACCTTTTGCGGGTCGAGTTCCCAAAAATCATGGAGGATGCGGCTGACGACGAAGCCCTTGTAATCGTTAAGGGGATGTTCGAATAGACCGACGGCGCGGGCGTTGCTATTGAACATCAGGTACTTGCCGACAAGGCCGGAGGAGTTGGCGAGACCATCGGGGAATTGCTTGTTCGCAGAAAGTAAGAGCAGGCGCGGGGTTTCCGCGCCGTTTGCGGAAACGACGACAGCCTTGGCCTTTTGCAAATGCGTACTGCGCTTTTCGTCGAAATAGACAGCGCCTGTAACGCGGCCATTGTTGTCCATCTCGATGCGATGGACGTAGGAATTGGGACGAATCTCGCAGCGGCCGGTGCGCTCGGCGAGAGGGATGACGCTGGCGAGTGTGCTGGACTTCGCGCCGACTTCGCAGGCGAATCCCCAGCAAAAGCCGCAGTTTACGCACGCGCTGCGACCGGGGCGGGGCTTGGAAAGGATCGCCATCGGCGCGGGAAATGGATGCCAGCCCAACTTTCGCGCCGCACGTTCGAAAAGCACTCCCGAGGATTTCACGGGAAGAGGCGGCATCGGATAAGGCTTTGAACGTGGCGGGTCAAAGGGGCTGGCCCCGGCAAGGCCCGATACACCAATTTCCCACTCCACTTTCGTGTAATACGGCTCGAGGTCAGCGTATGTAATCGGCCAATCAGTGAAGCCAGTCCCGGGAATGGGGCCGATCTTGCTTCGTTCGACGAAGTCGATCTCGTGGAAGCGCCAGTAATTGGCAGTGAAGTGCACGCTTGCGCCGCCCACGCACCTGCCGTAGGCAATGGTGCGCTGCGGCACCGCTTTCTCATAGGGAGTCTTACGAAAGGTATTGGGTTGCAGCTTGAAATGATTCGTAAGGAAATCTTCCTGAAGAACCTTGATTTCGTTATGCGTGAAATCGGATTCGGTGAGATAAGGGCCTTGCTCGAGAACAACAACGCGGAATCCGTTTGTGGAGAGTTCTTTAGCTAGGATGCCCCCAGCCGCGCCGGAACCGACGATGACGAAATCGACTTCGTCAGAGGTCCTGTATTTGGGTTGATCGGACCTCATTTCTTTTCCGCATCCTTGGAGGGAGGCTGCCAGCCTGGATAATCCTTGTCGTAGAAACCAAAGGGCGCCTGGAACATGTGCTCGCGTTCGCGGCCGATGGCTTTCCATCCAACGCCGTCGCGATTGCCGCCAGTGTCGGAATCAGGATCGATCAAGAAACCATGGATAGTGAAAGAACGGAGGGTCTCGAAAAAATTCTTCGCCTCGGGCGGACGGAAAGGCCGTTCTGCAGCAGGGTTTTTATCATCCAGAGAATGTAGGATGGCATCCTGCTGCTCAGGAGTTGCGGCGGAAAATTTTTCGAGGTTGGGGTACATTTCACGCGCCCGGGCTTGCAACTCGGGCAGCCCATCGCTGAAGATTTTCTGAGAATCGCTCGCAAAGGTCTTGAGAGCGCGGTCGATGAAATAAACGACCCCGGCCTCCCGCGCCCCAGGAGTTTCATCGGTGGGAATGATGCGAGCGGCGACAGCGTCGATCTCGACGGCTTGTTCCGGAGTGAAGAATTCAAATTTTGGCGGAGTCGCCGAGCGCGCGGCCGCATGGGCATGATCGGCGGCGGCCAGGACGGCAGGCCAGTGGGTTGTCACCCATGCAGCGGAAACGCCGCTAAGACTGTCTAGAAGAAACCTGCGGCGCGTGAAGGCGTCACTCATGGGAAAGTTCCGTCGAACACTGCGCAGAACTGTAAGATGCCTGAGAACGGCGGTCAAGAGGAAAGGAACTTGGGAATTCAACTGACCGCGTTGGGAAGGGTTTGTTTGCGGTGCTGCGCAGGCCTAGTGTAGGATTTCGCAGCGACGGAAAATCGAATCGAGCTTGGGCGAGTGAAGCGAACGAATGACTACCCTGACAGGCGCAATCGGCACCGGGAGCAAATGGCTGCTGGACAAAATCGTCGGCGCACTGGCTGCGACGGGTGTCAACCCCAACTTCCTGACATTCCTCGGCCTGGTGGTCAACTTCGGCGCGGCAGCGAATTTTGCGGTAGGGAACTTCCGGACAGGCGCGCTGATTATTTTTTTCGCAGGATTTCTGGACATGCTCGACGGGCAAGTGGCACGGAGGCAGAACCGTGTCACCGCTTTCGGGGCGTTCTACGATTCAACCCTCGACCGTTACGCCGACATGGCTTTGTACATGGGCTTGTTGGTGTATTACTCGGTGAGCGGGCGGACGCCCTATGTGGTCTTGGCGGCGGTGGCCACAGCGGGCTCCGTGATGGTGAGCTACGCGCGGGCACGCGCGGAATCGTTGATTCCCCTATGCAAAGTGGGCTTCATGGAGCGTCCCGAACGCCTCGTGCTGCTGATCATCGGTGGGATATTTAACCGCATGGCAGCAGTGTTGTGGGTGATCGCGGTGGTTTCGACGATTACGGTGATTCACCGCATTGTTTTTACCTGGCAGGAGACGCGTGCGGGACGAACTTTGCCGGGCATCAAGCTCAGTCTGTAACGCCTGCATTCCTTGCCAAAATTCGATTTACCTCCATTCGACATGGCTACAAACGTCGATCCCACTCGGCCTCATGGTCGCCACCAGTCTCTTTTTTCCATGCGCCCGATTTCTCAAAATAATTGAAACATTTGCGGCACAAAAACTGTCGTATGCCACTATCAATCGGTACTTCCCATCGGGGATGCTCGGGATTTCAAAAAGACCCTCAGAATCCACCCTTTCTGCTGCAACAAGTTTGTGATTCGATTCAGAAAACACACCGACACAAGCATGCGGTATAACAATGCCTAGAGGGTCCTTCACGATTCCGCGGACGGCAGAGATCCGTAGGGGGCCATAGTCAATCATGTTGTGGTTCTCGTATTGCAATTCACCGCAAAGTGGAGATTTTTGTTGGGCCGAGAGAGGAGAAGACGCAAATGAAGAAAAAATAGCGAGAACGGAAAGACGTAAAGTATTATTCATCGATTGTCACTCTCTGGCAAGACTTCACCATTGTCCTGCAATTGCTCTTCTCGTTGGAGGAGCAGGGCCTCTACCGGAGCGGCTATGATCGAACGGACGCGGTCTCGCAGAGCGGGAACATCGTCCTTTGTGAGTCCTTTGGTATCAATGGCGTCGTGCAGGTAGACGGTCACCGTCGCGGGCCAGAGCATCCAGTGACCGGTGCGGTGATGCTGGAATGAACCGACGAGACTCACGGGAACGATGGGAACGCCGAGTTGTTGAGCAACACGGAAGCCGCCATCCTGAAACTCGCTTAAATGGCCGTCGCGCGTGCGCTTTGCCTCAGGAAAAATAATGAGGCTAGTGCCCCCTGCCACCGCGTCTTGCGTGAGCCGCCACATGCGCTTCAAATCGGAAGGACGCCGAATATCGGGTACCGGCACGTTACCGAACCGCTTCATCAGCCAGCCGTAAGCGGGGATTTTGAAGTGAGATTCCAGCTCCCAGCCGCGAACGTACTGAGGAATGGCGCAGTAGAGCATAAACGGATCGAACAGGTTGACGTGGTTCACCATGAAAAAGCTGGTGCGCTGCGGATCAAATCCTGGAGAGCGCCGAAACAGGAGTTTAACACCCGAGAGATAAGCAATGCGGCGGCAGAAGCTGCGCTGAAGCCAATCGTGCTTGCGGGGATCGAGGAAGATTCCGAGGAATACGAGTGTCGGCGCCGCGATGAAAAAATGTGCGCCGCTCAGAATCCACAAGAAAATACTGCGTAACGCGAGGAGAGTGCGCTTCATATGTAAACGTCCAAGGCGGAAGGAAGGATGCTGAGGGAGCGGAGTTCCAGGGAGGCGACTTCGCCGTCAATCATGACGTCGATCGGAGCATTGGACTTGAATTCGACGTGGCGGACGGCACGACGCGAAGCGAGCGGATGCTTGATATGTGTGCCGTCGTAAAGTTTTGGCAAGGTGCGCAACAAGCCCAGACGGCCGATAGGTCCCCAGCGGACGAATTCGATCAGGCCGTCGGAAGGATCGGCATGGGGCGCGATGAGCATGGTGCCGCCGGTGAACTTGCTGTTGCTGAAAGTGAGAAACAAGCAGCGGCGCTCATCCCAAGCCGCGTCGTCATCGCAGCGAAGGGCGAAGATACCTCTTCGCAACTGGACTACGCGCAGGAAAACTCCAAGAAGATAACCCAGGTGGCCAAGCGGCTTAAACGCGCGATTGGTGAGCGCGGCAACATCGGCGGTGAATCCCAGGCTCAGCAGATTGAACGAATACATTTCGCCGGCGGAATGAGTGAGGCGAATCAGATCGATCGGGCGGGCGCGGCCAGCGATGAGGGCGTCGATCGAGGATTCAACGGCATCTTCGGTGAAATCGCGCAGGAAGGAATTGCCGGTGCCAAGGGGCAACAATCCGAGTGAAATCCGCCGCGTCGCGTCACGCCCCGTGAAAACGCCATTGAGAATTTCGTGAGCGGTGCCGTCGCCGCCGACAGCGATAAAGCGGCGGTATCCCTGTTCATAGGCCTCGCGCGCGAGCTCGACAGCATGGCCGGGCCCTGTCGAGGCGATAACGTCGGCGTGCAACCCCTTTTCGCGCAGGCGTGCGATGGCTGACCCGGCCAGTTTGGCCGAGCGGCCGCCACCGGCGGCTGGATTAACGATGGCGAAAAATCGTTCCATTAGGTGCGCATCCGATGGCGGCACGGTCAGAGCTTGCCCGCTTCACAGAGGCAGGATTGCGCTGGCGCGATTGAGCTTTGCTAGGCGTTCCGCCAGGTCATTCCTCTTGATCTTGAGCGAAGCCGTACGAGGAAAGTCTTCCTCCCAGAGAACGACCCCATGGATGCGCTTGTAGTTTAGCAGGCGATTGTTGCGGGCGCTGATATCGCGGCGAAGATCTTCCGTGTAGGACTGGCCGGGCTCCAAGTGAATGACGAGGACCAGCTGCTCACCGAGCATGGAACGCTGCGGCCAAATGTAGTTGGCCGCGAAGACGCAGAATTCCTTGACGGGAAGGCTTTCGAAAACGGTTTCGATGTCTTCGGGATAAATATTTTTGCCTTCCTCGGTGACGATCATGTTTTTCTTGCGGCCGAAAAGCTGCAGGTGGCCCGTGGGGTCGAGCTTGCCGAGGTCCCCGGTCATCAGCCAGCCATGCACGATGGTCTCGGCGGTGAGCTCGGGCTCGTTCAAATAGCCCGACATGACGGTCTTGCTGCGGATCGCAACTTCGCCGATGCCGTCTGCATCAGGATTGGCGATGCGGATTTCGATGCCGGGAAGCGGCTTGCCAACGGTGTCTGCGCGGAACGGCTTGAGATCATTGACGGTGATGCCCATGCAGCCTTCCGTGAGGCCGTAAGCATTGGCAACGGAGATGCCGAGGTCGTAGAAAAATTGCAGAACCTGAGGCTCGCTAAAAGCGCCGCCCACGATGATGGCGCGGAGCTCTCCGCCGAACGCCTGATGAACTTGTTTCAAAAGGAAGCGGCTCAATCCAAGGCGCGGACGGGATCGCGTGACTCTCTTGTTCACCTTCACTAACGCGCTGAAGAGTTTGCGTTTGCCTTTTGGCAATGCATCGAAGCGCGCTTGCAGACCCTTTTGCAGATTTTTGAGAACCAGGGGAACGAGCGTGACGTAGGTGATCTTGTATTTCGGGAATGCCTCTCGGACATACTCGGGGCGCAAGGTTCGCAAATGGACGACCGTCGCGCCGCTGACAAAGGGGTAGAAGAAGCCGAGCATGAAATCGATCGCGTGGTTGGTGGGAAGAATGCTGAGATAGGTGGCGCCGGGCCACAACGGATAAAGAGCGGGGAACGGTGCGCACTGTTCCAGATAATTTTCGTGCGTCATCATGCAGCCCTTGGGACGCCCGCCAGTTCCCGAAGAATAGACGATGGATGCGATGTCGCTGCGCTTGCGGGGAACGAAGACGGGCTCGCCTTGTCCGCGAAAGCTTTCCCATCGCTGCGCCCCATTGAGGTCGGCGTTCGGAGGCGCCTCCGTTACGAGAACCGTTTTCAAAGCAGTCGCTGCGTCACGCCCTGGAGCGACGCTTAGCTGACGCCAGATCGGATATTCCGTGAACAGGAGACTCGCGCCAGAATGCTTGAGGAGCTGCCACTGCTCACCTGGGGTGAGTTTGTAATCGAGAGGAACGAGAGTGCCACCGGAATATAAGACGGCGTACGCAGAAATCAGCCACTTGGACTGATTGGTCATGATGATGCTGGCGCGGTCGCCCGCCTTGAAGCCGGTGTCTTGCAGCGCCTTGGTTAAAGGAAGAGCGCGCTCTTTGAAATCGCGATATGTGAGGCGCTCTTTCTCGCGCTCGCGGTCAGATTCAATCAAGCAGACTTCATCCTTGAATTGGTCCAGTGCGTCCTTGAGGGCTGCACCAATCGATTGGTATTTGGAGAGATCCAACATTACAGGCGGGATTGGATTCGGGAGGCAAGCGTTTTGAAGTCGCTCACTCCCTGCACTTCGTAGTCGGGCAGCTCGATGCCGAAATGATTTTCGAGGCGCGAGAGCATTTCGAGCGTCTGGAGACTGTCGATGCCCAATTTCTTGAAGAAATCATCGTCCGCGGAGAGCGAGCCCGCGGGCACGTTGAAGTGCTTTGAAGCCAGGTCGAGGATTTCCTTTGTGGTTTGTTCGAGCGTCCGCATGCAAGCCTCAATTTAACATTCTTCGCAATCAGAAAGAAAACGCCGCAAAACTCGCCCGGACAGGCGCGACCCTGGAGTTCAACTAAGGAAGATACGGCATGGGACCAGAATCTTCGACGAATTTCTTTAGGGCAGCCATGACGGCGGGGCGGGCGAAAAGCTCGCAGAACAGGTCGATTTCGCGGCGAAGCTCTTCATGCGGAATGGGCTTGATGAATTTCTTGGCCGCGGCGCGGGTGACCGCATCGACCTTCGCAATTTGCGCGGCTGTAGCACGCGCAACGCGCATAGCCTCGCCTTCCGAAGCCAATTGCGCGACCAGACCAACGGCGTGCGCGCGGCTTGCATTCACGCTGCGGCCGGTGAGGAGTAGGTCCCGCACGAACGCGTTTCCGACGTCGCGTTTGAGCCGGGGAATTCCACCCCACCCGGGAATGAGTCCGAGGCGCAACTCGGGAAACGCGAAGCGGGCCATCTTGTCGGCGACAACAATGTCGCAACCGAGCGCAAGTTCGAACCCGCCTCCAAAGCAAACTCCGTGTACGGCGGCGATGGTGGCGAATGGCGCGGCATCGATGGCGTTGAGCACAGCGTGAATCCGATCGAGGAAATCGCGCACGCCGGCCAAGCCCTGCTCCTTCGGAAGCGGCGCGGCGGCGTGGTAAAGTTCCCGGAGGTCGGCGCCGGCGGAGAATCCCTGCTTCCGGGCGCTCGAAATGATGCAGACCGCTGTCTCCGGCGCAAGCACGCCAAACGCAGCGACAAATTTCTCGAGCTCCGCCAACATCAGAGTGCCAATTTCATTCGCGGGCGCGTGGTCGAGCGTCAGCTCGACGATTGCGTCTCGCCATTCCCAGCGCAGGGCTTTTCCAGTAAATGATTTCATGCGGGCTGAATCTTATCGTACATGGCGTTGATCTCGGAAACATAGCGCGCATTTATGGCATCGCGGCGAAGTTTGCCATTAGCGGTGAGAAGACCATTTTCGGCGGTGAACGCCGCAGGGAGGATACGGAAATTCCGAATCTGCCGGTAATGGGGAAGCCCAAGATTGACGTTGTCCAGCACGGATTGAATCGCGGCAGGCTCAAGGGCGCCGGAAACCAGGGCGCAGAGATATCCGCGTCCATTCCCAACCAGCACGACATGCTGTGCGCCCGGAAGAAGCTGGGCGATTTTATCTTCGATGGGCTCGGGAGCAACGTTATGGCCCGAATTCAGAATGATCAAATTCTTGAGGCGGCCGATAATGCGCCAGTTGCCGTGGACGTTGACCTCGCCTTGGTCGCCAGTGTGAAGCCAGCCGTCCTCGAGGATGCGAGCGGTTTCCTCGGGCCGATTCCAATAACCGGAAAAAACATTCGGGCCGCGTACGACGATCTCTTCGTTTTCGGCGATTTTGAGCTCGACGCCGCTGATGGCGGAGCCGACGTACCCAGGCTCGACCGGCAAGCGAGGATCGTCCAGCGTGCAAATCCCCGTAGTTTCGGTGAGCCCGTATCCCTGCAACACGGTAATACCGAGCATGAGGAAGAATTGCTGCGTCTCCGGAGCAAGCGGAGCGGAACCGCAGATGAGGGCGCGGAGATGGGGGCCAAAGCGAGCTCGGACCTGGCGGAATATGAGGCTTCGCCCGAGAGCGAGCCACATGCCATCAAACGCGCGGCCGCGGCCCGCGTGCCGGTGGTGCCAGCCATCACGGGCCCTCGCGAACAAGGCCCGGATCAGTGTGCCTCGCTTCGCAAGAGCCTCCTCAACGCCCCGCCGGACGCGCTCCAGAAGCGTAGGCACATTCAAGAAGTAATGGGGCGCAGCCAGCTGGATCTCGCTTGCCAGGCGATTCAGATCGGTCGAGAGCGTCAAAACAGTTTCCCGGTAGAGACAGGTCAGCACCAGGATCCAGGAGGCGGCAAAATTGAACGGAAGATAGTGGAAAACGCGGTCGGGCTCACGCGAAGTGACCAGAAGCTGGCCCATCAAGAGGTCCAGCCGCTCGGTGGTGCAAGCCAGCATGTGACTCAGATTGCCGATGCTTAGGCAAACGCCTTTGGCTTCTCCTGAAGTGCCGGAGGTATAAAGGATAGTGGCGACGTGGGTGTTGCCACGCGAATTGGGAGCATCGGCGAGCTCCAGGGGAAATGGGGGCACTCGTAACACTTCTTCAAAGAGGACGCGACGGGGCGCGTTTTCCCCGTTTCCCGGCCAGGCGCGCGCTACACCTTCACCCAACGCGACATCGCTGACAAAAAGCAGCCGCGGCCGGCAATCCTTCAGCATGAGCGCCAGTTCGGTGGGCGCCTGGCGCGAATAAAGAGGCACCACGATCAAGCCTTCGGCCATTAACGCGAGATTAACCGCGATCCAGCGCACCGAGTTGGGGCCCAGAAGCGCGCAGCGATCACCTGGCTGAAGGGCGCAGCGACGCAAATACGCTCGAACCAATTGAATCTGATCGAGCAACTCCCTTCCCGTGAAGCTCACGAAATGCTCGCCGCGAATCTCCCGAAGCACTACGCGGCCGGCGGAACGCTCCAACTGATCGAAAATCTTCTCAAGAAAATTGGGCATGAGCCATCAGGTGCGCGCCGCCAGAGCAGCCGGAGCCGAGTCGTACTTTTCAACCAGTGCGCGCAAATCGCTGCTCAACGGCGGGAGATAGTCCTCCCAGGAAAGAACGCCGGAGCGCAGGGGAAATTCGGGGTACTGGCGGCGGATGGCGTCTTCGAGGAAAGTGCCCATGCGCGCCATCACCTTGAGGTTGCCCACTACGGTGCGCGCGATGCCTTCGCGGATGGAATCGGCTTCAGAGACAAGCGTCTCCATCATTTTGAGAAGCTTGGCTTCTAGATCGGTCTCATCAACGGTCAGCAACAGATGCTGATGCCCACGCTCGTTCATCAGGTTACGAATGCGCTCGTCCATCGTCACACCACCCGATGCGACAAGAGACGGCATGCACGTGACAATGCCATGGTAACGCGAGGAAACCAGATAGGAGCTGCATCGCAAAACGGAGACAAGCTGGAACATATCATATTGGTCGGCCGTAAATACCGGCGTACCGGGAAGCTGCGCTGCAACGTCGTGACAGGCGCGCGCATCGAGCCGCTCCATGTTGATGAGAACCGTAAATATCTTGTGACGCTGGCGGAAGGCGGCAGCAGCTTTGGCGAAGGCGGAGATATAGCGGTTGTATTTCGCGGCGACATCAGCGCCAGCCGCATGAAAATAAACTGTACGGTATTGGCTCTCCTTGAAGGCG
>Ga0210384_10009335_pt1 | contig 10129 bp, 7 predicted proteins | sample IncBWH2MmetaG_FD_160574 | JGI IMG/M metagenome (GOLD analysis project Ga0210384, IMG submission 160574) | Forest soil microbial communities from Barre Woods Harvard Forest LTER site, Petersham, Massachusetts, United States - Inc-BW-H-2-M | ecosystem: Environmental > Terrestrial > Soil >...
CGGGCTGCCCGTTGTCGCAACAGCCGTGGGTGGAGTTCCCGAACTACTCGAAGATCACAAGTCGGGCTTCCTGGTTGCGCCGGGGGATTGGGAAGGTACGGGCGGCGCAATGCTACGGCTTCTCGAGAATATCGAGATGCGGCGAACGATGGCTGGGTTCGCCGTTCAACAAGCCGTAGAGACCTTTAGCGCTACGCACATGGCGCAAGAATATATGGCACTTTACGAACGGAGCTTGCGTACAACTCTGCCTAATCTGAAAAACGAACCCACCGAAGTGCCGGCTTAATATCTGAATGCGAATCTACGCCATAGTGGTAGGGGTCGAGTTTGCTTCCTGCATCCCGCGATCCGATGTTCTCCGTCATGCTACTTGAACTCATGCATGAAATTGCGATCTGGCGGAGGTATACGACAGTGCGAAACTCCTCTCCTGGAAAAACACTCTTAACATGCTGCGCCATCGTAGGCTCAACTGCAGCCCTTGTCCTCTTCTTCATGCCGTATGTATCACGGAGCCTCGGCGGCCCGGGTCCAGCTGTTTGGGTCGTGCCTAGTCTCGTCCGGGTCGGGCCTACAGACGCCCCCGGCACGAGTTCTTCAATCAACTTATCCGGCGCCCGCGGAGAGTACATAGACACGCAAATCATTGTGAGGGCCCCTGCGGACGTCGGCCTCACAAACGTCAATGTGACGGTAACCGATCTCACGGGTCCTGGCGGGGCTGTGATACCACAATCCAACTACAACCTATATCGGGAATACTATGTCACCTTCAGTACGGGCAGCCCTGACTACGGTCCATGGGCCACTAACCGTCCCCTGCCTCCCGGCAACTATCCCGACGCGCTGATCCCGTTCAATGATCCCGAAACTGGAGCATCCCTCGCCGGCAACGGAGCAGCTCTGCAAGCGGTCCCGTTCAATGTTGCGGCCGCTCAGAACCAGCCCATCTGGGTGGAGCTATTCATTCCGCGGGGGCCGACGACGAGTCCACCAGGAACCTACACGGGCGCCATAGTTTGTACCAGCGGTCAAGGCAACGTCAGCGTGCCAATTAGCTTAACCGTATGGAACTTCGAGCTTCCGCTGGTGCCATCGGAGAAGACGCTCTTTTTCATCTTTAACGGTACAAGAGGGGCACTGAAGGCCAATCAGGACGCACTCCTTCGCAACAAAATAATGCCGATGCGTATTTGGACGCCGTCCTTTGCCACGTCGCAGATAACCAACTTCGGCCTGAACCGCACCGACCTTCCGTACTATGGTGCCGCGACTTGCAGCTCGATGAACCCAGCTCCATCGGTCTCCGACATTCAGTCCCAAGCAATGGGGTATCCAGCCGGACTTCCGCTAGACATATACCCGGCCGATGAGGTCGGAGGATGCACTGCCATTTACCCTACCCTCAAGCAGTGGGCACAGAACGCACACGCCGCCGGGGTCAAAATAGTGAGCACTATGAAGCCAGACCCTGCGTTGTATGACGACGGAGACGGTACAGGAAAACCGGCGGTGGACTACTGGGCAATGCTTCCCAGAATGTGGCCAACAAGCTTGGCAGGAATACCTGGGACGTTCTGGTCCTATAACGATTTGGAAGGCGATGGTTATTCTCCGAAGTGGCAGATTGACTTTCTCCCGATAAACTACCGCATCCAGGCTGGCTTCCTGAATCAGACACAAGGGGCAACCGGTCTCCTCTATTGGGCCGTGGATTACTGGCCGAACGAGTCCACAGCTTGGGATAACGTCCTCTCAGGACCTGTTGCAGGTGCGTACTGGCCCGGGGAAGGAATCCTACTTTATCCGGGAGCAAAGGTCGGAACTGCAGAACCGGCACCCTCAATGCGGCTGAAGTATTTACGAGACGGCATCCAGGACTACGAATACGTGCAATTGCTTAAGAACGCCGGCCAAACTTCGTTCATCAATTCAATTATCCAGCCGATCGCTTCGGACTGGCACAACTGGACGCAGGATCAAAACGCACTTGAGGCTGCACGCCTGCAATTGGGACAAAGGCTGGATACTCTTGCTCCGCGGTAGGTCAATGGTTTGTTTTGAGCAAGCGTGACAAGACTTATCCGCAAGACATCGATGAAACAATCTGATCGTGGCCCTGCCCAAAGCAGTCAGCAATTCGCTGGCCGGTAGTTAGATAAGATGCGCGATAACACGAACACTATTGCGAACTCGAATCGACCAACCCTGCTCAGCGTGATGTCTTCCTCACTCGTGGTCCGCTTGCTGCAGGGCCAGCTTCAGTACCTTCAGGGGAAGGGCTTCAATGTGGTCATCATTTCTCCGGCTGGAAAGCAACTCGACGACATCGCCCGAATCGAGGGCGTGAGAGCCATCGAATTGACCATGGCGAGGAAGATTGCTCCGCTTTCGGACCTCGTTTCACTCTACCGTTTGTGCCGCATCACACGTGCGATTCGCCCCCTCGTCACCAATGTCAGCACCCCGAAGGCTGGATTGCTAGGAGGCTTCGCGGCCTGGGTGAATCGTGTCCCTTGCCGCTACTATACGTTACGCGGTTTGCGATTCGAGACCACAACGGGACTAAAACGGCGCCTTCTGATATTTGCCGAACGTTTGGCGTGCTGTTTTGCGCATCGCGTCATATGTGTGAGCAGGAGCGTCCGTGAGAACGCTATTGCTTCTGGACTTACAAGTTCTGAACGAGCAGTGGTTTTCGGATCTGGCAGCAGCAATGGAGTGGATGCTTCGCGTTTCGCGCCCACGCTGGAGATGATGAAGCGAGCCGCCATGTTGCGAAGTAAATTGGGCATCTTGCCGCAGACGCCAGTCGTGGGCTTTGTCGGACGATTGACACGCGATAAGGGCATTCCCGAGCTAACGGAAGCTTTTTTGCGACTCGGCGGTCAATTCCCGGGTCTCCGGCTGCTACTGCTGGGGCCCTTCGAGGACGAAGACCCGCTTCCTGCTGAGACTCGCAGGTGTTTGGAGACGCATGGAAATGTGACTCTAGCGGGGTTAGTCGAGGACACCTCTGCTTACTACGCTCTAATGGACGTCTTCGTTTTACCAAGCCACCGGGAGGGCCTTCCGAATGCTGTCTTGGAGGCCCAAGCGGCGGGTACACCAGTGGTGGCCGCCCGGGCGACTGGGGTTGTAGACGCCGTCGTGGATGGCGAGACCGGCCTGCTTTTCCCAGTGGGTGATACAAGGGCGCTTGCCGATGCGGTGGCAAGACTTCTCAGCGACAAAGCCTTGGCCAGCAAACTGGGACAAGCCGGCCAGGAACGAATCAAACGCGAGTTTCGGCAGGAGCAGATTTGGAAAGCGCTCTACCAGGAGTACGTTCGGTTCCTGCAAATCAAGGAACTGTCATTAACTGGCGTTTCTTGTCTCGACAGAGATGGGGCCAAACAGAAGTCAAGCGCAATCAGCGCGGAGCCTCTTGCGACCGGTATTGATTTGTCAAAGCAGGATAGCGCCGGCAGCGTATCGCCGGATTACGAACTCGGGCAAGGAAGTTTGCTATAGAGGGCAAATGCGAGGCTCGACGGCAATGTCCAATTTGAGTTTACTAGTCAAGAGAATTCTAGATCTGGCGGGCGCAATTCTCGGTTTGGCGGTCTTCGGGGTGCCAATGGCGATCGTGGCTGGGCTGCTGCGCCTCCGCATGGGGTCGCCCGTGCTATATCGAGTCATGCGTCCTGGCCTGCACGCTGAACCATTTCTTTTGCATAAATTCAGGACGATGAGAGACCTCCTGGATTCGGAGGGGCGGTCTCTGTCGGACAAAGAGCGGATCACGCCGCTCGGCCGGTTCCTGCGCAAGACCAGTCTTGACGAGTTGCCGCAGCTGGTCAATGTTCTAAATGGAGAGATGAGTCTCGTCGGTCCCCGCCCGCTGAAGATCGAATACCTGGAGCTCTACACTCCGCAACAGGCCCGACGTCATGAGGCAAAGCCTGGGATTACCGGTCTCGCCCAGATCAACGGTCGTAATGCGTTGAGCTGGGACGAGAGGTTTGCGCTAGACGTTTGGTACGTCGATCACGCGAGCCTGGTTCTGGATCTGCGAATCTTGCTGCAGACGGTGGTCAACGTACTCAAACGCGACAGCGTCAGCCCAGACGGCGATCTCGATGTGCCCTCGTTCACCGGAAGTTTATCGGCTAATCCGGCGCAACGTGGCCTCCCCAGCGGCCCTTCTTAAATCACTTCTTGATGGACATCGAATCATGAATGTCATGCTTACGTGCGCCGGCCGGCGCAACTATCTAGTTAAATTCTTCCAGGAGGCGCTCAAAGGCCGTGGGCAGGTTTTTGCGGCTGACGCCTCTGCGGATGCTCCCGCCTTACGGCAGGCCGACAAGTCCTTTATATTGCCATCGTCAAATCAGCCAGCCTACATCGACACGCTGGTCACCCTGTGCCAGAGGCACAGCGTTCTGCTGCTGGTCTCACTCAATGATCTCGAACTGCCGCTTCTTGCGAGGCACAGCGCCTGCTTTCGAGACGTAGGAACTATTCCGGTCATCTCGTCTCCGGAGATCGTTGATTTGTGCTTCGATAAATGGAGAACCTGCAATTTCTTGAAGGCGTCTGATCTCGAAGCGCCCAACACGTACCTCTCGCTAGCGGACGCCCATGAAGCGCTCACGCGAGGGGATATCACTTTCCCTCTGGTGGTCAAGCCTCGCTGGGGAACCGCGTCTATTGGAATTCAGTATTCGGACGATGATGAGGAGTTGGAGTTGGACTATGCGCTGGCGAAGAAACGTCATGCACGGACAATTTTACGGGAGATTAATGCGACCGATCCCGACAGATGCACCCTGATTCAGAAACGATTATGCGGTCAGGAATACGGACTAGACGTCATAAATGACCTCGAGGGCCATTACGTTTGTACTCTTGTCAAGCAGAAGGTCGGGATGCGGGCCGGCGAAACGGATCGGGCAAAGACTGTCAAAAGTGCTGCGCTCGAACGGGTTGGCGAGATGATCGGCCGGAAGCTTGGTCATATCGGAGTTCTTGACTGCGATGCCATCGTCACAGAAGACGGCTGTTATGTAATTGATATGAATCCGCGCTTTGGCGGCGGTTATCCCTTCTCGCACATAGCGGGCGCCAATCTGCCGGCAGTCTTGCTGGCGTGGGCCAACGGGGAACGGCCTGATCCCCGTTGGCTGACAGTCGAACCCAACGTCATGGCCTCCAAATATGATGATGTCGTTGTCGTGGCTACTGATTCACAGTTAAGGCGGGCAGCCAAGGACCGGTTCGATTCTTTAAGACAGGATCCCGTAGTTCTAAACACCTAAACAAATGGCGAATGCATCGCCACATTGCTTGTTTCAAGGAGGTTCTAAATGGCAATACCGACATGTCAGGTAGCAATCGTTGGCCCTGGTCCGTATGGATTGGCGGCCGCTGCGCATCTGCGGTCAGCGAATGTGGACGTCCGCGTGTTCGGGAAGGCGATGGAGTTTTGGGACCGCCAGATGCCGGCGGGTATGCTGCTGCGATCGTACTGGGAGGGTTCTCACATTTCTGACCCGCAGGGTGATTTGACCCTCGATGAATATCAACGGGCGCGCGGTATCCAGTTGCCGAGGCCAGTTAGGCGTAACGATTTCGTTGACTACGGCCAATGGTTTCAGAGCCGCGCGGTGCCCGACCTGGACAGCCGTCGTGTTAAGCGAATCGATGCGACCTCAAAACGCTTTCGCGTGACATTGGAGGATGGTGAGTCGCTCTGGGCGCGGCGGGTCGTCGTTGCAACTGGCATCGCCTCATTCGTCCGGCGACCCCGCCTGTTCAACGATGTTTCGCCAGAGCTCGCCTCACATTCTTCCGAGCACCGCGATCTCGGCCGGTTTGCGGGTCAGCGCGTTGTAGTAGTAGGTGGAGGGCAGAGTGCACTCGAGTCGGCGGCGCTGCTGCACGAGTCGGGGGCCGCCGTCGAGGTCATTGTGCGCGCGCCTGTAATTCACTGGCTTCGATACGGCACACGGTTACACACTTGGCTGCACAATCAAGGTAATCCCCTCCGACGGATACTATACCCACCATCCGACGTAGGCCCACCTGGGATTAACTGGATCGTTGACACACCAGACTTGTTCAGGCGGCTGCCGTTCGTGCTCCACTCCCGAATCGCGCGGCGGGCGATCCGCCCGGCTGGGGCAGGCTGGCTAAAGCCCCGGATGAGCGGAATACGAATCACAACCGGGCGAGTCATTCTCTCCGCTAACCTGGTCGACCGGCAAGTCGGGCTTAGGCTCGATGATGGGACCGAGCGTCGCGTTGACCATGTTTTGCTCGCCACTGGTTTTCAGGTCGACCTTTCCCGCTGTGCGTTTCTCCCACGGGATTTGCTGCGATCGGTGCGACTCGTCGACGGCTATCCTGAACTCACCAAGGGATTCGAAGCGTCCCTGCCTGGGCTACACTTTGTCGGGGCCTCCGCCGCCCGCAGTTTCGGGCCGCTCATGCGCTTCGTAGCAGGTACCGGGTATGCCGCGCGCGCGCTCACTCGTTGCATCGTTGGACATGCGACGAACCCCGCCACAAGTGAGGTCACCTCGTATGACTGGGACGGGCTAGCTCAATCCCGTACCGATGGGTGAAAGCGCTCGAAAAACGGACACAAGAATGAACCCTCCGCCAGTCTCGCTCTCAAGGGATCTCGCAGTACCGTCGCCAGCGCCGCTCCCCGACGTGGCCTCTGGCCAAATGCTCACGCGGAATATCTACACGGACGGTACGTACCTGGATAAGAATCCTCTATGGCACACTGACGAATCACCATTTAAGGTCAAACAAATCCTGCGGATGTTGCAAAGACACCACCTTGAACCGACGACCATATGCGAAGTCGGGTGTGGCGCAGGAGAAGTTCTAAGGCTATTGCAACAGAAAATGTTCGCCCCGTGCCGTTTCTGGGGTTACGACATCTCACCTCAGGCCATGAAGCTATGCAAGAATCGGACAAACGACGGGCTTCATTTCAAACTGGCGGACCTCACTCGAGAGGAAGGTGCCTTCTTCGATCTCCTTTTGGTCCTTGATGTTTTCGAGCATATAGAAGACTACTTCGGCTTTCTGCGCGGGATTCAAGCGAAAGGTGATTTAAAAATTTTTCACATCCCGCTGGACTTGAGTGTGCAGGCTGTAGTTCGCAAACGGGGCCTCCTGAAACGCCGCGAACTGTGGGGGCACCTTCACTACTTTACTAAAGAGACCGCCCTGGAAACACTGAAACACGCGGGCTACGAGGTTGTGGACTACTTCTACACGCCCAGAGGCATCGAACTCGCAACAGAGGCGGTACATAAACTCGCTCAATTGCCAAGAATGATTTGCTTCCGGATTCACCAGGACCTTGCAGTCCGGACTCTAGGCGGTTACGGCCTGCTGGTCTTGGCTCGATGAGCAGGGTTTGAGTTCCCTTCACATCTTGAGGCGTCCGCTGCTGGCTTCAGATCTTCCAATTAACCTTATGATGATTTCGGTCTCAATAGTAACGGGACAATGTACACCGCGAATTTCAAGGTTCTCTCCCCGGCGCCGCCGTTATAGCGAAACGCAAACAGCTGTTCCCGTCGGTCATTTGTCCTGGAGCAAACGGCTTCGTCTATTCGCCATTCGGGACCGTTCGAAATGCAGATGATGCCAAGGATCGAGCAGCCCCCGTCCGTCTGGCGCATGCGCACTAACGTCCGCTGGAATCTGGTCGGAAATGTGGTATATGCGATCGGCCAATGCCTGCAGCTCGTCATCCTTGCGCGCATGGGCGGTCCAGCCGCAGTCGGCGAGTACGCGTTTGCCCTGGCGCTGACCGGGCCCGTAATGGTCTTCGCGAGTCTGTGCTTGCGCTTCATGCACGCAAGCGATGCGCACAGCGTATACCTCTTCCGCGAGTATCTGTACTTGCGCTGTGCCACCACAGTCGCAGCGGTATTCGGCGTGGTGATCATCGCCGGCGTTACCGGTGTGTCGCACGGTTCCTGGTCCGTCCTCCTGCCCGTCTGCGGCATGCGAGCGGCCGACGCCCTAAGCGACATCTACTATGGAGTCTGGCAGGGGCACGAGAGGATGAGCGTCATAGCGTGGGCTATGATTCTAAACTCCGTCAGCTCAATCGCCTTCATGACCGCGGCGGCCATGCTTGGCGGTGGTGTTCCAGGCGCGGCAGTCGGTTCCGCGCTTGGCTCCTGCACAGCATTGCTTTTTGTGCGCTTGCGCACGGCGTCGGATTCGGAAGTGCAGCGTGCTGTCACCTCGGACTCCGGACCGGTCGCATGGAGGCGCGTGCTTAGGCTCTCGGTGGAGGCGGCCCCTCTCGGCTTCATCCTCCTGCTATCGTCACTGCAGCAGAATGTGCCGCGGTTCTTCGTTCAGCGCTATGCCGGCGAGGCAGCTCTCGGATTGTTCGCAGCGGCAAGCCAACTCACCGCTGCCGCTGAAATCGTTGGCGGAGCGCTGGCCGGTGCCGCCGGCCCGCGGCTCGCGCGTCTGTTCGCCAATGGTGAAGTAGGGTCGTTCCGAAAACTAACCAGCAAGCTGACTGCAGCAGGGCTGGTTCTTGGAGCGGCGGGAGTACTGTTTTCTCTGCTCGCCGGACGTTGGTTTCTCGTCCATCTATACAGGCCCGAATTTGCTTCTGGTACACGCATGCTGGTGGTGCTAAGCGCAGCCGCTGGAATGGGACTCGTCACCTCGTTCCTCGGTTACGCTCTTACTTCCGCGCGCGTCATCACCGTGCAGCCCGTGCTGCTGACGGTCACACTCACCATCCTTGTTATGTGTTGCGTTACGGTCGTCCCGCGTTACGGTGGTAATGGCGCGGCTTGGGCACTTGTGGCGGCGTCCTCGGCACATGCGCTCGTCAGTTGGCTGGCACTTCACAAGTTCGCCTGGAAGCAATCGGAATCCCTGCGCCCCGATGTTGGTTTACAAAAATCCTTCTCGATCGGATCGACGGCACCGGACTCGCTTTCAAAATCGCATCAGCAAGCCCGCGTATTCCCCTATTGGCAGGTGGGCGAAACCTCCAACAAATAGTCCGTGATTTCGGACACGGTGTCGGCTGCCCGGAAACTCCATGATTAAAGTCACTCACATTATCTCGAACCTCGATGGAGGCGGGGCCGAAACCATGCTGTACCGGCTCCTCTGCAGAATGGATGCAGCTCGCTTTGAGAATGAGGTAATTTCCCTAACCGATCTCGGGACCCTGGCAGGCAAGATTCGCCTTGCAGGGGTGCCGGTCCGCGCGCTCGGCATGAAGAGGGGCATCCCCAACCCTTTCCCAGTGGTTCGGCTTCTAGAATGGATTCGCACGTCGAAACCTCAAATCGTGCAGACCTGGATGTATCACGCCAACCTGGCTGGAGGACTGGCCGCCCGTTTTGCCGGCGAGATACCGGTCGTGTGGGGTATCCACCAGGCCAATCTGGACCCACAATTGAATAAGCCTCTCACCATTTGGACCGCAAAGGGTTGCGCCCGAATGTCTCGGTGGCTTCCAAGCTGTGTTCTGTTCGTATCACAGTCAGCTTTACTTTTGCACACCAGGTTAGGCTACGCGGCCAGAAGAATGGCGGTCATCCCCAATGGTTTCGATCTGCACGAGTTCCGCCCTGATTCGGCCGCGCGGCTGTCCCTCCGCAGGGAGCTGGAGATCGCGGAAGGTGCGCTGGTCATTGGCATGGCTGCCCACTTCCGCCCCGAGAAGGATCACCGTAACTTCATTCAGGCGGCCGCGCGCGTCCACACCACGATGCCAGAGGTTCACTTTGCGTTGTGCGGAGTCGACGTAACTCACAATAATCAGCAACTGGTCAAGTGGATAGCGGAGGCGGGCATCCAGTCCCGCTGTCATCTGCTGGGGGAACGCAGGGATATCCCTCGTCTCTTCTCGGCGCTAGACATCGCCACATCTTCGTCTCTGAGTGAGGCTTTCCCTCTGTCAGTCGGCGAAGCGATGGCATGCGGCACGCCTTGCGTCGTGACCAACGTAGGCGATTCAGCTCAAATTGTGGGCGCGACCGGTAGAGTAGTGGCGCCCGGAAACCCGGATGCGCTGGCAGAGGCATGGCGCGAACTGATAGAGTCCGGGCCCGCAATGCGGCGCCAACTC
>Ga0210384_10009337_pt1 | contig 10129 bp, 12 predicted proteins | sample IncBWH2MmetaG_FD_160574 | JGI IMG/M metagenome (GOLD analysis project Ga0210384, IMG submission 160574) | Forest soil microbial communities from Barre Woods Harvard Forest LTER site, Petersham, Massachusetts, United States - Inc-BW-H-2-M | ecosystem: Environmental > Terrestrial > Soil >...
CAGCGGAAGCGCGCCAGCGACGTCCGCCACCGCGCGGAGATTGCGTTCACCGACCATCTGCGTCGCGAAACGATTTTCAAAGCGATGGGCGTTGCCGATCACGCCGACCACGGGCCGTCTCATAATTTACGTCTCGCGCAAGAAGAATTTTTTCTGTTGGGCACAATTCCGGGTCGATCATGCCTGTGAGTTGGGGCCGGATCAACATGTTATCCCTGTCTGCCGCACGTCGCAGCCCTGCAAGAACCTCACCCCAGCGCCGCTAGCCTGGCCTTTGGATGCGCGCTGAGAATGATTTTCAGCTCATCCAGCAATTTGCCGCGCTCTCCCGAGCGCGCCATGGCGCGGTCGCCTTCCCGGGCTTGATCCCAGGGCGCGTTTGACGGAAGAGTGGCGCCGAACCTCTTTTGCGCAAAGGAATCCAAGTGGCTGTCCCGACCGACGATCGTGTTTCCGCCCGCGGCGATCTGGCTTGGGCGATAGCGGTCGGCGGCATCGGTATTGTGTTGTTCGCAGCGCTGTTGGCGTTCGCCTGGACATTCGCCGCCGCGCTGTTCTTGGTCTTCGCGGGGATGCTACTCGGGGTCGCGCTGAACGCCATGACCAATCTGCTCGGCCACCTAGTCCGGCTGCCGCATCCGCTGCGGCTGGCGATCGTCTGCCTCACGCTCGCGGCGATGCTGTCGGGCATCGTGTTTCTCGGCGGCACCACCATCGCGCAGCAGGCGACCGTGCTGAGCAACACGATCAAATCGCAGCTCGTCACCGTCAAAGCATTCCTGGAGAAGAACGGGATCGATACCAGCTATTTCGATCTCGGCAGCCAGGCGGAAACGCCGTCGTCTTCCTCAGCGACACCCAGCCCACCGCCAGCACGCACTTTTCCAGGCGCGATCGCCTCCAGCGGCGGCGCGATCGTGAGCCAAACCCTCAAATTGCTGTTGGGCACGGTGAGTGCAGTCGGCAACTTCTTCATCGTGCTGTTTCTCGGGCTTGCGTTTGCGGCCCAGCCCGCGGTCTATCGCAACGGACTATTGTTCACGGTGCCGGCCAAACGGCGCGCCCGCGCCACCGTCATCGTCGACCGCATCGGCGATACGCTGGAGCGCTGGCTGATCGCGCAGATGCTCACCATGGCCGCGGTGTTTTTGGTGACCTGGATCGGGCTTGAGATCATCGGCATCCAGGGCTCGTTTATCCTCGGCATACAGGCCGGGCTGCTCGCCTTCATTCCGACCGTCGGGGCGATCATCGCGGGATTGATCGTGGTGCTCGCGAGCCTCGCCTCGGGATGGGTGGCCGCGCTCAGCGCACTCATCCTGTTCCTCGGCGTGCATGCGCTGGAGAGCTATGTGTTGACGCCGATCATCCAACGTCACGCGCTCGACATCCCGCCGGCCACGCTGTTTGCGTTCCAGATCCTGCTTGGTATCGTGTTCGGCGTCTGGGGGCTGGCGCTGGCGCTGCCGCTGATGGCGATCGCCAAAGTGATGATAGATTATTTCAAGGCCGACGAGCCGCCGCCCGAGGTTGCTGCGGCCTGAAGGCTGAGCGGCTCAGCCCGCCGAATTCAGCACCGTCTTTGTGTGCTCGACCTCGGGCGGCGAAGCAAAATACTGTCCGACCAGGGAGCGCCATTCGGCAAAGAAAAAGCGCCGTTCGGCGCTTCATCCTTCCAAATTGTCCGAGAACTCAGTTGAGAAGCATCACGGCGCCGGTGACCATCAGCGCGCAGCCGACCAACATCAGCATCGGCCAGTGGCTGCCGGGACGGCCATAACGGCCCTGCGCGCGCCGCTGCGAGATCAGCGCGTTCTCGTATTCGTCCGAAGTGGAGAATTGGCAGTCAATCCCTCCGCTCGCCGAGACGGCCGCCGCTTCGAGCGACATCAGCGCAGCCTGAGCATCGCTTCGGCGTATCGGGACCATGAGCAGCATGATAGGGATCGAATGGTAAACGCTGGGTTACCTGTGGCTCCTGGCCGTCACGCCACCGCCGGCTGGGTCCGTTCAGGCGCCCGCTCCGGCGCGGCAAGGCCCGCGGTTTTGCGCCGCCAGTTTTCCAGCGACAGCGGCAACTCTTCTGCCGCCTCGACGCGATTGCGGCCGCTGCGCTTGGCTTGGTAGAGCGCGGTATCGGCCGCCGCCAGCAACACTTCGAGCTCGGTGCCGGCCGGCCCGCCGGCAACGCCGATGCTGACCGTGGTATCGACCGGGCCGTCCTCGACCACGATACCGGAACCGGCAAACGCCTCGCGCACCCGTTCGGCGGCAAGGACGCCTTCTTCCAGCGAGCAGGGCAACAGTGCGGCAAATTCCTCGCCGCCGATCCGCCCCGACAGGTCCGATATCCGCAGCGTGTTGATCACGACAGTGGCGAACAGTTTCAGCACCTCATCGCCGGCGGGATGGCCGAACCGATCATTGATCGACTTGAAGTGGTCGATGTCGAAGATCAGCGTCGTCACCGGGCGGCCTGCCTTGGCCTCGCGCTCGATCAACCGCGACGATATCTCGGAGAAGCCGCGGCGGTTGAACATGCCGGTCAGCGGATCCATCGACGCCGCGTTCCTGTGCGCGCTCACCGCGCGCTCGGACACCAGCATGAAGATCACGAATACGGTGCCGACCGCATAGAGCACCAGTTCGACGGAGAATCCCGTCACCCAGATGCTGCCGGCGAATTTATCGTCGTGGGGTTGCAGCAGGTTGCCAAGCAGGATTGGCAGCATCAGCACGAAACCATGCATGACCGGCACCAACAGTGCCGGCCAGCGCTTTTGCACCGACCTGCGGCGCTCGGTCCACAATTCGGTGGCCGTCAGCGCCGCGTAGACGGCAACAATTCCGGCGCCGATCGTCATGCGCATGACGGAGGCCGCCGGCGGCAGCGTCATGACGGCGGCGATCCAGGCCACCGCGCCCAGCACCAGACCCGGCCAGATCGGGTTGCGGCCGTGGAAGACGCGGGAAGCGTTCCAGACCATGCCGCAGGCGACGAAGCCAACGGCGCTCAGGGCCAGCGAGAGAACCCCGCCAAGCGCATTGCTCGCAAGTGTCCAGAGTGCGACTGAGGCTGCGCCGAGCAGATAGGCGCTTCCCCACCATTTCAACGCCGGGATGTTCTCGTTCTTGCCGAAAACGAGCAGCATGACTCCCAGCATTGCCGCGATCATCGTGGCAATGAAATAGAGCGTGTGACTATCGAGCGACATCGGTCACCCCGGGATGTGATGCAACGCAAGCGTATCCGGCACGACCGCTTAGGACGGAACGGGCCCCTGACTCGCCGAAATTCTACGGTAGGCCTGTTGGAATTTCGTTTGCGATCACGCGCAAGTTTTCAGGAAAAACTGCTTCAATTGCTCGCCAACCCGGCAATAAAAAAGGGCACTTCGCAGTGCCCTTTTCCAATTTCGTTGTGCGCCGCACTCGCGGCAAATTTTAGTGAAGCAATTAGCGCTTGGAGAACTGGAACGACTTGCGCGCTTTGGCCCGGCCGTACTTCTTGCGCTCGACGGTGCGGGAGTCGCGGGTCAGGAAGCCGCCCTTCTTCAATACGGTGCGCAGATCGGGCTCGAAATTCGTCAGCGCCTTCGACAGGCCGTGACGCACCGCGCCGGCCTGGCCGGAGAGGCCGCCGCCGGCAACCGTACAGATCACGTCGTATTGCCCGGCACGGGCGGCCGCCACCAGCGGCTGCTGGATCATCATCCGCAGCACCGGGCGGGCAAAGTAGACTTCGACTTCACGGGTGTTGACCATGATCTTGCCGGCGCCGGGCTTGATCCAGACCCGGGCGACGGCGTCCTTGCGCTTGCCGGTGGCATAGGCGCGGCCGTATTTGTCGACCTTCTTGACGTATTTCGGCGCTTCCGGAGCGGCCGGCTTGAGCTGCGACAACTGATCGAGAGATTGCATGGTGTCGGCCATTATGCGGCCCTCATGTTCTTGCGGTTCATCTTGGCGATGTCGACTTTCTCGGGGCTCTGGGCCTCATGCGGATGCTCGGGCCCGGGATAGACGCGCAAATTGCCGAGCTGGACGCGGCCGAGCGGGCCGCGCGGGATCATGCGCTCGATCGCCTTCTCCACGACGCGCTCGGGATACCGCCCCTCGAGGATTTCCCTGGCCGTGCGCTCCTTGATGTGGCCGACGAAGCCGGTGTGCTTGTAATAGACCTTCTGCTCGCGCTTGCGGCCCGTCAGCACGGCATGCGCCGCGTTGATGATGATGACATTGTCGCCGCAATCGACATGGGGCGTATAGGTGGGCAGGTGCTTGCCGCGCAGCCGCATGGCAACGAGGCTGGCGAGCCGACCGACCACCAGACCTTTGGCATCGATCAACACCCACTTCTTCGTCACCTCGGCGGGCTTTGCCGAAAACGTTTTCATCTGAGGAAATCCGTGAGAGGGAGACATCGGACGCATCAGGCGCCGAACTGCGCGGGTTTCTAGATAACAGGGCCGCCAACGTCAATGCCAAATGTTGCAAGTTATGTCAGCAAAAACAATAGTTTATGAATATGGTGTAATGATACCGGACAAAAGCCTATTTGTTTGGAATGGAATAGGTCGACGTCACATGCGCAATCGGGTCGGGCGAAGTGCCTGACAGGAGATTGACCTCGCCGACCGCGAGCCGCTTGCCGAGCTTCAGCAGCCGCGCCGCCGCAAGCACGTCCTGCCCGGGCTGGCCCTTGCGCAGGAAATTGATGTTGAGATTGGTTGTGACCGCAAGACCGATTGGGCCGATCGCCGAGAGCAGCACGACATACATGGCCAAATCCGCGAGCACCATTAGCGTCGGCCCCGAGATCGTTCCGCCCGGCCGCAACATGCTCTCGCGAAAGCGCTGCCTTACCTGACAGGTCTGACCGTCGGCATGCTCGATCGCAAGGTCGTCATAGTTAAACAGTTGCGGGAGCTCGGTACGCAGGAAGGCATCGAGTTCAGCCGCAGTCATTCGTGCTGCTGTCATGACCGATCGTCGGGCTGTTCATTGCACGTGCATTGGCAGAATCAACCTGCCGTCAATTTCTCGGCGGGTCAAATCTCGCTGTCTGCGAAAACGGGAAGGTCGAAATCGCTATCGAATATTTGCAAAATCGCCGTGCCGACCGAGCCCGCCGCTGAAGCGGGCTGCCCCTGCCACGCCGTCTTCGATCAATGCCTCGCGCCCGTTGTACCACTCCTGAATCAACGCTTCGCGGACGGTAAGCCCATGGCTCTTGATGGCGGACCGTCGGTCGGCACGGACGCAGACCTGAGGAAAACGCGCGATCTCTTGTGCGAGCGCTTCTGCTTTCGCGCGCGCTCCGCCCTTCGGCGTGAGATATTCGCACAAGCCAATGGACATACACTCTTCGGCCGGCACCTTGCGTCCCGTAAGGATAATCTCGAGCGCGCGGCCCTGCCCGACGATGCGCGGTAACCGCACAGTACCTCCATCGATCAACGGCACGCCCCATCGACGGCAATAGACGCCGAAATAAGACCCTTCAGCCATCACCCGAAAGTCACACCACAGTCCTAGTTCCATTCCTCCGGCAACGGCGGGCCCCTCGATTGCCGCAATGACAGGCTTGTCTAACTCGAGCCGAGATGGTCCCAGCGGCCCCCGTGCGATTTCGCCGCCATTCCCGCGCGGCCGCGCGGTCGGGATGTCAAGTTCGCCCAACGGATAAGCGGCATTGAGGGTGCTGACGTATTTGAGGTCCCACCCCGCACAGAAAGCGCCGCCTGCGCCATAGAACACCGCGACCGAGGCGTCCTTGTGCGCATCGAATTCCAGGAAAGCGGCGGTTAGCGCGTCCGCGCTATGTGGGTCCATGGCGTTCCGAGCTTCGGGCCGATCGTGAATGATCGTCCATACCGATCCGGCTTTCTCAATTCTGACCGTCATTTACAGCTCTCCGCACGTGGTCGTTAATTCTAACGTCGTTAGATAATTTAACCATGTTTAAATTATCGGTCAAGCGTGCTATTGAGAATCGCGATGACGAAGGAGCAAAAAATCGGTCGGCGGAAGGCTGTGGGCGAGCTGAAGCGCGAGTTGATTCTAGACGCGGCGCGGAAGGTCTTTGAAGCCGACGGCCTGGACGGAGCGTCGCTGCGCGCGATCGCCGCTGGCGCGGGCTATACGCCCGCCGCGCTCTATTTTCACTTCGAGTCCAAGGAAGCGATCTACGCGGAAGTTCTGCGAGGCTCACTCGCAAATCTTGGGCAGGCCGTGAGCCGCGCGGTTTCGCGCGCCAAAGCTCCCGCCGATCAGTTGCGGGCGGCGGCGACGGCTTTCTTTCGCTACTATGCCGACAATCCGCGAGACCTCGATCTTGGCTTCTACCTGTTTCGCGGCGGCATGAAGCCGCAAGGTCTCGGCAAGGAGCGCGACGGTATGCTCAATGCAGCACTTGAATCGGCCCTCCAACCGATCGCCGATGCAGCACAAGCACTCGGCGCCCGGCCCGAGGAAGCCAAATCGTTGATGGCGGATATTTTTGCTCACGCGGCGGGGCTTCTGCTGTTGGCCCATACCGGCCGCATCCGCATGTTTGGCGCTTCCGCGCCGCACCTGATGGAACGCTTCGTCGAGGCCAAGGTCGCGGCATTGACCGAAAGCAGATGAAATGAAGGCCTTGAATCTCGATTCGCCAAGGCCCACTCTTTTGACTGAAACATCTCTCGCTCGGCTGATCATGCGCTAGGATGGCAGCCCTGCTCCAGGGAATGGAATCTCCGATGTCCGCCCAACCCGCTCGCGTTCCGACACACGAACAGCCGATCCTGCTGCGCGAGACTCTCGGCAGCATTGCCATGGTCACGCTCAATCGGCCAACCGCGCGCAACAGCCTGTCGGAAGCCATGATCGCAGGCTTGCATGCGGCGCTGAACGAGATTGGAGCAGACAAGAACGTCCGCGCACTCGTGATCGCGGCGAACGGCCCGGCCTTTTCCGCCGGCCACGACATGAAGGAACTGACCGCTCGGCGCGGCGATCCCGATCGCGGGCGCGCTTATTTCGCGCAGATCATGAACGCTTGCAGCGCGATGATGCAGGCGGTCGTGCATTTGCCGAAGCCGGTGATCGCCGCGGTGCAGGGCATTGCGACGGCAGCCGGCTGCCAATTGGTGGCGAGCTGCGATCTGGCGGTCGCTTCCGAAGCCGCGAGCTTTGCGACGCCCGGCGTCGACATCGGATTGTTCTGCTCGACGCCGATGGTAGCCTTGTCGCGCAATGTGCCGCGCAAGCAGGCGATGGAAATGCTGCTGACGGGCGAACCGATACCGGCGACAACCGCGCGTGATATCGGCCTCGTCAACCATGTTGTTGCCGCGGGCACCGAGCGCGACGCGGCGATCGCGCTGGCGCACAAGGTGGCGCTGAAATCCGCCTATACTGTCAAACTCGGCAAGACCGCGTTCTACCGCCAGGCCGAGATGAGCCTTGCGGAGGCCTATCGCTATGCTGCAGAAGTGATGACCGAGAACATGATGGCGCGCGACGCCGAGGAAGGCATCGGCGCGTTCATCGAGAAGCGCGAGCCCAAATGGCAGGACCGCTAGAATTCGACTGAGAATGAATCACGACGCCTATCCCGACAATTACATCCGCAGCATCCTCAATGGCGTGAAGTCGATCGCGATGGTCGGCGCCTCGCCGGTCAATGTGCGGCCGAGCTATTTCGCGTTCAAATATCTGGCGCAGCGTGGCTACGACATGATCCCGGTCAACCCCGGGCATGTAGGAAAGGAGCTGCTCGGCAAACCCTTTGTGGCATCGCTGCTCGATATTAAAAGGCCCGTCGACATGGTCGATATCTTCCGCAATTCCAGCCACATCATGCCGGTGGTCGACGAAGCCTTGAAATTGTCGCCACTACCCAAAGTGATCTGGATGCAGCTCGGCGCGCGCGACGATCAAGCCGCTGCAAAGGCCGAAGCCGCCGGTCTCAAGGTCGTCATGAACCGCTGCCCGAAGATCGAATATGGCCGGCTGTCGTCGGAGATTTCGTGGATGGGCGTCAACTCGCGCACGCTGAGCGCAAAGCGCGCGCCTGTTCCGACCCAGGGCATGCGGCTGTCGCTGAACCGCACCAGTGTCGGCGGCGGCGAGACCGCGGCCTCCGACCGCGCCGCCAAAAACAAGAGTGAGCTCTCGTAACGCATTTGCGAAACATTGTGCTGCCTATACGGCCATGCAAAGCACCGCCTTTTCAAACAACCCTTGAAGCCTTTTAGCCGCCTTGACGATGCGCGCCACGACCGCGATTGTCCCTCATTGGGAGGAGGCGTTCCCACGCCGTCTCGAATATAGAACTCATCTTTTGCTAATCGCCCGCAATGCCGCCGCATGGCCGCTTCTGCGCGAATGATAACGTTGTAAAGGAAAAAGAATGACCGACCGCCTACCGGGATTTTCCACCCTCGCCGTCCATGCTGGCGCGCAACCCGATCCCACCACCGGGGCGCGGGTGACACCGATCTATCAGACCACATCATTCGTGTTCAACGACGCCGATCATGCCGCCTCGCTGTTCGGCCTACAGGCGTTCGGCAACATCTACACTCGAATCGGAAATCCGACCAACGCGGTGCTGGAAGAGCGCGTCGCTGCGCTCGAAGGCGGCACCGCGGCGCTCGCGGTCGCCTCCGGACACGCCGCGCAGGTCGTCGTGTTGCAGCAGTTGTTGAGGCCGGGCGATGAGTTCATTGCGGCGCGAAAGCTCTATGGCGGCTCAATCAACCAGTTCAACCATGCGTTCAAGAGCTTTGGCTGGAACGTGGTGTGGGCCGATCCCGACGATATCGAAAGCTTCGAGCGCGCGGTCAGCCCGCACACCAAGGCGATCTTCATCGAATCGATCGCCAATCCCGGCGGCAGCGTCACCGATATCGAGGCGGTCTCTGCGGTGGCACGCAAGGCCGGCGTACCCCTGATCGTCGACAACACGCTGGCGACGCCCTATCTGATCCGCCCGATCGATCACGGCGCCGACATCGTCGTGCATTCGCTGACGAAATTTCTCGCCGGTCACGGCAACTCGCTCGGCGGCATCATCGTCGATGCCGGCACTTTCGACTGGTCGAAGGACAACAAATATCCGATGCTGAGCGAGCCGCGCCCGGAATATCACGGCATCAAGCTGCAGGAGACCTTTGGCAATTTCGCCTTTGCCATCGCCTGCCGCGTGCTCGGCTTGCGCGATCTCGGACCTGCGCTATCGCCGTTCAATGCGTTTTTGATCCTGACCGGCATCGAGACGCTGCCGCTGCGGATGCAAAAGCATTGCGAGAATGCCAAGGCGATCGCGGAATACCTCTCCACCCATTCCGCGGTGGCGTCGGTGAGCTATGCCGGGCTCGCCGGCGACAAATACAACAACCTCGCGCGCAAATACTCGCCGAAGGGCGCGGGCGCGGTGTTCACCTTCAGCCTCAAGGGCGGCTATGACGCCGGCGTCAACCTGGTATCGAACCTGAAACTGTTTTCGCACCTTGCCAATGTCGGCGACACCCGCTCGCTGGTGATCCACCCGGCGTCGACCACGCACAGTCAGCTCGACGACGCCGCCAAGGTCAAATCGGGTGCGGCGCCCGATGTGGTGCGGCTCTCGATCGGCATCGAAGACAAGGAAGACCTGATCGCGGATCTCGAGCAGGCATTGAACACCTAGGCGTCGCGCGCGGATCTCAACGCCTGGCCGGAGCAAATCCATATTTTTCCGGATCGGCGAGCGTGGTGTCGGCCGTGAACGCCGCCTGTTCCGCCGTCAGCTCGGTGGCCGTGAGGATTTCGAGCATTTTCGCCCGATCTCGCTTGGTCACCGCGGCGTCCCACGCCTTGATCAGGCCGGCAGCGTAGAGCCTCTCGTTAACGGTCAATCCGGCATAAAGTGGCATATTGGCTCGCGCCTTAACGATTCGGAGAGTGGTGATGTTGCGATGGACGATAGCACTTCTTGTCGCCATGGCCGTCGTTCGCCCCGCTGCGGCGGCTGACGGCGCCGTGCCGCGACAGAGCGCCAAACGCGCCGCCGGCAATTTACCGGCAGGGCTCCCGCGTGCGCACTACAAATACAGGACGAGCGTCGTCTACGGCGCGCCGCGTCCTCCGCCGGCCTATG
>Ga0210384_10009338_pt1 | contig 10127 bp, 6 predicted proteins | sample IncBWH2MmetaG_FD_160574 | JGI IMG/M metagenome (GOLD analysis project Ga0210384, IMG submission 160574) | Forest soil microbial communities from Barre Woods Harvard Forest LTER site, Petersham, Massachusetts, United States - Inc-BW-H-2-M | ecosystem: Environmental > Terrestrial > Soil >...
GAATCGCCGTGACGTAGCGGTGGGTGTAACCGTGGTTGGAAGCCAGGAAAGTCTGCGCGCCGTCCTCGCTAGCCATCACGCCGCTGCGATCGGTGGCCAACAGAACGCGGTTCGAGTTACGCGGATCAACCATTACGTCATTCACGACGACTTCAGAATTGGTTACGTGCTTCCAGGTCTTGCCCGCATCCAAGGTCTTCCATAGCCCTTCTGTCGTGCCGGCATAGACGGTGGCGGGATTGATCGGATCCTGCTTCAGGACGCGAGTGCGCCGCGCCGAGAATGGAATTCCTTGCAGTTTTTGGAATAGGTCGCCGGCGCTGTCACTCTTATAAATTCCCGAGCAGGCGCTGGCGAATACCACGGATGGATTCGTGGCGTCGACGATGATCGAAAACACGTCCGAATCATCGATCATGCCTTTGTTGATGTGATGCCAGGTGGTTCCGCCGTCGCTAGTTTTCCACGCCAGATGCCAAGTGCCCGCGTATACCACGTCGGGATTCTTGGGATCAATGGCAGCGGATTCAATGTTCTTGATTTCGGGATTCGAGGCAGAGATTCGCTCCCAGCTGTCGCCGCCATCCCGGCTGCGGAAGACTCCGTCGAGAGCGCCCGCCACCAATACCTTGGAATCGGAAGCAGAGAGCGCCATGGCACGAATCGATTTTCCGTGCATCGCGGGAAGAGCTTCCCAGTTTTTGCCCCCGTCATGACTGCGGAACAGGTCGCCGGCTTGCTGGTTTTCGACGCTCCAGGCTGAAACATATATATGTTTGGAGTTGTGTGGATCGATGGAGATGTGATCCAGCACGTAGTCGTCGCCACTTCCCAAATGCGCGAAGCGCGACCAGCTATGCCCGCCATCCTCAGAGGAGAAAATACTTCCCGTGCTGGTACCCAGGAAAATGTGATCAGGATTGCGGGGATCGAAACTTAGGCTGCGGACATCCCCTCCATCTGGCCCTAGGACTGCCCACTGAGCAGCCCATAGACCTGTGGCACAAAACGCAACGACCAATATAATCATATACTTACACGAGATTGCCCGGATCAGTGCCGATTTCATAGGTGGATTTGCCCCTGGCGAAACGATGTGCCTAACCGGGCCAGAGTGACAGCGTAACTCATTGCGATCAAGTTACGTAAGGGAGGTAGACAAAGGGCCAGTCGAGTTTCAGCCTCGAACCGGCCTTGTCCAGTAGCAGTTACCTTGTTGCGCTATTGCGCCTTCGGTTTGGCCGCCTTTCTCTTGGGCGCCGCAGGGTGATCCGGAATCGCCTTCACCACCCCTTCATTCACTGGTTGCGCGCCCTCGCCAGAGAACGTGGCGCCAGCAGGAACTACCCAGTATTCGGCGGTTTTCGTTCCCCCGCTGCCCGTTCGCACCTCGATGCGGCTTGGGTCAATTCCCTGCTTGGCTTCACCTCCCGTCAGATAAGCTTTGGAATCGACGGCACGCTCGGCCGCTAGATTCTTGCGCTTCTCGGTCGGCTCCGCATTGCCGACAATTACGAGCTTGTTGTCAGCATTCTGCTGCAGGTTCTTCGCCACATCGTCGAGAATAGCTTTGCACGTGTTGTCTACGCGCCAAGGTTTGTTCACGTTAGGGAAGTCGCATTGGCTCAGCTTGCTGGCCTGCGGCGGAGGCGGAGGCGGAACCTCGACGTTAACTTGGCTTGAAGACGAAGTCGTCAAACTGCGGGAGTCAGTACAGGTCGCGCTCACCGTGATCGGCCCTGCGGAAGCGCCGGTCGTATCGAGCGTAGCCGTTCCTCCGCTGCCGGAGACACTGCCCCCGGTGGCGGTCCAGCCGCTGACCGTCACTGGCACGCCGTCTGGACTGGTGCAGTTGCAGGTAAGTGTGGAAGACGTGCCGGCCTGAACTGAAGCCGGACTCGCGGAGCATGACATGGTTGGTGGATTCTTTGGCGGTTCTTTGACGGTGAAATTTGCCGTGCAGCTCGCCTCGCCGTTCTTCTTCATTTTGTGATCGGCAATATGCGCCGTCACGGTGTAACTGCCGCCCGCGAGACCGTTCGTATCAATATTGGCGGTGTTGTCCTTGCTAGTGACCTTTCCGCCGCTGCTACTCCAAGTGTAAGTAAGATCGTGCTTGGGATTGAAGCTGCTGCCGGTCGCCGTCGCCGTCACAGGTTCACCCACCATGACTTCGCTGGGTTGTACGGCACAACTGGCTGTGGGTGGAACCTCCGGCGCTCCACCGACGTAAAAGAGGATGCCACTTCGAAGGCGAACCCCGCCCCAATTTGGGCGCCTCAAGCCAGGCTGGCTCGGAGGAACTACGTTCGAAAAGTTCTCGGACACCCACTGATAGTCAGCTTCGAACAGACGAATGCCGAAGCCACGGCTGATAGGAATATCGATCCCCCCTCCGAGAATCGCTCCAATTCGGTTGTGGGGCCCACTAAAGGAATCATTTAGACGATTCCAACCAAACAGTGTGTGGGCGAAGTAGTTGATGCCCTCCCCTCTCCAAGTCAAGCGGGGACCGGCGGACACCGTCTCAATGTTCTTGGCCACGTCGCCGAAGTTCACTCCGGAGTCTGCTTCCAAGGCGAGGTTCTTCGTAAAATTATAAGCGAAGGCAAACCCGGCACCCTTTGGCATCCCCCCAACGTTCTGGGACTGCACCGGATTGGTACCCGCGATCGGTACACTCCCGCGTGGATCCAACCATTGATAACCGATAAAAACGTCGGCTTTAGGCGTGGTTTGTTCCTGGGCTAGCGCGGCGACCGACAACAGAAGCATTGCGACCACCGTCATTGCGATTGCGAGACACGGGACACGCCAAACGCTTTTCTTGCTACGAAGTGACATGCAATCCTCCGGAAACTGACGGGTCAACCTAGTGTTCACGGGCAATCTTAAGATCGCGGTGGCGTAGACCAATCCCCCGCATGGAAAATTCTCGAGACGTATGCCATCAAACCAACGAACCTTAGAACCACAAACTCTAGCCCAACGGTTGGCACCCGGCATATTATTCGCAGGGTTCCTGCAGAGTCAACTAGGCGAACTGCTAACTTAAATTGAGCCGCGACCAATAATCCGAAAATCTCAGATTGATATTTTCGCTTTCTGCAGTAACACGAAGCTGCGATCTAGGCTGGTTAGGGGCTTCACAGGCTTGCAGGTAATCGGCTGAGCCTCAATAATGACTGCTGGCCGCAAATCTATGAACCAAGAAAAAGTACTGATCGTCGAGGACGAAGACAATGAGCGGACAGGTCTGGCTGAGCTAGTGTCCGCGTGGGGCTACCGCGCCGAAACCGCGAGAGATGGCGCGGAGGGTTTGGAGAAAATAGCTAGTTGGTCCCCTTCCATCATTGTCACCGATATGAAAATGCCGCGCATGGGAGGCCTGGAGCTTCTCGAAAAGTTGGCAACTGATGACCAGACTAGAGCGGTCGTCGTAGTCACCGCTCAAGGCACGATTGACAGCGCGGTGCAAGCCATGCGTATGGGCGCTTACGATTACATCACCAAACCGATTGATACGGCGCGATTGCGTACTATTCTGCAGAATGCCTCGACTCTGCTGGGCACGCGGGTTGAACTCGAGGTCACGCGCCGTAAGTTGCGGGATGCAGGCTCTCTCGGCAGTCTTGTCGGTCCCTCCAAGAAAATGCAAGAAATTTTCCGCCTGATTGAAATGGTGGCTCCCAGCACCGCATCCGTCTTAATCACCGGGGCCAGCGGCACCGGTAAGGAACTGGTGGCGCGTACCGTCCACGAGCTGAGCCCTCGCCGGGGTAAACCTTTTGTTCCAATCAATTGCGCTGCCATTCCAGAAACCCTAATCGAGAGCGAAATCTTCGGTCACGAAAAGGGCGCCTTCACGGGCGCGCTGGAGCGACGCACCGGCTGCTTTGAACTGGCGGAAGGGGGAACCTTGCTGCTGGATGAAATTGGCGAAATGCCGGTCGCCACTCAAGCCAAGCTTCTACGGGTCCTTGAAGATCGCAAGTTGCGGCGGTTGGGAAGCAAAGTGGAGACCACGGTGGACGTTCGCGTACTCGCCGCCACGAATAAGGTGCCGGAAGATGCAGTGGCCCGCGGCGAGCTTCGCAACGACCTTTACTACCGACTGAACGTGTTTAACATCCATATGCCACCGCTGAGGGAGCACAAAGAAGATATTCCTGACCTGGTGCAGACCCTGCTCGGCGAAATGAGCGCCAAGCACGGGCGAAAGGTAGCGGTGGTGAGCGAGGCTGTGCTCAATCTATTTCGCAATTACTCTTGGCCCGGGAACACACGTGAGTTGCGCAACACATTGGAGCGGGCTGTGATTGTCTGCGACGGTGCCGTGATCGAAACCAAGCATTTGCCGCCAGGGTTTGGGTTGTCGACGGTCCGGCCCCCGGTCGACGATCCGGACGCCATACGTCTGGGAGTGGGCACCACAGTGGGAGAGGCAGAGAAACTGCTAATACTGAAAACTCTTGAAGCCACCAGCAACAATAAAACCCGGGCAGCCGAGATTCTCGGCATCAGCCTGAAAACCCTGCATAATAAGCTCAAGGAGTACGGCAGCGCGCCCGCCGAAACGGCATCGGCCAAGGAAGGATGAACCTAGGCTGTCGCTTGGGCGGCTGGTTAGCATCGGGGTATCGGGCAGTTATTCGAACTAGCCCAGCCTGTCGAAGCGCTTGACGAGAGGGCATGCGCCGAAGAACAAAACTCGTGCTCGCCATCACTTTGATGGTGGTAGTGCTCGCGTCCGCGTTTTCCTACATCTATATCTCGGAGTTGCTGCGTCAGGGGGTTACGACGGCTAGTGAATCTGCCTCCCAGTTGACTTCCAATCTCGCCTACCTGGCGGCGAATGCTGCCCCGGACTTGAGCAGCACCAAGGTGAATACTGCTGATCCGAAAGCAGTGCGCCGGGCGATTGCCTACTATCTCAGCACCGATCGCAATCTGAACGATGCTTTGCAATCGGTAGTAAGCACCTGGCCGATGATTTACGACGCGGCTGTTGTGGATGCCGACGGCAGTGCGATCCTCCACACGAATCCGGACCTGGTGGGCAAGCGCATTCCTGTTCGGCCCGATTTTCAACTGGTAAAGAACGCCGACTTCCGCAAGCAATTTCGCCTGTTGTACAACTCCCCTACCGTCTACGATGTGCGCCTGCCGCTCACATTGGATGGCGCTGCCTTCGGCATAATCCACGTGGGCGTTTCCACTGTCTTTCTGAAAAGCGAACTCACCCCCCACTTGCGCCGGGCGGCCATCTTATCTGCTCTTGCCATTTTGCTTTCCATGTTATTAGCGGCGGGACTCTCCCGTCTGGCGTTGGGTCCTCTGGAGCGCCTAAGCCGCAGCCTGGATAGCGTAACCGGAGGAAATCCCGAAGCGGTTACCGAGGACGCTGGGCGCGATGAATACGGGTTGGTTACACTGAAGATCGCGCATCTCGGCCGCCAGATGCGTGACGCCAAAGAGATCTTTTCCGCCTTGAAGGACAACGTGGATCAGATCATGGGCAACCTGCAAGACGGTCTGATGCTGTTCACCCGTGATTCGCATGTCGTGCTGGTGAGCGCTTCCGTGGAACGCTTCCTGGGCCGGCCACGACGAGAGTTACTGGGCCGCACAGTGAAAGAGATTTTCTCTTCTGATTCGCCCCTGGGCGTACAGGTGCTGGAGGCCTTTCAACTGCGAAGCGCAATTCTGCAGCGCGAAGTGGAGTCGCCGAGCGGAAAGCGAGTGCAGATCTCGCTCGACTTCATTCAGGAAGGAGGAGCGCAGATCGGCGCCCTGCTTACCATGCGCGATGCTGAGTCGGTCCGGCGCATCGAAGATGAAATCGAGATGTCGCGCCGGCTTTCCGCCAGCGGCCGGCTCACCCGCGGTGTCGCCCACGAAGTCAAAAATCCGATCAACGCTATCGTGCTGCACTTGCAGTTGCTGCAAAACAAGCTGCAACAGATCGATCCTGATACGCGGCGGCACATGGATATCATCGGTAGCGAGATCTACCGTTTGGACCGTGTGGTTCAGATCCTAGTCGACTTCACTCGGCCGCGCGATCTCCGCCTAGAGGAAATCGACCTGCGGCGGCTGTTGGAGGACGTCACTACGCTGGCCACGCCTGATGCGGAACAACACGGAGTCACCTTAACTTGCGAATTACCGCCAGAGCCGCTATCTGTCAAGGTGGACGCCGACCTGATGAAGCAGGCCATCCTGAATGTGGTTCTCAACGGCGTGCAAGCCATGCCACAGGGAGGACTGCTGACGGTTTCGGCTCGGCGGGAAGACGAGATCGTGGTCACCGAGGTTCGGGACCAAGGCAGCGGTATTCCGCATGAACTCCAGGAAAAGGTTTTCGAGCTGTACTTTACTACCAAGAAAGCCGGCTCTGGCATCGGACTGGCGCAAACCTTCCAGATTCTGCAATGGCATTACGGATCAGTAGATTTCCAGTCGGTGCAGGGCCAGGGCACAACGTTCCGGCTCCGCCTCCCTATGGCTGAATCCCGGTCAGACTCTTTGAAAGAGGCGGCAACTCGCACCTAAGCGGAGAGTAGCGATGCCTCGCTCGGGAGCGTAGAATCGTCCCAATCGCCCGGAGCGCCCCGGGCATGAGGTTGAATATGTCTCTGGCCGCTGTCCTCATCGTCTGCGGGCTCGTCGCTTCGCCCTCAATCGGCGTCGCGGATAGCTCTGCAGTGCCCGTAATAGCAAAACAGAACCAGCGGGCACAGGATTCCCCTCCAACCGCTCCGCCGCCGGAAACGCCCCCTGAGCAAGGCAAGCCGGAGCCACCGTCAGCGCCGCCACAAACTCCCGCTCCTGCTACACAATCTGAGAATCCGCAGCCTGACTCAACCGCCAAGAAGCCTGCCGCCGCTCCCAAGAAGCGTCACCGAAAACGCAAGCCGACCGCACAGCCGGAGTCAAGCCCGGCTAAGACTGTGGTACCCAACGGCAGCACGACGGATCCCAAGGCGCACATCGCTCCCAGCATTACCGACGCACAGGCTTCTCATCAGCGCCAGAACACTACCCAGTTGCTGGACTCTACTGACGCAAATCTAAAAAAGCTTGTTGGCCATCAACTCACCCCCAGCCAGCAGGACACGATGAAGCAGATTCAATCCTACGTCGAACAAGCTAAGGTTGCTGACGCTGCCGGCGATCTGCAAATGGCACACAATCTCGCCTTCAAAGCTCGCCTGCTCTCGGATGAACTGGTGAAACCCTAAGGGAAGGCTTTCGGGCCTCAGGGTTCAGGTTCAATTCTCACAACGACTATTTGCCTTTGGCGCGGGCCGCATTAACCTTCGCTAAGAGGTCCTGCGCGGGTTGTTGCGCCGGCCCCGAGATTCTCACGGCTTCGTTGAGCGCGTCTCGCGCTTCGGACACACGATTGAGCTTGGCATAGGCAAAACCCAGACGGAACATCGTCAAAGCGTAGGACTGGTCGTCCTGTCCTTTGAGCAAGGTGCCCGCGGTCTTTAACTCCGGGATGCCCGCCGCAGTTTTGTCCTGCTTCAGGTAGGCATATCCGACGGTGTAGTGTGCCACCCCCGCCGACACTCTATGCGAGCGATCCGCGTCTGGAGTATCCGCTTTAGCCACCGCAATCGCTTTTTCAGCGTATGTGATGGCTTTGCTCAAACTGCCCGGCTTTGGATCCTCAACATATGTGTTTGCGAGGAGCAGCAAGGCAGCCAAACTATTGGGGTTCGCCTGCAGAGTCTTTTCCCCATAGGCAACCAGCCGGGAAGTGTCCTTGAGTTCCGACAGTGAAACCATGGCGTACGAAGTTACCTGGTCTTCGAAGCGAGAGGTAGGAAAGGCCGGGGTGAAGCGCTCGATGTAGCTGATGCGTGTCTTGGCGTCGTTTTCGGTAGCAATCGCATTGAAAGCAGTGGCCTCGAGAAATTCGCACGAGCTTTTCGTTGAGTTCTTTTCGTCCTCCACGTGTGACGCGAACTCCTGGTCGCTCATTCCTGCCGGCTTAGGCTCTTTAGCAAACGAATTGCAGACCTCGCCCCCGCGCGTGGAGTAGTCCATTAGCTTGGCGTTATTCTTCATCTGTTGTGCTATGCCGGCCTGCGAGACAAGAATGTCCAGATTATGGGGAGATCCGATGAGGGCCTTGTCTCCATACTCGAGCGCCATCTGCAGATCTCCCGTAGCCTGATAAGACTGCGAAATCTGCCAGTTGCCATAGGCCACGGCCGCGGGATTCGAAGCAAACTTCTGGACGAAATCCTGATACATAGCCAGCTTTTTCTGCGTGTCGGGTTCGTTGGAGATCGCCTGCAGGGCCTGATCTTCGGGCGTGCCCGCGGGAATAATGATCCTGTCCACTTGTGCCTGCAGGACAAGAGAAAAGGACGCCGTGTAGAGAACAACCAGTAGCGCGACGGGCCAGCGACTGTGTCTCATAAACCACCTCCGCATTTGTGCGGGGGCATCGTAGCTCCGAATGAATTCGTGCGCAAGTTTGTACTTAGGCTGACGGGGCTGATGGCACGGAATTTGCACATGCTGTAGTCTGGCCGCATGCAAGATGGAGATGAGACGGACTTTCACGCAGCCGCGGAGAGTTCATCTCAATGCCAGAGACCGCGCACTCCAGCGGGGTCTTTCCGGGGACAAACTTGGAGGCATTCCCTTCTTTTGATCGTCCTGGTCGCGCTGCTCCTGCGATTGGCGGTTATCACGATAGGCCATACCTATCGCATCACGCCGCGCCGTGATCACTTCCAATTTGGCTGGGAGATGGGACGCATTGCGCGCTCCATTGCCACTGGGCACGGTTTCAGCTCCCCCACGGATCTACCAACCGGACCCAGCGCCTGGGCACCACCACTTTATCCGTATCTCCTGGCCGGCATTTTCAAGCTCTTTGGTGTGTACAGCAACACCTCGGCGTGGATAATTCTGGCATTCAATAGTATTTTTGGAGCGCTCACTTGCGTTCCGCTTTATCGCCTCGCGGAGAGGATTTACGGAGTTGAAGTGGCCCACGCTGCGGCCTGGACTTGGGCGGTATTTCCGTATGCAATTTATTGGCCTGTGCGCGTGGTGTGGGAAACCAGTCTGAGCGCGTTTCTGCTGACGTTGGTCTTGCTGCTTACCCTGCGCATGCAACACGAACCACCCCGTCCTCGAGCGTGGATCGTCTTTGGACTCCTGTGGGGTGTCATTACTCTGACCAACACCGCGCTTCTGGTCATGCTCCCATTTTGTTTGATCTGGTTGCTGCATTGGCTGCCGAATCGCTCCCGTCAACTCGCAGGAGTGCTTCTCTGCTTATTAACTGCAGCTCTTGTCGTCAGCCCTTGGCTGACGCGTAACCACGCCGTTTTCGGCAGGTATGTGTTCATTCGCGACAACCTTCCGCTCGAAATGCACATGGCCAATAACGACCGCTTGACCGGACTTTGGACACGCAACGAACACCCCGGCAACGATCCCGCTGCAATGAGAAGATTCCAAGAACTGGGAGAACTTGGTTTCATGGACGAAAAGCGGCAGGAAGTCGGGGAGTTCATACGCCAGCACCCTGGGAAATTCATTTGGTTCAGCCTGGAACGGGCAGTCTATTTCTGGATTGGTACTCCACAAGCGACGATCGTCAACGGGTACGATCTGATCGTCGCGCGCCATGTTACTTTTTTCTTGGGCAGCGCTCTTGCCTTTGCTGGACTCTGGCTGACGATTCGCAATCGTAAGTGCGGAGCGTGTCTTCTCTTTTGTCTTTTGGTCTTCTATCCGCTTCCTTATTATCTGGTGAATCCGTTTCCCCGCTACAAGCACCCCATTGAGCCAGAAATGCTGTTGCTAATCGTGTATTTGTTCTGGGAGGCGCGACGCATCCAGTTCCGATGGCCCATTGCAAAAATCTCGCCAGAGCCCGGTGCCGCGGGGAGAGCTAGTTTCCCATCAACCACGAGGGACACGAAGTAGCACGAAGCGAAACCCTTTAAGCTGTCACTCCTTCGTGCTACTTCGTGTCCTTTGTGGTTGATGAGTCTCCGGTTGGCGTCGTCGCCGTCATCGTTTAAATTGGAGTATGCGCGCCATCCTGCAGAAACGAGCGCTGCGCTACGTCTTCGGCGCAAACCTTATCT
>Ga0210384_10009339_pt1 | contig 10127 bp, 8 predicted proteins | sample IncBWH2MmetaG_FD_160574 | JGI IMG/M metagenome (GOLD analysis project Ga0210384, IMG submission 160574) | Forest soil microbial communities from Barre Woods Harvard Forest LTER site, Petersham, Massachusetts, United States - Inc-BW-H-2-M | ecosystem: Environmental > Terrestrial > Soil >...
CACTCGGCTCAGCTCTTTCTTGCTCAATCCAGTTCTCCCCAATCGCAGTTCCTCCTCGCCCGAGGAACTCTAAAGGGGACACTTCTAATGTGGTTTCAAGGGGACACTTTCAATGTGGTTCAACACGGTGAAACGAAAACAGGGAAACATTTTGGTCGGCCACTCGCCAGAGTCATGAAAAAGCCCCGCTCTTCCGAGCGGGGCTTTTGCTTTCCCTGATACCTGAAAGCTGACAGCTAAGAGCTGACAGCTAATCTCTGACTCCGTCCATGAAAGCCCGCAACTTCCGCGAGCGCGATGGATGCCTTAACTTTCGCAGCGCCTTTGCCTCGATCTGCCGGATACGTTCGCGCGTGACCGCGAACGACTGGCCTACTTCTTCGAGCGTGTGCTCGCTGCCGTCTTCGAGGCCGAAGCGCATCTTGATGACTTTCTCCTCGCGCGGGGTCAGCGTGCGCAGCACCTGCGAAGTCTGGTCTTTCAGGTTAACGTTGATCACGGCTTCGGCCGGCGAGACCACGCCGCGGTCCTCGATGAAGTCGCCCAGGTGCGAGTCTTCCTCTTCGCCGATCGGCGTTTCGAGGGAGATCGGTTCCTGCGCGATCTTGAGAACTTTGCGGACTTTCGCCACCGGAATATCCATCCGCTTGGCGATTTCTTCCGACGTCGGTTCGCGTCCCAGTTCCTGCACCAGCTGTCGCGACGTGCGGATCAGCTTGTTGATCGTTTCGATCATGTGCACCGGGATACGAATCGTACGCGCCTGGTCAGCAATGGCACGGGTAATCGCCTGCCGAATCCACCACGTGGCGTACGTCGAAAACTTGTAGCCACGGCGGTATTCGAACTTGTCCACGGCTTTCATCAGGCCGATGTTGCCTTCCTGAATCAGGTCGAGGAACTGCAGTCCGCGATTCGTGTACTTCTTGGCAATCGAGACCACCAGGCGGAGGTTGGCTTCGATGAGCTCGCGCTTGGCGTGCTCGGCGTCCATGTCGCCCTGGATGATTTCGCGCTGCGTGCGCTTGAGTTCCAGGAACAACACGCCCGCTTCCTGCTCGAGCTTCTCCATCTCGGCGCGGATGGAGCGAGCCTGCCGGCGGTATTCCTTTTTCTGCTCCTCGCTGCGGGTCGCGTCGGCTTTCCGCTCCAGGTTCTGGGCCTGGCGGTCGAGCGAACGCATGCCGTCGACGGTCTTGTTGACCCGCTCGATCAGCCGCTTGCGCTCGTTATTGGTGAAGCCGAGGTTGCGCACCGCGAGCGATACGCGTACGATGCCCCGCCCCAGAGCCATTCGATATTTGCGATGGTCCTTGGGACGCTTCTTCTGCGAAACTGCGGCGAACTTTTCCTGCAGCTGCCCGGCCTTCTTGTAATGTTTGGCAAGCTCATCGATCTTGCCCGTGAATTCCTTCAGCCGGTTTTGCAGGATGTCGTCGGTGATCTCTTCCTCGTCGAACGTGACCACTTCCTTGATGGAGCGGACGCCCTTCTTCAGGTCGTCGCCCATGGCAAGCAGTTCGTGAATCACGATCGGCGAGCGCGAAAGCGCCTTGAGCACGCGGAGTTGGCCGCGCTCGATCCGCTTCGCAATCTCGACTTCGCCCTCGCGCGTAAGCAAGGGCACAGTCCCCATCTCGCGCAGGTACATGCGGACGGGGTCGTTGGTTTTTTCCAGGGCGCCGGGCGAGAGGTCGAGTTCGACGTCCTCGGCGCCTTCTTCTGCTTCTTCGAATTTTTTATCGAGTGCGGACGAAGGCATCTTGGGGCCTTCGAGCACATCGATGCCTTGCGTTCCGATAGTCGTCAGCAGATCGTCGAGGTCTTCGGGACTGTGCACATCGTGCGGGATGAGGTCATTGACCTGATCGTATGTGAGATATCCCTTCTCTTTGCCTGTATCGATCAGCTTTTTAATATCGTCGTACTTGTCGTCTAGAGCCAAGACGGGTTTTCCTCAAAGCGTCTCCGGTTGGGAGACGCAGCGTTACCTTTCCAGTTGGTGGGAACGTGGCACTGCGGGATTGTGCCGGTGGCACAAACTTTCAGATTATAGCAGACAAACGGGTTGCCTGCCCATCCGGAAGAAACTCGGTTGACTTGCCCGCCGCCGCTCGCATCCCCTGCCAGCTTAATCATTTAGATGCTTTCTGAGGGGGTTTCGTTCCAAAACGCCCTTGCTCCCCTCGGTCTCGTGGACAGCGCCTAAAGGCGCTTTGGTAAAGCACGGGCGACGGCGCGCCTAAAGGCACGCCCTGATACGACCTAGTTTTCTCGTGGTCACGTACAAAATGCAGATCCTCCATTTGCTCAGAATGACCAGTTAAAATGCGGGTCCTTCTCTTCCGCAGGATGACGGACTCAAGAAGCAGGTCCTTCGCTTCGCTCAGGATGACAAGCTCAAGAGGCAGCTATCTGGCCTTATGCTGAGCGTTTTCGGCCAGCCTTACACTGGGCGTTTTCACTCGGCCTCGCGCTGGACGTTTTTGCCTGGCCTTATGCTGGACGTTTTTGCCCATCCTCGCCTTCCTGGCCACTCGACCCCGCATCGGCCAAGCCAGGATCCATGAGTGCCCGCTTCAGCCGGATCCGCTCCTGTAAAAGGCCCTGCAACTGTGCTGGCTCGGCTCCGCGCGCCGACTGCAGATCGCGCTGAATCAGCTCGAGGCGGTGGCGGAGGTGGATCCGCTTCAGCGCCCGCACCGCGCCTTCGACGCGGTCGGCGGTCAGTTCCTCGGCGTCCTCGATTAACATCGACGCCAGCCGCCGGCGATCCGCATCGGAGAGCGGCAACTCCATCACGTCGGTCACTTCGAGCGCGCCGCCCAGCAGCGTCTCGATGAGCGATTGCGAGGCCAGGCCTTCGTGCAACCGCTCGCTCTCAAGCGCGAAGCGTGCCTGGCGCGCCGGATCGAACTCCTCCTCGGCGCCGTCGCGGGCGGAGAAGTGCTGGTCCACGGTTTGCATTTCATGAGCCGAGGCCAGCGCCCGGATCACAATGCGCTCCGCATCCGTGACCTGGGTTTCCGCGGGCGCCTTCACCACGGCCGCCGAACGGCTGGCCGCCACATGCTTCAGTTCCTGGCGCAGCACGGCCGAGTCGATCCCCAGCTTTTGCGAGATCTCGTGGGCCAACTCGTCGCGTACGATGCGGCTGGGCACCCGCTGGATGTGCGGTAAGAGATAATTGACGGCCTTCACCTTGCCCTCGGGACTGCGCACCGGGAACTGCCCGCGCGCCCGCTCGATCAGGTAATCAAAGTAGCGCTGCGAGTGGCGCAGGGCCTCGGCGTAAGCGTCCTTACCTTTGCGACGAATGTAGAGGTCGGGGTCGAAGCCGTGGTCAAGGGTCAGCACTTTTATCTGGAATTCTTCTTCGACCAGCAGGCCGAGCGTGCGTTCGGTGGCGCGAGCACCGGCGGTGTCGGGGTCGAAATTCACGACCACATTCTTGCTGAAGCGGCCGAGCAAGCGCGCCTGCAACTCCGTAAACGCCGTGCCTGAGCTGGCAATCACGTTCTGAAATCCGGCGGCAAAGACGGAGATGCAATCCATCTGGCCCTCGACCAGGATGGCGTAATCGAGTTTGCGGATGGCTTCCCTGGCGTGATCGAGGTTGAAGAGCACGCGCGATTTCGAGTAGATCGCGGTCTCGGGCGAGTTGAGATATTTCGGCCCGGCCTTCTCGTCGGTCGAGAGTGTGCGTCCGGTGAACGCGATGATGCGGCCGGCATCGTTGGCGATAGGGAACATGACGCGGTTGCGGAATTTGGAGTAGAAAGCGGTGAGCTTCGAGCTGCCTTCGGGCGAACCAGCGGCTTCTGGCTTCTGGCTGTTGGCTACTAGCGACCTTGAGGCTACTAGCTGCTGGCTGCTGGCTTCTAGCGCGCCCTCGGGGCCGAGCTTCGAGTTCCGGGCTTCGAGCGAACCACCATCCCCTCCTTGCTTGTCATCCTGAGCGAAGCGAAGGCCCTGCTGTTGCTCTTGCTGACGACCGGAAACTGGCGACTGGCGACTGCCGTCTTCTTTCCACGAAAACAACCCGCTCTCCCGCAGCAACTCTTCGTCAAACTCCCGGCGCAGCGCGTCGCGCAAAAGAAATCCCGAGTCGGGCGCGTAGCCGACGCGGAAGCCGACGATGGTCGCCTCGTCGAGGCCGCGTCCAGAGAGGTAGGCGCGGGCGGCAGCGCCCTCGGAACGCTTGAGATATTCCTGGAAAAATGCGCAGGCGCGCTCGTGCACATCGAGCAATGCCATGCGAAGTTTCGCTTCGCGCGCCTCCTGCGGGCTCGAGAACTCGACCTTGGGCATGGGCACGCCGAGCTTCTGCGCGATGAGCCGTACGGCCTCGGGGAAGGTGATGTTCTCGGCCTTCTGAACGAACTTGAAAACATCCCCTGACTCATGACACCCGAAACAGTAATAGAACTGCTTCGTCGCACTCACGGAGAACGACGGCGTCTTCTCGTTATGAAAAGGACAGAGCCCCGTGAAATCCCGCGCGCCTGACTTCTTGAGCTTGACGTAGTCGCCGACGACGCGAACGATGTCGGCCTGCTGCTTGAGCGCGTTTTTGAAATCGGAAGCGGGCATGGATGTTGGGAATGAAGATTCTATTTTGGAGTACGCCGGGGAAGAATGGAAATGGCCAGATGGTGGCGGGCCGGCTTCGGAAAACCTGTGGATAAACCAGGATAGGGGAGGAGGACAGAGGAAAACAGTTACGCCGGAACTCCGCCGAACCTGTCACGAGGGGAGAAATCCAGTTTGCAACTCCTGCCTTCAGGATGAAAGGAATAGCGTCATGTCATATTCCGTCTTTGCCTTTTATTCACTGTAATTGACAGTATATAAATAAACATATATATTACAGCATAGATAAAGGGAATGGAGAGATGACCATGGCTACCGCTACTGGGGCAAAACAAAAGAAAATTCTTGTGGAATTCCCCGAGGACCTACTGCGGGAAGCAGATAAATTGGCCAACGAACTGTCCACGGACAGGAGCAAGCTAATCAGGAGCGCAGTCCGCGCCCACATTGACAGGATAAGGCAAAAGAACCTCGCCAAGGCGCTGGCTGAAGGCTACAAGGAATATGCAGAGTTTGATCGGGGTGCGTCTGCAGAATTTCAAAGCATAGACGCGGAAAACTTCTGATGCCTGGGAAGGTTAGTCGCGGCACAGTTGTGGATGTCAATTTGGATCCAACCGTAGGCCATGAGATCAGGAAGACGCGCCGATGCGTTGTCGTTCAGAATGACATAGGCAATCGGTTTTCGCCGCTTACAATCGTGGCTCCGCTCTGGGGAGCGGAGCATTTCAAAAAGCCACATCCGGTACAGGTTCTCGTCAAGGCTGGAGATGGCGGCACGACGAAAGATTCGTACGTCCTCTGCAATCAGATTCGCTGTGTCGATGAAGGGCGTTTAGGAACTATCCACGGAAAACTCAATCAGGAAACCATGAAACAAGTGAATACGGCACTGCGAATTTCCCTGGGTTTGTGAACTTTACCTTTGAGTGAACGGGGACCCGCGTTGTGTGGGTACCCGCCTTCCGCTGGGACTGTGATCCTGGGCGCCCCAGACTCTGTTCTGATATCGTTTTCCCATGAAACCGATCTTGCTGGAAATTGTGAATCGCTTGTCCGAGATGGGAGCCAGCCTGGGCGCCCTGGAAGCGGCCCTGATTCATACCCGCCAATTGACTCCTGGAGACATCGAACGTCTCCTCGGCGGGCACAAAGCCAACATCGAATCGCAAATGGCAACGCTCAGGAAGTCGATCGCGGCGCTGCCTGAGTAGCGTTTGTCCCGAGGCATATTTGGGATGGGTTCCAGTCGTTGCCTCAACGAGACTGCTGGCCCACCAGGGAATTAGAGGGCCGGCAGGAGACGGCGCTCATCTTCTTTTTTCGGCGACTGGTCGACCGATTGCAGAGGGTGGGCCAGTGCCGATGGATCTGATGGAGTATGAGGCGCGGTTGTAGAGTGAGCGACGGTCAAGTTCCAACCATAACTTCTTCCCAATTTAGTAAATTGAGTTTCTAAGTGGTATAAGGCGTCAGACCATCTCAAGCTGATTACCTTAGTCATCCTCCATAACGGTACTTTCGGGCAATTGTGCTTGTCCCAAAGGACACGTACCGTGGTGTTGAGCACTCCCCGCTTCAGGTTTTACGGAGGATTCATGAAACGCTATGGCAGGATTGCGATCCTGGTCGTAGGCGTCTGCCTGCTCGCCGGACAGGCTTTCGCCAATTCCACCGCATTCTTAACGTTTGTCAACGTTGGTCCAGGCAATGTCGCGCCCACCGGCGTTTACGCTTATCCCTATAACTTCTCCATCAACGGCAGCTCGACACTTACCCCGATGATGTGCGACGCCTACAACAACCACATCAACTTCGGTGAAAGCTGGGTGGCCGACGTGCACGGCATTCTGCAAGGTGGAATGTTCGGGCACAGCGGACAGGCCCTGCTCGACTACAAGGCCGCGGGGTTGATCTTTCTGAGCGTGCTCGATGGACACCTCAGCGCCACACTGGGCAACGCCGCCGTGTGGGAGTTGTTCAGCGGACAGAACAATGGGTCGAGCGAAGCCTCGGTGCAGGCCATCATGGCACAGTATCTGGGACTCGCGTCGATCGCGCCGAACAGCGACTTCAAGGGGCTGAAGGTATACACCGCGCTTGGCTCGCGTCCGGGAGACGGCCCGCAGGAGTTCATCGGCTACACGCCGCCGGCCGCCGTACCGGAACCGGGCACGCTCACGTTGCTGGGCACGGGTCTGGTAGGACTTGCGGGTGCGCTCCGGCGAAAGCTGCGGGCGTAATTATCAGTGGTCAGTGGTCAGTGGTTAGAGGTTAGTTGGTTAGTCGTTAGTGAGTGTGGCACAAGATCTGGCTGGGTAAGTCACCCAGCCTCAGCGGCTGAATCCACGCTTCTAAGACATCGGGTTCGGCACGCCTGAAGGCAATGCCGTGATACGAACCTGCGCGGCGAGGGCAAGATGCCCTCGCGACAGCCGGCGGGACGCCGGCGCTACAGTCGCCCTCGCTTTTTTCTTTCTGCACTCGTTCTTTCTGGTGCACTCGTTCTTTCCTGGCGCATTCCGTTAGAGCGTTCTCTTGAATAACGGCGTGGCGATCGAGAGCGCGACGGTTCCAAAAATGGCGAGATAAATCATGTCGGGAACAATCGCGACGAAGCCGGCTTCTTTCAGGAGCAATCCCTTGAATCCAGCGACGGCGTAAGTGAAGGGATCGACGTAGGCGATCGCCCGCAGCCACGCGGGAAACGCCTGCACCGGATAGATCGAGCCGCTGGGAAAGAAAAGCAGAGTATTCAGGATGCCGAAGATGGCGCGCGGGACCAGCGGATCGTCGACGCGGACCATGAGCAGAAACATCATGGTATTGAAGGCGATCGATGTAAGAACGATCATGACCAGCAAGCCGAGCACGGTCGGGAGACTGAAGATTGTACTGACGCCGGCAAGCAGCGCGCCGATGACCGTGATGACGACTCCGGTCAGCACCGCCTTGATTGCGCCGGCGAGGTTCAGGCCGAACACCATCTCGGTCTTGGTGATCGGCGTGACGAGATAGCCTTCGTGCACACCGCGGGCCTTGTCGTCGATGTAGAGCATGCCTCCACCGATCATCACCGAGACGAACATGGCCAGCGTAATCGAGCCCGGCAGCAGATATTTCATGTACTCGATGTAGGGATAGAGCTCGACGATCTGCAGGACGGTCTGCTGGAGCAGACGCGGCTCGATGGTCGGCTGGTTGAGGGCGTTGGTGATGTCGGTGAGCTCCTGTTCGAGCGTGGAGCTCATGAAGTTGTCGCTGTTGTCGACCACGAGAGCGATCTGCGGACGGTCCTGCTCGTAGACCCGCCGCGAGTACTGGGGCGGAATGATGACGGCGCCCTGGATCTTGCCGTTGCGCACGTCTTCGCGGGCGGTCTTCTCGTTGTCGTAGTAGACAGGAAGGAAGGTGCGCATGTTGGCGCGCACGGAGTCGAAGGCCTCGCGGATCTTAATCGCCTGCGTGCCGCCATCCTGATCGACGACGCCGAGGCGAGCGTCTTTGATCTTGCCGCCGAAGGCGTTGCCCAGGACGATGAGCTGCACCAGCGGAAAGATCATCGACGCCAGCATGAGCGTGGGGGAACGGAAGAACTTGCGCATTTCGCGCTCGACGATGGCCATCATTCGATTCATGGCTGCAATCCTGGACGCTGCGGCATAACGAATCCGTAAGCCTTCACCAGTTCGTCGCGCAGCTGGCGACCGGTGTAGTGCACGAAGACGTCATCGAGCGTGGTGTTCTGGACCGATAGAGTTTTAACCGGAACTCGCGCGGTCACGGCCATCTCCACCAGAGCGGTCGTGGTTTCGGAGCCGTTTCCAGTCAAGACGCGGTACATGCCGGCGCCCTCGTGCTGCACCGAGGTCACGTCGGGAAGCGCCTTCAACCGTTGTTCCCAATCGGCAGGCGGATTTTCGAACTGCGCTTCGATTACGTTCGAGCCGGGCACGCTGGCTTTGAGTGCGGCGGGCGTATCGAGCGCAACCAGTTTGCCGTGGTCGACGATGGCGATGCGGTCGCAGAGGCGGTCGGCCTCGTCCATGTAGTGGGTGGTGATGAGGATCGTGAGCTGGCGATTCTTCTTGATGTTGGTGAGCATTTCCCAGACGGCGACGCGGGAGACGGGATCGAGGCCGGTGGTGGGTTCGTCGAGGAAGAAGATGCGCGGGCTGTGCACCAGGCCGCGGGCGATTTCAAGGCGGCGGCGCATTCCACCGGACAGGGTTTTGGTCTGCGCATCACGCCACTTGGTGAGGTCGACGAGTTCCAGCAATTCGTCGATGGCTTCTTTGCGGCGCTTGGCGGGAACATCGTAGAGCTTGGCGTAGATGTTGAGGTTCTCGTCGACGGTGAGGTCGAGGTCGCTGGTAAGTGCCTGGGGGATGACGCCGATGCAGCGACGCGCGCCGTCGGGATCTTTGGCGACGTCGTGTCCGGCAACGATGGCGCGGCCGGCGGTGATCGGCAGCAGAGTGGTCATCATGCGGATGAGCGTCGATTTGCCGGCGCCGTTGGGGCCGAGCAAGCCGAAGATTTCTCCGTCGGCGACGTGGAACGTGACGTCGTCAACCGCTGTGAAATCGTCGTACTTTTTGACGATGTGTTCAACGTCGATGGCGTTGTTGCCCTGCTTTTCCGGGCCTTCGCAGTTCGGAGCTCGAGCGGCGGCCGCCAGTTTCCCGTTCGTTGGCGTCATGGCCGCTGCTCCGCGGAGGCGTCCTGACGAGGCGCAGCCTTGAGCTGATCGGGAGAGACCAGAACTTCGGCGGTCATGCCAGGAACGTAGGCGCCTTTGGGATTGTCGAGACGCACTTTGAGAACGATGGTCTTGATGTCACGCTTGCGGCGGTTGACGTCGCGCTGCGTGGCGAAGTCGGCTTCGGCAGCTTTAAAGAACACCTTGCCAGAAGTGATGGTGCCACCCGGCAAACGGACACGCAGCGTGTCGCCGAGGCCGATGTGGTCGGCCTGAGTTTCAGGAATGGCAGCGCGCGCCCAGGTATCGGTGAGGTCGACGATGGTCACGATGGGCTGGCCTACATTGAGCACTTCGCCTTCGCGGGCGGCGCGCACGGAGACGGTTCCCGTGACCGGCGCGTAGATGTTGGTGTAACCAAGACGGACTTCGGCCTGGCGTTTCTGCTGCTCGGCATTTTTGAGATCGGCCTGGGTGGAGGCGACCGTGCTTAGCGCGGCACTCGCCTGGTGGGTGCGCGCGACAGCCGAATTCAGGTCGGCTTCGGCGGCCGTCACCTGATCTTTGAGGGATTGTACGTTGGCTCTTGCGCCGTTCAGGTTGGTTTCCGCCTGCACCCGTTCCTGATCGGAGGCGACGCCCTGCTTGGCCAGCGCGATCATGCGGCGACTGTCGCTCTCGGTGCGGTCGAGCGTGGCCTGCGCTTGCGCCAGTTGCGAGGTCATGGAGCGCAGCTTGGCCTGGGCGTTGGCGACATCGCTGGTGGTCGAGCCTTTGGTCGACTGCTCGGTGTAGCGCATTTCCGACACTTTCGAGCGGAGGCTCGAGATGT
>Ga0210384_10009340_pt1 | contig 10127 bp, 8 predicted proteins | sample IncBWH2MmetaG_FD_160574 | JGI IMG/M metagenome (GOLD analysis project Ga0210384, IMG submission 160574) | Forest soil microbial communities from Barre Woods Harvard Forest LTER site, Petersham, Massachusetts, United States - Inc-BW-H-2-M | ecosystem: Environmental > Terrestrial > Soil >...
CGGTGGTCGCTTGCTGATTTCCTCCAGCGCTCGCGAGCGCAAAGTTCCGCACGCCATCGGTGTTTCCATCGAGATGAACCACTGCTCGGTGGCGCGGAAGATGATCGGGTTATGACAACGCCAGCAATGCGGATACGAGTGCTCGATCTTTTCCGTGTGCAGGAGCACGCCGCGCGCCTTGAGCAACTCCACGATCGCCGCATTGGCCTCGAACACCCGCTTCCCCTCGTATTCGGGCAAGCCTTGCCGCAGGATGCCGGCTTCGTCCACTCGCGAAGTCGCGTCCAGGCCGTACTTCAGCCCGGTAACGAAATCGTCGGCGCCGTGCGACGGTGCGGTGTGCACCACGCCCGTGCCGGTATCCATCGTGACGTACTCCGCCAGCACGCCCAGTACATCGCGATCGAGGAACGGATGCCGGAAATTGATCCTCTCCAGCTTGCGGCCGGGAAAGCGCGCGATTTCCTCGGCGCCAGTGAGGTTTGTCTTTTCGATGGTCGCATTCGCCAGTTTCGCCCCAACGATGTAGACCTCGCCGCCGGATTCCAGCGCGACGTACTCTTCATCCGGATGAAAGGCCACTGCCATCGAAGCAGGCAACGTCCACGGCGTTGTGGTCCAGATGATGGTGAAAACTTTCTTGTCACGCAGCGCAGGATCCAGTGCCCCCGGATCGTCGACCATCGCGTACTTCACCCAGACCGTTGTGCTGGTGTGGTTCTCGTACTCGACTTCAGCCTCGGCCAGCGCGGTCTTGTCGTAGATGCACCAGTAGACCGAACGCAGTCCCTTGTAGACGAATCCGTGCTCCAGGAACGAGTAGAACGTGCGCAGCACCACCGATTCGTAGTCGGGCGTCATCGTCGAGTACGGACGGTCCCAGCGGCCGAAGCACCCGATGCGCTTGAACTGCTCGCGCTGCAGGTCCAGAAACTTCTGCGCGTACTTGCGGCATTCGAGCCGCACTTCGCTCGGATTGAGCTGAAGCTTCTTCTTCCCCAGTTGCTGATCGACCTTGATTTCGATCGGCAGACCATGGCAATCCCAGCCCGGAACGTAGGGCGCGTCGAAGCCGGCCATGCTTTTCGACTTGACGATGAAGTCCTTCAGGCATTTATTCAGGGCGTGGCCCAGGTGCAGCGCTCCGTTGGCATACGGCGGACCATCGTGCAAAATATAGGCGGGCCGGCCGCGTCGTGCTTCCTGGATGCGCTCGTAAATGCCCGTTTCTTCCCAGCGAGCCAGTATTTTTGGCTCGTTTTGCGGCAGATTCGCCTTCATCGGGAAGTCGGTTTTCGGAAGGTTCACGGTCGTTTTCAGTTCGGGCGGCACCAGGGTAGTTTTCTCCTAAATGGTTGATTTTTCATTATAGGGAGCGCAGGAAACTACGTCCATTGGACCGGCGTCCCGGGACACCGAAGTCGTTGGTCAACAGGGTCTTTGAAATGTACTGTCGATTCCTACAAAAAAGAGTGTACAATTTTCGTCGAGATCGTTCTCTGCTGCATCCAAGCGTCTGAAACAATTAGACCAGGCCCTCCTCCAAGGTGGATACGGAATTGCACACAGTGTTTTGGAGGAGCAGGCAACTTGCGGTACGTAAGGGTCATCAGGGTAGAGAAGTAGTGAACAGGAGTTGATCCGGGCCGGCGTAAGCGAAAAAGTAGCCAGCATTTTCCGCTATGGCACCAGATATTCAGAATCCCGACAGCCGCGAGCCTCAGTTGGATTTGCTTCTTCCCAAGGGCACACTCGATGTCCCGCTGTGGAAGTCACTATTCGCGAGCATTGATGCCGCTCTGTTCCCCAAGAAGCTTCCGCCGCTGGTTCTGACTTCAAAGCCGGTTGACCAGGGTGAGCTTTGGGGAGAGCGGCTGACCCGGCCGTGGTGGCAATCGGTTTTCAGCAATCTGCGCGATGTTCTTTTCCCGCCGAATTTGCCTCCGCTTCAGCTGACTTCGAAACCGGTGGAAGGTGAAAATGCGCTGGACGATGATCTGGCGCTGCCCTGGTACCGGTCGCTGTTCACCAACGTACGCGAGGCATTGTTTCCCCAGAAACTTCCGCCGCTCGAACTGACCTCGAAACCGGTCGCCGTTCGCGACATCTGGGGCTTCTACAATTACAAGAAAGACGGTGCGCTGGCCTCGACCGGGGTGCACGTTCTGCTGGTTGCCCTGCTCATTGGCGGCACCGTGTTCGCGCGCAGGCAAGTGACCGCGGCCAAGGTCCAGGGACCCGTCATGCCGCTGCTTTCCGATGCCGATATTCCTCCCTTGCCGCCTTCGAAGACGCAAGTCGGCGGTGGTGGCGGTGGTGGCGATCGCGACAAGCTTGCCGCGAGTAAGGGGCGGCTGCCCAAACTGGCCATGGAGCAATTCACGCCTCCCATGGTCGTCGTTCGCAACGACGCTCCCAAGCTTCCGATGGAGCCGACCGTAGTTGTTCCACCGCAGATCAAGCTAGCCATGAACAACATGCCGAACCTGGGCGATCCCATGGCCGCCATTCCGAATGGCCCGCTCTCGAACGGAACGGGTTCTGGCGGCGGCATTGGTTCCGGCTCCGGCGGTGGCGTCGGCTCCGGCGAAGGCCCCGGTGTTGGTCCCGGCAAAGGCGGTGGCATCGGCGGAGGAGTCTTCCACGTCGGCGGTGGCGTCTCTGCGCCCCGTCCGGTCTTCTCTCCCGATCCGGAATACTCCGAAGAAGCCCGCAAGGCCAAATATCAGGGCACGGTCGTCTTGGGCCTGGTTGTAGGTCCTGACGGTCGTCCGCGCGACATGAAAGTGCTGCGCAGCCTCGGCTTGGGCTTGGATGAAAAAGCCATCGAGGCTGTCAAGAACTGGCGCTTCGATCCTGCCGTAAAAGATGGAAAGCCGGTCGCCGTCTATATCAGCGTGGAAGTCGACTTCCGCTTGTACTGAGGCGATCCACGCAGGCTACCCGAACCCTGGGACGTTCCAAATCCATTCGACGTTCTACGCACTGTTCCCGGGGACAGGCGGCGTCATGTTGTCCGCACTCACCCTTTTCACCGGAAGCGACCCATACCAGTCGATTCCCCGCGTGAAGTACATCGCCGCTGCTACCGCCAGGAAACTCGCAATCGCGCCGACCAGCAATGCATTGTCCTCGAGCCGCAGCAGCAGGTAGATAAGCACATACAGCAAGCTAAAAATCACGAACGCCCTGAATCCTTGCACTCGACTGGAGAATATCCATCCCGCATTCGCCGATAGCAGGATCACCGTGGCAGCGCCCGCGAGCAAGAAGCCGGGGCCGAAGCCCACTCTTTCCGCGAGTGATAGTAGGAGCAGATAAAAGATAATCTGCGCGATCCCTACCAGAATGTATTGTGCAGGGTGAACGCGCTTGCCAGCCGTGGACTCGAAGATGAAGTAGGAAAGGAATACCAGGCCCAGAAACAGCGGCAAGTACTTAAGAGACCGGTTGACAGATTGATAGGGATCTGCCACTTCGATGAATGACACGCCCAGCGCGGTGGCGTCGATTCCGGTTATAGTGTCGCTCGACCCTTCGGCGCGCACGCCGCGTGCGATAAATGGTACAGACCACTCCGCGGTGAAGCCGTTGCCGGACACGGTCCTCGCAATTGGCAGGAATCCCCCATCGAATCCCGGACTCGGCCAATCCCCCCGGACCGCAACGTGAGTTGTTTTTCCATAAGCCAGCACCGCAATCCGCTGAGCGCCCGAAAATCGCAGAGCGGATGTCACGCCGAATTGCGCGTTCGGCTTGGCAATTCCTTCCACTTTCGCCCCAAATAACGTGAGCTTGAGCTGCGAGCTCTGATCTCCGTTGAAAGAAATGTTTTGACTGATTTCTGCCGGCACCAGGGTCGAGGTTTTTCCGTCTGTCGTTATCGTTGCATCAGCCAGCGCTCCCCGCGCATCGCTCACGCCAACGACGATTTCGGATCGGCTCCAATCGAACTGGGCGTCTTGCGGAGCTGCGCTCGGCGCTCCGGTCAAATCAAAGGTCCCCGCGAGTTTCAGATCCGACTGAAACACTGGCACCTTAAACAGCGAGCGTCGCCGTTCCTCGGTTGCGGTCTTGACCTCCGCTGTGGCTTTTGCCGGGAACACCAGGTACACACCGTGCTTGGTCGATTCCAGCGCAGTTCGAGGAGGAATGCTGTAGGGAATCGCCAACACCGGTCCGAGAAATGTCTGTGGACCGCCTACGTGGTCGCTGATTTCTTTCACCACTTCCGCAGCCCGGTTGGTCCGGTCCTCGACCAAAGCCCAAACGAAGAGCGCCGGGATGGTCATAATCACGGCCAGTCCGCATACCACGATGAGTTTCAGACCCATTGACCGCGTGTTGAATTTGGACTGCAGAGCCGGTTGCAAACTGGACAAGTCGATCACGGTAATTTCTCCTCCGCGCCTCTTGCTTTGCTGTGCAAAGTAAAGCAGCAAAAAAAATCAGGCCCGCGCCGGGGTAAGGCTGCGCTCCAGGCTGATGGCAGCTTCGTCCTTCGTTACTTTCGCAGCATCCCGCATCACCTGCTCCAGCGTTGAAAGATAATCGAGATAGCGCTTGCGGCCCGAACCTGTGATCCGGCAGATGGTTTGCGGACGATTACGGTCGTGTCCCTTCACGACCTCGACCATCGCGCTCTTTTCCAGGACCGTCAGATGCCGGCTGAGATTACCGTCTGTGAGAGAACACAATCGCTTCAGATCATTGAACGCCAGGCCCTTGGGATTGGTCACCAGAGATGTCAGCACGCTGAGACGAGCGCGCTCGTGGATCACTCGATCGAGTCCTTCGTAAGCGAAACGCCCTTCGCGGGTCGACCCTTTAGCTCTCATCACCACTCTCCTGCGTGGCAAACAGAAGGATTCCTGCAACCAGAAGTTGTCCGGCTGCATACGGAATGCCCATAGCCCAGGGCGAGAGTGCTCGGATGTCTCCGAGCGAGATACAAAACAACGCCGTCAGCAAATACCACGCTCCGGCCGCAAGCATTGGCCGCGGCAGAAAACGACAGGATGAAAATATCCCCATGCTGAAAATGAGCTGCCAGATTCCGGGCAGCATCCATAAAGCGCCCGGTACGTAACGCAGCAACACAATCGTAATCAGCAGGCAGGCAAACACCGATGGCAGGAATTGCTCGACCGCCATCAGGATCATCTCATCCGACATTTCCGAATGCATGCGACGGCTGCGCTTATACATCTGTGCCCCTGCCAAGCTCGCTGACACGGCGGCCGTCGAGAGCCAAATGCCCAGATATCCCGTTATGTGGTTCGCCGGGTCAGGCAGCAACACACTTTGCCCAGCCGCCGCCAAAATTGCGAAAACCGCCGTAGCGGCGAGAGTAGCCGGACCGTAGCCCCGAAACTGCGTGCTCCGGGCCATCTGCCGGCGGATACTCCGGATGTCGTCCAGCGCTTTGTGGATGTCCTGCATCGCGGTCACTTTACACCGCAAAGTAAACGATGGACCGGTACTTGTCAACAGCGACAATTTCCGATGAAAATTGCGCTGGCATCCTGGTGAACGAAGAAGGCCTGAACCCGCCTACTCCTTCAGGTCCACATGCTCGACCGAATTTACGGGGTGGCCTAAGAAGTTCGGCCCCATCCGCCGAAATTTTTCCACCGAATCGGTGGCGAAGAAGCGCAGCGCCGGTTCTCGTTCCTCTTTCGCTCCCTCTCGCGGGCCCAACTCCTTCACCTTGTCGCTGACGGCATGAGCGGTCGAATGTGCCGAATCCACGATGCTCACGTGCCCCGGCGCGACCCGCCGCAGCAGAGGCTTGATCAGCGGATAGTGGGTGCATCCCAGCACCAGCACGTCGGCCGTTCCGAAACCATCGCCGAATGCATCGTTCAAATAAATTCGCGCGACCTGCTCAGTCACTGGATGATCGACCCAGCCTTCCTCCACCAGCGGAACCAGCAGCGGGCAAGCTTTTTCGCGGGCCTCGACCCCGCGACGCTCGAGGGCCTTGAGATAGGCGTGGCTGCTCACCGTGGCTTCCGTCCCGATCACCACCACACGGCGGTCCTTGCTGGCGGCCGCCGCTCGCTCCGCGCCAGGTTCAACCACGCCCACTACCGGAGCGTGCGCCGCGCCCGTGATCTGGTCGAGCGCAAGCGCCGTCGCCGTATTGCAGGCGATGACCAGAAGATTCGCGCCCTGCGCCTCCAGAAAGCGCGTCGCTTCGACCGCATAGCGCGCCACCGTGTCGACCGATTTCGAACCGTAAGGCAACCGCGCCGTGTCGCCGAAGTAGAGGTAATCCGCGTTCGGGATCTGGGCGACAAGCTCCTTGAGCACAGTCAGCCCGCCAAAACCCGAGTCGAAAACGCCGATTGTAGGTCGAAAGATATCGAGACTCATTGCTGCACTTCATGATAATAGAAACCGAAATTCACACATGTGGCGGCGATGGTTCAGTGATGGCGGACGAAGGCAAGGATTAACCGGGCAGGATGGGACGCTGCTCACCTTAGACTTTCCGCGCTGCCGTCATCAGATAGTCCTGGCGCACAAGATTATCCTTGTAATACGAAGCGACGATCCCTTCGAACTCAGCCCGGAACGAGGCGAGCTTCCCCGGATCGGTGGCCGAAAGCATTTCGATCAGCTTGATCACTGGACCAGCGGCGCGCTCGACGTTGGTTCGAAAATGCGCCAGGCTGAGTGCCGGCACGAGCATGGCGGCCCGCTGGAACTTGATCTCTTTTACGCCGCTGCCGAGTCGTTGCTCCACAATTTTGGGGTCGCCCCAAAGCATCGGCGGCGCAACGCCCAAAGGCGGTGGAGGAGAATAACGCGCCGCGAGCGCACCCGTTTGTCCGACGAGAAATTCCGGCGGCCAGGTCGAGAACGCAATCGTTCCCCCGGGTTTCAACACTCGCAGCATCTCGGCAACCGCAACTTCCGGGCGCGGCGCGAAGATGTGTCCGAACTGGCTGACCACCGCGTCAAACTGGCCATCGCCGAAGGGCAAGCTTTCGACGTCGCCTTCGTGCCATTCGACCTGCACTCTCGCCAGGCTGGCATTTTGTTTCGCGCGCTCTAGAAGCTCCGGCGTCAGATCGAGCGCAGTCACAACCGCGCCCAGTCGCGCCGCGGTGATCGCCACCACTCCTGTACCGCAAGCCACATCGAGCACCTTCATGTCCGGAGCGATCCCTGCGTGATGAACCAGGCGAGCCGCCTCCGGCGTCGTGATCGTCTCGAAGGGCACAAAATTCACCCAGCTCTGCTTCTGCATCTGCTTGAATTGCGCGATTCCGTCCATCGGATTCCTTTAGAGGAAAATGACATCGACATCTCAGACAGATGTGTTTCTGCGGGCGCAGGATTCGCATTATCCGCGTGTCAGTCGTGTCGCGCCGGAGTGGTCTGGGTCAGTTCTTCAGCTGAAAGCTCGAGACGACTTGCTCCGCAGCAGGGTCCAGGAGGAATGGGCGCGCCATGCGGGCAGGTTCGAGGATGTCCCAGGAACGCGCAGATCTTGTCGGTCGCACCGGGCGAGAGGATGTGCTCGAACTTGCAGGCTTGCTGCTCGATCTCGGTTTCGCTGTCCATGGCAAGGCTATCGGTGAAAAGGCGCTCGGCCAGGCGATGACGACGAATGACGCTGCCGGCCTTGTTGCGCCCACGAAGCGTAAGGGCCACTACCGCGCTGCCGTCCCGCACAAAAAATCCCTCGGGCCGCATGGCATCGTGACAGGGATTCACAAAAGGCCTGTGATCGTGGCTCTCGGCAGGATGCGGTTGCGTCGTCACCAGACCGAGGTCCGTCATTTTTTCGACCGCGATGCTGACGGGCAATACACCATGCGTGTCCATGCGCGCGAGTTCGGCTCGTTCGCCATGCTCTTCCATCACCCAGAGTTCTTCCAGAATCTCGTCAAACTGTTCTTCATCCGCCATGGCGAAGACTTCCTGCGCCGCGATTTTGCCGTGATGCAATTCGATGCGGCGATCGGCCAGCCGCGCGACCACAGGATCGTGCGTGACCATCACAATCGTCCGTCCCTGCTGGTGAAATTCGCGCAGCAGTCGCAGCACGATTTCCTCGTTCTGCGCATCCAGGTTCCCGGTCGGCTCGTCGGCGAGAATGATCTTCGGATCATTGATGAGAGCGCGCGCGATACACACGCGTTGCTGCTCGCCGCCGGAAAGTTGCGACGGAACATGATGGCAGCGGTCTTTGAGCCCCACGCGCGCCAGCGCGTCAAGCGCTTCTTTCTCGTCGGTCATGCTGTGGAAGTATTGCGCTAGCATGACGTTTTCGACGGCGGTCAGATAGGGGATCAGGTGGAACTGCTGAAAGACAAAGCCAATCTTTTCCGAACGAACGCGATTCAGTTCCGACGCGGAAATGGTGGAAACATCCTGGCCGTCGAGCCAGATCTCCCCGTCAGAAGGGCGGTCGAGGCAGCCAATGAGATTCACCAGCGTCGATTTCCCGGAGCCCGACGGGCCCATGATCGAGACCCACTCGCCCGGAGCGACGGTTAACGAAAAGTCGTCCAGCGCGCGGATGGTGCCGCCATTCTCTTCGGCCTTGGCCGGATACAGGCGGCTCACGTTCTTGAGCTTGATCACCTTTACTCTCCCTTCAAGATGATAGCCGGTTGCACGCGTCGCAGCAGCGACATGGGCACGATAGCCGACAATAGCGCAACCGCAACACTTCCCGCCAGCACTACCGGCAGCACGCTGAAGCGAGGCACGACTGGAGCATTGAAGTTCACTCGTCCAATCCAGGCTGCAATGCCGATGCCGATAACAAATCCGAGCACCGCGCCAACGGCGCCCAGGGCAGCGGCTTCCGCGGCGAAGAAGCTGCTTACCAGCCGCTCCGAAGCGCCCAGCGCTTTCATGATGGCGAAGTCCTTGCGTCGGTCGAAGACCCACCCAGTCAGAGTTGCAAGCACGCAGAGCGCTGCCGTCAGCACGATCAGGATCGCGGAGGCGTAAAGGGTCGCACGGGTTTTCCCCAGAACACGGGTTTCGCCCTCAACAATCTGTCGCACCGGCCGAACCTCAGCGGCGGGCAGAATTTCCGCGAGCCGCGCCACCACTGCGTTGACGTCCTCGGCAGAACCGTTGGCGGCAATCTCAATCGTGGAAGGCTGGACGCCGCTCCAGGCGCGGAAATCCGTCATCGGCAGGTATACGCGATTGTCTTCCGCGGCGCCGGTCTGCAATGTGCTCGCTACACTCAGGTGAACCGTGTGTCCCTGAAAGCTCAGGTCAAACGCCTTGCCATCGGGTGAGACGACCGGCAGAGCGCGCATGCCAACCAAAGCCTCTCCTGGCCCGGAAGGCCATGCGCTGACCGACCACCAGCGATCCAGCTTCTGCACTCGTTCGAAATCCGTTCCGGCCACGACCACGGACTGCCCATTCGCGGTTCGGGCCACGACGTAGGCAAATGGAACCGCCAAGCCGCGTCCGCCGAGAACAGCCTCGACCTTGCCGATGGCGTCCGAAGGCAGGGAAGCGCCATCTCTGCCGACGACGACTACGTTTGCGCCGTAGCTGCGGAATTCCTTGCGCAGCTTGACCTGCACATCGACGTACAGATTCATCATGGCCGTAGCCACCGCCGCAGCCACGGTCATCGCCAGCAGGGCGGAAGCCGCTCGTCCACGCCGCAAGACGGCAGCTCGTACCAGCATGCGCAGGAACATGTTTGTGTGCGGCACAGCAGCCCGCCGCTCCCCCACGCTCACCGACCTTGGCGAGGCGCTGCTCATGCGTCCCCCCGCAGTGCGAAGACAGGGTCAAAGCGCACCGCACGCCGAATGGCGGCAGCGCTGCCGGCGAATGTCACGATCACGGCAATCGCCATGATCACCGGGAAGAGCACAGGTTGAATCGTGATTTGCGCGTCGAAGATGGACCGGCCGATGCGGTGCGCGAGCCACGAACCCGCGAAAAAGCCGATCAATCCGCCAAAAAGCGCCAACAGCGTGCTTTCCGCGAAGAACAGCACCGCGACCGCAAAATTGCTCGCCCCAAGCGCTTTCATCAGGCCGACTTCGCGCCGGCGCTCAAAAATTGCTGTTGCCATGGCGGCAGACACGGCTAAGGCCGACGCGAACAACGCGGCCAGGGTCACCAGC
>Ga0210384_10009342_pt1 | contig 10126 bp, 6 predicted proteins | sample IncBWH2MmetaG_FD_160574 | JGI IMG/M metagenome (GOLD analysis project Ga0210384, IMG submission 160574) | Forest soil microbial communities from Barre Woods Harvard Forest LTER site, Petersham, Massachusetts, United States - Inc-BW-H-2-M | ecosystem: Environmental > Terrestrial > Soil >...
ACGGACGAGGACCGGGGAGCACCACTGTCACCCCGGACGGGCGATGACGAAGCGGGGGCCTCGGGCCACCCGGCCCCGCCTCAGCATGACCGCGACCCTCAAGCTGCTGACCGATCCCCAGTTCGCGGAGGCGGTCAAGAATTTCCATCAGGAGGCGGCAGGTATGCGAACTGCGGACGCCATGACCGCGGACGCGCGAGATCGTCTGATCGCGCTCGGGGAGCGATTCCGCGTCACCTGGGGCGTCCTCCCACCCCCGGCCGTCCTCCTGGTCGATCCTGATCCCCGTCGCCGCGTTGTCGAGGCGATGGGCTCCGGGCGCTGGGGGCTCATCCTCGTCTTCCCCTGGACCACCGACACGGAAATCCAGGCGCAGAGCAAGGCCATCCGCAAGGTCGTGGGCAAGCGCCACCACGACGCCCAGGAGGAACACCGGGCCCAACGCGCCGACTGGTTGGAGGGGGCCGGATTTAGCCGCCCCCAAGTCGCGAAGGCCATCTGGGGGCGGCGGCATGGACTCCGTCGACCGACACAAGCTGAGGCGATTCGCGCGCTGCCGGAGGAACAGGAGCGGCAATTGATCGAGCAGGCGACCGAGCAGGGGATCTCCCACAACCAGGCCGAACAGCACCTCCTGCGACAGGCCCGGGGCTCCGAGGCGCCCGCCAGCGCCATGGTGCGCATGGCCGAGGCCCGCGAGGCCGCCCGGGTCGAGCACCTCAACCAGGATTTGGCCACCCCCGTGGTCTCCGAGCCGCTGAGCGCCGCCATCACCGCCCTGTTTCGCGCGCTCGACGATCAAGAAGCCGACTCCGAAGTACGAGTGAAGGCGCGCGCGATCCACCGAGCCCTGTTGCCCTCCACCGGCCTATGACACACAGCCGTTCTTTGCGTTCGGACGCTGGCCCTGATCTCCGCCTTCTGATAGAGGTGTGTTTGGTAAGCGTTCCCCTGACCAGTCCCGTCGGCCGCTCCGGCCAACTCACCATGGCCACGGCGAGGCGGATGCGACTCAGCTCACGGGTGCCGCACGCTTCTCGGCCCCCGCGCTGCGGGAGCTTCGGATTCTGCTTGACCAACTCGAGGCCAAGCGACTCGGTCAGGACAGCCCCATCGCCGCCGATCCGCAGCCGGGGGATGATGCGCGCGGTCCTGGGAGCCAACCGGCATGAGTCGGCAGCGCCCGACCGCGGGCCATGCCGCCCGCGGCCCCGCGCGGCCGCCTCGCCGGGGAACGATCGCCAGCCCCGCGCCGCAGGTCCTGCCGTGGTCGCCTGCGGTCCAGGAGTGGCTGGGCTTCTTGGCGCGGTTGCTGGCCGAGGTGGCCACCGAGGAACGGGCCGTCACCGCGCCTGAGGACCGCGACCCACACGCATGAACCGCTGCGCCATCTACGCCCGCTTCTCCAGTGATCTCCAGCGGACCACCTCCCTCGAGGACCAGATCCGCAACTGCCGGCAGTTCGCGGCCCGGATGGGGTGGCCGGTGGTGGAGGAGCATGTCTACCAAGATGCCGCGCTCTCCGGCTTCGGCGTCGAGCACCGGCCCGCCTACCAACAGTTGGTGGCGGCCGCCCTCTCCTCGCCCCCGCCCTTCACCGTCGTGCTGGTGGACGACCTCTCGCGCCTCTCCCGGGATCTCGTCGAGACGCTTCGGCTCTACCGGCGGCTGAAGCAGCGCGGGGTCGAGCTGGTGGCGGTGGCCGACGGCATCCAGAGCACCAACCAGATGGCCAAGCTGCAGATCACCATCAAGGGCTTAGTCAACGAGCTGTACCTCGACGATCTCCGGGCGAAGACGCACCGGGGCCTGACCGGCCGGGCCCTCAAGGGCCTGAGCACCGGCGGCCGGCTGTTCGGGTATCGAACCCAGCCGCGCGCGGACGGCGTCGAGTGGGTGATCGATGAGCCGGAGGCCCGCATCGTCCGGCGCATCTTCCAGATGTACGCCGATGGCCAAAGCCTGAAGGCTATCGCCATGCAGCTCAACACCGAGCAGATCCCGTTCCCGGCCAAGGCCACGCGGCGCGGCCCGACCCGGCGCGGCTGGGCCGTCTCCACCATCCATACGATCTTGCGGAACGAGAAGTACGCGGGGCACTGGGTCTGGAACAAGACGATGTTCGTCAAGGATGCCGAGACGGGCAAGCGCACGGCGGTGGCCCGGCCGGAGGACGACTGGGTCATCGAGGAGTGCCCCGATCTTGTCATCGTCGATGCGGACCTCTGGCGGCGTGTCCAGGACCGGCTCCAGGTGGTCCACTCGGCCTATGGGGTCGCCGGATCACATCGTCGGCCGCGGGGGCAAGCGCCGGAACTGTACTCTCCGCATCTCCTGTCCGGGCTGCTCCGCTGTGGCCTCTGTGGGGCCCGGATCACGATTCAGACCAGCCAGCGCATGAAGAACGGGGTCGTCTACCGGTACTGGCGCTACCGGTGCTCCTTCCACGTCACGAAGGGGCCCGCCGTGTGCGCGAACCGGATGTCCATCCGCCGGGACGTCCTCGATGCCAAGCTGCTGGAGCGGTTCAAGACCGCGCTCACCCCGGAGATGATCGAGTACCTGGTCACGGCCACGAACCAGCTGCTCCTCGAGCTGCATGAGGTAACGCCGCAGGAGATCGAAGCGCTCGCAGGCGCGCGCCGGCAGACCGAGCAGGAGCTAGCCAACTTGATCACCTTCGTGGCCAAGGGGGACCTCGCGTCCCCCCGGCTGCACGAAGAGATCCAGGCTCGGGAACACCGCCTTGGTGAGCTTGATCAGCAGCTCGAACGACTCCGCGCCACACGCCCCTCGGTGCCCGCGCCGATCGACAGCGCCTGGATTCACCAGAAGCTGGACGCGTTCAATCAACTCCTCGCCCGGGACCCCGCCGGGGCGCGGCGTGAGATCCAGCAGCACGTCGAGGATCTGCGGATTGCCCCCGCGCCCGAGGCGGGCGACCGGGCCGTGAGGATTGCCGGGCGGGCAAAGATCGACGGCCTCCTCGGTCCCGAGGAGGCCGTGCGCCTACAATTGGTTGCGGGGGCTGGATTTGAACCAGCGACCTTTGGGTTATGAGCCCAAGAAATGGAAGATACCGAGCACCGACAAAGAAAGCCCATGAATATGGGACTCGAAGAAGGCAGAGACTTCTGCGCTCTACTCGAGGTCTCTCTGAATACAAGTGCGCTGGAGTACGCTGGAGTGTGCCTGAGTTGGTCACAAACTTGGTCACAAACTCGCTGCAGGGACAATTCCGTGATGGAGAACTGTGTGAAATGAATGGTGGGCTGGGACGGGATTGAACCGCCGACACCAGGATTTTCAGCCCTTCGTCGAACCGGCCCTATCCGGGTTCATGCGGCGTAATCAGGAGCAAACTCGGTCTTTAGATCTGACTCTACGAGCGGCCAAAACCCGATTAACCTGGATGGGCCCGGGTAGAAGTAGGCAAGTTCTAGCTAAGTCGGTGGATCCCAAGACCCGCTGATTAAGAGACCGTTTCCGGTCAGCTTCCATCTGTCGCACTCCAGCTTGCCCTGTACCACTCAGTGGCATCTATCCCCGCGTCACGTGTGGAGATTCCCGGACAGGGCTCCCGTGCTCGTAGCAGCCTGAGCGAGATAGAGCGCGACGGGTAAGTTCACAGCGGGAGTAGCACCGTGATTGGCACCGGCGGACCGCCCGGCCCACGGGATTCCACTCGGAATCCAGAACCTCTAGGAGCGGTAAGTACAGCCTCGCGAGAACTCGCGTTTGCCTCGCAGACCGGAACCCCCCCGGGGGATTTTCAGACCCCTCGGCATCCCTGTCCCCCGGATCCGTGATTCGTCGCCATCCGTGATGATTCGCGGTGAATACGCCAGGTACGGGGCGTCCTGGTAGCAATGTGGTAAGAAGAAGGCCACTGCGGACACCACCATTCTCACTCCCTGCCCGCACGCGCCTTGGACAAATCATCTGCTGCTATTGGTTGTGATCCGCAGCCCTCGGGGCGTCATTCCGTCCGAATATGTTTCGACTCAACCCGGCAGTGTATACAGCCTAGATTCATAGAACCGGGTAGCGAGCCGGCATCCGTCAGTCGGTGCCAACACCCACTCGTGCTCCAAATCGAGGGCGCGCCACCCGCTGCGTACGATAGTCTACCCGAACATTCGGTGAAACCTCTCCACTAGTGCGAGCCCGCGTCTCACGTCCGGTCGGGGCCAGGCATCGGAATCAAACGTCTGTCTTCAGAAAGGCGAACGCGGATGAATTCTTGAGCCTCAAGCGGTACGTCATTATCTGCGACAATGAGCTGAAGTTGTTCACCATGTCGCTGCGATACTCCGCCAAGGTAACCATACACGTCATGCACTCGCTGCAGGTCGAAGCCTTCATGCCCGACGTTGCTGGTTAGTCCGTCGATAAAAAGAATCCCGGGCAACGGTGTCCCGAGCTCCAACGCTACCAGGTGATGAGCGAGCGCGTGCGCGACGTTCAGCAGCACTTGAAGTCCCTGTGAACTTAATTCATCGAAACGGCGACCATCAAGCACAGGAAGATATGTCACCCGGTCTATAGCAGCTCTTCTCATATCACCAAATCGCGGGACACCGAACGCTTCCACGATTTCTTCGAACTTTGCCTCGAGTCGCTGTATCCGCCCCTCCGCATCTGCCCTTCGTACACTCTCACCGTCAAGGGCTCCTTCTATTTCTCGACGTCGACGTTCCAAGGCACTTAGATCCCCTACAGCCTTGTCGAGTTTGTTATAAAGTCTTAGATAGTCCTCAAACCGGCGAATATTCGATTGGACCTCCGCACGCTTCGTCGCCCTTCGGGCGATTTCCGTCGCCGCGTCCGACACATAACTTCTGAGTTGAAGATCAATCTCATGCGCCAATTCATGTCGCGCACGCTCCATCTCTGTGAGTTCCTTCTGAATTCGGGAGATCCCGTCTTCCCGGCTCGAAATCAACTCGCGTGTCTCTAATATCTGGGCGCCAATTCTGTCTTGCTCATGGATTAGTTCTTCACGAGTTACCCCAGGAGTGGGAGCCTGCAAACACACATAGCACTTTCCAGGATTAGCCCTATCACTATCGAGTGAGGCCCCGCATCGAGGGCATACAACAAAGTCGAAGTCTGTAAGGTAGACATCAGCCACAATCGAGCGAGTTAGACGCTCGCTCTGCGTCTCAAGCTGGGTAGCCAAACGGCGCAACTGCTGAAGGTTGGAGGACTCATGATCACGAGTCCTGCTAAGTTCTGCTAGTGTCGCCTCGATGGCCTGAAGCTGCCGCCGTAAAACCTGTACACCACTGGACTCAAGCTCAAAGGCTGATTGGGCGGCCTTCGTCATTTCAACTTCAAGTTCCCGGAGTCCGTCACGAGCGTTTGCCAAGGACTCCTCTAAAGCGGCTCTGTTCTCCCAGGGAGTGTCCGTCAAGAAACGCTCGAATGCCTTCGATTGACTCTGAAGTTGGCGGATCTCTATGTAGACCTCTCGGAGTTCCTCTTGGAGATTCGCGATCTTTGCGCTGTAAAGCCCATAGAGAATCTCGAAGACGTACTTACGCTTTATGTTCTTGAACTGATTACGATGTCCAAAGACGCTGTTGTCTATCTCGTCTTGGGTGAGATCACAGTAGAGAAAATAGTCATTGATGCTTACCGGGGTCGGCACGCTCTCAACCCTTGTCGGGGCAGAAGGGACTTCGAGTCTCGGCAACCCAAGCTTCCCGAGCAGCCACTGGTTGTACGTGAGCGCGGAGGTCTCGTCGAGTTGGCTAGCGGGCAGCCGGTGCGCTTCTCCGTCCCCGGCCACTTCGACCTTCGCACTGGAGGTTGTGACGTTCGGTCTCACTACGCTATAGCGCGTTTCACCGATAACGATCTCTCCACCTATCGCATTGACATGCTGGCGGACCTCCGGCGGCAGGTCTTCCAGCCCCCCGCCGAAGAGCCCCCTGCAGAGACGAAGAAGGCTGGTCTTGCCGCTCGTAATTGGGCCAGTGACAATATTCAGCCCGGGCTCAAATTGGAAGCTTCGTTCTGTCCCAATCAGAGAAATTCGCTGAATCCTTGTCCTCAAAGCTTCTCGCCCCAAGATGCAGCTACCACCTCTGGAAAGTGCTTGTAGATAAATGACTTCAGCGTCGTCCCCGTAAGATCGAAATGCTTCTTCAAGAGCCGCGTCCGTCCAGCGATTTCTTGCCAGGCGTCATTGGCTGCCATCACCTCCGCCAAGGCTTTGCCCCTCTCGGTCGTCCTATAGGCGATGCCGGCCTTTGCCGGCACTTGTGCAACTAGTCCACGACCGATGAGTGAGCCCAGTAGAGAGAAATACGCCGGGTCCCACGGACCGTATCGATAACGCACCATCCTGTTTTCGATACTTTCGCGCTCGCCACCCGTCGTAACTGAGAAATCCTGGACTCCTCGGAGCGCCAACGCACGTTGAAAATAGTTGGGATACCGGATGAGAAAATCGAGCTTCGCGAGCTTCGTTCTTCCTTCCAATCCCACTTTCTTGCGACTAAATGCGTCAATCAAAAGAAGCAGCCGTCCCTCGCCTTCCCGGCTAGGCAGGAACAGGTCTCTACGCATGAACGACGCCCCAGCCGGTTATACAGAGATCTGACATCTGACAGATCTCGCCCAGGAGCAAATCGGGATCTCGGGAGAAGATTCCGTGGCCATCAATTGTAGCCGCTTGCCCACTCAAGAGTCCGATCAGCTCGAGCCATATCTGAACTGCTGGCCGGTCATCTTGCTCGTAACGAGCCCGCAGAGCCTCAACTCGAATCTCAAGCCGATGCCGCACGTCCTCAAGTACGTCGTCTTGAGGCAACAGCTCGCTCGAAGCTAACTCAGCCTCGCGAATTGCCGCGTTTGCTCGAAGACTCTTTGCGTTCTCAATAATTCTGTCTGTTGCCCCTCCGATGACCAGTTTCTCCTCAAGAACGGTGGACTGCCTCAATTCCCCACCAACGAACCGTCTCAAGAGCGGTTTCGGAGCCGAGCTGATTGGCGCGACCAATGGGGCGAGAATGTCCCGCGTCAACCTCTTGGCGTCGACTCTAGCCTTGATGGGATTCGTCACTACGTCCGGAGCGACGATCGCTATCGGCCAGGCATCGCCCAGTTCCTCCCCCGTCATAGCGCTCTCGATCTTCGACACGAGGGCGGAATGAATCGCCTCTAGCTGTCTAGGCAGCAGATGAGGTGCTTGCAGACCCAAATGTCGGAGATTCCGATTAACTACATCGGCGCGGCCCGGCTGATCGGGAAAGAGACGCACTCTCTTAAGAAAGACAGCGGCTCCCTCCGCAGATAGCGCAAGCTTCGTGCGCACTTGTTCAACAAGGCTTCCCTCGCTTCGCCCTTCCTCGGTTCGGAGATTCTGAATCGGGTCACTCCTCTTCAGTGGCCCCTCCAGCCACAACTCGTACGTGCACTCCACACCGGGAACAACGTTATAGCTTCGGACAAGACTGTGAAAGCCACCGCCCTCTGCCAGTAGATCGCCTAGCTTCCAAGGCCCCCGTTCGAGGTTGCGCGTCTTTATCTGAATCAGACGCCACCGTTCTCTCGTCTGGACTGCAATGTCTTCGAAATGCTCGGGTATGACGCTGATAGTCTGTCCTCCGAGCGCGCAGTCCAGACATAACAGAAACGTGAGGAACGCTTGGTAGCGATAGCGGGCGAACGTGTCAGCACCAGAATCGTCGGGCGGAACCGCTTCAGTTAAATCTGTAGCCACGTAGGGTAACTCGAAGGGAATTGCTGTTGTCGATATGGGGCCTCCCGGACGATAGTCAAATCTGCACCGAGCCCGTTGTCCTCAACTGAAGCCAGCGCAACTAGGTGCTGGGGCTCGTCGAGCGTATTTGGACGATCGTCACTGACGATCAAGTGCCGGCCACGCCTCAGGATCACGTCAATCTTCCCGGTCGTGTTAAACCAATCGCCAGCTTGTCGATGGCTTGCGCCCTGGCGTGGTGAGCGCACCCAGAACAAGACGACGGCGCCGACATAGAAAAAGCCGGCAGGCCTGAAAGGCTGATGTCGCAGCCCGGGACACCGGCGAGCAGACGCCTCCTCCGTGAGCGGGCCGCCCGCAGGGTCACTGTTGCCTCCTGATCGCGTAGTGTGTGTTGCGCGGCCGCGGGCTCAGCGTAGGATGTCAACAGACCCTAGGTCAATACTTCTGGTGTCCTTACTGCTTGACCGAAGCCTCGGCTGTTCTTGCCAGCGTGGGGAGCGTCGGGTGCACCTAACGTGGCGTTTGGCGCGTATCGCAGAAATAAGTGATCACTAACGAATCTCACACCAGCGAGCAACCTGGGCCGGTTGTAGGCAGGTCGCGAGATCGGGTCCCTGACGGTTCAGGGCCAGAGGCGCGAGGTGCTAGGCGGTCAGCCCAGGGTGAGACTTTGCCCTAACTCCCCTAGGAGAACCTACTTCCGGCCGCCGGGCTTCAGCCTGGACTGCTCCCAGTCGGCCCGGCCTCATCCACGGCCGCCGGTCACAAGCCCCGCCGCGTGCCGGCCTCACTCAGTAAGAACACGTTTTTCTTGTGTCCCCTGAATTCGTGTGATGCATCTTAGAGATGGAGAAGATAGACGATGAGGCAATTGCCCTCAAAGGCTGTGATCGTCCTTGCCTTCTTTGTGCTCATCCTGACACGCGATGCGCTCGCCCAGCCTGGAGTGCTGAAGGTCGGCGTGTCACTGCCGATCACCGGTCAATATGCTTCCGGGAGCGCGTCGATCCTGAAAGGTATTCAGCTGGCTGTAGAAGAAGTCAATGCAAAAGGTGGAGCTGGCGGTTACAAGATAGAGACCGTAGTCTACGACAGCGCCAGCCCGACGACCGGACAGGAAGACCCGGCCCGGACGGTCGCGAATTACAAGCAGTTTCTTGCAGACCCACTGGTGATCGCCGCGGTCGGTCCCGCTACGAGCCTCGCAGGAAAAACCATCTCGCCTCTTCTTAGCATCGACAACATGGCCACAATCACCCCCAGCTCTACTGACCCGGAAATCACCGACCCAAAGTTCACCGCTCAGTACCGGCCTAAGGGCAAGCCCATCTACTTTCGGACCCTGACGACTGATCCGTATCAGGCAGAAGATATGGCGACCTTCGCCTATCGTGCCCTGAACGTGCGGAAGGTCTACGTGCTGGACGACGGGACCGCCCTCGGGATTACGAAAGCCGATGCCTTCCAGCGACGCGCAAAAGAGTTGGGACTAGTCGTCCTCGGCCGTGATCGGGTAGATCCAGCACAAATAGACTACCAACCTCTTCTCAAACGGATCACATATTTCAAGCCAGACGCTGTGAACTACAGCGGCGCTTCAGACACGGGCAAAAAACTAGCGGCACAAGCAAAGCAGACTACACCAAGGGTTCCTTGGCTCGACTCAGGCGGACTATACCGCACGGCTCTTGAGGATCAGACGGCCGCTAAAACCCTCGAGGGTTGGTACACGACCCGTGCAGCACCCGATGTTCTCTCCAACTCACAGGCACAACCGTGGGTTGAGATCTTCAAGTCTCGATTCGACGAAGCTCCGACGAGTTACTCCGCAACGGGCTACAGTGCCACCCTAGTGATCGTGGACGCCGTCACTCGACTCGCAACCGATCGCGCGCCGGTCACCCGGAGCGGTGTCCGTGACTATGTACAACGAACGAACCTTAAGAACACTCCTCAAGGCCCCATTTCCTTTGATAAGAATGGCGACCTCAAGGCACACACCGTATCGCTTTACCAGATCGCGGAACAGGGTCTGAAGTTCGTCGGCACCAGCGAAAGCACGACACGGCCAACTTACACGGTAGTTAGGGTCTTCTACGGGACGGACAGGCGACGTTCGACCGGTGCTCAACCGGTCGGCTATGGCACCGACCGCGCTCAGGCCGTCGATCTTGGGTTCTGCGACGTCAGCATCCCTCGAGACCATAGGATGGGGAGCCTCGAAGCTCCTTCAATACTCAGACTCGAATTCAGAGAAGATCCCGCCAAGCATGTGATTCTACGAGATGTCACACTCCAGACTGCGAAGGAGTTTAACGACTCGCTTCGAACCCGCGTAAATGGCTCCGACCGAGAGCACGCATTTGTCTTCGTTCACGGGTTCGATGTTTC
>Ga0210384_10009343_pt1 | contig 10125 bp, 10 predicted proteins | sample IncBWH2MmetaG_FD_160574 | JGI IMG/M metagenome (GOLD analysis project Ga0210384, IMG submission 160574) | Forest soil microbial communities from Barre Woods Harvard Forest LTER site, Petersham, Massachusetts, United States - Inc-BW-H-2-M | ecosystem: Environmental > Terrestrial > Soil >...
GGCCAGGTGAAAGTCGCCGAGAGAGTTAAAGGCGCTGACAAATTGCTGCGCCTGGAAGTCGATCTCGGGACGGAAATCCGGCAGGTGGTGGCCGGGATCGCCGAAGCCTATGCACCGGAGGCACTCGTGGGCCGCAAGGTCGTGATCGTTGTGAACCTGGCGCCGCGAAAATTGCGCGGACTGGAGTCGAATGGAATGATCGTCGCCGCCTCGCCTGAAGGCGGGATGCCCGTTCTCGCTAGCTTCTTGGAGGATGTGCCTGTGGGAACCAGGCTCAAGTAGATCGGGCAGAAACCGAGTTTCGCTCGGCTTGGACGGGTCCCTTCGACTGCGCTCAGGGCAGACTCCGACCCGTCCCCACACGGTCCATGCGCAGCCTAACGACCGACGACCAATGACCAATGACGAGCGGTTAACGACTGTGTTCATAGACTCCCACGCCCATCTCGAGATGGAACAGTTCGACACCGACCGTGAGCTGATGATCGCCCGGGCGCGGGACGGCGGCATTGAGAAGATCGTCGCCATCGGCAGTGGAACGGGTCCTGATTCTCTGGACTGCGCCATTCAACTCGCCGGGCGGCACGAATTCATCCTGGCCACGATCGGGATCCATCCCCATGAAGCCAAACTGGCCACGGATGCCGACTTTCAAGAACTCGAGCAGCTGGCGAGACGGCCCAAAGTTATTGCCTGGGGCGAAATTGGGTTGGACTACTTTTACGATCACTCGCCGCGCGAACTACAGCAGCAGGTATTCTTGCGGCAGATGGAGTTGGCGCGAGCGGCCAAACTGCCAATCGTGATTCATTGCCGGCCCTCCGCGGGCAGCGATAACGCGTGGGATGATTGCCTGCATCTTCTCGAAGAGCATTGGAAAGCCACTGCTCTGGGAGGAATTCTGCACTGCTTTACCGGTCCCTGGCCCTACGCCAGGCGGGCCCTCGACCTGGGCTTCATGATTTCCTTCGCGGGCAACATAACTTTCCCCAAAGCCCAGCCCATTCGCGACGCCGCCAAGGAAGTGCCGCTGGAACGCATGCTGATCGAAACCGATTCGCCCTTTCTGGCGCCGGTGCCCCACCGCGGCAGACGCAACGAGCCGGTATTTGTAAAGGAAGTGGCCCGGCAACTGGGCGAGCTTCGCGGGCTCTCGACGGAAGAAGTCGGCAGGCAGACGGCCTCCAACTTCTACAACTTTTTCAAACTGGCCGAATCCAACCAAAACATAAGATAATGGTCAGTCTGCAAAACCGTTTAGCACAAGGGTCACGAAGGGAACCCCTTAAAATAAAGCCTTCGTGACACTTGGTGTCCCTGGTGGTTCGTGGGTTTTGCGGGTTGCCTCGTGAGACTGATCCACTACCAAACCAAAGAACTGCGACGTTAGAACCGCTTCTTCTGATAACCTCAGAGGTTACATTTTCATCGCTTCCGGAAAGCGCAACGGACATGCCCGAAAACACCTTTGACATCGTGAGCAAGATCGATCTGGAAGAGGTCTCTAACGCCATCCAGCAGGCGTCCAAAGAAGTTCATACCCGCTTTGATTTGAAGGACTCCAGGTCCAAAATCGAACTCGAAGGTAAAGACGCGATCGTGCTGCACTCGATCGATGAATATAAATTGAAATCGGTGAGCGACATACTGCAGCAAAAGCTGGCGAAACGGGGCGTGCCGCTGAAAGGGCTGACTCACGGCGTCATTGAATCGGCTCTGGGCGGTACGGCCAAGCAGAAGATCACGCTGCAGCAGGGTATCCCGATGGAAAAAGCCAAGGAAATTGTGAAGCTGATCAAGACTTCGAAAAACAAAGTGCAGGCGTCGATTCAGGGAGACCTCATACGTGTGAGCGGTAAAGACCGCGACACCTTGCAGGAAGTCATCGCCCTGCTGAAGCAGCAGGATTTTGGGATCGACATGCAATTCACCAATTACCGGACGAACTAGACGAATTAGCGATCTACCAGGGAGACACCGAGACACTGGGAAATTACGCCGTGCGCTTTCTCCGTGCCTCTTTGTCTCCGTGGCGAAGAGGACGCAGGGTTCCTGGGGAATCAAAATTGAGCATGCCCGCCGCCATCAACGGAAAGGAAATCTTCGAGCTGCTGCGCGAAGACCTGGCGGCTATTGAGCGGGAGTTTGGGCGGGACACGGTCTCGGGTGTCGAGGCCATCACCGAGATTGGCGAATATCTGCGGGGAGGCGGGGGCAAGCGCATCCGTCCCGCGCTGTTGCTGCTGGCGGCGAAATTGTTCGACTACCAGGGACGCGGCGCCATCCGCCTGGGCGCGGTGGTCGAGATCATTCACACCGCCACGCTGGTGCACGACGACATCATTGACGAAGCCCAGACGCGGCGCGGCCGGCCCGCAGCCAACACGCAATGGGGCAATTCGAAGTGTGTGCTGGCGGGCGACTGGCTTTACATGCAGGCTTTCAAGGTCGCGGTGCAGGAGCGCAACTTCCGTATCCTCGACACCCTGATCGAACTGACCCAGCAAATGGTCGAAGGCGAACTTCTGCAGATGGAGAAGTTGGGCAAGCTTATTTCGCTCGACGAGTATTTCGATTTGATCTTCCGGAAGACGGCTTGCCTTTTTTCGGTGTGCATGCGCATGGGCGCAATTCTGGGCGGAGCCAGTCCCGAGCAGGAAGAAAGTCTGGGACAGTATGGGCGCGACCTGGGGATGGCATTTCAGATCGTGGACGATGTGCTCGATCTCACCGCGTCGGAAAGCGTCCTGGGAAAGCCCGTGGCCAGCGATTTGCGGGAAGGCAAAGCCACAATGGCAGTGATTCATGCTCTGGAGCGCTGTTCGCCCCGCGAACGCGAACTGATCGAGACCGTCGTACAGGATCGCGCTTTTGTGAGAGTCACGCATCGCGAAGTCATCGGAATTCTGGAGCGCTATCGATCGCTCGAGGCGGCCACGTCGCGGGCCCTTCAGTACGCCACGCTGGCGAGAAACGCGATTTGCAGTTTCCCGGACAGTGAGTTCAAACGGGCCTTATTGTGGGCGCCGGATTTTGTAGTCGCGCGAGAGAAATAAGTGCAGGTTGGCCGTTAACCCAACGGCCGGAAGTGGCAACTCCCGCGTAGGCGCGGGTGCCCACACCCGCCCAGCCGGCAAAGCCTGGCAGACGCGGCGAACACCTCGCAATTCGCGAGGATTCACGCCTCGCCGAGCTTCGCCCGCCCGGACGAGAGCGTCCGGGCCTAAGTGGTTCGTGGACTGTCGGGATTCAATAGATTCAGGCAGTTGGGAATGGAAATCCATTTCCGTCCCACGACCGTACATCCCACGGGCAGTTGATCGACATCCAAGGCCCAAACCCCGAAGGAGACTGAATTATGAAAAAGCTGTTGATTCTCGCACTGGCTGTTTCCGTCATCTTTACGGTGGCGGGTTTCGCGCAGGAAACATCGCAAGACAGTGGAATGGCGAAAGCTGCGCCAGCGCCACTGAAGAACATCAAGGGCACGGTAAAAGCTGACGGCGACAAGTTGACTTTCGTCGCCGATAAAGACCAGAAATCGTGGGAGGTGGTCAATCCCGAAGCCCTCAAGGGACATGAGGGTCATCATGTTGAACTGAGCGCGCACGTGTATGCCGACAAGGGCCAGATTCACGTCATGAGCGTGAAGATGCTCAAGGCAGACAAGATGGGCGACATGTCGAAGTAGCGGTTCCTGAACCGGAGCACCAGGGGGGCGGCACAGGCCGCCCTTTTTCTTTATACTAGCGCAGCCGGAACCCAGCTCACGGATGAAACCGTTACTCTCATTAATCGGACACCATGGATATCTGTTGGTGTTTTTCATCGTGCTGGCCGAAGCACTGGGAATGCCCGTTCCCGCAGCCGTGGCTCTGGTGGCGGGCGGTGCGGCCGCCGCTTCCGGAGTTTTGAGTGCCACCCGGCTTTTGTTTCTGGCGTTGCTGGCCATGCTACTGGGCGATTCCCTCCTGTTCGTCCTTGGACGTTACATGGGATGGAACCTGCTCGGCTTTCTCTGCAAACTGTCGGTCAACCCCGAAACCTGCATCCTGCGATCGGCGGAATCGTTCTATAAGCGCGGCAAAGCCACCCTGCTGCTGGCCAAATTCATTCCCGGAATCAACACCATGGCGCCGCCACTGGCAGGAAGCATGAGAATGCCGCTGGACACGTTTCTGCGGCTCGATCTCCTGGGAGCGTCACTATACGCCACCGTCTACATCGCGCTCGGCTTTTTGTTCCGCGATTTTCTGGTCTCGCTGGTGCGAGGCTTTCAAACCGCGGGCCGAGCCGTGGAGGCGGTCACCGTCCTGGCGCTCATTGGCTATACCCTGTATCGGATATGGCTCTATCGCAAGCATGGCGTCTATCGAGTGGTGCCACGAATACAGGTAGAAGAAGTGACGCGCAGGCTGGCGTCGGAAGACAAAGACAAGATCCTCCTCATGGATGTCCGAAGCCATGGCTACTACGACGCCGGTACAGCGCGTATCAAGGGATCGATTCGGTTGGAGCCGAACAACCTCAAGGAAGAACTCAAGAGCATACCCAAGGACAAAGACATTTATGTCTACTGTACTTGAGCGCGCGAAGCGACTAGCGCCCGGGTGGCGCACATGCTGCGGGAAGAAGGATTCAACGCGTTTGTGATCGTGGGCGGATTGACAGCCTGGCGCAAGGCGGGTAATCCGCTCGAGCCCGTCCCGCGCGATGATTTGGTGAAGCTGCCAACGTTTTCGTGAAGCCGCGAACCACGCAGGGACGGCCGTCCTCGGCTGTCCGGTCGAGCGAAGCTCGACGCCGTCCTGCCGGGAGCGAAAAATAGCGGAGCGTTGCCCTGCCCGACAGCCGAGGGCGGCTGTCCCCACGCGGTCTCTGCTGAGGTCCGACGCCCGTTTTATGACCAAGGAAATCGAAATCAAGTTTTGCGTGACCGATGTTCGCGAACTTACACGACGGCTGCGGGCCGCGAAGTTCCGGCAAGTCACTCGCCGGACTCATGAGAGCAACACTCTGTATGACCTTCCCGGACAGACTCTGCGAAAACGTGGCCACCTGCTGCGCCTTCGCAAGTACGGGACGGGTTGGCTGCTGACCCACAAAGGCAAGGGCGCCGTGACCCGGCACAAGGCCCGGGTCGAGACTCAAACCAGGATCGAAGATGGCGAACAGTTCGAAAAAATTTTGCTCGCACTTGGTTACGCCCCTTCCTTTCGCTACGAGAAATTTCGTGCGGAGTGGAGCGACGGCAAGGGCCACGTCGTTCTGGATGAAACTCCCATCGGATTCTTTGGCGAGATTGAGGGGCCGCCTCGCTGGATTGACCACACGGCGCGCCGCCTGGGAATCGACCGCCAGTCATACATCACAGATAGCTATGCTGAGCTCTTTTTTGCCTGGAAGCGGCGAACGCGAAACCGCGCGAACGAGATGACATTCCGCGCCCTGCGCGCTCGGAAACGGCCGGACTAGATCTTCACAAGCTTTTACATCCTGGGACAGCACAATCTCATGACCTTGTGCACGCGCCTGCGTCTAAAACAGACATAGTCGAACAGTTACAAGGAGATGGGCGTGCATTGGACCGGAAAAGGACTGTGCTGCACGGTGGCAGCCATCGTCATGTGCCTGCCGGGCCTCCTCCTTGCAGCCCCGCCGCCGACCTTTGGTCAGGTCAAAATCCAGCGTGTCACCAGTCCTCCCCCACTGGAAGACTTCCTGCAGATGAAACCCAGCCCTGCCTGGGAAGGCAAGATGGCGAAGGTCGAGCGCTTCATTCAGCGCACCCCAAGCGACGGTGAGCTGGCCTCGCAGCGCACCGAGGCCTACCTTGGCTATGACGACAGGAACCTGTACGTGATTTTTGTTTGCTTCGACAATGAGCCGCAGAAAATCCGGGCCCGGCTTTCGCATCGGGAAGACGTGTTTGACGATGACGCGGTTGAGGTGATGCTGGACACCTTCCACGATCATCGTCGGGCTTACGCTTTTTTCTCCAATGCCCTGGGGGTTCAGGCCGATGCCCTCTGGACCGAAGGCCAGGGTTTCGATCCTTCCTTCGACACGGTCTTCAGTACGGAGGCAAAGCTCACGCCGGAAGGCTTCGTGGTCAGGTTCGCCATCCCCTTCCGCAGCCTGCGGTTTGCCTCGAACGATCCCCAAACCTGGGGCATCCTGCTGAACCGGGACACCAAGCGTAACAACGAAGAAGCATTCTGGCCCCAGTATTCGAGCCGCATCGCCGGCCGCCTGAACCAGGCGGGAGAGGCTACCGGCCTTGAAAATATTTCTCCCGGACACAATTTCCAGCTCATTCCCTATGGAATTTTTCGCTCGTTCCGCGACATTGACCTGCGGGATCTGGACCATCCCACATTCACTCAGCGCGATGCCTTCGGGCAGATCGGTCTCGACGCGAAAGCCGTGGTGAAAGACAAGTTCGTGCTGGATGCAACCGCGAATCCCGATTTCAGCCAGATCGAATCCGACGATCCCCAGGTGACCGTCAACCAGCGCTTCGAAGTCCAGTTCCCGGAGAAGCGTCCGTTCTTCCTGGAGAACTCCAACTATTTCCAGACTCCGATCCCGCTGCTTTTCACTCGCCGTATCGTCGATCCGCAGTGGGGCGCGCGTCTGACCGGCAAAGATGGACCGTGGACCGTCGGCATGCTCGTGGCGGATGACGCTTCTCCCGGCACTGAGGTCGCTCCGAATGACCCTCTATTCGGACAACACGCCTACTTTGCGGTGGGCCGCGTCAGCCGTGACTTGGGCAGCCAGTCCTCGCTGGGAGTGATGTTTACCGATCGCGAAGAGGGTCCGTACTTCAACCGCGTGGGCGGGATCGACGGCCGCTTCAAACTCAATGCCAACTGGGTTGCCGCGTTCCAGGGAGTGGTGAGTTCCACTCTGTGCAGCGACACTCGCAACGACGTCTGCAACCTGGGGACCTATCTCGCCGGTCCCGCGGCCGAAGTTACGCTGCAGCGCGATGGACGAAAACTGAACTACTTCATGGATTACTCTGACCGCAGTGACGGGTTTCGCACCTTTACCGGCTTCGATCCGCAGCCCGACATTCACAATCTCTATCACCGCGCGCAATATAGTTTCCGCCCCGAAGGCAGGCATCTGATTGCCTGGGGACCTCAGATGGAGGTCTACCACACCTTCGATCACGAAGGGAATTACCTGAACTCAGGCTACTTTCCGGCCCTGAAAACGGAGTTTGTGGGGCAGACCTTTCTCAATTTCTATTATGCGAAAGAGATGGAATTGCTCCGCCCGAGAGATTTCAGCACCCTGACTGCGAACCGGAAATATGTTCGCCACACCTCCGAAGTTGAGTTCAAAACCAGTCTGTACCGGCCAGTCTCGTTTCAGCTGGACTATCGTTTCGGCAGCCGGATCAACTACGACTCACCCGATAACGTGGCGCCGTTCCTCGCCGGACGCAGCAGCGTCACAACAACCCTGACAGTGCGACCCACCCGGTCCCTGCGCGTCGATAACACCTATCTGCTCTTTCGTCTTCACAACCGGCTCGGGCCGACCGGCAGCATGAACAATCACATCCTTCGTTCCAAGTGGAATTATCAGTACACCAGGAGACTCTCGTTTCGCTTCATTGGAGAGTACAACTCGGTTCTGGCTAACCCTGCTTTCACTTATCTCGAAACCACCAGGAATTTCAACGCGGATTTTCTAATCACCTACCTGGTGCATCCCAGCACGGCAATTTACGTCGGCTACAACAGTAATCTGGAAAATGTGCAGCTACCTTTAAGGAATGATGTGGATGGGGATCTTCTGCACGGCGGACGGCTGAGCAACGACGGGCGAGGTCTGTTTGTAAAAGCGTCCTATCTGTTCCGCTTTTAAAGCTCCCCGAACCAGGCCCGGGCGGGGGAGCGTAGCTCGCCAGGGTTTTGAAGCTGGGCAGGTGTGGGGCGGACACTCCTGTCCGCCGCTCCTGACCTGGATTTCAGGAATTCAGATCAATCCATCCGAAAGCAAAATCAAACTTCAAGGCGGCGGACAACAGTGTCCGCCCCACACCTGACGGCACTACCCAACCGGGGCAGGCTTGACGCAGAACTTGTCAAATACGCTTTTCAGTTCGGCGGCAATGTCCACAGCTTCGCGATGTTCAATATCGCTGCGATGCATCATATGGACGACTTTGCCGTCACGCAGCAGAGCAATGGACGGAGAAGATGGCGGATATCCTGCAAAATAGGAACGCGCGCGTTCGGTGGCATCTTTGTCCTGACCGGCAAAGACGCTGAATAATTTCTCCGGACGACTGGAGTGCTGCAGAGCGGCCCGCACTGCAGGACGCATGCGACCAGCGGCACATCCGCAAATAGAGTTCACCACGACCATAGTCGTGCCGGGTTGATTGACTATGGCGCGATCGACATCGGCTGCTGTACGGAGCTCCTCAACGCCGAGGCGAGTCAACTCCTCGCGCATCGGGATCACCATGATCTCTGGATACATTTCTTCTCCTCAGGGTCGTTTTATTACGACGCGAAACTTGAGATTCAATCGACGCAAGTCACAGCAGGATGTGTCCCGACGTACCGCCGTGGCGCTGCAACCAGTGCCTGTTCTCGTCGTATATAGTGAAGCCATCATATCATCATGACGACCCTGGAAAACGTGCCTCTGGCGCCGCTCACCACCCTCAAAGTGGGAGGGCCGGCACGCTATTTCACGGAGCCGAAGTCCGCTGCCGAGGTGGCGGAAGCCGTCAATTTCGCCCGTTCGCGCGACCTCCCCCTGTTTGTGCTGGGCGGCGGCAGCAACCTGGTCGTCTCTGACGCTGGTTGGCCGGGCCTGGTCCTGAAACTTGCAGTTTCGGGCATCGACGAGCGCAATAGCAATGACGACGGAAAAACGCTCTTCGATGTCGGGGCCGGCGAAGAGTGGGACAGGTTCGTGGCCCGCGCCGTCGCCAGAAACTGCGCCGGAGTCGAATGTCTGAGCGGTATTCCGGGCAGCGTGGGCGGGACCCCGGTACAAAATGTTGGGGCTTACGGCCAGGAAGTCTCCCAGACCATCGATTCGGTGCTCGTTTTCGATCTTAATGACGGACAGGTTCGTGAGCTCTGCGCCGAAGCGTGTGGATTTCAATACCGCACCAGCATCTTCAACACCAGCGAACCGGGACGTTTCATCATCCTGCGCGTGACCTATAGCCTGACGCCGGACGGCAAGCCTCGCATCGAGTATGCCGACCTGAAAAAGCATTTCGCGGGATTTCAGCAGACTCCTTCCTTGACCAGCACTCGTGAAGCCGTGCGCCGGATCCGCGCCGCCAAAGCCATGCTGATCACCCCGGGCGACGAGGACTGCCGCAGCGCCGGTTCGTTCTTCAAGAATCCTGTGCTCGCGCCTGATCAATACGAAGATTTGACCCGGCGCGCGACGGCCAAGGGATTGCAGATCCCGAGCTATCCCGCGCTCGACGCCCTGAGAAAAGTGTCAGCCGCATGGCTGGTAGAGCACTCGGGCTTCAGCAAAGGCTACGGCCGCGGCCGAGTCGGGATCTCGCGCAAGCACGCCCTGGCCATCGTGAACCGGGGAGAAGCCACCGCCGCCGACATCCTGGCGTTGAAGGATCATATTCAGCAGCGCGTGGAAGAACTCTGGGGCATTCAACTCGAGCCGGAACCGGTTTTTGTAGGGTTCTGACGGATACGAGTCTCGCCGAAGAAAAATCTGAACAAGAGAGCATCCAGCTCGTTCTTTATGTCTGAGGGCGTACGAGTGGCGACGGGTGACCGTGAGTGAGGCCATGGCGCTGGCACGAACGGAAGAGGACCAACTGGAACTCGCCGTCCGGCAGCACGCCAGGCTGGTCTACCGGATCGCCTATTCCGTACTGCGCAACCATCACGATGCCGAGGACACCACCCAGGAAACGTTCCAACGCTTCGACCACCTCGCGGCCAGCAACCGTCTCATCCGCGGGTATTCCCGCCGAGCGTAGCTGCGCGAACTTCTCCCCGGTTTCTTCCAACGAAGTCTCTGGCCATCTCCGTTTCCGTTCCACCGCAACCGCCAGGCAATCCGTGCGAGCCAGCGCTGTGGATCATCCACCACAGCCAGTTTCCG
>Ga0210384_10009346_pt1 | contig 10122 bp, 10 predicted proteins | sample IncBWH2MmetaG_FD_160574 | JGI IMG/M metagenome (GOLD analysis project Ga0210384, IMG submission 160574) | Forest soil microbial communities from Barre Woods Harvard Forest LTER site, Petersham, Massachusetts, United States - Inc-BW-H-2-M | ecosystem: Environmental > Terrestrial > Soil >...
GCTGGCGACGGGTTCTTGATGAGCCGCGGCTATACCATTGCCTGGAGCGGCTGGCAGATGGACGCGCCAGGCACGCCCGGTTTCCTCAGAGCGTACGTGCCCATCGCCATGGTGAACGGAAAGCCAGCCACGGGCATGAGCCGGGAAGAGTTCACCGACATTCCCGCAGGGCCCGTTTTTACGCAAACGCTCGACTATCCCGCGCTGCTTGACTCAACCGGAACGACGCTCACCGTCCGCGAACACGAAGCCGATCCGCGCAAGCCGCTGCCTAAGTCGAGCTGGCATTTCATCGACGAGCGCCATGTCGAAATCACGGCGGCGCCCGGATTCGATCGCGGCGCGCTTTACGAGCTGATTTATCCCGCAACGAACGAAACGGTTGCGGACGTTGGCCTGGCCGCCTCGCGCGATTTCGTATCGTTTCTGCGCTATGCCGACCAGGACGCCACAGGCCAGCCCAACCCCGTGCGAGACCCGGGTACGCCCTTTAAAGCAGCTCTCGCGTTCGGAATCTCGCAGACGGGCCGCGTGATCAACGATTTCATCTACCAGGGCTTCAACGCCGACATCAACGGGCGAATGGTATTCGATGGCGCGTTGCCGCTCCTCTCCGCGACGCGCCGGACGTACACGAATTTTGATTTCGCGCAGCCGGGCCGGTTCTCGCGCCAGCATGAAGACCACCAATATGGTGGCGACCAATTTCCGTTCACGTACGCCACGTCGAAAGATCCAGTCTCCGGGAAAACTGACGGGATGCTGATGCAGTGCGAAAAGTCCCATACCTGCCCGCGGATTGTGCATCTGGATTCCGACACGGAGTTCTGGCAGGGACGCGACTCGCTCCTGGTGACCGATACAAGCGGCCGGCCGTTCGCGCTTCCCGAAAACGTCCGCGCCTATATGTTGTCCGGGCAAGAGCATAACGCGGCGCCGAACTGGAACACGCGGGGCAACTGCCAGCAGATTCAAAATGCGCTGAGTTATGCGCCCTATGCCCGGGCCCTGCTCGTGGCGCTGGATCGCTGGGTCACCGAAGGCGCCGCCCCGCCGCCCACCATTTTTCCAAATTTGAAAAACCACACTTTGCTCCCGCTTGCCAAAGTGCAAGCGTCCTATCCGGCAATTCCTGGCGCTCCGTTTAGCCCCCTGTACAATCAGCTTCAAATGATCGATTCGAAAAGCATGCCGCCCGAAGCTTCCGGCCCCGCCTATCCTGTGTTCTTCCCCCCTGTAGACGCTGATGGCAATCCACAGGGAGGCATCATTCTCCCCGAGATCGCAGTGCCGATTGCGACGTATTCAGGCCGCAATGTCCGCGCCGAAGGTTTTTCGGCTGGAGAATTGTGCGGTCTCGCCGGCTCCTTCATTCCTTTCGCCGCGACGAAGCAAGAGCGCCTCGCCAGCGGCGACCCGCGACTCTCCCTCGAAGAGCGCTACAAGAGCGCGCAAGACTACGCCGATAAACGCAAGCACGCCGTCGATGCGCTCGTGCAACAAGGCTTCGTCCTCCCCGAGGACGCCGACGCTCTCACGCGCAGCATGCCGCTGCCCGGCACGGCGCAGGGCAAGCTCTGATCATCACGCTGTGCGAATCCTTCGTGTCGGTGCGATAATAGTGTGTTCATCGAGGAGGATGGTGATGGTGCCGGCCAATGAGAGTGTCGTCATTCGAGACCCGGAAATCCTTAGTGGAGAGCCTGTCTTTCGCGGTACGCGCGTCCCATTCCGAGCCCTTCTGGACTACCTGGAAGGCGGCGAGACGATTGATTCGTTCCTGATCGATTTTCCGGGCGTCTCTCGGGACAACGCCATCGCGGCCCTTGAAGAGGCGAAAGCTCTTCTCATTGCTCGCTTTGCTTCATGAGAATCCTCATCGATGAATGTCTACCCGCTCGCCTCAAGAATCCTTTCGTCCAACATGGTCACGATTGCAAGACCGTTCAGGATGCTGGTATTGCCAACAAAAAGAACGGCGAACTTCTTTCCCTCGCCGATGGCGAGTGGGATGTTCTGCTAACGAACGACAGGAACATCAAATTTCAACAAAATATGACTGGGCGGAAAATTTCCGTTCTCGTGTTGCGGGCGAATTCAAATCGGTTGTCTGACCTTCTTCCACTCGTTCCCGCGTGCTTTTCAGCTCTGGCCTCGATTCGAGGCGGCAAGGTTATAGAGGTTGGCCCAATTCGTGATTCCGCAACCTAACGGGCGAGATCGAATTGTCCTGGCGATACGAATGCAATTTGAGTCCCCCAGCTGTCATCGAAACCGGGCACCGCGCGTGATTATTTGCGTTTCCATTCGCGCCAATCGCGCTGCGTGGCGCGAAGCATGGCTTTGGCGGTCTTGTGCAACCATTTGCCAGGGCGCTTTGCCAGGTCGCGCTTGATAGCGGCAATAGCGCGGGGCGTGCCGAAATGGATGTTAGCGGTCTCCCAGCCCATGGAATAGAGCAAGCGTTCCTCGTCGCGACTCCCGGGGAGAGAATTAAGTTCGATGCGCGAGCAGTCCGGTGCGAGGCGGCGCAACAGCCAGCCGTCGTAGGGGCGCACGAACGGGTCCGGAACGCGAACGGCGCGGTCAAGAATCTTTCCGTACCGGGTGCGTTGTCCTTTCGCGGGCTTGCCGCGCGCCCACACGCACGCCGAAGGCGTTAACTCCTTGGCCTCTCGCGCGACGTAACATCCATGCCATTTACCAAGCAGCACCACGCGCGTGTGTCCCAGGCTTCCCAGCCCGGACATGCGATGCCTCTTCTCGTATGGCGAGGAATGATCGGGGAGCAGTTTGCGAAGTTCCGCTTCGACATCGCGCGGCAACCGATCCTGTGATTTCGGAAGCCGGGCCAATTTTTGCCAGAACACGGTGGCATCGCGCAGCCGGTTGAGCGCGATTTTGCGCAGCCATCGATGATTTTCGGCAAGTACGAATGGCCGCCCGCCCTCTTTCAGCGCGTCACCGTAGCCTTCCAGAATTGCGTCGCTGGCACTGCGCGGGCGAATGGTCAAATGCTGCTCCACGGTCGCCGCGTGCGCGCTGGTGGCGAGGCGCACGAGGTCCATGCTGTAAGGCATTGTGTACACTTCGTCAAAGTCGTTGATTCCCCAAATCAACCGTCCTTCCAGGTCCCGCCAGGTCCCGAAATTTTCAAGGTGGAGATCGCCGACGGCCAAGAGAGACGGCACAGCTCCGGCCTCCCCGGTTACATCGCGCCAAATCTGGACCCATCGATAGAAGGTCGCGCGCAGAAACGGAAAAAGCCCCAGCGTCATCTGCTTATGTTTGAAAGAAAGCGCGTGGCGGTCCACAGGGATGCAGGAAGCGACCCACTTTTCATAACTCGTCGTCGCTTGGCGAATGTTCAAGCGATGCGCAGGCCTCCGCGATCCATCCCGCCGTTCGAAATGTATCAGAAAATGATCCCGCGTGCGCCTTCGAGAAACCGAGAGTCAAAGTTGGTGGAACTCGTGCGTCACCGCAGAAGCTATGCTCGCTCTAAGAAGCGCGCCTTGGCGCGGCTCCGCAAGGGATCCGAGCTTGGCTGGGTTCGTCCGGCCTCACGAGACGAACTTCATGAACGATAAGGCGTTCGTCAACACGAATATTTTGGTGTATGCACGCGACCTGGTCTCAGGCATTAAGAACGCGCCCGTACACTAATTGAAAAGCTTTGGAGTCCCGGCGGCGTCTTGAGCACGCAAGTCCTTCAGGAACTTTGCGTTAATTTGCGCCGAAAAGCCGTGAAACCTTTGACGGTGGAGGAGACACGAAGCCTGATCGACGATTACTCGGACTGGGAAATCGTGGTCAACACGCAAAACTCTGTGATCGAAGCCCTGACAATCGAGTCTCGATACCAGGTTTCATTCTGGGATGCACTCATTGTTCATGCAGCGAAAAGATCCGGCGCAGCGATCCTCTATTCAGAAGATCTCTCGGATGGGCAGACTTATGGTTCAGTTCGTGTTGTCAACCCTTTGAACGAAACAGCCTCGCATTGATCCTTCATCCTGCAATCAACTCCAGGATCAAGACCTTTCCGTAGCTCACTTGCCGGGCTGCATTCCCACAGACTTGTAGACCGCCGCTGCCTCTGGGGTCGAAAGATATTGCAACAACGCTTTGGCTGCTTCCGGATTTTTCGCGTGAGCGGAGACGAACCCAACCAAAGGCGTCCACGGCGAGACCTCCCGGGGCAGCGGGCCCACGATTTCGATTCCGGGGTCGTTCATCTCGCTGACAAACGTCATGCCGATCTCCGCCTCGCCCTTGCCAACCATAGCGGAGACCACAGCGCCGCCACCTGCACCGCCTGGACCATTGCCGTGCGGCCGCTTTAGCTTCGGTTCGATCTGCTCGTCGATACCCAACCTCTTCAGCATTTCGTTGATGCTTACCCCGGCCGCTGCTCCCGTCGCCGCATCGGGGCACACGATTGATTTCGCGGAGAGTAGCATTTTCTTGACGGCTTCCGTCGTCGAGATATCGGGCTTGGGGGCGCCCTTCTTCACAGCCACGCCTACGGCAACGGAAGCAAGCGGCGTCGCGGTGCTTTCCAAAACGTTGCCCGACGCGATCACGTCGGGCAATGGCGGCTGGACGATCGGCACATCAAAGACATCGCCGCGGATGACTTGTTGCTTCGTCCCGCCTCCGGAGCCGAATGTTGCGTGGACCTTGTAGCCCGTCTTTTTTTCGAAGCCGGGAATGAGTTGCTCGATGGGAGCTCGAATTCCTCCCGGCGCGATTAAAGTAACCTCCGTTTGCGACCGGGCGGCGCTGGGTATGCTCAACAAAATTGCGACGCCGACAACCGGCAGAAGAATTCGTCTCATAACTCGGCTCTCCAATTTGGACGGACTTTCAATCCCTGCGATTGATGAATCACGAACCACGTGTGACGCGGATTGTTGCACGAATCGCTCGTCGGTTCAACCTCGCCAAATGCTCCCTAAAGTACCCTCCATGCATCCAACGATAGATGGCCCGCATTGTCGAGAACTAAAGTGCGTCACGGTATGCTCACGAAAGCATGCGCCCTTTTCACAAGGATTAAATTCTAGGATGCAACACCGACCCACTACTTCACGTTAGGAGAAATAGCGATGAAACGACTACATCACACGTGGCCGCCAATCCTGGGAATCCTGTTCGGAATATGCAGCGTTACCTATTCTTTGCCGGCACAGCAACCTCCCTCAGATACGGTGTCTGTAAGCATGGTGGTCTCGGTCGAGGCCAGGCATGGCAAGGAAATACCCGTGGTGAACAACAAGGAAGATGTGCGGGTGATGGAAGGCCACGACCGGCTTCGCGTGACGGACTGGATTCCCTATCAAGGAAGCCAGGCCGAACTGGAACTTCTGGTGTTGATCGATGAAGCGACCGGCCAGACTGTCGCCTCCCAGTTTGACGATGTGCGACGATTCCTGAGCGCTCAGCCAGCCACGACGGCGATTGCCGTGGGATACTTGGATTACGGCACTGTTCGCCTGGTACAGAATTTCACGAACGATCATGACGCAGCAGGCAAAGCGTTGCGCATCCCCCTGGGTTCGGCGGCCGAAGGAAACAGCCCCTATCTATCGATCACGGATGTCATCAAGCGATGGCCGGAAACCAAGGCTCGCCACACCATTTTCCTGATTTCCGATGGCATCGACCCGCTGCAACCAGGAATCACGGATTCGTATCTCGATCAAGCCATTGAAACCGCCGAGCGGACAGGAACGCAAATTTATTCCATCTACGCTTCGCGAGCGGGCCATTTTGGGCACAGCCTTTGGAGAATAAACCAAGGGCAAAATAATCTTTCCGAACTGGCCGATAAAACCGGAGGCGAATCCTATTTCCAAGGACTGGGTACGCCGGTTTCGTTCGCCCCTTTTTTAGATATGTTTGCCGAGCGGCTCGATCATCAATACAAGCTAACGTTTCTGATAAAGCCGGACAAAAAGCCTTCTTACCGGCATGTACGGCTCGAAACCGAAGTTCCGAATGCGGAATTCGTGGCCGCAGATCGAGTTTATGTTCCAGCTTTGAAATAATTTGCCTTTGGGTCCGGCAAAAGAGGATGGGGTCCATTGCAATCACCTTACGAGGTGTTCCCTGACGTGCAGCCACATGGCCCGATTATGGTAATGTAGTTGAGTAAAACCTTAAAGTCAGGGAGAAAAACCATGAAGGTTGGCGTTGCGGGACAAGGCGCTTTCGGCCTAAAACATTTGGAGGGCATCGCCAAGATTCCGGGAATCGAAGTCATCACGCTGACAGGTGGAAATCAGGCCGCCACGGAAGAAGTGGCCAAGAAGTTCAAGATCCCTCATTGGACGGGCGATCTCGCCGAGAGCTTGAAACAACCCGGCCTCGAAGCGATGATCCTCGCGACCCCCACCCAAATGCATGCCAAGCAGGGCGAACAGTGCATGCGCGCCGGCAAGCACGTTCAGATCGAGATCCCCATCGCGGATACACTGGCGGATTCCGTGCGCCTGGTGAAAGTGCAGAAAGAAACGGGAGTCGTCTGCATGGGCGGCCACACGCGGCGATTCAACCCCAGCCATCAGTACGTTCACAAGAAAATCAAGGCTGGTGAGTTGACGATTCAACAGATGAATGTGCAGACTTATTTTTTCCGCCGCACGAATATGAATGCGGCCGGAAAACCCAGGAGCTGGACCGATCATCTCTTGTGGCACCACGCCTGTCACACGGTGGACCTCTTTCAATACCAAACCGGCGAGCTGGTTTCCGAGTGTTACGGCGTACAAGGCCCAATTCACCCGGAACTGAAAATCGCCATGGACATGGGCATCGTGATGAAGACGCCTTCGGGAGCGATCTGCACACTGTCGCTTTCCTTCAATAACAAGGGGCCACTGGGCACGTTCTTCCGTTACATCTGTGACAACGGCACTTTCATTGCCCGGTACGACGACCTGCTGGACGGGGACGAAAACAAAATCGATGTGTCCAAGGTGGACGTGTCGATGAACGGCATCGAGCTGCAGGACCGCGAGTTTTTTGCCGCGATCCGCGAAAAGCGAGAGCCCAACGCCAGCGTTGCCCAATGCCTCGCTGCCATGGACGTTCTGGACCGGATCGAAAATTTTCTCAACTCAGCGGCGAAAGCCAGCGCGTAATCGATTGACGTTCCAGTAGCGCAGGCTTCAGCCTGTGGGTTTTGGTCCTGCAAGGATGAAACCCCGCAGGCGGAAGCGCGCGCCACCCGTGGTTGCAATAAATCCTCCGAAGGATTATGTTTGCCGCGCAGCTATTTTTCACGGGTTCCGAGACGCGTTGTGCAGATGTTGTGGGCCTTGGCTCCCCAGTTGTTGCTGATGAATACTTTTTCCATGGGCAGTGATACAAATCGAATTCAAGCCAACCAGTGACATCGAATCGATTTTCCCGATGGCGCCTGAATTGAGGGAAGTTATGACCGGAACGATCGCAACTCATACCAAAGTATTGAACTATATCGGTGGCAGTTGGATGGAATCGAAAACCGCGGAATGGCGTGAGGTAATCAATCCGGCCACGGGCGAGACCATCGCGCTAACGCCCCTATCGCCCGCAGCCGAAGTTGACGCCGCAGTGGAAGCAGCGTCCGCCGCTTATCGCGAATGGCGCCGCACGCCGGCGGAAGACCGCATCCAGCCGCTCTTCAAGCTGAAAATGCTGCTTGAAGATCACGTGGACGAGCTGGGCCGCATCATTTCCCAGGAAAATGGAAAAACGTTTGCCGAGGGCAAGGCGGAACTGCGCAGGGCCATCGAAAATGTGGAAGTGGCCTGCGGAATCCCGACCATGATGCAGGGCTACAATCTCGAAGATGTCGCGCGCGGCGTCGACGAGATGATGATCCGCCAGCCGCTCGGCGTGGTGGCCGCGATCACGCCGTTTAATTTCCCCGGGATGATTCCCTTCTGGTTTCTGCCCTACGCCATCGCCACCGGCAATACCTTTGTGCTGAAGCCATCCGAGCGCGTGCCGCTCACCATGATGCGCGTCTTTGAGCTGCTCGAACAGATCGGGTTGCCCAAAGGCGTTATCAGTTTGGTAAATGGAGGAAAAGAAGTGGTCGATGCGATTCTCGACCACCCCAAAGTCCGCGCCGTCAGCTTTGTCGGCTCGACGCCCATCGCGACATACGTGTATGCGCGCGCAGCCGCCCATGGGAAGCGCGCGCAGTGCCAGGGAGGCGCCAAGAACCATGTCATTGTCCTCCCCGATGCCGAGATGAAGATGGCTACGCAGATCGTCAGCGACAGCGCATTTGGTTGCGCCGGCCAGCGTTGCCTGGCCGTTTCGGTCGCGGTCACGATCGGGGAGGCGCAAAAGACTTTTCGTGACTCGATCACGGAAGCCGCCGCGTCCTTGCGCGTGGGTGATGGACTTGAAGAAGGCGTGCAAATGGGCCCGGTCATCACCGCGCAGAGCAAATCACGAATCGAATCGCTGATCGGAGTGGGCGAAAAAGAAGGGGCCAAGGTCCTTCTCGATGGCCGCAACGCCAAGATTCCAAAACATGAGTCGGGACATTTCGTAAAACCAACGATTCTCGATGGCGTGCCCGCAACAAGCGGGCTTACCGATACGGAGATCTTCGGCCCGGTACTGAGTTTGGTTCACGCGAGAGACATGAACGAAGCGCTCGCCTTCTTAGAACGCAGCCCGTACGGCAACCAGGCCTCGCTTTTCACCTCCAGTGGAGCGGCAGCGCGCAAGTTCCGCTACGAGGCACCCGCGGGCAACATCGGCATCAACATCGGTGTAGCCGCGCCCATGGCTTATTTCCCGTTCACCGGATGGAAAGGCAGTTTCTTCGGCGATATGCACGCGCAGGGTCGCGACGCCATCGAGTTCTACACCGATAAGAAGGTAGTCATCGAACGCTGGGGCGAACAACACACGCGCAAGTTCTAGGCAAGCGCTGTGCATTCCAGTTTTGTGTTGAATTGCGATGATTGCCCCATCCTTGCGGTCTTTCCGACTGGAAGGTTTTTAACTCTATCCCCTTCATTTGGAAGGTAATAACACCAACCTAGTCCACAGGAACGGGCCAGAACGGTGCGCCTGCTCAATTCTACTTGACATTTCATGATATATCATGATTCCTTAGAGTTGTACAGAATGAGGTGTCCTTTGTCCCAGAGTCGAGAGAAATTTGCCACCCAGGTCAACTCCGAAATCCTGTCCGCGGTGCGCACGCTGGCCGAGAAGGAGGGCCGGCAACTTCAGGCGCTCATGGACGAGGCCCTCGCCGACCTGATCGAGAAGCACAAGAACGCCAAACCGCGCCCGCACGTCATGGGCGCGTACCTCGCCAGCCATGAAAGATTTGGCCCTCTCTACAAGAAACTTGCTGAATGACCGATTACCTGACCGTGGCTGAAGTGCTGGCGATGCACGCCGACCTGATCGAACGGTACGGCGGCACGCAGGGCGTCAGGGATCAAGGGCTGCTCGAAGCCGCCCTCTACCGGCCCCAGACCGGTTATTACGCCGACCTGATCGAGGAAGCCGCCGCGCTCTGGGAGAGCCTCTCACAAAACCATCCCTTCATCGACGGCAACAAACGGACAGCTTTCGCCGCCACATATACTTTTCTCGCCATCAATGGAGCGCATCTCGCAGCGGATGCTCAGGAGATCTCCGTTTTCGTCGCAGCCCTCTACGAAACAAACCAGTTCAACTTCGACAAGCTTGCGCCCTGGCTGCGCAGTCATGTATCGCCAGATCCGCACGCGGCCCCGCCGCGATGAGAAGTGACGACTGCGAACGGACCTATGCACGTCCCATCCTCTGTTCAATAACGCCATCCGCAAGGCAGAATTACAGGACTGGGCCACCCGGCATGCGGGAAGCAGGATCGAGTGGAGTATTTGAAGTCCGAGCGGAAAGGTTGAATGCTTCGGCGAGGACCTGATACGACCGCAGTCGGGCTTGATAATCGTGCAGGACGGCGATAACCATCATCTCGTCAACCTTCAGATTACTCGCCATGCGCTCGAGTTCATCGCGGACCTGTTCGGGCGCACCCACAACGTACCGAGGCCATTCGCCGGTCCCGCGCACCACTGTATCGGCCCCAAATGCAAATTTGCCTAATTC
>Ga0210384_10009347_pt1 | contig 10120 bp, 10 predicted proteins | sample IncBWH2MmetaG_FD_160574 | JGI IMG/M metagenome (GOLD analysis project Ga0210384, IMG submission 160574) | Forest soil microbial communities from Barre Woods Harvard Forest LTER site, Petersham, Massachusetts, United States - Inc-BW-H-2-M | ecosystem: Environmental > Terrestrial > Soil >...
TTTAAAGCCCCGAGATTTTTTTCTCGGGGCTTTTTTTTTGTTAAAAAGAGTTGTTTCAAGAATTTTTAGCTACAAAATTATTCTACCCCAAATATTAAGAATTAAATTATTGCCATTTCTTATTCGATTAACATAAATAAAGAGATTTGAAGCGACCTATTGCTGATTTTTTGCTTTGTGGTACTACTTAAAGCACTTTTTAATATACAAGCAAGGAAACAGCTATGATAAACAAGTTTTTTTTAGTTCTCTCACTTTCTCTAATCCCTTCTCTTTCTGCAATGTCTAGCGACCCTCAAAGAATGCTATATGAAGCGATATGCGCAGAAGACATTGCAAATGCGCAGTTTGCTTTAGAAAAACTTAAAGCTAATCCTACTTTTATTATGCCTATTGAAGGAACAAGAACAGTCAAACAAATTAATGCTCTGAACTTTGCCCTTTACGTGTATTATGCATATAACAATGATTCTCTTTTGCGCATTATACTCAAAGAATTAACGCACATTAGTTTACAACCCATCCTTGATTATCAAGATCAGGTTGAAGGAAAAACACCGCAAGAAATAATCACGGAACTTTTTCCTGAAAAAGATGTGCATGTATGGCTTAATACCTATACTAAGCGTCGCAAAGGCAGTGTTGATGCAGGTTTGTAATTTTTAATTATGGCACTTTTAACCAAAACAAACGAACACGACTATCAAAAAGTTTCTCTGCCTATCCTTCCTACGGTTCCTTGTTTGACTACAACCGATGAACAAAAATATTTGTACTGGTTAACGAACAATGCCTATCAAGCAAAAGGCGCTGTAGTAGAAATCGGTACGTGGTTTGGCTGTTCAGCCGGATACCTTGCAGCTGGTTTGCGAGATGCTAACAAGAACAATTCCCTTTTTTGTTTTGATCGCTTTTCTTTGAGCTCATCCGAAAAAGCTCGCCTCAGAGAACAGGGCTTTGATTATGAATATCTTCCTGTTAACAGCGACACTTCTCATCTTGTGCAAAAACATCTAGATCCCGTGTATGCACACTGCATCCTACAAAAAAAAGTAATTGATGAAATATCATGGAATAATGGTTCGGTAGAAATTATACACTTCGATGCTCCAAAGCGGGCATCGGATGTTCTTCATGTGCTGAAAGTTTTTGGGCCACATCTTATTCCCCATGAATCAGTCATAGTTGTACAAGATTTCTGTGTGCCGCGCGCCTATGCGCTCCCTCTAATTTTTGGTGCTCTTGCTCATTCCTTTGAGCTCGTGCAGGTCCCTTCTGCGACAAGTACAACGGTAACGTTTCAGTATCTTGCTCCCTATACCATTGATGAGCGTCTCAATATTAATCGATGGCAAAGCTCTCGAGCACTACAAATGGTGCAAAAGTTTTTGCCGTATCTGAATGTACAACAGCAACAACTACTTTTTCTGGGATTAGCATTTTTTTGTTATGATCATGGCGATAAAGAAATGGCGGAGGAAATCACGCAAGCTTTATAACTATGAAAGGTGAAAACAATGAAAATGAAGCTGATGAAATTAATGCTTTCTCTAGTATTCCTTTCTATTCCTATCAATGCCCTTCCTCTACTCTTTTCCCACTATCCAGTGCTGAAAGAAAAAATTCCTCATATTGAGCTGGGGGATTTTCCAACACCTGTACAGCAATTAAAAAATTTAAATACTGATCTTTGCCAACTCTATATAAAACGGGATGATCTTTCTGGTACTAAATTGGCCGATGGCAGACATCGGTACGGTGGGAATAAGGTGAGAAAACTTGAATTCCTCCTGGCGCAAGCTCTTGTAGAGGGTGCTAAAACCGTGATGACCTTTGGTTGTGCCGGATCAAATCACGCAGTGGCAACTTCAATATATGCGCAATGCCTCGGGCTAAAATGTGCTGTGTTGCTCAAACCTCAAGCGAACTCATATAACGTGCAAAAAAATTTGTTGCTTCATCAGTATCATGGTACCCAGCTCCATTATTACGAAAATAATGAATTAAGAGCATGCGGCGCAAAAAAAGTTTATGACGAACTTACACAAGATGACGGAACACCACCCTATATTATTCCAACGGGTGGATCCAACTCTCTTGGTGCTCTCGGTTTTGTTAATGCTGCATTTGAACTGGCAGAACAAATCAAAGAAGGATTATTGCCGGAGCCTCATTATATATACGTTGCCTGTGGAAGTTGCGGAACCGTAGCAGGACTCCTGCTTGGATGTAGATTAGTTGGACTTTCATCAACGTTGGTGTGTGTTGCGGTAGAACCCGAGAGCGAAACGGGTGATCTAGAAAAAGAGATAAAAAAAGTTTTTTATGAAACTAATGAGCTGTTGCGACGTTCTGATGCTATCCTACCTTTAGTAGCTTATCCTTCTGAACATATCATTATTACGCATGAGCATGCCGGTGCCGATTACGGCATATTTACCCAAGAGGCGATGCAGGCAAAAGAATTAATGCAAGAAAAAGAGCACATTGTGCTGGACGGGACCTACACGTCAAAAGCATTTGCGGCTCTCATCAGCAAGAGCAAAAAACAAAAAGAAGAGCCTATTCTTTTTTGGGATACATTCTGTGGATTTGAAATAGAACCTGCTCAGTACAATAGTTATAAGAATTTACCATCGCCACTTTGCGCATACTTTGAATCGTCTACGCAAGAATCAAGCACACTTTAAAAATATTAACTTTGAAAAATTTCCTCACGTTCGTAGCCGAAAGCGGGAGTCCCATCGAGCATGGCAACAAAGCGACTCATGAGCCCTTCTTGTTTTTCTGCAGGGAGGAGGCTTATGTGTCGTAAAAGCTTGGCGACCTGGAGCGCACTTTTTTGAGTGAGGGATGAATAGCGCAATCTAAATTCCGCGAGGGGGAACGATGTGGTTGAGTCAGAGGTTTTAACTGATATATGATCAATTGACCCCAAATCTAAAGTTACTGAAGGTGTGGGAGTGTGGTGACTGCTGCGTTTATCCTCAATATCAATAGGCCTTTTTTTAATTAAATAATAAAGAACGGGGATATTGAGAACTATGCTTACAGAACAGACAAAAGCAACGATTTCTTTATTATTTTTTATTTTTTCAACCAGGTGATGAAGTGAGGATTGAGATTGTTTTGCAAGAACAGATCCCACAGAAAAGCAAAGATAAAAAAGAATTATTTTTTTGTATCTATCCATTTTTAATCTTCCGCATTTTCAGTCCAACTTTTTGCATCAATAACTTCGTTACAAAAAACAAACCACTCAAGCTTATTATGGCTTAACAACCATTCCCATCCAGGTTTGTTCTTTTTGATCCAATCATAAACAAAAAGAATCTTCTCCTGTTCTGTGCGCAGGACTACATACTCAGGTGATTCAGGTTGCGGGTCCTGAAGCTCTGCATGAAGCACGAGAGATTCAGTTGTCGGCGGCTGTTCCTGCGCATAGTCTAGATACTTTTTTAAAAGCACTAGAACAAAAACCAAACTTGCGCCAGAAATTAAAACTGTTTTTTTTGATAAACAAAAATATGAATTGTTCTTGGGCTTCTCTTTTTGTTGTGGTCGAAAAAAGGTATACTGCGGTTGTTGAGGATTTAATGAGCTGCTTACACATAATAACAAAGATAGATGTATAACATTTTTCTTAAACACAAAAAGCTCCCTATTTTTTACAATGCTAAGAAATTGTTGTATTTCAAAGCAATAATTTCTTACTATTTATAATAAGGCATTCTTCATAGCAGCATGTTTGTACAAGAAAATGTTAAAATAAAAAATCCTCTTCCAAAGTAATTCTATAAATCCCACTTCGATTAGAGATAATTCTATGAACCCACTCATTGAAGTTAAAAATTTAAGAAAAGTTTTTCAGATAAAAGAGAAACAAGAAGGAATATTTGGCGGTATTCGCTCTCTCTTTGCCACTGAATATAAAGAAGTGGTAGCGGTTGACGATCTATCATTTTCTGTCGAAGCAGGCGACATTGTTGCATTCATCGGTCCCAATGGCGCAGGGAAGTCAACAACCATTAAGATGCTTACCGGTATTTTATTTCCCACATCAGGAATGGTTTCAGTTTTTGGACTCACTCCTGCACTTGATCGAACAAAACTTGCCTATCACATAGGTACAGTCTTTGGACAAAAAGCACAGCTGTGGTACCACCTACCACCCATTGATACGTATAATCTTTATTCCCATATTTATGAACTTGACCAAAAAGAATATAAAGCGCGATTAGATTTTTTAATCGAATCATTTGAGATTCAAGATTATTTACATACACCAGTCAGAAAACTTTCTCTGGGTCAGCGCATGCGCTGTGAGATTATTGCGTCACTGATCCATAAGCCACAAATTTTATTTCTTGATGAACCGACTATCGGGCTCGATGTTATAGCCAAACAACAAGTGCGCGATGTTATTAAATATCTCAATGAAGAAGAAAAGGTAACCATTTTTCTTACTTCGCATGATGCAGGCGATATCGAAGCCCTGACCAAACGAGCAATCGTAATTAACTACGGCACGATCATATTTGATGATACAACGCCTAAATTGAGAAAAGATTACATTACAACAAAAATAGTAGAGATCATTGTGCGCGGTGAAACAGAAAAATTTAATTTTGAAGGGGGTAAAATTCTTGAACGCAGTAAGCATAGGCTGAAAATAGAAATCGATACGACAACTACCTCAATTGAAAGATTGCTTAACTATGCTCTCGAGAATTTTCAACTGATAGATATTAATATCTTTGAACCACCGCTTGAAGAAATTATAACTGCTATCTACCGAGGAACATAATATGGCACCATTTGTTTTTGCCATTCGGAAATATATAGCAATTACGTATATCAACTATCTCAGCAGGTTTGCCTACATTCCCGATATGCTGAGCGAACTACCCATCATGCTTTTTCGTCTATGGGTTTCATCGCAATTTTATGCAGTCACCTACAGCGTCACCAACACGGCCGAATTTGATGGACTCAGTTTTCCACAACTTATGTGGCTTTTAATGTTTGTTAACTGCTTTGAATCATCGTCAACCCAGCCAGATCTCTCAAAAATGATCGAAGATGAAGTAAAATCGGGAACCTTGGCCTACTCAATTAACAAACCATACTCCTATCCCTGGTTTCATTATGCCGGCTATTTGGGCCGTACCGTTCCCAACCTCCTCATTAATTTGATAGGCGGTATTTGCTTAATGTACTTACTCGTAAGTCCAGTGCAGATGAGCTTAAAAGGACTTTTGGCCGGTGCGTTACTCATGGTTTTTGGATTTACTCTTCATTTCTTAATTGATCTTTGTATTGGACTTTTGGCATTTTGGATTGAAGATGTTGGTTCTATAGCCTATTTATATCATACAGCTACCTTAATTTTTGGTGGCGTTATCCTGCCGCTTTCACTTTTTCCAACAGCTTTAAAAAGGATCGCTGAGCTGCTCCCCTTCGGGCAACTTTATTATAGTGGTGCGCGACTTATGGTTGAGTTCGAAGCAAGTCATTTTTTTTCTTTTCTGCAGGTGCAGGTTTTTTGGCTCGTGGTGTTTTTTCTTCTCTCCCTATTGATTTGGCGAAAAGGTATGAAAAATGTTTCTATCAGTGGCGGCTAAATATCTAAAATTAACGTGGGAAATTAAGAAGATTCACCTTCTTTCTGCCATGGAATACAGAATGAGCTTCGTGCTACAAATCTTTTTTAGCGTGATTACTCATGCTGCATTTTTACTCCTGTGGATTTTGTTCTTCAAAAAAGTTCCGATGGTTGGTGGCTGGCAACTAAAAGATACGGCGACCCTCATAGGAGTCGCTTGGTTTGGTGATGGTTTAGTTGGAATAATTTTGGGGGGGGCTCATTATTTAGCGCGCATCATAGCACTTGGTGAGTTAGATTACTTTCTCCTTTTACCACATAACTTGCTCTGGCATATCTCAGTAAGTAGGACAGACCTTCATTCCTATGGTGTACTTATTGTTGCATTGGTTAACTTTTGCCTATTCGGCGACTTTTCATGGCCGCGCTTGGTACTTTTTATTATCATGTCCATTATCTCTGCCGCCATTCTGTTTAATTTTATTTTGATAACCCAAGCAATTAGTTTTTATGTTGGTAATTTTGAACAAGCTGCTAACAAATTGCTTAGTGCACTCTACGGACTTGTGTACTACCCCTACAATGTTTTTTCAGGGATTCTGCGCTTTATAGCTGTTATGGTAATACCGGCCTACTTTGTCGGGGCAGTGCCTGCTCAGCTGGTGCATAATTTTAATATCTATGGATTGCTTACGCTTCTTATCTACTGGGCAGCAACCTTTGTGCTCGGTGTAGTTATGTTTAAGCGTGGTCTTAAGCGGTATGAGTCAGGAAGTTTAATTCAAGTGAAATTGTAACGTTGTTACCCGAATAATCTTTTCTTGATTTTTTTCCCAAATCTCCCAAAGAGTAGCGTGCTAATCGAAAGCGCTTTTAGCGCGATAAAAGCATAGAGTAATTCTTTAGAAAAAAGATCTTTAAACTGGGTAATCTCAGTGAGTTGATAACCTATGTAGTTATAAATAAAAACTGAAGGCGCAATACCCACCACGGTTGTCCATAAAAAAGTAAAAAGAGAAAGTTTAGTAAGTCCACACAGAGTATTAAATATAAAAAATGGCGTCACCGGCATAAAATGCAATCCGAGAAGATATAAGTATCCATACTCATGTAACTCATGATTTAATTTTTTAAGCCGATCTCCCCAGCGCTCTTGAAAAAACTCCCCAATAAGATAACGAGAACTTAAAAAAGCTATTGTTCCACTTATGCTGCAGGCAATAAGGGCATAGAGAGTGCCGGGTAACAAACCAAAAAGAAGTCCGCCAATAGGCATGACCACAAGAAATGGAACAGAAAACGTTGTAGCAAAAACAAGTGCCACAATGAAGGCGAGAGCAGAGATGAGGTAGTGATTACGTACCGCTTCTTGCATTTGATCAGTGTAGTGTCGTAAGTACTCAACCGTTAAATACTGAGTGGCGCCGGACCAGTAAATAATCAAAATGGCAATAATTGCAATGGTAAGGAGAATTAACCTTACCTTATATGACTTTTTCTTCATGGAATCCTCATTGAGAGACTGAATTTTTTCTAGTATACCACGGTATCTCCAAAGATCTCTAGAAGAACAATGTTTGACATTCTTTTATGGCCCTATACAATCTAATTTCTCATTGAATTAATAATTGTTTTTCTAATTTTTTAAATTCTACATAGGGGCTTGTATGACGATAAAGAAAATAGAACTTGGCTGGATAACCGTAGCTAATTTCAAAAAGGCACAGAAGTTTTTTTCTGACATGGGGTTAACGCTGAAAGAAAGTAACGAAGAATGGGGTTGGATGGAGTTTGAAGGAAAAGAAGGAGGAATGCGTCTTGGTGTTGCTCAGGCAAATGAATCAAGCAAACCAGGTCACAACACAGTTCTCACCTTTACCGTTGATAACCTTGCAACTACAAAAAAAAATATGGAATCAAAAGGGGTACAATTTGTTGGCGAAGTGATAGAAGTGCCAGGCCACGTAAAAATGGCAACATTTGTAGATCCGGATGGCAATCAGTTTCAGATTGTTGAAAACATTGTATAAGAATTTCAACAAAAAAAGTCTCTCAATCAAAAGGGCCTCTCATTAAGGAGGCCCTTTTCTAGTTTCATTCATTCATTTTTTTGTAAAGATACCAAGCTAAACCTATCACAATACCTATACCCAATATATTTCCGACCAGTGCTCCCGCGTATGCAGCAAACATCATTTGTTGCAGAATGCGTAATATGAGTGATGTTGCAAGAGTGATGATGATAAGTGACGGAAATGATCTAAGGATTGTTGCATAATAGAGCAATAAAATAAATCCAATCAATATTCCCTTTACTAACCACAGTGCCACCGAATCTATGGTACCACTGGTAATCAAAAGTCCCATGGTAACAATGATCGAGTAACAGAACGGTTTATTTTTTGTCCATGATGCACTCAGGAGTTGTACGATGATGAGCATGGCAAGCAGGGTTGCGCTTTCAAATAAAAGTCCAGTAATCGAACTTAACAGGGTAGCCAATAAAGGTAGATACGTTCCTGCAAAAGTGTAAACAGCCCAAGTAGGAGCAAGTGAAGAAACTTTGAGAAGAGAAGACGTTGCTCCAAAAAGAATGCCGACAAAAATCGCAGCAAATATATTTTTGTAATCCGCACGGGTATGATTTTTGTGACGATGGATCATGCTTATCACAAACCCAATCGCCAGATTAGCAATAATCAATGATACCGATATCCCGGCAATGACACGGAAAACTTGAGTTGCCCATGGGTCACTCGTAACGAACCGGCTTATGATGCCCGGCCAACCATTGATAAAGTTTATTACACCTACCAAGAGAAGAAACCCAAATAGGTACAGGAGTTCTCTCACAGAAAAATTAAATGAGATCAACGCGTACAGTGCTGCTATACCGACCAGGAACATAAGCAAGAACCCAGCGAGTAACTTTATAATAGCAAGCAAGCTTTGCGTATTGCGATCGTTGCGAAGCCACTCTTCAGGTACGTGTACAAAACGGCGGACATCAGTGATCTCATTTCCTGAGATAGTAACGCTAATTCTTAGCTGGCCATTGCCATCCTTAAACTGAGGCCCTTGTAAGTTGGTGAACACTAATGCCCAATCAAGACGATTCGGGTGTTTGGTTGGGGTTGCAGAAACTTCTTTTAACTGTTCTTTTTCTAAACCAAATCGTTGAAGCAGTTCTTCATATCCAAGTTTCCAGGCGTGCTCTTCAGTTAATGAAGCGCCCGATTGTTTTTCTGGCAAACGATGAGAGATGCGAACTAAGGTACCATCATGCGCAATAAAGAGCGCATATTCTTCGGCGCGGTCTTCAAGCGGACCGTTAAATTTTGCAAAACGAACAATCCACTGCGGTGTTGGTACATAGAAAGTTGAAATAAGGGTTTGATACATTTCCTTACCACCTTCTTGCCAAACATACCGGTTATTCGGATCTATCGTTTCAAAAACAAAAGGCAAGGCAAGCCATGAATCATCAAGATTTTTTTCAGATAATGCTTGGCGAGCAATTGTGGAAGCTTGCGCACCTGTTATCTGCATTGCGGGAGCATCTTGTTTAAATTGTGTCGTAAATACCCAGAGTAACAATGCGGCGATTCCCACACCATAAACAATACGTATCTGTTTTGTAGTGACAGAAAAAAGAGGAGCAGCAGATGCTTGCGGAGTTGTTGTATTTTGTGCTGAAGGGCGCCACGCATTATTATAATCTTTTAGAGTGATTGGATGCCATGCTCTGAGGCGGTATCTAAAGTAGAGCACAATAAGAAGCGGGACTCCTCCCCAGAGAATAACGGCTCCTTGGTTCATCCATACTCCGGGAGCAGAAGAGATAAAGAGTGGCATGCTCATGAGAACAAGATCAAAAATAAAATGGGAAATAATGCCTGGTAAAAGTCCATACACCAGATAAATGCCGCCAAAAATAAATGAAGGAAGTATCAGTTCTAATAACCTGCCATAGGAAGGTTGTGTAGGGTAATCAGCATGTCCAGCACCAAAAACAACTGCTTGTACAATAAATCCGATAACCAGAAATAACTTTCTTTTGCCAAACCGTTGTCCAATGAGAGCTGCAGAGGCAAGGGGAACGGCACGGAATAAACATTCTTCCCAAAAACCTGCGCTGAGTGAGCGAGTTGCCGGACTGAGCCACGGTACATACGATGCAAGAATATTAGGATCGACAAGAGTATCAGAAGGGAGCCACCAGCCAAAAAAAGTGCGGGCTATAATATAGGTGGCAACTACTAATGCCAAATCAGAGCCAACAATGAGATAACCTCCAATTGTTCTGCCAAGGACCGGAAAAGAGTTGGCAACCATTGGGGTCCATAATTTCCAAAACTGAATCTGATCACCAAAAGCTTTGCGTGTTAAACTTTCTGCCGCTGCAAAGGAAAGAAAAAAGAGGAAAAGCGTGAATAGAGCATTGATCAGTGAGCCGATGTTGTACTGTAATAAAAAGTTAGAAGCTGAAAGCGCGGTATCATAGCTCATCCAACT
>Ga0210384_10009349_pt1 | contig 10117 bp, 10 predicted proteins | sample IncBWH2MmetaG_FD_160574 | JGI IMG/M metagenome (GOLD analysis project Ga0210384, IMG submission 160574) | Forest soil microbial communities from Barre Woods Harvard Forest LTER site, Petersham, Massachusetts, United States - Inc-BW-H-2-M | ecosystem: Environmental > Terrestrial > Soil >...
GGCGCTCTTCCTCTGCGCGCTTGCGCTCTGTGATGTCCTGGACCGTACCGAACATTTCATACGCTCGCCCCGATGCATCTCTTTTCACAGTACCCAGACCCTGGACAGTACGCACTTCGCCATCGGGACGTACGACCCGATGTTCCGCCTCCGAGTGCACTCCGCTACGAACGGCCTCCTCAGCTGCCCGGAAAACATGTTCTCTATCATCAGGGTGGATCATTTCACGAACCATCGTCATATCAATGGGACCTTCCTGCGGGGGCAGCCCGTAGATGCGATAGAGTTCGTCAGACCAGGTCACGCGATTCGCAATCAGGTCCCAATAATAGTGGCCCATGTGGGCGACGCGTTGGGCCTCTTCAAGCCTGGCTTTACTTTCTTGCAAGTTGCGAGACAGTGCTTGGCGTTCTTCCTCGGCGCGTTTGCGTTCAGTGATGTCCGTAACTACGCCCATGTACTCGAGATTGCCAGAGCTATCTCTTCCGGCATGCGCAACGGCGTGGACGTACTTGATGACACCATCGGGCAGTAAAATTCGATGCTCGACGTCCAAGTCCATGCCGTTCTGCGCGGCACGATCCGACAGCTGTCGCACACGGTCCAGGTCGTCAGGGTGAACTCTATCGAATACCAGGTCGAGAGTAGGATTCGTTTGTCGCGCGAAACCCAGAATTTTGTAGGTTTCGTCAGACCAAACGAGTTCACCACTGCGAACCTTCCATCCGAAAGTCCCCGAGTGACTCAGTCTCTGAGCCTCTGCAAGATACTGCCATCGTCTTTGCAAATCGGCTTGCGAAGCTTTCAGATCTTCATTCGCTTTTTCAAGTGCAGATGTTCCCTCAGCGTCCCTATCCTGCGAACGCTTACGAGATTCGGAGAGGAGTCTTCGATCTCGGCGCCAGCCAAGCAGCACGGCAATCAACGCGATTGAAAGCACAAGAATGATTAGAAACTGCACCATGGGCAATAGAAGCTCCAAATTCGATGAATCTTACCCTACCTCCTGGGGGCACGTCCCCAGTCTCACTACAGTACGACCTGTCTTCACAAGATGTTTCGCCGCAAAGCGGTGGAATCGACTCAGCTAGCGGGGTGGTATTTTGAACTTATATTTGTTGATTTTGAAACGCTTCTTTCATGTGGCCGAGGAAAGTCAGCCAGGAAGGCCGCCCGGGCTCGTTCTTTGCCGATTGGCATGCGCTGGACTTCATGCAACAAGGTGGAACCGTCGCTTATGGAATAGTCCCCACACGACCCGGAGTGAACGCCGTCGATTCGGCGAGCATCTTCCTTCGCTGGCTGAAAGCCGCTTCCCTGGCTGGGGATCCCCAGAAATTTGCCCAGCGGGCGATGATCACAGCGACCTGCGGACTCGGACTTCTCGACACGTCCGCCGTCGCGGAGTCATTCGGCGTCGCGCATAGCGTCAGCAAACTGATTCGGTCCCTTGCGGGTTCGCCAGAATTGGACGAAGAAATCGCATTCGGAAACTAACGTTGGTGGCTCCGGGTTCGTCGCGATAAACGCGCTTATAGGGAGTAAAAGAGCGCATTCCCAGTTCGACCGCGAAACACGAACAAGCATAGTGTGCCAACTGTGTGCAGAATTCATCCCGGCAATCTTGGCGACTGAGACAGAACCATCGGCTGACTGTCGGCAAGTCGACAATTTCACCCTTGCTGACCTCCCAGCGCATTTTTGTGCCTGATGTGTGCCGGATCAGGCACGATGTTCTCCTGGGCCTTTCGACCATAGCGATGCAGCGGAACTTTTCAAACCGCGGCCCGCAGGCAGGTGCGGACGGTGAGGGGAGCAGCAGACGGAGAGAACTGCGCTGGCGTTCCCGCGGTCGGCGCAGTTGGGAATCGCGGTACACCGTACAGCAGAAAATGCGGCGGCGTTCGGCGGTCGGCGCAGGGTGGGAATCGGTACATATACAACGCTCACTCCGCTGGATGAGCCGAAGCGATGGCAACTGGGGCCCACGATTTTGTTCGACCGCCCCCGCCCAGCACCCCTCACTCCCCCGCCATCAGATTTCCCCCGTGGGGTGGCCCAGCGGTGGAGACGAGAGCAGAGCCGAGGTGCATCGGGTGTGCGGCGGTGTGGCGGAACTTTTCAAACCGCGGCCCGCAGGCAGGTGCTGACGGTGAGGGGAGCAGCAGACGGAGAGAACTGCGCTGGCGTTCCCGCGATCGGCGCAGGTGGGAATCGCGGTACACCGTACAGCAGAAAATGCGGCGGCGTTCGGCAGTCGGCGCAGGGTGGGAATCGGTACATATACAACGCTCGCTCCGCGGGATGAGCCGAAGCGAGGGCAACTGGGGCCCACGATTTTGTTCGACCGCCCCCGCCCAGCACCCCCCACTCCCCCGCCATCAGATTTCCCCCGTGGGGTACATGGGCCTTACTGCGCCTGCGCTAGGAGTTGTTTGGGTGCGCTCAAATACCCGCTGACCTTGTTCTTGTCCACAGTGAATACCACCACTTCATAGAGCTGCCGATCACGTCCTGTATAAAACTGCAACGGTTCAAACATGGTCCGGTCTTTCTTCTCGATCGCGCGATCGTCGGCTAGCACATTGAGCGTGTATCTAGCCTTCTTGGGGTTAGCTTTCTTGAGTTGCAAGCTGACCGTGGACACTCGACTTGGCCTCGTACCCTTCACAAGCGTGAACTCATAGTAGTTACGGTCACCCCGGTGCTTGAGGATCTCCAGATCGTCCCGAGTATGTGCGATCAAGCCGCTTTGGACACCCAAATCGCCAATCGATCGCTCCAGCTTTTGCTTGGTTGCTTCCAAGTCCGACCTGGTAGTCGCCACGTCGGTTTTGACCCCCTCGATCTGCTCTTTCTGTTCCTTCCTCACGCTCTCGATCTGTTGGGTTTGCTCCTTCTCCAGCCGTGCTATAGCCTCTTGTTGGACACGCAACTCCGCACTGCGGGCCCTGAGCCGCTTTTCTGTCATGCCCACTTTTTCGGCCAGAGTACCGGTCCTGGCTTGCATGATTGATTCTTCGGAATCGAGGTGTTTGTTCAACTCACTGATGTCGGACGTCGTCGCTCCTTCTGCAGTCTCCACGTTGCTGATGCGCCCGCGCATTTCAAACAGCAGGAACAGCGTTGCTAACGCATAAACACCGGCTGTAGTCAGGAGTAGAATTTTCATCCTGTTGATCACTCTGGGTGAATCGGAGTCAGACATGGCGTTTTCCTCCCGGCCTGGATGCGGACAAGGTAATTGATAAGGACAGGGTAGTTCCAGTAGCGAAGGTGCAGGGCTGGTGCCGAGTGGTCAAGCAGATACTACGTCGGGGATCATTTCACTTTGGTAACCGCGAAAAACTTGCCCGCAAAAAGGAACTGAAGGTCTGTTCTTTCCTATCGCGTGTAGATTCTGTGATCTGAAGGAAAAGCAGCAGGGGAAGGTAATCTCGTAGACCGTTCAGTCCGTCGCAAACGCATACCTGGCGGTCGCCTTCGGAGAATTTGTCGGGGCATGGCAATAACACATAGTAGCAGCGAGGTCAGTAAAACGTGTTGAGTGATCGATTTGTTCTGTTTCGCGCAAGGATTGCGAGCGCTATGGGAAGACATTGCGTCGCGGGGTAAGAAACGTGGCCCGGCCTGCCAACCGTTCGCCTTCGGTCGAACCCAGGACAGTGGAAACGGTAAAAACCTGTGCCGTCCCTCACCCCGAGACTAAAGGAGAGCTTAGACCCGCCAATAGCCGAGTTCAAGAGCATCAGAGGCGAGCGCCAGCGCCGCATAGTTGTTGTAACATCGCGATTTCACTCATTGACGGGGTTGTGAGTATAAACGCGTGATGCAAAAGAAAAGCTGCCCTGATTAGCTCGTCTGCGGAGAGATTGTGCTGTTAAACGTGATGCGCCAGAACTTCCATTCGCCATCGGCCTGCCTTTTCAAAATCCAAAGGTTCTTCAAGCTCATCTTTTCAACCCCGCCGCCCGACTTAGATGTTCGTATGGCGTTGACAGTCGCTCGAGCAAACCCCCAATGTCCTGCCGCCTCAACCTCATCGTAAATCAGGCTGCATTTTTCTTCATAGGTCTCGGCGTAATCATGGGAGAGACGACGGATCTCTTCTTTGCCGACGATGGACGGGCGGTCGGGGGGCATGATAACTACATCGGGATGCATCGTTGCCATCCGCCTGTCCAGATCCTCAGCGTTTACTCCCGCGAAAAACTCTTCCCCTAGTTTCTTGATCGCCTTGACGTCATCGTCGGTTGTCGCATTCGTGTCCATGAGTCCTCCCATCACACGGTAATATCAAGGAAACGCTTCAACTTGGACGTATAACGTTAGCACTAACGCTTTACCTACTCTGACTCAAGTGGTGAAATATCGCCGTTACGCTCAATGACCAGCAGTCAAAACGTGAAATCGCCTCCTTTCGCCAATTACTGCGCGGCTTCTGGGGTAGCGGTATAGTTATGCTCCCAATGCCCCAGACACGAACCCGAGTTTAAGCCGGAAAAAGAAAGGAGAATCAAAAATGAGCAAGTTCGGAAAGTACCTTCTTCTCGCGACAGGTTTCGCGATCCTTGCGACTTTTGCGCATATTCCAGGAGCCGTCATCGACGTTCATGCCCACGATCGCGGCTGTAGCGTTGCCAGCCTCAAAGGGACCTATGCCTTCCGCAGGACGGGCGTGAACAATGTCGTGGGCGGCCCCATCGCCCAGATTGGCATCGCCTTCTACAGCGGAGATGGGACGCGCGGCCTCATTCGCACGGCCAGAAGCGCCAACGGTGACATCCGAGACTGGACCGATTTCCCGACGAACGGAAGCTACACGGTCGATCCGGATTGTACTGGGTCGTTCTTCGATGCAGACGGCACACATAGCAACGACCTCGTCGTCCTTGACGGAGGCAAAAGATTCTTCTTGCTCAGCGTGGCCCCGGAAACGATTACCACGGAAGAGGGGGAGAGGCTGGAGGTGAAGGAGAAGGACTAACGGTGCGCTGACTAAGTTGGATGCACACTTCTCCATTTGAAGCGGTTGTGTGGGACGAGTGTCGGTCAACTGTTGAAAAATCGCCATATCACTCATTGACCCGACCCATGGCTGGGCGGTTTTGAGCGCTAACGCCTGTTTGCGACAGGCACAATCGACGCATCAGTGCACGGCGCTGTAAAATTCGTGCTTGATTGCGAAACAGCCCAACGGCTGTCGCAGCCCCCGTTTCGCGCTGTGATTCAGAAATGGCCAAAAGGAAGAAAAATACGGGCCTTCCCTATGAAAGGTTGGTGCAGGCAATCTTTCAAGCCATTCACGATCAGGAGGAAGTCGCAACCATCAACGTTGAGCAACACAAAACCTTGCAAGGCAAGACCGTGCCGCACGACGTTGATGTGTACTGGAAATTCGAGAAGGGCGGAATAATCTACGAGACCATCGTTCAAGCTAAAGACTGGCAGAGCCCCGTAAAAAAAGGACAGCTCATCGAATTCAAGGGCGTGCTTGATGATCTACCAGGCCAAGTCCGTGGCCTGTTCGTAACGCGCACCGGGTACCAGAAGGGAGCCAAAGACTTCGCAGCGGCCCACAAGATTATTTTGTATGAACTGGGAGAGCTACCGCCGAAAAAGAACGTCAACCTGACCACGTTGGGATGGGCAGTAGCCAAAGCAGATATTAGATCGTTCAGCATACCGAGCAAGAATCCGGAGGAGAAGCCCGTTGAAGAACTTGCCGTGGGAATAAACATGACAGTCTTTAATCCCCGATTTTCAAATCTCGTGTTTGAAGTCGATGGTACTTCATTCCAGCAAAACGTCCCTGCATCCGAACGCGACAACGGCAAATTCAAGCTGCATACACTGCCGTTCCAAGAGATAATCCTCTACGATCAAAACCGCGCATTTGTCGGCAACTTGGATACTATTGTGCGGAAGGAACTCGCCATCATAAAAGGCGAAAAGCTTGACCGAAAGCATGTCGTTCACGTTTTCGACCGTGATACGTTCCTTGGGCCTTCTATAACAGGCGGCTACTTCATCAAGACTAAACAAGGTCTCGTTCGACGTAGAAATTGAGGTTGCTGAGAGGCCGGCGCACTTTAACTTGACCAAATTTGTGCAGCTTGTTCTTCACGAAATTCCTTCCGATAAGTCCCGAACTTTCCTCGCCCGCAAAACAGTACCCTCTTGACAACCTCGCAAGATGACTTCACAGTGCAGACCGATGGCCGTAACTGTCGACAAATCGCCATAGCGCAAGTTGACCATTGGTCAATACGCGCTAACGCCTGTTAACAACAGCATCATTCACCCCGTAGCTGTTTTGACATCGCCATTGCACCGGTTTGGAGTGCGGAGTGCGAACCGCCCTTCGTCTCAAGCAGAAAACCATGTGCATGAGCGCGACTGAAGCGCCAAGAAACGTGCCTGGAGACTGTGCAAACTCGTTCACCATTGACTCCTGACGGTCCCCAGAATAGATTCTTGGCTGGCATCATGCCAGCGTACCCCTCAATGGAGGACCTCGTGAGTGCTCGCGCCCTGAAAATTGCAGTTCTTGCAGTGTTACTCAGCAGCGCCTTCGCTGGAGCGCGAACGATCAGCTTCGCGTCAGCAAAGACTTTTTCGAGCGGCGTCACCAACCCTGGATGCGTGGCAGTGGGTGACTTCAATCATGACGGTCGTCTCGATCTGGCGGTGACTGATCACATCAATTCCATCGCGGTCTTTCTGGGGAAGGGAGATGGTACTTTCAGTACCCCCACGCTCTATACCCTCGATTTCAAGGGCGAGGGGTGTGCTGCGGTTGCTGACTTCAACGGTGATCACAAACTGGATCTCGTGGTCGTTGGGGGTGACACAAGCGGACATGGCCTGGCTCTCCTTACAGGGAAAGGAGACGGTACCTTCAATTCTCCGGTCTACTACACGACTACCCTCGCAGGCTCCTCGCTGAACTTGGCACTAGGAGACTTTAACAACGATCACAATCTGGACATATTTATCGGCGGCGACGGCAGCAGCGAGCCTGTCTTCGGCGACGGCAAGGGCGGTTTCACCGAGGGTCAACTCCAAAACGCCAGCGGTTTCAAAGTGACGGTCGGCGATTTCAACGGAGATGGAAACCTGGATGTCGCTTGCACAAATCCGATCTATATGCCTTCATTCGCCGTCCTTCTGGGGAACGGAGACGGCACATTCCAGGCACCTCAAGTCTTTAGCGGCATCAACGAACCTGTCGGCATCACGACTGCGGATTTCAATCATGACAAAAAGCTGGACTTGGCCGTGACGGTTTACAACGACGCTGCGGTGCTGGTTCTGCTTGGTAATGGTGACGGCACCTTTAAGAGCGGCACTGAATATATTGCCGGCAATTTCCCCGGGACCGTCATCTCGGACGACTTTAATAAGGATGGAGAGATAGACCTTGCTACCTCCGACTTCGGTGGCGGTCTGGGCGGTGTGGGCGGCGTGTCGGTGTTGCTGGGTAATGGGGATGGAAGCTTTCAGAAACCAAAAAACTTCGCTACAGGGACTAATCCGACGTATTTGGCAGCGGGCGACTTCAATCACGATGGTTCGACGGACCTGGTAGTCACGAATGACACGGATAGCACCGTGAGCATTCTTCTAAACGCTGCCGGGACGCGGGTGAAGTTAAGCAGTACGCCTAACCCTTCCAACGTGGGCCAACTCGTGACCTTCACTGCGACCGTCGCGGGAACAGTCACGACTTCTTTGACACCGACCGGAACCGTAGTCTTCAAGGAAGGCTCGAACACTATCGGCAGCGCGTCTTTGAGCCAAGGCAAAGCCACGTTCACAACCCTAACGTTTGCCCACGGGACGCACAAGATTACTGCCGTCTATTCGGGAAATTGGAAATTCAACCCCAATGTGTCCAGTGCGCTGGTGCAAACCGTGAATTGACACTTACGATTACGCCCTAGTCGGTTTGGAAGTCCCCTCAGACTGTGGATCCGACGGGGACCAAACAAGAGCGATAACTGTTGAAACATCGCCATTTCACTCATTGACCTCAAAGCCTTTCTTCACCTCGGAACTCTGCGGAATGCATTCACTGCCAACACTTCGCTGGTGTGACCTGGATGTTCTCGTTTAAGCCGTTCTTGGAGAGTCGTTATATCACGGTCGCGACTCGAGGTCCGGAAACCATACATTTCATAGCTACATTCGCAACCACCAACCGGACATCTCACGCGCTCTGATCTAAGAGCATTCTTTGACTTCCTAAGTTCGGCTTGAAACTTCGGATGGGCGATTACGTCAGTTCTGTAGGCTTTCGGCATCCGTCTACATTGACACAATAATCTGGGATCGGAAACGTGCTTCGTTCGCGCTGACGAAGCTACTTTGGGTGGTTGTTGATAGATCGCCATTTCAATCATTGAGGTCAATGGAGTGCAAACGCCTGGTTTCGCCATTTGCCTGTTCAAGTGTTCAAGTTGTCGATTTTCGGAGCATAGTTCGGCTGAGGCAATGGCGCCGCTCGTGCGGACGGCGGCGTCGGGATGGCAGGTACCGCGAGGATGAGCTAGTGGCGGTCCCGGTCATCATCCGGATGTTCGTGGCGCCAGTTCCAGTATTCTGACTGTTCCTTAGCCTTCAGCTTGGAGAATTCCCGATGTGTTTTGTGCTGAGCCTCCTGCCAGGATTGGTAGGCACGGCCTTCGTGGTCGTCCCATGCATGACAATCCTTATGGTCGCGGTCGTAGTATCCATTGTTGGGGCAGTTTTGATGCTTATCCTTGGCCTGGAGGCCCACGGGCGCAATCAGGGTCGCACCTAGCAGAAGCGAACCTAGACACCGATGCAGTCGCTGCATGTAATTCTCCTTAAGCGGAACTCCATGGTTTGGACCCGCTAGTTCCGCTTGTACGCCGCCAGCCTTGGCAAGGCTGTACAATTTTGAACACTTCAGGGATTCCATTCGGCAGTCGACGCTTGGCAGAGTCACGTTTTCAACGGATGATCATTAGTGTCGAGAGATCGCGATTGCGCTCAATGACCAGCAGTCAAAACGCGAAATCGCCTGGTTTCAACAGCAACGCCTACAATGTTCCGCCCACCCGTGCTTTGCCTGCGTACTCGATTATGCGGGTCGTTAAGCCGGGTGTTTTCTGGAGGAAGCTGTCTACGATTTCCTCGACCTTTTCGCCATACTGGCGATGCCAATGATTGAGTCCATGGAGGGCACTCAGTTGGCACAGCTCAGAGGGTATTGAAAGTATCTCGGCCATTGTGTTGAGACAAGCTAGATGCAGTTCAGGTTCTCCTCCTGTTTCATTCCCATAGATCGGCCCTCCATGCGTTGGAAAGATGTCCCACCACATGTAGCAGACGCCCTGAAAATCATCCTTCTGCTCATTCGCCTTACCCGGTGCCACTGGAGCAACAAACATGCGGAAGAAGTTCGGCATCGCACGGACACAATCGACGCGCGGGTTTAGCGGCACTTCGGAACTCAGCAAGGCATACGCCGATTCTCCCGGCGATGATTCGCCAATCAAGAACCATATCCCTTGCGCGACCTGTTCGAGTGAATACCGCTTTAGCTGATCAGGGGCCAAGAACAAGCGGGTCATGTACTCAACCGTGACTGCGCCAGATATTTCCAGACGATCCCAATAAGTATCGAAGTCTTCATCCCAGTACCACTCTCGCTTCCGAACAGGATGGTCGAATGCGGCATGGAGCCATTGATCGAAGGTTGCAGTTCGCATCCACCGAGTATGGCATGTCTCTTGGCCTAACATCGCCACTACGCTCAACACCACACGGCACCATATACTTGTCCAATGCCGGGAGGCACCCGTATCGGAAGTCCCAAGAGCCCGGTGACACTAGCCGCGGTGGTGGTGCTCCTAGTCGTTCTCGTTTGGCTGATCTTGCACGTTTCGGGCTGGCTGCGGTAGTTGGCGATAAATCGCCATAGCACAAGTTGACCGTTGGTCAATACGCGCTAACGCCTGTTCTATAAAAGGGAATGTCAAGGAAAATAGTTCTCCCTCGACCGGAGGTGGGGAAGATTTCCTTGGCTTCCAGCCCCTGTCACCATAGAAGGCGCTGGTCTGGTGTCGTGCCCCTGGGATTGGGTTTA
>Ga0210384_10009351_pt1 | contig 10117 bp, 6 predicted proteins | sample IncBWH2MmetaG_FD_160574 | JGI IMG/M metagenome (GOLD analysis project Ga0210384, IMG submission 160574) | Forest soil microbial communities from Barre Woods Harvard Forest LTER site, Petersham, Massachusetts, United States - Inc-BW-H-2-M | ecosystem: Environmental > Terrestrial > Soil >...
ACCATTACAACCAGTTGGAAGAAAACCTTTCCAACGTGGCCAATGGCAATTTCTTTTTTGGTAGCAATTTCAGCGGACAGCCCAGCGAAACCGGAAGTGATTTCGTCGATTTCCTTCTCGGTGCTCCCAGCCAATTTGTGCAGGGACAATCTTATCCATCGTACGGACGCAACTTCTATTTCGGTTTGTACGCACAGGATAGCTGGCGCGTGAAATCGAATCTGACCTTTAACTATGGCATCCGCTACGACGTCAGCGCTCCGTGGCACGAAAAATACAATGAGATTCAAACTCTAATTCAGGGCGAGCAATCGGTCGTTTTCCCTGGCTCTCCCGTCGGCTGGGTATTTCCCGGCGATCCCGGCGTTCCTTCTTCGCTTGCGCCAACACGCTGGAACAACTTTGCCCCCAGGCTCGGCTTGGCGTACTCGTTCGGCGATCACGACGGCACATTGGGCAAGATCCTCGGCAAACCGGGTACCACAAGCATACGCGTAGGTTGGGGCTTGTTTTACACCGCATTGGAGGGCTCGACCGACTTCAATGAGATCGGCGACGCTCCGTTCGGTAACTACACCGGCCAATCCGAACCGACGTTCGCCGCGCCATTCATTCCGCGTCCCGCCGGAAACTGCGGGGCCAACCCTTGCACGAATTTGTTCCCGGTGCCGCCCCCGCCTAAGAATTTCTCCGCTAAGAAGCCAGCCAGCGGACCACCATATGACACTTTGCCCGAGTTCTACGCGGCATTTGGCACCATCGGCAGTTCGCCGGCGTTTTATAACAAGAATCGCCTGCCCTACGCGGAAAACTATGAACTCTCGATTCAGCGGCAGGTTACTGCCGCCGATCTCGTGAGTATTAGCTACGTCGGCACTCAGGGGCACAGCTTGCTTTCTTCGCTGTCCGCGAATCCTGGAATTCCAGCGCTCTGCCTGGCGTTGAACGATCCCGCTTCAGTGCTGCCGGGAACGTCCACCTGCGGACCCGGAGGCGAAAACAATATCTATACTGCCGCCGACGGAACAGTCACCGCCGGCACGCGTGGACCTTTCAGCGCGCCGTACCGCAATACTCCCGTGGCAGGAAACTTCATCGTACCTTTTGGAAATGACTCGTATTTCATTACCGCAGGCTCGTCCTCGTACAACTCCCTGCAATTGAGCTGGCGTCACACCAGCGGACGGTTGCAAACTCTTCTCGGCTACACCTACAGCAAGGCTATGGACGATTCCTCCGGTTATGGTGAGCAGATCAATCCGGTGAACCCCAGGCTCAGCCGGGAACTTGCCGCATTCGATAGCACACATAACTTTGTGTTCAGCTACACATACACATTGCCCTTCGACAAATTGGACGGCCCGAAGAAACTTACCAACGGTTGGCAAATCAGCGGAATCACGCGCTTTGCTACCGGTCTGCCGGTGACCATTGTGGAAACCGATGACCGCTCTTTGCTGGGCACTGGCTTCGGCGGACCTATCACCCTTCCGGTGGACACGCCCAACCTGCTTTCCGGCGTGGTCATCACCGACCCGAGAAAGAACAACCTGCAATACTTCAGCCCAGGTTCTTTCGGCGCTTCCGCGCTTGGTCAGGAAGGCAGTGCAAACCGGCGATTTTTCCACGGACCCGGCACCAACAACTGGGATTTCGCGCTGTTGAAGAGCACCCAACTCACCGAGCGGGTGAATCTGCAATTTCGCGCGGAGTTTTACAATATCTTCAATCACACGCAATTCATTCTGCCGGGCTCTAGCGGACTGGTTTCCTACAGCTGCCCATCGGGAACCACCAGTCCAGCCGGCTGCGTGCAGAATCCCAGTTCGTTTGGACAGGTTACAGCAACTGCTCAGCCGCGCATCGGGCAGCTTTCCTTGAAGCTAAACTTCTAACGCAATCGTTAGCAGCTTTCGCACAATCTGAATCGCAGTCCTTAGTCCAAAATCTCAAGCGGAGGAGCGTGCGCGTGGGAAAACTTGCAATCACCGGAGGCCAGCCCCTTCGGAAAACGCCGTTCACTGCCTGGCCGATAGGCGGCAAGGAAGAGACAGAAGCGCTCGAAGATGTGCTGGCCAGCACAAAATGGGGAGGACAGCCTTTTCCCGGAAAACACGCGCTGGCCTTTGCGAAGAGATTCGCGGAGCTGCACACTGCAAAATACGCGCAGTGCGTGAACACCGGCACCGTCGCGATCCAGGCCTCACTAAAAGCTATCGGCATCAAGCCGGGCGACGAAGTCATCGTTCCGGCGTACACCTGGGAAGGCACGGTGGGCCCGGTTCTGCTCCTCAACGCCATCCCCATTTTTGTGGACGTCGATCCAGACACCTATTGTCTGGACGCGAAGCTCATCGAACAGGCCATAACGCCAAAAACGAAAGCGATCTTGCCCGTCCATCTGGGAATGCGCTTTGCAGACATGGATGAAATTCTGCGCATCGCCGCCAAACACAATATGAAAGTGGTGGAAGATTGCGCTCACGCCCACGGCGGCATGTGGAAAGGCAAAGGTGCGGGATCCATGGGCGATCTGGGCGCCTTCAGCTTTCAATCCAGCAAACTCATCACCTCCGGCGAAGGCGGAGCGGTGATCACCAGCAATCTCGAATATATGGAGATTGTGCAGAGCTACATCAATGCCGGACGCGCCAGCCTCACCGACCAGTTCCACCACCGCATCGTAGGATTCAACTACCGCCTGAGCGAATTTCAAGCCGCAGTCCTGGGGCCGCAGCTTGACCGGCTCCCACAACAATCCGCCATTCGCGAAAAGAACATGAAACATTTCGAATCGCGCTTGCAGAAGGCGCCTGCCATCGGCTTGTTGAAGCCCGATCCGCGTATCACGCGGCTTGCACCGTACGGGTACGTCATCAAATATTTCACCGACAAAGCCCAGGATATTCCGCGCGCGGCTTTCGTGGCGGCGCTGCAACTCGAGGGCGTCCATTGTGACGGGCTGTTCTACGAACCTGTTTACAAGAGCTCGCTCTTTCCGGTGGATTCCACGGACTTGCCAGCGCTCAGCTGGGGCCGCGAGAAGCCGCTCGATCTGCGTTCGATGTTTTCCTGCCCGCAATCCGAGCGCGCCGCGTACCACCAGGCCGTGTGGTTCCCACACCAGCATTTCCTGGGTCCGATAAAGGATGTGGACGATATCGCCGATGCCATTGAAAAAGTCTTGGCAAATATCGAAGAGTTGCGTGGTCTGGACCACAAAGCTATCCGCAACCAGAAGTTGGGACGCGCCGACCGCGAAAGCTAGCTGGCGTGGATTTACTTTGAGCTTCAGAATCAATGTACGCGTGGCGTTGTGCGCGCGGAAAACACTGGGAGAAAATTTAACAAGAATGGGTCCGGCGCATTTATCCGCAGGGTCCGTCACCGCCGCAACGCTCGTCGAACCGGGACGCTATGAACTGCGCGAGTATCCCCTGCCTGAGCCCGCGCCTGGCTGCGTTCTTGTAAAGATGGAAATGTCCGGCGTCTGCGGCACGGACAAACACACCTACCAGGGATTCACCACGCAATACGGCGACCGCAAGCTGGAGTTTCCGATTATTCAGGGGCACGAGAACGTCGGCACCATCGCAGCGATCGGCGGCGACGGCAAGTACAACGATTTCGAAGGAGTCCCGCTGCAGGTCGGCGACCGAGTCGTTGTCGCTGCCAATGTTTCCTGCGGCAGCTGCTATTACTGCCGCCATGATTTTCCCTACTACTGTTGCGAAAACACTACCGACTACGGAAATAATCTGAGCGCCAAATATGCGCCGCATCTATTCGGCGGTTGGTCGCAGTATATGTACATCGTGCCCAACAGCACGCTGGTGAAAGTGCCGGATGAGCTGCCATCCGAAGTCGCTGTGCTCACAGAAATATTTGCTGTTTCCGTCGGCTTGGACCGCGCCAAGCAGATGTCCGCGTTCCCCAATGAATCTTTTCGCTTTGACGACACAGTGGTTGTTTTTGGCGTTGGCCCTCTCGGTATGTGCTTTCTGATGAAAGCGCGCATGCTCGGTGCAGGCACGATCATCGCCGTGGACCTCTCCGACTACCGGCTGAATTTTGCAAAGCGGCTAGGCGCCGATCACATTGTTAATGCCGGCAAAACCGCTAAGGCCGAACGGCTGAAATTGATAAAGGACCTGACGCAAGGGCGCGGCGCGGACATGGTCGTCGAGTGCGCCGGTGTACCGCAAGCCGTTCCCGAAAGCCTGGAGATGCTGCGTATCAGCGGGCTGCTCGTCGAAGCCGGGAATTTCTCGGATCTGGGCGAAGTCCCAATCAGTCCGCATCGGCACATCTGCGCAAAAAACGCGCGCATTCTGGGTGTTGGCGGTGAAGAACCCGCCGCTTACGGACCCAGCATGCGCCAGATGGCGCGTTACATGAAACAGTATCCGCTTCGGGAATTTGTCACACATCGCTACAAACTGAGTGAAGTCGAGGCGGCGGTGAAGAAGTCGGTGGAACAGGAGTCGATGAAAGTGGTGCTCGAACCTTGGGCCTAGACGAATTTAGCTTTTACTGCATTCATTTGGGGAGAGAAATGACATGACCGGAACTTCAGAACGTTTTCTTTTTGCCTCGGCGCCCGATAGTTGGGGAGTTCTCGACTATCCCGGGCCATCCTGGGATCAGTCATACGAAAAAATGTTGGACGAAATGGTGGAAGCCGGCTACACCGGCTCGGAACTTGGGCCCTATGGTTTTTTTCCAACCGATCCGAAAGTTCTGCAACCACAATTGGAAAAACGTAAACTCAAGCTCCTTGCCTCTTTTGTGCCTGTAAGAATGACCGACCCGTCCGTCGGAGCGTCTGTAATCGAGCGCATCCGCAAAGTGGGAACTCTACTCGCCACGCTGAAAGCTCCGTTCCTGGTCATGGCTGATGATCAGTCCCCCGAACGGAACGCCTATTCCGGCCGCGTCTACGATCCGGGTTGCCCAAAACTCACGGCCGCTCAGTGGAAGTACGTCGGCAAGATTGTCGCCGATTCCGAAAAAGTCGCCAATGAATTTGGACTCGACCTCGTCTTCCATCCGCACGTAGCCACCTACGTGGAAACACCCGAGGAATGTGAACTGTTCTATGACGCAACTTCACACACCAACGTTGGCCTGTGCTTGGACACCGGCCACTGCGTTTATGGCCACGGCGATTCCATAACCGAAGCTGAAAAATACAAAAACAAGTTGCGCTTCGTGCATATCAAGGATTGCAACAACGCAGTTCTCGAAAAGGCTCGTGCCAACAACTGGACATTCGAAGAAGCCATCGAGCACAAGGTTTTCACCACCATCGGTGAGGGGGATATCGATTTTCCCGCATTCTTTCGTACTTTGTTGAAGAACGGCTACTCTGGTTGGTCGGTTGTCGAACAGGATGTCAAATTTGGCGCCACGGCGATTCCGCCGAAGGAAAGTATCGCAAAGAGCTTGCAGTACCTGAAAGGCGTGGTCGGACAACTCGGAAGTGCTGCCAGAGTGTAGTCATCCGCCCATGTGGTAAGCGCCGGTCCATGAAAGTGGACCGGCGCTTACTTTCTGCTAAGTCTCGCTGAAATCGAATAGCTTCGGCTTAACGCGAAAACCACGCGTTTTGTAAGCCGCGTAAATAACCCCCACCGTCAACCACGCAATCCCTGCATATTTGGTCCAGGTTTGCAGGCTAATCAACAGCAGAAAACAGAACACGAATCCGAACGCCGGTACGAAGGTGTCCACAAAATATCGCCTCCGCCCTTCTTTCACGTCGCGAAAGGTAAAGTGCAGTAAGGCCACAAGATTCACGCCCATGAATGCTAGCAGTGCGCCAAAGGTGACAATTTCCGCCGCCAATTCCCATGGAATGGTAAGCACCGCGAGATAGGCCAGCCCGCCAACAATCCAAACGTTGTAAACCGGATTGCTTTTCTTCACGCTCAAGTGCCCGAAAATCTTCTTCGGCAGCACGTCATCCCGGCCCATGCTGTAAAGAAGTCGCGCGGCTCCGACATGGCCCGCCAGTCCGCACGCGATGCTTGATACCAGCAGCATGACTCCATATGCGTGGAAAAGAATCGGTCCGCTGGCCATCTTGGCCACATCCATGAACGCGGTCTCGGGATTCTGCAACGTGGTGTAGTCCGGCCACACCCGCTGTGCGAGATACACTTGAAAACCGCTGAACAGCCCTGTGAAGACCACCACCAGAACCGATGCCAGCAAAACGTTGCGCTTCGGATTTTTTACTTCTTCAGCAAGGATAGACACGCCGTCAAATCCAATGAACACCAGCGCAGCCAGCGAAGTTCCCGCCGCCAACGCGCGCAGGTTGAAAGTGGCCGGATTGTAAATCGGATGCAATGAAAACAGACCGCGATAGTGTTGGTGCAAAACCACAAAGCGAACCGCTTCCACCAAAAATGCTGCTGTAACCAGCACCATGAACGCCAATAGGATCTCGTTTGTGCGTGCCGTGAACTTGATGCCTTGCACAGTGAGCACAGTAATGAATCCCACAGCCAACGCGGCCAGCGCCCAGAACGGAAATCTCGGCACCATGCGCTGAATTGCCAGCACCGCGTACAGCGCGTTCTGCACCGGTTGGAAAAGATATTCGAGGAACATCGCCCAGCCGACGATGAATCCCAAGTGAGGGTTCAATCCCTTACTGATGTAGGTGTAAACCGAACCGCTGGAAGGATAAACATTGGCCATTCGGCCGAAGCTGACCGCCGTCACTGACATGGCTACCATGGCGATGAGCAGCGTGGCAACCGTATGGCCGTGAGAAAGTACTTCACCTTCGCCGTAAAGCGGAACCGCGGCGATCGGAGAGGTGAGAATTACGCCGTAGTAGATGAGGTCCCAAAGGCCAAGAACCCGCTGCAGGTGAGGCTTTGCAGGTGTTCCGGCTTGGACTACATCCGTCGCTGTTCCCACCCTCACCCCTTTTGCGGCGTCCTGCCTGTAGCTAGCGCACCCGACGCATCGTGGCCACGCGCTTATCGATCAGAAAAACAATCTTTCTTTCTTCATCGCCTCTTCGTAATTTTTTCGTGCGGCTTTCACCGTTTCGCTCTCGGAAACTTCCGCGATGGGAACGTCCCACCAGGACTCGTATCCCGGCACGCGCTGGTCATAGGACGTCTCGACCACGACAACGGTTGTGCGCGACTGTTTCTTTGCCGCCTCCAACGCTTAACAAAGTTCTTCCCTGGTTCGCGCGCGAATCGTGTGTGCGCCCAGGCTCGCCGCATTGGCCGCAAAATCCACGGGAAGCAACTCGCCGTCGTAATTTTCGCCGCGGCGGTAGCGGTAATTCGTTCCCATTCCGTCGTTGCCGCAGCTTCGGCTTAAGCCGCCGATACTGGAAAAACCGTGATTGTCCAGCAACACAATCGTGAGCTTCACACCCTCTTGAATCGAGGTCACGATTTCCTGCGCCATCATCAGGTACGATCCATCGCCAACCAGCACGTACACTTCACGCTCCGGATCAGCCATCTTTACCCCTAAGCCGCCGGCAATTTCGTAGCCCATGCACGAGTAGCCGTACTCCATGTGATAACCACCGGGTGTCCGCGTGCGCCACAACTTGTGCAAGTCGCCTGGCAGACTTCCTGCGGCACACACCATTGTGTCTTTTGGCTCGCAGTGCTGGTTTATGACTCCGATCACTTCGCCTTGGGCTAGAACGCCGTCTTGTCCTCGCCACGCGTGAATGCGGTCGACTTCTTTTTCCCAGTCTTGACGATGTTTCGCGATCTTCGCGTTCCAGTCTGAACTCACTCGATACCCCGCCGCCGCTCGCTCCAGTTCCTGCAGAGTCACTCGGGCATCGCCAACAAGCGGCAGTGCCGCGTGTTTGTAAGCGTCGAATTCCGCCACATTTATATTGATGAAACGCACATCCGGATTCTGAAACGCCGTTTTCGATGCACTCGTAAAGTCGCTATAGCGTGTTCCAACACCCAGAATCAGGTCGGCCTCGCGCGCTAGCAGGTTTGCTCCTGGCGTCCCGGTCACGCCCATCGCGCCAACTTCCTGCGGGTGATCGAACGGCAGCGCGCCTTTTCCTGCTTGTGTCTCGGCTACTGGAATTCCGGTGGCTTCGGCGAATTTCGCCAGAGCGTCCCACGCTTCGGAATAAAGTACGCCTCCACCCGCGACGATCAACGGCTTTCTGGCGCCGCGCAGCCAATCCGCTGCGCGACGCAAAAAGTTTTCATCGCAACGATTCCGCGGAATCTGCCAAACGTGCTTCTCGAAGAATTGCTCCGGAAAATCGAACGCCTCCGCTTGCACATCCTGTGGAAGGCTCAGCGTCACTGCACCGGTCTCTGCCGGCGAAGTCAACACGCGCATTGCTTCAGGCAGGGAAGCCAAAAGCTGCGCCGGGCGAGAAATTCTGTCCCAATGGCGGGACACCGGCTTGAAGCAATCGTTTACAGAAACGTCTTGTGTGCTTGCAGACTCGAGTTGCTGCAGGACCGGCGCGACATTGCGCCGCGCAAAAATGTCTCCTGGCAAAAGCAACACCGGCACGCGATTAATCGTCGCCGCCGCCGCTCCGGTGACCATATTCGTAGCACCCGGCCCGATCGAAGTCGTGCACGCCAGTGTCCGCATTCGAAAGGTGGTTTTCGCAAACGCAGCCGCAGTGTGCACCATCGCTTGCTCGTTGCGGCAGAGAAAGTACTTCAGACCAGGATTCTGCTCGAGTGCCTGCCCCATCCCGGCCACATTTCCATGGCCAAAAATTCCGAAGCAGCCCGCGAAAAAACGGTGCTCTCGTCCGTCGCGGCTGGAATATTGGCTCTGCAGGAATGTAACTACAGCCTGAGCTACTGTCAGCCGGCGTTTCATGGCTTTATTCCCCGTGTGAAGCTCTTAAATCGCGCCTAAGCATGCCGCAATTGGTCTTCTCAATTCCACTCGTAATCACCGCATCGTGTCTAAGCGCTTATTGAATGGGCTTACTCCCGGTGATCGCCGTCGATCGACGGCAAAATTTGCGGTTACCAACACCACGCACTTTCCGCGTCAGCGAACCAGCGGAAGTCGCGGATCCACCTCTTTCCACGTGGATTTCAACCAAACGTGGTTCGCATCTTCCGTGACTGCCAACGTCCGCGAGCTGCCCGCGAGAAAATTCAAATAATAAACGTTGTACCCAGGTCCAGCTACAACCGGATGGTATCCGGAACGCACCAACACCGCGTCTCCGTCAGTCGCTCGCACGACAACGTCTTCGGACTTTTCATACGAGTATAGCCGCTGCAACGCAAACCCTTCCTTCGGGCGGTCGACCCGATAGTAGTAAATCTCGTCCAGATCGACTTCCGCAGGTGGATTGTGCACGTCATGTTTATGCGGCGGGTAACTGGACCAATTCCCTCCCGGGGTGTAAACCTCGATCGCTACAAGCCGGTCCGCAGGGAAATCCGGTTGGATGATGTCCACGATTTGCCGCGAGGCATTTTCACCTCCTCGCAGGCTGGACTGCACGTCCCGGGGGGTAATCAGCTTCGGCTGCAACTTCGCGGTGGAGGGCGAGCGGCATTCAGCAATTTCGCAAACTGTTTCGGCGCTAAATTTGACGGTGCTGCCGGTGGGTAAATAAACACAGTAGGGAAGGCCGCCGAAAACATTTTTTCGTTCACCGATGCTGCGTTCGCCTTCGCCCCAGTCCGCCAGGCAGCGCCCGCCAAGGATGACCAATGCGGCTTCCTCGCCCTGTGTCGTGGTCGAATAGCTCTCGCCTGGCTTCAGCCGCCATACAGACATAGACATCCATTCCCAATGCGCGTCCTCCCTGGTGAAGTGAAGGAGCTGCCCGGACTGATCCTCCGCCAGATTGCGCCCACGTATCACGTTGGGCAAATCACTCATGAGCTGCTCCGGCACATCTTGAATGCTTTGCAATCGTGATCAACCATGCTCCCACCTGGTCGGCCATCAAAGCGCTTTGGGGCTCGCAGTCACATTCTCCAGCGCGGACGCGATACTCCCGCCGCAGCATATGTTTCGCTCGCTTTCCCTATTCTAACCGCATAGAGTGTATCCCAAACCCGACACTTTTTGTCAATGTTTAGTGTTGAGCAAGCGGCACTCGAGGATTTAC
>Ga0210384_10009352_pt1 | contig 10117 bp, 9 predicted proteins | sample IncBWH2MmetaG_FD_160574 | JGI IMG/M metagenome (GOLD analysis project Ga0210384, IMG submission 160574) | Forest soil microbial communities from Barre Woods Harvard Forest LTER site, Petersham, Massachusetts, United States - Inc-BW-H-2-M | ecosystem: Environmental > Terrestrial > Soil >...
AGATCGCAGGAGAGCGCGAACTCGAATCCACCGGCCAGGGCTGTGCCGGAAATGGCGGCGATTACAGGTTTTGGCATGCTCTCGCACAGCGCGATCGCCTTGTCCAGGAATCCCCCATTGTAGGTCGCGTTCTCGGGCCACTCGCGACCGGAAGCGCGCAGGGACTCTGCGAGGCGGATAAGCGCAGCGATGGAATAGTGACGAATAAAATGACCCGGTGCGCCTCCAGTCACGACGACAACGCGAACGCTAGCGTCGCCCGCAAATCCTTCCAATGCCTCGGTGAGCGCGTCGCCCATCTCCTCGTCGAAATAGATGCGCTTTGCGCTACCCAGTCTAATGACCGCAATCCCATCGGCTACTCTTGTCGTCAGAACATCGGCGTTCATCCGGTCCTCCTGAGTTGGGACGCGTTTTACGCAGCTGTGGATCGTGGATTGCCAATGACAAAACGGATGATCCTGGGTGTATCGCGACCTGTTTCTTTGCGCAGAACTGCGCCTTGATCAAGCTCCATGAACAGCATCAGTCCTGCTTTGCTCAGGCCTTTCTCGACTTCGCTTTTCAGTTCGGCAAAAACGCCGTCCTGACCGAAGGCGCTCCAGTCGCCTCAAAACGGCTGAAGCGACCGAAGGTCACCGCAGTTGTTGATCTAGAAATTCGCTTGTCCGCCCGTTGGCAAGCGCTGCCGCCGCGGCATTGTAGTGTGTCCCGTTATGCCGAGAGAAGGCATGATTCTGACCCGGATAGCTGTAGACGGTCGTGTTTGGTTTCGTAGCAAGTGCCGCTTTAATCTCAGCTTGCGCAGCCTTGGAAATGAACTCATCCTCCTCGGCCAGATGCATCAGAAGGGGCGAATTAAGCCCATCGACCTCTCCCAGATATTTTTCAGTATCGCCGCCGTGATAAGCGACCGCGGCGTTGACGCCGTCGTAGCGCGCGGCTGTCAGGAAGACCATCAGCGCACCGAGGCAATAGCCGAGGACGGCAACCCTGCCGTTGCACTCCGGGAGTTTGCGTACCGCGCTGACGGTGTCCTTGACGTCCTCGGCGCCCGCGTCTCGGTCATAAGCTCCGTACAGACGAAGGCCGTGTTGCCAATCGGCCTCAGAGGTAACAGTGAGGTCGACGCCCGGCTCCTGCCGCCAGAATAGGTCTGGCGCGACCGCAAGGAAGCCTTGTCCTGCCAGTTCGTCGCAATGCTTGCGGATGTCGGCGTTCACCCCGAACAACTCCTGCAGAACAATGACCGCGGGAGTTGGCACTGTTTTTGGTCTTGCTATATAGGCGGCGAACGCGCCGTCATGTCCTGCTATCGTGATGTGGTCCTTCATTGTGTTCTCCTCGGATGCCGACATTCATCCCGCCTCCGCCGATGTCGTCGTCTGGATCGGCGGAGGCCCACTATCGTGCGAGGCGGGTTCAGCCGGCGGCATGCATCACAGCCGCAGAAGTGGCAGCCTCTTCGATAAGCTTGGCCGTTTCCTTCGGATGAGACACGTAGGCGACATGGCTGGCATTCACTTCGACCGTCTTGGCCTTGGCGCGCTTTGCCATCATGCGCTCCTGGTCCGGATTGATCGACCGGTCTTGGGTGGCCACCATGTACCAGGTGGGCTTGGTCTTCCAGGCGGGCGACGTAACTTGGTGGGTGAAGGAGTCGGTGGAGATCGGCACCTGCGACACGGCCATGAACCACGCCTTCTCGGGCGGAATGTCTGCTGCGAAGTCGGCCGCGAAATGCTCCTGTTCTATCCACCAGTTGCCGTTGCTGTCCGGTTTAAATGCTTTGGAGGCTTGCGGTAAAGCTTGCTCGATCGTGGCGCAGCTTTCCCCGGTGTCCAACGCGAATGCGGCAATATAGACAAGCGCCGCAACCTTTGGATGATTGCCGGCCTCGGTGATGATGGACCCGCCATAACTGTGGCCCACCAGAACCACCGGCCCGCCCATGGCGTCGATTGCGGCCTTCGTGTACTTTTGGTCGTCGGCGTAGGAGGTCTCGGGGGGCTGCGCCACCGACACCTTGTATCCATCATTCTTGAGGATGTTAGCGACGGCTTCCCAACCGGAGCCGTCGGCGAAAGCTCCATGCACCAGAACAACGTTCTTGATATTTGTCATGGTTATTCTCCTCTCCAGTTTCGGCTTGAATGAATAATCCAAGGTCGGTAGGTTGCTGTTGTCGTCGGCTTTCCAGCCAGTGCGCGCCCACCGACCCGCGCATCAAGATAGGCGCACCCAATCTCTCCGCTCTTGCAGGATTGTGCCGATTTTGTTGTTTATTGCCGGAAGAATGTGGAGATAGCCTTGCCGGGATGTGGGACTTGCTAGAAGTGTCAGGAGTTGAGCGTTCTAAGAAGACGTGGAAGGTGAGCACAACCTTCTGCGCGGTCGCGTGGGATCAGCCGAGGTTATCAGGCCCGATAGCTCTTGTACTGTGATAGCGTCGCCATCGTCCGGGGCTTATTCCGACGACCTGGCGGAACGTGCGCGTAAAGGCCGCCTGATCGCCAAACCCAGACTGCATGGCGATGTCGACGATCGGTGTGGTCGTCTGCCTGAGTAATTCTTGGGCATGCTCAATGCGACGCCGAATCAGCCACTGGTGGGTTGAGATGCCGAAGGTCTCTTTGAATGAGCGGGCAAAATGACTCACGGACAAGGCGCACTCACGCGCAATCTCCATTAGCCGTATTCGGCCGTCCAAATTTTCGCGGAGGAGTTCCGCCGCGCGGCGCTTTTGCCAGGCAGCAAGGCCACCTTTTGAAAATTTGCCAATTTTTTGCAACACACCATACCGCTGAAGCAGATGCGCTCCCAGAATCAGGCTGAACTGATCCAACGCAAGGAGCGAGGGACCATCGCGGCGCCCGATGAAGGGCAGAATGCTCCTTGTCATCTGGGCTAAGACCAAGTCGTCTCCAACAACCGATAACCTGTAGCTGTTTACGCGGCCAAAGCCAAAATCAGCCGCGATGTCGTCAAGCTCTACCCGTGGCATGGTGTAATGCACATAGTCGAACGCCTTGCCGGCCCAGCAGCTTGGTTCTGAATCGAAATCGATGACATTGCTTTGAAAAGGGAGGAATGATCGGTGTGTGGGTACAAGTTTGTCGGCGACCCACACTTGATAGCTGTGCAACGGCAAAGCTTTAAGGGAGATCGACACGAGGAGAGCCGGCACGCTCGATAGCCTTGTGATTCGATCGTGCAGGCCAGCTGCGGACTCAAGGCGCGTGATCGTAAAAGTACCTGGGGCTGGAAGTGGCGGGGGTACCGAGGAAGTCGCATCGAATTTGACGTGAGCTGTAAAAGGATCCTCGGACCATGCTCCAGCCGAGGGCGCAGAACCCTGATTCTGTTCGCGAGCGCGAATCGTACTCACGGCGACCTCCAAATCCGAGACGACCGGTCATCTTGAATGGATTCAAGAATACCACCTCCTGCGTGCATTTTTTTTTGTGACCTTAAGAAGAAACATCATTGTCATCAGAAATCACAAATTCAGTTCGTTTCGACAAGCCATGAACGAATGGTTCATCGCCACATCGAGGTAATGTCTAGTGCTCAGCATCAGGTCGGGCGTCGAGCGACCAATACCCGTGAAATGCTCCTTCTCTCAGCCGGCAAGCTGTTTCAGGAAGTTGGCTATGTGCGAGCGAGCATTCACCGCATCGCTGCTGCCGTCAATGCGCCTAAGGGCACTTTTTACAACTATTTCAGGAGCAAAGAAGAACTTGCCTCAATACTCGTCGATCGCCAACTTGCCGCTATCTATCAATCACTTTCTGTAGCGCCGGGGGAGAGCGCATGCGATCAACTGAAGCAGCATTTCGAGTTTCTGGCTACAGGGCCGCCGACGGGCGAAGTGGCCCCACTTCAACTTCTCGCGACCTTCGCTGCGGAGGCACCGGCAATCCCGCTCGAACTCACGCAAAGTATCGCGCATGGCACAGACGTCTGGGGCGGGCGCCTTGGCGATCTGATCTCACTCGCTCACATGGAGAGAGGAACCTCACCCGCGCAAGATTCCAACAAAGTGGCTTCACTGCTGATCAGTTGTTGGTATGGGGCAATCATTCGTAGGAAGTCGAATCCATCTCTGAAGCTCGCGGACGACTTTCTTCCGTTCTTGCTCCTCTGTGGTGTCCTTTGACAAGGACCGCAATCTATCGGCGTCTGCGCAACCGTGTCCTCGATTGACATTTTGCAAAGTGGCTCGGTGCCTCGGGTCTCGCTTTTAATTTTCCGCAAACATTTCGTGAGCCAATTTACCTCCTGGTACTGAGCCAGCGTCCTTTTGACGCCTGGAACGGAACCACTTTCAGCTGAGTTGTCGCAGCATATGCGACGCCCGCTCGATGCTCGCGGGTCGCTCATTTATCGCCAAGCAGTTTTGGCAACGCTTAATTTTCATCGCTTGTCTGGTTCCGCGCGATCACCTAAAGTGGCATCACGCACTCTGCAGCCCATCGGCATCTCTGAACTTGAGAGGAAGCATGGAAAGAAAGGAACAAAGCTATCCTGGCGCCGCGGCAAATCGAAATTCCAGTTCAGTCGCGAGGGCGTCCACACACATAAGCCCAGGGATAAAGATCAAGGGAGTGATCGTGGCGGATGAAGACCTGCATATCGATGGTTACGTGGAAGGATCACTCTCCGCTGGCGGCCATCGCGTAACTCTGGGCGAAATGGCCTTCATAAGAGCCGAAACAGTGGCCCGAGAAATGGTGGTGTATGGCGCGTTCCAAGGCAATCTTCGCGCCCACGATCGCATTGAAATCAAGAAGAATGCCTCGGTCGAAGGCGACATGGCCACGGCAAAAATGGTGATTGAAGAGGGCGCGCACATCAAGGGCAGCATTGACGTCGACGGCAATGCTCAGGTCGGCGCCGATCTCGGGACTCTTCTGGCCCGCAGCGAGACGAAAAAAGACTAAATCGCGGCCTACTTCCCTTTTTTCCGGCGGGATTACCGATCACATTCAGAATACTGCAACATCTCTGCTGACACGACCTTACTTTCGTATTTCGGCACCTCGCGTAGCTGACTTCCCACTTACGCCGATCAGCTATGCGGCTCGAGTCCCGCGTCCTTAAGGATCGGCTGCGCGTCGGATGATGCCAGATATTGCAGGAGCGCTTTGGCGGCCATGGGGTCGCTCGCGTGTGTGGAGATGAACCCCACCAGCGGACTGGGGGTATAAATCTTCCGCGGCAGAACTCCTACGATATCGAATTTGTCCTTGTAGGGGATCTCGTCGCTCAGCAGAAGCAAACCGATCTCGAGGTCTCCGCTTTGGAGCCGCTGGTATGTGGTGGTAGCGCCGGCCGTCGCAGTCGGGGAGATACCTTGGCCGCCAGGGCCAAGCATGACCTTGCTCTTGGCGGCGACCTGGTCGGCGATGCCGAGCTTATTCAGCGCCTCCCACGGTCCCTGACCGGCGATGGTGAAGTCGGGGTCCTCATATCCGATGGACTTGGCCGCGAGGAGCGCCTTCTTGACTGCGGCGGGGCTGGAAATGTCTGGCTTGGGCGCGCCCTTCGGCACCGCGACACCTGTGAGAAAGCTCGCAATCGGCGTGGCGCTGCTGGGAATGATGGTTCCTGAGGCGATCGCTCCCGGGAATGGCCCGATGATGAGCGACACGTCAAGAGTCTGGCCTTTTGCAACCGATTGCCTGGCGGCCGTGCCATTGACATAAGTCACTTTTACTTTGTTGCCTGTTTTCGCCTGGAAATTGGCGATGATCGTATCGATTGGCTTCCGGGCAATTGTGGGCGCCAGCAGCGTGATTTCACTCTGGGCATGGGCGCCAACCAAGCCGCCAAAAACAAGGGCCATCACGAAAATCGCTGAGAAGGCTTTTCTTGTGTGTTTCATGGAGTGCTCCTGCTGATCGCTGTAGTATTCGCGCTTGTCAGTTCTTGGCCGTGCTTATACACCATGCGAACTCCGTGCCGCCACATTTTTTGCGCCAGTGCAAAGTTATCAGTACCTCACGAATCTGCCCGCCCGTCATGGGTATGCGCTGCGTTCCCGTGTATTTACGAAGTTGCCGGAATCCCCAGCCACTTGCACGCGGTGCCACCCAAGATAGCGACCTTCTGGGCATCAGTGAAACCTGGGGTATTAAAGACGTGGTCCACCGGGCTGAGAGCGTTTGGCCCGGTTCCCAGCCACCTAAAGGGGTAGTCGGTTCCCAGCATAATGTGAGACGGTCCCATCACGGCAGAAAGGTGCCGCAGGGCTTCCGGCGTGAAGACCAAGGAGTCTACGTATAACTGCTTCAGATATTCTGTCGGCGGTTTCTTGAGCTGCGAGCCGTTGCATCGCGCGGGGGAATCCGCGCAGCCGTGGTCCATACGATCGGGGTACGACGGCAGATAGCCGCCGCCGTGCGCACAACACATCTTCAGGCCCGGAAAACGTTCGAGCACCCCCTCAAAAATCATATGCGAGATGAAAATAGTAGTTTCGAGCGGATTACCGATCACATTGTCCAAGCCACCGAAACCTTTAACGCGTTTGGCGATGCCTGTGGCTTGAGCGCTATCCTGCGGATGCATGAAGATCGGAGCTTGGAGCTCCTGCGCCTTGGCCCAGAAAACGTCGTACTTGGGAAGCGATAGTTCCTCGCCCTCGACGTGTCCGCCGATCGCCGCGCCCTTCAGCCCCATCTTCATGGCTTCTTCTAATTGTTTGGCGGCCAGATCGGGAAACTGCAGCGCCACGGTTCCAAAAGCGACAAAGCGACCCGCCGGCGAGCGTTGCAACATCTCCAGCAGTTTTTGATTCTGAAAATCGATCAGCCGTGCGGCCAGATCGCGGTCGGCCGAATACCAGAAGGGATTGATGCTGACGGCCTGGACTTCGACTCCTTGTTGGTCCATAACTTGCAAACGCGCCGCGTCGATCGCGGGGTTGTTTGTCCCGGTGCCGCCTCTTTTTTCTAGCGCGGTGCCCCTGAGCAAATCCGAGACTTCCGGAATGTTGACGTGGCAGTGCACGTCCACGGTCTTAACTTTCTTGCCCGCCACGATGACAGGTTTGTGCTTGGGCAAGGCACCGGCATCCTGCGGCATGGCCGGCAGCTCGCCGATCAGACCGCGCCGCAGCAAAAAGCTTCCCGCCGATGCGCCTGCCAGTCCTTTCAAAAATTCTCTGCGATTCCGCATCGATTCCTCCAGATTGCGCCTGTAACGATCAGTGGCCGGGGAGATCCCGGCGCTCGTCGTCGAGAACTAACCCTTGGTATTGATCCGAACCTCTACCGGCGAGTTCTTTAAGAAGGCTCGGAAGAGAGTCTCGTCCCTCCGTTGCCCTTCATAGTGGTAGGGGTAAGCAATCTTCGGCTGAAGAGCCATCACGCATTCCACGGCTTCGGCCGGCGTCATGGTGTAGGGCATAATCATCGGAATGAAGGCCACGTCGATGTTCTTGGCGGCGCGTACTTCGGGCGTGCACTCGGTGTCACCCATGAAGTACAGACGTTTCCCGCCCAACCTAACGATGTAGCCATTACCCCGGCCTTTGGGATGGTACACCTCGCCAGCTTTCGGGCCATGAACTTGGTTGTACATAGGTACCGCTTCGATGCTAATCCCCGCGACGCTCGTCGTATCCCCGTTGGCCATGATCGTCGGCATTGGAATTTTCGCCCCGGCCAAGGTAGCGACGGCCATCGGCACCACCACGGGTGCGCCGGGTTTGCGAAGCTTGGCGATTTCTTCATTATCCAAATCCAAATTTCCGGGGTGAACATCGCTTACGAGGATCAAGTCGGCTGCCTTCAAGGCGTCGAACTTGCCCACGTAGGGAATATCGACGTTGTCGTACTTGGCGAGCGGATCGACCTGTATGACCTTGCCGCCATATTCAATCTGCACGCTTGAGCGCATGATGGGCGTAACCTGAATGGCTCCGCCCTCGGCGGGAATCGCGTCACTCGAATCAGCCGCCAGGGCTACAGCCGCCAGTGCCGCTACCAAAACTACGGTGAGCAACATTCGCATGCTTCCTCCTCATGGTTCGCAGTTCTTCTCTCGGGCGGCTGCCCGGATCTTTGCACGCATATCCCTATATTGGTGAGCGCCACGTGTCAAGCACACGTTGCGGTGCGAGACGGCGGAGCGTTTGCGTTGCGGACAAGGCGGCTTCATCTGCCACCTCTTTCGTCAAGCGGCCACTTATACGGCAAAAGGAGCGAGTAAATGATCTCGGGAAGAAAACATTCGTCTTTGACAGTAAGTTGGATCCAAGTATACAGTGCGCCTAATCTTAAAAGCTTAGAGCTCCAAAAGTGAGCAGATCACAACCAAATCACGCGCGAGATATCCTGGCGGTTCTGTTTGACACAGCGATGGCGTTGTTTTTGCTGGTGACCGTCAACCCGGTGGCGGGTCAAGCACCGGCCGGCGCAGGGGCAAAAGCCCCCACCACGACTGAGGCCGCTCGTGGTGCAGCTGCCGCGGCAAAAGCTCCTACCCCCGGTCAGTTTCCTCCTTATAGGGCGCCGCGCACGCCCGATGGCAAACCAGATTTCAATGGGATCTGGCAGGCTTTCGTGGCTGCTGATATCGACGTTCAGGACCATGATGCGCAAGCCGGCCCGCATCCGGACATTATGGGTGCGTATGGCGCGTGGCCAGGCGGACAAGGGATCGTAGAAGGCGGGGAAATTCCCTACAAGCCCGAAGCCCTGGCGAAAAAGAAGGAGAACGCGGAGAAGCGCATGGTGGTGAACATCACCAGCGACGATCACCGACATGACACGGGCGACCCGGAGTTGAAGTGTTATACGCCCGGTGTGCCGCGCGCCAACTACATGCCTTTTCCATTTCAGATTATTCAGGGCCCGGACCGAATAATGATCGCCTATGAGTTTGCACGGTCCCTGCGCACGGTCTACATGAATGCGAATGACAAGACCATTCCCCAAGAGCCTCCCGCCGACACCTGGATGGGTTGGTCGAGCGGGCGCTTTGAGGGAGATACGCTAATCGTGGATTCGAGGGGATTTCTTCCCTATACGTGGTTCGATCGAGCAGGAGACTACCACAGCGATGCTCTTCATGTGGTCGAACGATATACTCAAGTTAGCCCTTATCATATAATGTACGAAGCTGCCATCGAGGATCCCAACGTCTTTACGCGTCCGTGGAAAATGAGTTTTCCGCTATATCGACGCATGGAGAAAGGCATACAAATCGTAGATTTCAACTGTACGGAATTCGTCCTCGATCTTTTGTATGGGCAGTATAGCAAGTATCCCAAGAAGTAAATCGTCCCGGCCAACAAGAGGATAGGCACGCGAGTTGAGGAGGTAAAAGTGAATAATCGTTGGTGGATCCTATCTGCCGCTCTTGGAGTTGTTTTGGCCACGGTTTTATGCTTGCCGAGATTCGCTTCGGCTCAGGCGCCCTCCAGTACATCCACGAAGGCGACTGGGATAAGTGCAGGCGCGAAATCGAAAACGCAGCCGGCCGGAAATACAAAGCCATGGGCTATGCCGCGCACCCCAGACGGGCATCCAGACCTGCACGGATATTACAATTTTCTTACCGTCACTCCGATGGAGCGGCCTGCGAAGTATGGCAATAGGGAGTTCTTGACGCCCGAAGAGACGCAAGAAGTTTTCAGGACGGGCTTACAAAGTGCGTTTGAGCCGCGTGATGGAGATGAGGTGCACTACGGGAACGAGCTATTCAACCCCAATTCCGTCGATTACGACCCGACGACCTTTGGGCTGAGCCCGTGGCAAAACGGGATAAAACCAAATCCAAGAACGTCGCTGGTAGTAGACCCGCCGGACGGCCACATTCCTCCTCGTACTACTGCAGCGCAAGCGGCAAGGGTCCTCGCAGCCGAAGTCACTGCCTCGGGCAACATTAACCTTGCCGGCTCCAGGGCAGGAACTGTCGTACAGGGCCATGGTTATGTCACGGACGACCACAACGGCGGTGGAATTGTACACGCCGATGTTCCGTTGGATTTGGGTTATGGGACGACCTGTGTCAGCCCAGGCGGCGGACCGCCTATCTTCCCTGCTGAGTACAATGCGGATATGTACATTTTGCAGACTCCCGACACCGTGGTCCTTCAAGGCGTGAA
>Ga0210384_10009353_pt1 | contig 10117 bp, 9 predicted proteins | sample IncBWH2MmetaG_FD_160574 | JGI IMG/M metagenome (GOLD analysis project Ga0210384, IMG submission 160574) | Forest soil microbial communities from Barre Woods Harvard Forest LTER site, Petersham, Massachusetts, United States - Inc-BW-H-2-M | ecosystem: Environmental > Terrestrial > Soil >...
GCGAGATGCCCCACGTTTTGACCATGAGTTCCGTGCTTTCACCCATGGACAAACCGGTGCGCGGCTCCGTCACCCCGGGCAACACCGGCCTGAAATGCTTCGGGCGCAGCCCGAACCAGGGCTTCACCCTCGCGGCCACGGTTTTGCCGCGATAGCTGCGCAGCAGGAGTTGCTGAAAACTTCTCGGGTAGGCCACCGGCGGGTCGCTCACCGTATCGACTCCTCCGGCAATCGCGCAATCGATCTGGCCCAGCGCAATTTTGTTGCCCAACAGGATCGCTGCCTCGAGACCGGTGCCGCAGGCGCGCTGCAAATCCAGTCCCGGCGTCTCGAGCGCGAGGCCGCATCCGAGCACCGACTCCCGCGTCAAATCCCATTGACTGGAATGCTTCACCACTGCGCCGGCCGCAACGTCATCGATGCGCTGGCCGCGCAATCCAAATCGCTCGACCACGCCGCGCAGCGCGGCGGTCAACATCTCCTGATTGCCGACCTGCGCGTAGGCGCCGTTGCCCCGCGCGAACGGGATCCGTGCGCCGCCGACGATTGCGACGCGTCGCGGACTTGCTCCTACCAACATGGTTGCCTCCGTTAAGCGCTAAGTACGCGAATTATGGACCTACCCACCGGCATATAATCGATCAATGACTGGATTTTGTTCCCAGGTTTGGTGCGTGTTGGCGCTTTTTGCGCTCGCCGGGTGCGGCGCCCCCACGGCACCCGCGCCGCCGCCGCCGCCGGCTACGGGGCCGCCGCCGATCGAACAGCTCGGTCGGATCGTTGAGCGCTACTGGGACGAGCATCTGCCCACCGAGAACGCCATTTCGCCGCAAATTCTCGCGGATTCGCTGAATATCGAGCGCCGTTATCTTGCGGAAGTGCTCGGTGTTTCGCGCGACGCCCTGGATGCGCCGGCGCGGCTGACCTACGACATTTTTCGCCGGCGGCGCGAGATTGGCATCGCGAGCTTTACCTTCCCCGGTGAGTTGCTGCCCATCAATCCGTTCGGCGGAATGACTCAAGAGCTCGCGGCGCAGGCTGCGGAAATGGTTGAGCGTCCGGGCGCAACCGCCTCCCAATACGAGAGCTGGCTGAAGCGCATCGACGACTACGTGCTTTGGACACAGCAAGCCACTGTCAACATGCGCGATGGTATGCGGCGGGGCTATACATCGCCGCGCGCCGTGATCGAGCGCATGCTGCCCGTCCTCGACCGTCTCGGCGTCGACGACTCCGCCAACGTGTTCTACGCGCCGCTGCGCGCCATGCCGGAGAGCATCAAGGATCCGGAGCGTACCCGGCTCACGCGGGAAATCACCGGCGCAACCACGAGACTGCTGGCCGCCTTGCGCGCGTTGCATGACTTCTTGCAAAAGGAATACCTGCCGCGCGCAAGAACGGGCATCGCTTTGACCGCGCTGCCGCTGGGCCGTGAATGGTATGCATTTTTAGTCAAAAGAGCGACCGGCACCGCGCTCACGCCCGAGGAGATCAATCGCGTCGGCATCGCCGAAGTCGAGCGCTTGGGGCCGCTGTCGCCGCGCGACTCAGCAACGCCCGTCCCGGCCGGCGGGCTCGTGAATGCCTACAAGGAGCTGGAAGTCCAAGTTCAGGCTGCGCTGCCGGCGGCGTTCGCGGAGACGCCCCCGGCGGATCTCGTGAGCACCCTGAAGGCGGCGAAAGCCGTCTCGATTGCCGATTTTCTGCAGCGAGATTTGCCGGGCGAGCATTTTCAAATTGCGCTTCAACGGCAGCGAACCGACCTGCCTCGATTCCGCCGCTTCGGCTCCGAGCCTGCCTTCACGCGGGGTTGGGGTCTGTACGCCGCCTCGCTCGGCGATACATTAGGCCTGTACACTGGGGAATCGGCGAAATTGGATGCGGCCGCGGTACAAATGCGCTGCGCCGTGGCGTTGGTGGTCGATACGAGCTTGCACGCGAAGGGCTGGACGAGAAGCCAGGCCATTGACTATCTTCGAGTCCATCTTGGAATCGACGACCCCGACGCCCAATCTCTGATCGACTCGTACGCCGCGAGCCCGGCGGACGCGTTGGCGTGCATGGGTGAGATGAGCTTTCGCACGCTGCGTGCGCGGGCTCAGCAACGCTTGGGCAGCCGCTTCGGCCTTCGAGAGTTTCATTCCGAGATTCTGCAGGGCGGTGCGATGCCGCTGGACATTCTCGAGGCAAGAATGAAAAGTTGGATGGACGCTTCGAAATGAGGATTTTTACAGGAACGAACCGCCTGGCGGCGATTTCGTTCGAACAGTATTTGTCGGTCGGAGTCAGATCATCTAGTGCGCACCTTACTCATGTTTGCAGTTTTGCTTGCCGCGGGCGCGGCCCGTGCCGCGAGTCTCGCCGCGGAGGCCTCTTCGGGCAACGATATCGCGATATCGGTGTCATTGGACCCGGCGGAACAGAGCGGCAGCGCCAGCGCCACCGTGAGGATTCATGCACCCCGCGCCGTCGTGTGGTCGCTGATCACGAGCTGTCCCGAATCGTTGCGGATGGTGCCCGGGCTCGAGGTCTGCGACGTGGTGGAGACCGCACCCGATCAATCGTGGCAAAGAATTCGCCACATCATGAACTATTCCTGGTACCTGCCCAAGCTGACGTACCTCATTCGCGCGACCTACGATCCGCCGTCGAAGGTATCGATCGAGCGGATCTCCGGGGATCTTCGAACGCTGCGGGGTTCCTGGGAACTGAAGAGCGACGGGGATTATACGATCGCGCACTACACGGTCGACCTGGCACCGGGCTTCTGGGTGCCGAACTGGATCGTGCGAACCGCGCTGCGCAAGGATTTGCCCAGAATGCTGCGAGCATTGCGCTCCCGTGCTGAAGCCATGGCGACCCACGGTTCCTGATTCGAGGCGCGCGCCGGGCCGCGCGCTCCTGATCGTCTGTGTCGCGGCTTTCGCGTCAAGCGCCTGCGAACGTGAGCCTGAATCGCCGCCGCTGCGCGTGAAACGGGTTTTCCACCTGAACCCTTACGAGAAGGACTTCGGCTATTCGCAAGCCGTCCTCATCGACAAAACGCTGTATATTTCGGGCTCGGTGGCCGCGGATCAGAATGGGCGCCTGGTATCGCCCGGCGACATGGCCGGCCAGATGCGCGCCGCTTATTCCAATATACGCCGTACCCTGACAGCGCATGGGGCCGACTTCGAAGAAGTTGTCAAAGAAACGATTTACACCACGGATATGGCAGCATTACTCAAGGCTTCAGACCTGCGCTTCGAGTACTACGACAAGGAGCGCCTGCCGACCACATCCTGGGTGCAGGTGCAGCGTTTGGTGGACCCCGGGTTTCTGGTACAAATTGAAGTCGTGGCCGAGCTGCCGTAAAAGAATTAACCGGGGATGACGTTGCGCAAGGTTGACAAAAACTTCGAGAGACGTCTCGCGGGACTCATTAATTCGGGCGAACGGGCGATCTTGCGCGGCGGCCGCAAGGGCGTCGAGAAGGAGTCGTTGCGCGTATCGCCCGACGGCGTCATCGCCCAGACCCGCCATCCGGAAAGTTTGGGAGCGCCGCTCACCAACGAACACATCACGACCGATTTCTCCGAGTCGCTGATCGAATTGGTCACGCCGCCGTTCGGCGAGACGTGGGAACTCTTGCAATACCTTTGCGATATTCATCAGTTCGTGTACCGCCACCTGCACGACGAATTGCTGTGGGCGACGAGCATGCCCTGCGCAATCAAGGGCGACGCGAGCATTCCGCTGGCGCTGTTCGGCAGTTCCAATGTCGGACGCATCAAGACGGTCTATCGCCACGGATTGAGCGTGCGCTACGGGCGCATCATGCAAGCCATTTCCGGCGTGCATTTCAACTACTCGTTCAGCCCAAAGTTGTGGGGCGTGCTCGAGGCGGTCAATCAGTCCCGGCAGCCATTGCAGGATTTCATTTCCGAACAATACTTCGGCGTGCTGCGCAACTACCGCCGCTACGGCTGGCTGGTGCTCTACTTGTTCGGCACCTCGCCGGCGGTGTCCAACAGCTTTTTCGCCGGACGCGAGAATACACTGCCGGCGTTCGATGCCGACACCGTCTACGAGCCTTACGGCACCTCGCTGCGCATGAGCGACATCGGCTATCGCAACAAGAATCAATCGACATTGAGCGTGTCGGTAAACAGCCTGTCCGAGTATGTTCGCGATCTGTCCCGGGCGATCGGCACGCCGTATCCGCCCTATGAAAAGCTCGGCGTCAAGGTGAACGGGGTCTACCAGCAGCTCAACGCCAACATCCTGCAGATCGAAAACGAATACTACAGCTTCATCCGCCCGAAGCGCATCGCGCGCTCGGGCGAAAGGCCGACCAAGGCACTGCATCGCGCCGGGGTGGAATACGTGGAAGTGCGCGCGCTCGACGTGAGCGCATTCGATCCGGTCGGCGTCAATCAAAACAAACTGCGCTTCCTCGAAGCTTTTCTGGCCATGTGCCTGCTGCGTGAAAGCGCGCCGATCAGCGTGGGCGAACAATCAGCGCTGGACGCAAATCATCTTCTGGTGGCCCGGCGCGGCCGGGAACCCGGGCTCTGCCTGAGCCGGGAAGGGCGCAGCACTCCCATGGCCGAGTGGGCCCGCGAACTCCTCGAATCGATGCAAGGCCTGTGTGAAATGCTCGACCATGGCGAGCGCGCGCGGCCCTATTCGTCGGCACTGGAGCAGCAACGCGCGAAGCTGGATGACGTGGAGCGGACTCCTTCGGCGCGCCTCATCGCCGAAATGCGCCAGACGGGGGAGACTTTTTTTCAGCTGGCTTTGCGAATGTCGAACCTTCACAAGGACTACTTTCTCGGGCTCTATCCACCGAACGAGAGCCGGCTCGCGGAGTTCGCGAGCGAGGCGCGGGATTCTCGTGAGGCGCAACGCAGCATCGAGGCGTCCGACAACACCGATTTCGATGCGTATCTGGCCCACTATTTAGCCGATTGATTGCATATTTGACATAATGCGCGCCGGTTTTCGGCGGCTTCCTTCTTCAAAAAGCGCCCCAGGTCATTGAGCATATGGCTTGCGGTAGGTACGGTGACGCGGATGAGCACTGCCACAGGGCTTTCCAACGAAGATCTACCCAATTCGCCTCACGCGCGGCAGTTGCGTGCCGGATTTCCGTGGCTGACCTTCGACGGCGGGCTCGAAGCCGAATTCCGGCGCAGAAATTTCGACGAGAACCTGCTGCACACACGCGTGAATCTATGCCTGGCGATCCTCATCTCCATCGCATTCTCGGCAATGGACGCGATGGTCCTGGGGCCTCAGCTCGATCGAATTCCCAGCCGCATCCAGATACTGATCATCATTCCGATTCTGCTCATCGGCCTCGGGGCGAGTTTCTCGCCGCTACGCCACCGGATTCACGCGCCGCTCACCGTCGTCATCATGACCCTGTTTGGCTTGAGCGTGGCGGCCGTGCAAATCATCGCCTCGTTGGGCGGGGTCTCGCTGTTGATTCCCTGTGTGATCTTGAGCATCGTTTTCATCTACTTCATGAGCGGGTTGATTTTCTATCACGCCGTCGCGGCCAACGTCATCGTGATGCTGGCGTATTTGGCGGCCGGCACCGCGCTGATATTGCCGGGCCGTGAGTTCAGCTACAGCGCCATGGCCCTCGTCGCCGCGAACCTGTTCTGCGCGTCGGTCACCTACATGCATGAGAAGACCAGCCGACTGCGCTTTCTGGAGGCATGCCTGCTGCGCGAAATGGTGGCGCGCGACGGGCTCACCGGCATTCAGAATCGCCGCATGTTCGACCAGCATATCGCGCGGGCTTGGCAGCAAGCGGTGCGTGAAGAGGAGCGCATCGCCGTGCTGCTCGCGGACATCGACTGCTTCAAGGACTACAACGACCGCTACGGCCACCAGGCCGGAGACGAATGCCTGCGCGCGGTCGCCGTGTCCTTGAGCCAGTGTGCACGCCGGCCCTTGGACTTCGTCGCGCGCTACGGGGGCGAGGAATTTGCGATCGTGCTGTACGAGGCGAGCCGGGAATACGTCGCCGAAGTGCTGACGCGCATCCAACGTTCCATCGCCGAGCTCAACATTCCGCATGAGGCTTCGAAGGTTGCCAGCCGCCTTACCGTCAGCATCGGTGCGGCATTCGTGCTGCCCGCCGCCAATCGGACTCTCGAGGGATTGATCCAGCTGGCCGATGAGGCTTTGTACTGCGCCAAGGAAGAGGGCAGAAATCGCGTGATCGTCATGGAGGCCGAGTACGCCACCATGAGAACGGGACGCTTCGAAAAGCGCCGCCATCACGTCGACGCGTAGGAACCTTCAGGGCGCCCGCGGGGCTCCTAGCGGTATATCGCGATGCATGCCTCTTCACCGGCTTTTCTGCTGGCCCGAAACATGCCCTCGGAATTGAATTCGACGGCGATTTCTCCGTGCGCATCGATCGCAATGACGCCGCCTTCGCCTCCCAGCGAGGGGAGTTCCGCGAGAACGACCTCGCGTGCCGCCGCAGCGACGCCGCGGCCGCCGAAGCGCATGCGCGCGCAGATATCGTGCGCCACGGCGCAGCGGATGAATACCTCGCCGTGTCCGGTGGCCGACACGGCGCATGAGCGGTCATCGGCATACGTGCCGGCGCCGATGATGGGCGAATCACCGATGCGCTGAAAGCGCTTGCCGGTCATGCCGCCGGTGGAAGTCGCGGCGGCCAGGTTGCCGGAGCTGTCGAGCGCGACGGCCCCGACGGTGCCGACATGCGAGATGGTGTGCCCGGAAAGTCCGATGTCTCCGCCGCGAATACGTTCCAGCTGCTGCCAGCGCTCAGGGGTGTGGAAATAACTTTGCGGCACGAAGGAGAAGCCCTGGCTCGCTGCGAATTCCTCCGCTCCGGCGCCGGCCAGCATCACGTGTTCCGATCTCTCCATCACGGCTCGCGCGAGCAGCACCGGATTGCGGATGCGTGTCAGGCCGCAGACCGCGCCGGCCTGCAACGTGCGCCCGTCCATGATCGAGGCGTCCAATTCATTGCGGCCATCGAGCGTGAACACGGAGCCGCGGCCGGCATTGAACAACGGATTGTCCTCGAGCAGCACCACGGCTCGGGTCACCGCGTCCAGGCTGGTCCCGCCGTCCTTCAACAGCGCGAAACCCGCGTCGATCGCCTCGCTCAAGGCCGCGCGATACTTGCGTTCCGCGTCCCCGCTCATCTCGGCCCGCGGCAAAGTACCGGCGCCACCATGAATCGCCATGCCAAACATCGCTCAAGTCGCTCCTTGCCGCTCCGGAACGGTCACCACCAGCCCATCGAGATCCGCCGTGACATGAATCTGGCAGCTCAAGCGGCTATTCTCGCGCGGCTGCCAGGCACACTCCAGCGTGCCCTCTTCCATTTCCTCGCGCGCGGTAAGCGTAGGCAGCCAGGCCGCATCGACATAGACATGGCAGGTCCCGCACGCGCAGGCGCCGCCGCACAGCGCGAGAATACCCCGCACGCCGTTCTGCCTGGCCGCCTCCATCAGGGTGATGCCGACCGGCGCATTTATCTCGTGGCGGAATCCGCCCGGTTCAATGAAGGTGATGCGAGGCATTAATCACGTGTACCCCTCAACGGAATAGTACTAGTATTACCCGGACTGCCCCCGACCGGAGTCCAGAATGAAATTGATCACCGCCATCATCAAGCCGTTCAAGCTGGACGACGTGCGAGCAGCCCTGTCCGAAATCGGCGTCTCCGGCATGACTGTGACAGAGGTCAAGGGATTCGGGCGGCAGCGCGGCCATACTGAGCTGTACCGTGGCGCGGAGTACGTCGTGGACTTCGTGCCGAAGACCCGCATCGAAGTTGCCGTGAAAAACGAGCTGGTCGATCAGGTGATGGAAGCCATCGTCGGCGCATCGAAAACAGGTAAGGTTGGTGATGGCAAAATATTCGTTACCGATATCTTGCGGGTATTGCGCATTCGCACGGGCGAGAGCGACAACGCCGCCCTGTAGACCGTCGGCCGAATGAGACTATTAGGCGGCGGATGTCTGATTGCATTCACCGTCCTAAACGCAGGGATCGCGCAACCTGCATTCGCAGCGAAGCTTACCGACACGGAGCACACCCGGATCGACGAGCCCCGTCCGTCCGACATGCCGAGCGATGCCGAGCTGGAAGCGGCGGGCGCGATCATCGGCAGAGTGGAAATCGTCACGCGCAATATTTTCGACGAAAGCGACGCGCGCGAAAGCAACGGACTGTTCAGGCTCGCCAACCGCCTGCATATCCGCACCAAGCATGCGACCGTCCAAGCACAGCTGTTGTTCGCGAGCGGCGACAGATATCTCGGACGCAAGCTCGCGGAGACCGAGCGCGCGCTGCGCTTGCTGCCGTACGTGTATGACGCCCGCATCGTGCCGGTCCACTATGCCGACGGCAAAGTGGATATTCGAGTCATCACCAAGGATGTCTGGACCTTGAGCCCCGGAATATCCTTTTCCCGCTCGGGCGGCACGAATGACACGAAGTTCAATCTGGCGGACTCGAATTTTTTGGGTTGGGGAAAGGCCTTGCAGGTGTCCCACGGCAGCAACGTGGATCGCACCAGCAGCACCGTGGCCTGGATGGACCCGAACGTGCTCGGGTCGCACTGGACCTCGGCGCTGGCGTACTCCGATGCGAGCGACGGGTCGACGCGCGCGGCCCTGCTGATCCATCCCTTCTATTCGCTGGATGCGCCCTGGAGCACGAAGATCTCCGCGATCACGTTCGACCGCAGGATCTCGCGCTACAATCTGGGCGATATCGTGGACCAGTTCAACGACAATGAATCCTCCTATGAATTGAGCGGCGGCGTTTCAAACGGGTTGACCGACGGCTGGACCAAGCGCTGGACCTTCGGCATGCGTTACGACCGCAATTTGTTTTATCCGGCGCCGGTCACGAGCGTGCCGGCAAAGGTGCTGCCGCCCGATCGAACTCTGTCGTACCCATTCACCGGATTCGACATCCTTCAGGACGCCTATAAGAAGGTCGGCGACGAGAATCAGATCGGCCGCGCGGAGGATCTGTATTTCGGTACCGAGGTGACAGGAGAGATTGGATACTCGAGCAGCGTCTTTGGCGCCGACCGCGACGCCGTCATGCTCAGCGCAAAAGCGCTGCATGGATTCGACCTGCCCCATGAGCAGCAGTTGTTCCTGACCAGTGATTTTTCCTCGCGCCTGGAGCAGGGACATGCGCGCAACTTGGTTGCCGATGCGGCGGCGAAGTACTACTGGCGGTGGCGCGAGGACTGGCTGCTGTACGCGGCCTTGTCCGGGACCACGACCTATCGGTTGGATCCGGACATGCAGCTTTTGATCGGGGGCGACAATGGCCTGCGCGGCTACCCGCTGCGCTTCGAGTCGGGCACCTCCCGCGCGCTTTTTACGGTCGAGCAACGGGTCTTCACCGATTGGTTTCCGTTTCGCCTGGTGCGCGTGGGCGGCGCCGTGTTCGCGGACGTGGGAAGGACCTGGGGTACGGGCGTCGTCGGCAACAGCGATCCAGGATTGCTGAAGGACTTGGGGTTCGGCCTGCGCTTGGGCAATACCCGCTCCGGTCTGGGAAACGTCTTGCACATCGATTTTGCGTTTCCGTTGAGCAATGTGGCGGGAATCCAGAAATTCCAATTTCTGGTGCAGACCATGCAGAGTTTCTAGGACGGGCTCCTAGTCCTTCGCCGCTTTGCCCCGCCGCGAGAAAAGCCACACGGCCGCTCCGCAGACGGCGAAGTTCAGCACCCACCACCACAGCTGGCGGCTGCTGTTCTTGTCGTCCAATTGGCCGGGCACCGATGCGATATCCAACGTGCCCTTGAGGCTCTCCTTGGCCGCTCCCTGGCCCACTTGGAAGTCAACGGCCGCGGCCCCCGGCAGCGCGAGGTCCTTGGTCCGCAGGGAATAGCTGCCGTCGGCCTCGGCAGTGGTGGGGTGCACCATGCCGCGCAAAACGACGGTCACCACGGCGTCCATCACCGGCGCATTGTCAGCGAGGCGGCTGATATGAATGCTCATTTTATCGTCGCTGACGACGCCTACGGCCAATAGATCATTCGAGCGGGCCTCGACGCGGGGAATCGCCGGCGTGTCCGCGGCCGCCCAGGCCCCCGTTGCCGCAAAG
>Ga0210384_10009354_pt1 | contig 10116 bp, 10 predicted proteins | sample IncBWH2MmetaG_FD_160574 | JGI IMG/M metagenome (GOLD analysis project Ga0210384, IMG submission 160574) | Forest soil microbial communities from Barre Woods Harvard Forest LTER site, Petersham, Massachusetts, United States - Inc-BW-H-2-M | ecosystem: Environmental > Terrestrial > Soil >...
CACCAGGGAAGAAGACTTCGTTGCGATAAAGCGTTTCCTGGAATTTATTCAGCTTGGGAGAGTCGACGACGATGTCCGGCGAAATGCCGCCGCCACCGGTAACTTGGCGACCGCTGTCGGTTTGCCGAATCTCGCTCGGGTGTTCGGGGACTTTGCGCTCATAGTGATATTCATAAAGCGAAATGGATTTGTAATCGCGCTGGATGAGTCGGCCGCTGGGCGTGTAGTAGCGCGCAGTGGTGAGAGCCAAGCCGGTATTTTCGGCGAGCGGCGTAACGGTTTGCACCAGGCCTTTACCGAAGGTAGTTTCCCCGACGACGAGGCCGCGGTCGTGGTCCTGCACCGCGCCGGTAACGATCTCAGCTGCGGAGGCCGAATTATTGTTTACCAGAATAACGAGCGGAACGGTGAGTCCCTGATTGCCACGCAGGGCCACGAAGCGGCGCTCCGGTGCGCTACGGCCGTGATAGGAAACGATCAGCTGGCCCTTTTCGAGGAACATGTCGCCAACGGCTACGGCTTCATTCAAAAGGCCGCCGGGATTGCCGCGCATATCGAGGATCAAGCCATCCAGTGAATTCGCGCCAAGCAGTTTGAGCGCATCGGCGATTTCGCGGTCCGTGGTTTCGTTGAACTGCGTAAGTCGCACATAACCGACGCCGGGCTTCAACAGGAACGCGATTTCGACCGAGTGGCGCGGAATTTCATCTCGGGTAACGGTAAAGATGAGCGGCTCGGTATAGCCTTCGCGCGAAACGGTAATCTTGACGACGGTGCCCTTGGGGCCTTTGAGCAAATCGGCGACTTCGCTGGTGGTGAGGCCGTCGGTGGCCTTTTCGTCTACCTTTGCGATAACGTCACCCGGACGAATGCCCGCGTTGTAAGCTGGCGCGCCGACGTAGGGCGACATCACGATGGTGTGATTTTCGCGAGGGGCAATGACCATGCCGACACCGTAATACTTGCCACGCTGGTCTTCACGAAGGAGTGCGAACTGGCGGGCGTCAAAGAAATTGGAGTGCGGATCGAGCATCCGGAGCATTCCGGGAATGGCGCCCTGGTAGACCGTCTTGTCTACGTCGATCGGGTCGGCGTAATTGGACTGGACGATGTCGAGAACCTTGGTGAAATCGCGGACGGCGGACTGGTAATCGTCGGTGGAGGCTGTGGTGGCCTTCACGGAAGGCCCGAAAACGCCTCCAAGGACCGCGGAAATGGCTAGAACTACGATGACGAGAATCAGTCCACGGCGTTCAGGTTTCATTCAATCCCTCGCATAACGGAAGAAATTGGCGGCCTTCGTTGACTAAATATAAGTATAACACGCTGTTCCAGAAGTGTCGTTTGACACTCTAGCGGTCCCTTTCTATGATGCAGAGAGGGCGATTGGCGTTCCTTCTTTCCTATGCTGAGCATTCCCCACATGATCGTCGTTTTTATCGTGGTGCTGGTGGTATTTGGGCCACAGAAACTGCCCGAATTGGCACGCAGCCTGGGGAAATTGATGGCGGAATTCCGCAAAGCCTCGGGAGACTTCAAATCCGCGTTTGAAGAGGAGATGCGGGATCTGGAGCGCCAGGCGCGGATCGCGGAGTTGAAGAAGCAGGCGGCCGAAGCCACCGCAGCGACCCGGGAAGCGCTGAAAATACCCACGGACCTGAATACGCTGGCGACTCCGCCTGCGAGTGGGACATTGCCGGGGGTGGATCAGGATGCGCATGTTACAGATTCGCCTCGAATTGAACCTGTGAGCGAGGCGGTTGCCAGATTAGACGGATCCCAGGGCGCCACGGAAGCAACGAACGCGGGCAGCGGTTCTGAAACGGGACCCGTTGAGGCGAGTACCGGGGCAGAGCAGGTCACGGGGACCGAAACGGCTCACGAAACGGCACAAAGTACGGCGGACGCTACTCCTTCACATGACCAACAGCAGCCAGCCTGATACGTCACTTGCAGCTCGCCTGGAAGAGGCCGGCGGCCAGATGACGTTCTTCGAGCACCTTGCCGAACTACGCAAACGCATCATTAATTCACTTTACGCCATCGGGATCGGCGCATTTGCGGGAGTGTACATCGCGCCGCGCGTGATTCATTTCATTAATGAGCCGATGCAGAAGGCGCTGGTCGCGGCGGGCTACGCCGACAAACTTTATTACAACCACCCGGCAGGCGCGGTGAATCTGGTCATCACGCTCGGTGTCTATATTGGATTGGTGTTGGCTTCGCCGGTAGTGCTGTACCAGTTTTGGCTTTTTGTGGCGCCGGCGCTGTACAAACATGAGCGCAGTGCAGTGACAGGATTTCTTTTCTCTACGGTGCTTCTGTTTCTTGCGGGTATTGCGTTCGGATATTTCGTTACCTTGCCCTACATTTTGAAATTTCTGGTGAGCTTCCAGCAATTTGGTGGAACGGTAGCACCGCTGATCAGTATCAATGAGTATTTTGATCTCATCCTGATGATTCTGCTGGGGCTGGGGCTGGTGTTCGAGCTGCCCATTTTGATTTTCTTTTTAACCTTGTTTGAGATCGTTACGCCGAAATTTTTGTGGGTGAATCTGCGATATGCGGTGCTGATCATTGCGGTGGTAGCCGCAATTATTACTCCTACGCCGGACGCGACGACGATGCTGATCTTCATGGCGCCAATGGTGGGGCTGTACTTTGTGGGCATGGCCGTATCGGCAGCGGTTGTGCGGAAGAAAAAGAAACGTTTGGCAGCAGAAACCTCCGGGACGCCCTCATGATTCGGTTGGGGCAGGGAAGCGGGAGAATGCTTGGGCTGGTTTTGTTCGCTGCCGTGATGGGGATCGGCTGCAAGTCGGGGAATGGGACGACGACGGCTCCTGCGCAGCCACCGTTCATGAGCGTGGTGGCACAAACTCCGCCAACGATTGCTCCGGAATACCAAGCTCCAGCACCCGAAAAAACCGGCGGCTTCGATGGCAAACGCGCTTACGAGCAGGTGCTGAAACAGGTGAGCTTCGGGCCGCGCTCGCCGGGAACTCCGGCGATTGCCAAATTGCAGGAGTATCTTGAATCGGAGCTGAAATCGTACGGTTGCACGGTGGAAACGGATTCTTTTTCGGCGGACACGCCTGTGGGGCGCGTGCCGATGAAAAATATCCTGGTGAAGATTCCGGGCGAAATACCGGGCATCATCATGCTAGGCACGCACTACGACACCAAGCGCTTGGATAATTTCGTGGGCGCGGATGACGCGGGGTCGTCCACTGCGGTGGCCCTAGAAATAGCGCGGCTACTTTGCAAGCAGCCGGGGAAGTATGCAGTGTGGATCGCATTCTTTGACGCGGAAGAGGCGTTCAACAAAGAGTGGGTGGATCCCGACAATCGCTATGGCAGCCGGCAGATGACCGCGCGACTCGCGGCTAGCGGCGATTTGCCAAAAATAAAAGCTTTCATCCTTACGGATTTGGTTGGCGGCAAAAACCCGCACTTTCTGCGTGACGGCGAGTCCACCAAATGGCTGAGAGATATGGTTTGGAACCTGGCAGCGCGCCTCGGTTACGCGGAGGTTTTTCCCCCAGCGTTAACAAACTTTGGCGGCGATGATCACTACTCGTTTACGGCGCGCAAGGTGCCTTCGGTCGACATTATGGATCTGGATACCGCGCATGACGTGCCGTACTGGCATACGCCCGAAGATACGATCGACAAGATCAGCCCAAAGACGCTGGCGATTGTTGGACATGTGGTGGTGGAGTCGCTGAACGAATTGCAGAAGAAGTGATTGTGCGCGGCAGCGGCGCGCAGCTCTGGGTGAATCCCAACTTACGATGAAAAACGAGAAATCGATTCGTGTGCGGTCAGGTGCCGGGGACTATCTGGTGCGAGTTGGCCCTGGCCTATTGAAGAAGTCCGTTGCTGAAATTGCGCACCTCGGGGAATTCTCCAGCATGCATGTAGTGAGTTCGCCGAAAGTTTGGAAGGCGCTGGGTAAGAGCGGATTGCGGTCTCTGGCAGAGCGTCGGAATGCGTCCGTACACTTGTTTGACGATGCGGAAACGGCGAAGAATCTGGAGAGCGTGGAACTGTTGACACGCAAATTGGTGCGTGCCGGTGCGGATCGCGGCGCGCTGATGGTGGCCGTCGGCGGCGGTGTGGTCGGGGATGTCGCTGGATTTGCCGCGGCGTCGTACTTGCGTGGAATTGCGCTGGTGCAGGTGCCCACGACGGTGGTCGCACAAGTAGACAGCGCGGTAGGCGGCAAAACTGGCGTGAATTTGCCAGAAGGCAAGAATCTGGTGGGAGCGTTTTATCCCCCGCGGCTGGTACTGGTCGATCCGGAGGCACTGGAAAGTTTGCCGAAGCGCGAATTTCGTGGTGGGTTGGCGGAAGTGATCAAGTATGGCGTGATCGCAGACGCGAAGCTGTTTGCGTTTCTCGAGAAAAACTTCGATGCCATTCTGGCGCGCGACCGGGAATCGTTGCGTCACATTATTGAGAGGTCGATTCAGATCAAGGCCGCTGTGGTTGGCACAGACGAACGCGAATCCGGATTGCGCGAAATCTTGAATTTTGGGCATACCTTTGGACATGCCTTGGAGTCGGTGACGCGCTACAAACGCTATCAGCATGGCGAAGCGGTGGCATGGGGCATGATGTGCGCGGCGATGCTGGGACATGAGCGCGGCCTGACGGCGCCGGAAGACGTCGCTCGGGTGGTGTCGCTGGTGAGAAGGATGGGGCCACTTCCCGCCTGGCCGTCCGTGAGCGCCAAGGACTTGCTGAAGGCGATGCGTTCGGATAAGAAGTCGCGGGGAGGCAAGCTTCGTTTCGTCTTGGCGAAGCGCATCGGGCGGGCCGCGTCGTACAGCGATGTGCCGGAAAAAACCGTCGAGTCGGTGTTGCGATTTGCGCCGCAACTTCCAGGAGCATCCATTGGCTGAGCTTGCGACACTGCCGACTGGTACGAAGCCGGAGGGCGCTTCGACTGAGGCGGAGGCTTCACGGAAAATCCGCGAGATGTTTACGCGGATTGCGCCTCGCTACGATCTTCTGAATCATCTTTTGTCGGCGCAGATGGATAAGCGTTGGCGGGCGCGAGCTGCTGCGGTGCTGCGGCCTATCCTCGGCAATCCTGAGGCTTCCGTGCTGGATCTGTGCTGCGGGACCGGGGATCTGGCGTTTACGCTGGCCAAGGGTGCACGCGCACGAATCATCGGTGCGGATTTTTCGCACACGATGCTCACGCGCGCAAAGGAAAAGGCGCAGTACCTTTCGAGCAAGGCACCCATTCCGTTCCTCGAAGCAGATGCGCTGCGGTTACCGTTCGCTTCGGAATCCTTTGCTCTGGTGACTACCGCCTTTGGTTTTCGCAACCTTGCCAATTACCAGCAGGGCTTGCGAGAGGTTTATCGCGTCTTGGCTCCCGCAGGGACACTGGCGATTCTGGAGTTCACCGAGCCTGCACCGGGAATCATCGGCGGCGCGTACCGTTTTTATTGCCAGAAAGTGTTGCCCGCGATTGGCGGCGTAATTTCTGGAGATGCTGCCGCGTACGCGTATTTGCCTAAATCCGTGGCGCGGTTTTTCCGGCCGGATGAATTGGCAGCATTAGTAAAAAGTGTCGGCTATACGAGCATCCGCTACGAGTTAATGATGCTGCGCTCGGTGGCTTTGCATCTCGCAGTCAAGCCGTAGCATCTTCGCTTGTGTAGCGGCCGCCCTCCGAGGCTAGGGCAGTTTCTCGCCTTCTGTTAAGTCTTCTTGCGGTGGTAAGTGAAATCGTATTCGACGGTCCATGTTTTGCCGTGGTCGGTTGAACCTTGGCTGTACTGCCGCACGGTATCCGGTCCCTGCGGAATAAATTGCAGATGCCGTTTCAGCGTGGTGCCATCCGGTTGTGGATTATCCGCGGTGTAGAAATCCATGACGCCGTCTTTCAAGTTGCCGAAAAATTGAATCATGCCCTGGCTGTTATCCACCCAGAATTGCTCCCAACGCTTTTCGCCGAGGTTGTAGACGTTGTAGCTTTTTCCCGAGTACGGACTGTTTTTGCTGGTCCAATTTTCCACGATGACGCAATCGCCCAGAGCGAGTTCGATGCGGCTGTCGCCGGCGGGACTGCCGTCCTTGGTGACCACGGCGTTCCATTCGCCAATCCAGAAATCAAATTGTCGATTCTCGGGAGTGTATTTGCAGGGCGCCAGATTGTGTTTCGCCTGATCTATCGCGGCGATGAAACGAGCGTCGTTGTGCAAAGAAGCAAATTCCGGCTCGGCGGCGAGCAGATCCGGATCGCCGAAGCCATTGTCCACCGAGACTTTTAGTTCTCGGAAAGCCCCATCGCTGTCTCCTTTGGAAGCCAGTGTCAGCGCTCGCGCGTGAGCCGCGAGCTGCTTGGGCGTTCCTGCCGCTTCGGCCTTGCCGAGCGCCACCAGGGCTTTGTCATATTCGCCTAGCGACTTCGCGGAAATGGCCAGGCGATACCAGTAGCGTGGATTCGTGGGATCAGTTTTGGTGAGGGAATCGTACAGTTTCGCGGAAGAGTTCCAGTCCTTTGCGGCGTATGCTTCCTCAGCAGATTTGCGGAGTTCGGCGTCGGAAGGGCCTTGTGCGTGAACGAGGGCGGATAAGCAAAGTACCAACGATAAACAAAAACCTATTTTCGTGACCTGGCGCATGGGTTTCGATTCCTTTCGTAACACCTTCGAGGATATGAAACCGACCGTTTCCATGCACTACAGGGTTGGCAAAACTTTTAGCACAGCCGAAGCGGAATTGTCACCTGCTGCGTTATGATTCGGGGATGTCCGGGAAACTCCACGTATTTGCGGGACGAATCTATAAGCTGGGCATCATCCGATTTGTGGATGTTCCGGCCGCTGTGTCTAAAAAACTGGCGCGCGGTGTGACCAATCTTCCGGTTCATGGAACCGTGGAGGGTGTTCCGCTCCGCACCACACTAGTTTCGCGCGGCAACGGCTGCCATCGTGTGGCCATTCACGGAGAGATTCGAGACAAGCTGCGCGTGGACGCCGGAGCCGTCGTTGAAATTGCCCTGGATCGCGACGAACAATCACGCGAACCGGCGCTTCCACCAGCGTTGATTGTGGCGTTGAGGCAGTGGCCACACGCACAGTCCGTGTTCAAGGGGATGACTACGGCGCTGCGCCGGCAAATTGTCAGGAACATTACATCGGTGAAAAGCCAGGAAGCACTGGAGCGCCGCGTGGTCAAAGTTGCAAGACGTTTAGAGCAAATGTGGATAGCTAAATCCAGGAAATTCGTTACCGGCACCCGCAGCAAACAATCTAGGTAAAACCCAACCGAAAACCACGCATTTAGTGGCTTTTTGGCGGCTTTTCCCGAATGGGATGGTCCGTGGGATTGTGCGCAGTACTGTATTGACTGATACGCCCGGTCTATTGTGGCCGCACATCGCAAACATTAGTCTCACAGGTGCAGGACGAGAAGCGAGCGGAGGTGTAGCCGCTATGAATAGCCCAACTGCGATGGAAAAAAGCGCCAACGCGAGCATTGCCGCGCAGGAATTGCGTGGAAAATTCGAAGCCACGCGGCTGGAATTTGCCCTGACCGGGCTGGCGTGCGAATTGTGTGTCGAGCAGATACCGCTCGAAATGGCCTTTGAAAAGCTGCAGGATCGTGCTCTGGAAAAGCTTGTCCGCTTGCTGGATACGAGAATTCTGGACGATCCCTCGGCGGTGAAGACTTGCCTGGAAATGGTGGCGGAAGAATCGGAGCGCGTGGCCTGGGGTGCGCTAGAGCGCGGCACGGAGATGCTCAGCGACGGGCTGGACATGCTGAGCGGCGAACAGGAGATCGTGGAAGAGGGCGGCTTCGTTCACTAGAGCGCTGGTTACGAAGCTGGGTCGTTTGCACGCCGTTTTATGACCACTGCGGTTAGATCATCTTTTTGTGCTGTCCCACCTGAAAACTCGATAACCGCCTGATACAGAAGGTTGATAATTTCCGCGGGATGTTTTTCACGGTTGGCGCGAATGGTTTCTGTCAGACGATCCGTGCCAAAAAATTCTCCCTGCACATTGGCCCACTCAAAAAATCCATCCGTCGTGAGCACCACCAGATCGCCTGGGCTGAGATCCAGGACGCGGGGTGGTTCGGAAAGCAATGCCGGGGAAACGCCGAGCGGCGGGCCCTGCGCTTCGACAGACTCGAAGCGATCCTCGTGCAGCCAATAAAAGAACAGAGGACCGTGGCCTGCGGAAAGGATCTCCATTGCCGGGCTCTTCGGATCGCATACGGCCGCCACGAACGTGATGAAGCGCCCCTCGGTAATGTCCGCAGCAAGGGCTGCGTTGATTTCGCCCATGGTCTTCATTAATTCGGTGCCAACGTGAAAGTGCGCGCGAGAGTACGCCCGGCAAACCGCAGCGAGAAGTGCCGGGCCGATCCCGTGCCCGGTTACGTCGGCCAGCGCGATAAGCGTTTTCCCGTCCGGCAGACGCTGCCAGTCGTAATAGTCGCCGCCGGTTTGATCGGCGGGCTTGTTCCACGCCCCAACTTCGAATCCGTCGATCTCAGGCATGGCCGCGGGCAGAAGCGATTGCTGGATCGAATGAGCCACACTCAGATCGTGTTCTAAGCGTTCCAAATTTCGGCGAGATTCTGCTTCGCGCAGCGCCGCTTCCACCTGTTTGCGAACTTCTCCCGCAACCATGCCGGCGGCCAAGCCGGCGACGAGAAGGCTAAAGGCGTAGGTCCAGACCAGACTGGCTGGGGAAACCACGGATTCGGTCGCGCTGAACACCGGCCGCCAACCGAGCTTCCAGGCGGCCGCGAGGTAGCTCACAGCAGCAAGCAGTCCAGAGAACCACGAAGCCCAGGGATAAAGCCGCAACGTCGAGAGAATAATGAGCAGGAAGTAGAGCATGAAGAAGGGATTGATGAGCGGCCGGAAGGCGAAGTCGACGTTTCTATTCGCGAACAAAACAAGACCGAACGCAGGTAGGCAAGCTTCAGCAACGATATTCACCAGCCAGGTGCGCGCACGCAGATCGCGCGAATTCCTCTCCGCTTGTTGGACTTTGCCGAGAACGAAGATTTCGTACGCCATCACGACGGCAACGAACACTGCAAACATCCAGAGCAACTGACGATTCCCGGGCGTCCAGACAAAGATGGTGCGAATCACGCGGGTCAGCAGAATTGCCAGCAGGGAACCGAGCAGGATGTAGATCCGGAGGCGCTCGCTGCGCAGCAGCGCTTTTCGGAAGGCGGGCGAATCGGCGTACAGTTCAGCCATAAGTGCAGCCGTTCAACCGCGCCAATGCGTCGAGTGGACGAAACATAGGTAAGGACAGGTATTGTCTCTGACCTTGGACGAGAATCCAAGAAGCGGTGTGAAGATTCAGCGGTAGGAGACTCTTAGCGTGCCCAGCCCGGGTCTCCGCCGGCTTTGCGAAGTTCGTCTTCCATATCGGAGAGTTGCTGCTTCAACGCGGCTATCTCTTTTTGCTTGGCGTCGATCTTGGCGCGCTTGTCATTGATGTCGGAGCGATTATACTGCTGCGCCATGGCTTTTTGAGGATCGGAGTAGTACTGAAGTTGGCCTTTGTCGAGTTCCCGTTGCAGGATATCGAGCTCTTTTTCCGCGTTGGATAGTTTTTCCCGTGCACCGGTAAACCGTTTGCGCCAGTATTCTTCTCCTTTGGCATCGTCCTTTTTGTCTTTGTCCGCCTCGGCCTGGCTTGCGTCGCCTGCCTTTTTCTCGGCTGGTGCCTTGGCATCCGTGGTTGCAGCTGGCTTTGACGAGGACGCGAAATCGTCGTTGGTGTAAACCTTCTTCGGCTTGGCCTCAGTTTTCTGCTGAGCGCGGGCTTTCTTGGCGGCCTCGGCGACGGGATCGACGGCAGGCTGCTGCGAGGGATCTTGCTGCGCGTAGGTTACAAAAGCAAAGGCCGTAGCGATCACGGCGAGAACAGCGATTCGCGAAAGGTTTGCAATGCGCATAACGTCATGCCTCCACGGCAACGATGGCCCGCAAAACGGCTTGGGCGGTCTGGGCAGCCGCAACGGTTGCGTACCACCCGATTGTACCGCTTCTGCCGGGCCACGGGAGGACCGCTAGCCGTAAGAATTACCGTAGCGCCTTAGATCAAAGCTCGCCCTACC
>Ga0210384_10009355_pt1 | contig 10116 bp, 9 predicted proteins | sample IncBWH2MmetaG_FD_160574 | JGI IMG/M metagenome (GOLD analysis project Ga0210384, IMG submission 160574) | Forest soil microbial communities from Barre Woods Harvard Forest LTER site, Petersham, Massachusetts, United States - Inc-BW-H-2-M | ecosystem: Environmental > Terrestrial > Soil >...
AATCGCGCCGAAGCTTCAGACCTACAGCCTCGCTCGCTGCCAGATGGCATTCTGGTTCGTGCTGATCTTTTGTTCCTTTGTCTTCCTTTACGTCATCACGTGGGACTTCAATACGATTAGCCAGCAGGCGCTCGCCTTAATGGGCATTTCGGGAGCTACAGCGCTTGCAGCGGTCGCGGTGGACGTCGCCAAAGACTCGCCGGCCGACGCAGTCAATCGCGGCCTGCGCGCCCTTGGCCTAAACAGCTATGAGGATGTTCTGCGGATTCAGACGGAACGTGCCGATCGCCTCAGCACGCTCGCAGCAGCCCAGCAACAGCTCAGCGCCTTGCCGCCGCCGCCCCCGCGACCAGCGCAACCGACCGCGGAGTGGGCTGCTCTCAACCAGCGCGTTGTCCAACTGCAGATCGAAGTGCAAGACCGCAATACGGTTCTACGGACTTACCACGACCGAGTCGGCCTGTTCATTACGCAAGGCTGGTTCACGGACATTACGACTGACCAGAATGGAACCGCCATTCATCGCTTGCAGGTCTTTTGCTGGACCGCGATCCTGGGTGGCGTTTTCCTCATCGGCGTCTACCGCAACCTTGCCATGCCGGAATTCAGCAACACGCTGCTCGCGCTCCTCGGCATCAGCGGCGCCGGTTACGTAGGCTTCAAGTATCCAGAAAAGAACAACTGACATGGCCGCCCAAATCGACCACGTCGTCGTTCTCATGCTCGAGAACCGCTCGTTCGACAGCATTCTGGGCCGCCTCTACCCCGATGACCCGACGTATCGGGGCCTTACGCTCAACGAGAGCAACGTCTACGCCGGAACACCCTATCCGGTGTGGCACGGTGAGGGGATGGGTACGGACATCGCGTGCACGCCGAGACCTGATCCTGGAGAATTGTTCACCGACATGGACGAGCAGCTCTTTGGCTTGCCCCCGAAGCCTGCGTCGCCCACCATGGGTGGTTTCGCGGCCAACTACGCCACTCAAAATGCGTCCTCCGAGGGCCCCTTTCTACCGGGCAACGTCATGCACTACTTTTCGGCCGCGCAGGTGCCGGTCATCAGCACGCTCGCCAAGGCGTTCGGCGTCTGCGATCAATGGCACGCGCCGGCTCCCTGCCAGACTTGGCCCAACCGATTTTTCGCGCATACCGGCACGTCCCTCGGCTACGTCGACAATCACACGTTTCCGATTCCGTTTGACGCGCCCAGTATCTTTCGGCAGCTCCAGGACCAAGGCGAGACCTGGCGCGTCTACTTCCACGACATGCCGCAGTCTGGACTCCTGCGGGATGTCTGGCTCTACACACTCTTTCATTGCAAGTTCTTCAGCCAATTCCTGGCGGATGCTCACACGGGAAGCCTGCCAAGCTACAGCTTCATAGAGCCGCGCTATTTCAGTGACTTGTTTCTCAACAGGATTCCAAACGACGAGCATCCCCCGCACGACATAGGCTATGGCGAGCAGCTGATTGCCCAGGTCTACAATGCTGTCCGCAGCTCGCCTTGCTGGAAAAGCACAATGCTGATCATCACCTATGACGAGCACGGTGGCTGCTTCGACCATGTGCCACCGCCGGCCGCAATTCCCCCGGACGGCGTCGTCAATAACCCGTACGGCTTTAGGTTTGACCGGTACGGCGTGCGGGTCCCCGCAGTCATTGTTTCGCCCTACGTTCCGCCCGGCAGCCGGATTAAGCCCCAGCCGAATCCGCGGGACGGAGTCACCTACCCCTTCGACCACACCTCCATTATCGCAACCGTGCGCGAGCTCTTCATGAAAGGCGCACCACCCCTGACTGATCGCGATGGGAACGCACCGAGTTTGCTGAACGCGCTGAGTCTGTCTGTCCCGGCGAACGATGGCCCCCAAAGCGTTGAGGCCGGCTTCGATGAACCGGACGCCGCCCATGTTCAAGCGCGCTCCGACTTACCACCTAACGGAATGCAGCGAAGCTTGAGCGCAGCAGCGACGCTATTGCCAACCAGCCCGCCCGTGACCGCCGACGATGTCTCGGCGCCCACGGTGTTGCCCCCGAGCCCGTACGCAACGGTCGCCACGGCCCAGGCGGTCGCGACGGATCGGATGAAACTCTTCCTCTCCGCCTAGTCACGTCGTAACAGAGTGCTGCGGCTGAGATCGTCGTGATCGACGCGACAGTATTCAGGTGCTGACTGCCGGATGCGCGAGCAAGCATTGTGATGCCGCCCTCGCGGAAGACTCGAGGGTACGTGGACATCTCCACCCCGATGCGCCAGCACCGGATGGCGGGTTACAGATGTTTTGGAGGCCGCACAGCGTTGCACTGCGACACTCGTTGATTGCTTGCGATCGACGGGAAGTCGAGATGCCATGGGGTTTAGCGGGGAGACGAATGATGCCAAAAGCCCACCGCGTACATGCTATCGGCCATGGAATCAGGCGGGCAACTTGGATTGCCGCCTTGGTGGCCTCGCTGGGCGGCTGCGCAGCGACGTCGCTGCGGCCTGCGGCGACGGATCTGGCCGGCGCGGGCAAAAGAACCATGGACGTTGCGGCCGCGTATTACGCGGCACTGGATGGCGCCGTGCGCAGCGAGCTGGAACAGGAATTCCTCGCGCAGGCGTTCAGCGACATAACGAACAACTGTCGAAAGGCGATGCCCCCACTTGTGCCCTCGTCGGAGGCCTGCGCTGCCGCATCGCGGGGCAGCGAAGCGGCGTTGAGGACGCAGACAGCGGGACGCGTTGCGTTGTACAGCCAGATTCTGGCCGCTACGGCGGCACGTCGGCGGATGGTGACTCAGATCGCCAGCCTCTACGAGGCCTATGGCAACGTTGCGGAGAAGGACCTGGGCGCAACCTTTGCATCCCACGGGCAGGACATCGGTAACGCCATTGGGTCCATGCGCGGCACGCCACTGAAGGATGCGCAGAATGCGGTCCTGGGAGGGCTGCTGACCCGGCTGGGAAGCGCGATTCAGGACAAAGAGTTGCGACGTGGGTCGGCGGCGCTGGCGCCCGTCGTAGCCGCTTTCCGGGAGTACTTTTCCATCGAAAGACCCGCCTGGGATACGTTTTCCGATCAGGCCATGCAACTACGCCAGCAGAACACCGTCTACGCCGTACAGCTTCAGTTCGGGAGCACGGGAGATGTGGCCAGCCAACTGATCGGCGCACTCGGGTTGCAGCCGACGGACTTGACTCTCAATATGAACCCGAGTTCCTTTCAAGCCGTTGTGTTGGGGGTCGTACTGCGAAATGGGGTTGACGATGAGGCGCAGCAAGCCGTCGGCGCCGCCACCGAAAAGGCGCTCGGCGCACTCGAGTTGGCACACAGTCAGTTTGGAGCCCCTGCGCAGGGCGCCGCGGCGGTCGAACAGTTCGCATCCGAGGCGTCCACGTATCTGGACCTGATTGCGAAGCTGAGAAAAGAGCCCACCGGCGGCAAGTAGGCCGTTTCCCTTACCGGAGAGAATGGTTATGGCAACATTGAAGGCTGGCCCGTTAGTCAATGGCGCGGTCGTGGTCACCAAGGCGCAGCAGCTCCAAGCTCTCAGTGATGTGCTGACCGCCGTGCGGCAGAAGCGCTTTGAGATTGATCAATCGGACGTCACGCTCAGCGATGCCCAGCGGCTGGAGTTGAGCCGTGACTACGACGTTGCGCGCGACGCCTACTACAAGGGTGCCGCTGCGTTCATAGACTCAACCGATTCGCACGTTGCGGACCTCCTTGCCGACATTGGGAACGCCGCCGCCTTAGTGAACACGATTCAAGTATCCCAAGACAAAGCGGTGCAGTCGCTTGGAGCCATTGCAGCGCTGGTCGGGCTTGTCGGCAAGCTGGTCGTATTGGGAACGGCCTAAGGATCGGCCGCGGCGGAGCTCAGACGATCTCGGTGGATGCGTGCAGCATTGTGGAAAAGATTGATTTCAATTCCAGTCGTGAGATCTAAAGTAGTGGCACGTTCCCACATGAGCAACAACATTAAGGGGCAGTTAGGCACAATTGTTGATGATCCAATAGTTCGAGCAGTTTTGGGGATAACATTAATTGTATTACTGGTGATTTTATTGTCTCCGGCATTGATCGGTTGGATGGTTATGTTGTCCTCGCATCTCTTGACAAGGCCCGAGTCGTCGTGGGCGAGTGATCTCACCTTGGATCTGGCTCGTGTAAAAGCCTTACCTCAAGAGACGTCTGGCCAGCTCATAGGAGCTATTCCAATTCTGCTTACTGTGCTTTGCTTTAAAGGTGGAAGAACGACCCGATTAAATTGGGTTGGACGAACAGTCTTCATTTTGGTGTTACTCGGAACCCTGATTAGTGCGGTGGCGGTTGGGTACTTTGATCCCGCAAATGCGCGGCAGAGAGACGCCATTCTGTCCGGCCAAGAAGGTTTAAGCGCACTTCATGATGGAGGGTCGGTGGCATTACGATTGATGCTGCACTACTTATTCTTGATCCTCGGCCTAAGTATTGCCGGCAGACATGAATGAGATCTAGTTGCCTGGACACGGAAGGAACTTTTGGCGCTGTCTCGCGATGGGCGGGCTGTCCAGCGTTAGTCATTGGGTTGTTAGCCTTCAGCAACGTGGCTCTAGGAGATGTGACGCTGAAAGTATTTGTTGAACAGAATGACGGCACACCAATAGTGACGGACGAAGTCTCTGGCGGAGTACTTAGCGGGCAAGGTGTATCAGGAGGAGCTACAAAGTTTGTCGTGGTAGTCACGGATCAATTATTTGAACCCATATTGATAAAGCTAGAACCTAGTCCACCGGTCGCGGAATTTTCCCCTGTGCGAGTTGAAGCATCACCATTCCTTAAGAATACCGTGGTTGTAAAACTAGCGGCGACGAAGGCCACTGGCTCAGCGAAGGATGTGATCGATCTGTGGTCAACAGATGTGAACAGGATTGCAAATCGCGATGACTTGCCAGTCCTATATCAGCGTGCCCGGGTGATTGCATTAAACCGAATCAAGACGCTTAACGGCGAATGGTCTGCTTTACATGACTATGATGTGGAAGCGGCATTCAAATTCTTGGAGGTGGTTCGAGAACTCAACGCAAGGTTCATTCTCGCTAGTTCAGATTTGTCAGCGGTTCGCGATTGGCTCGAGAAAGCATTGAAAATGAAGCCATTACGAGTAAGCCAAGCAGTTGGCAGCACTGCTTCCGTTCGACAGTTGCTCGATCAGGTGGACTCAATGGACGCGGATCGTTTGGCGGTGCTCTGGAGGGCAGCTATCAATCCACCGAATGCAGTAATACCTTGCGATGGGCAGCTCCCAAGATTGAAGGCTTATCTAACCCTATTTGACGGCAAGGACGACGCTACTCGCGGTGCCCTGCTGCAAAACGGACACATTGAACGCGGAACTATTGTGGCAGGGATTGCTCGTTGTGAGATGGTTCACGCAAAGTGCAATGGACGAGCTGAGCGTAGCGAAATAGAAAAACACCTCAAGGATGTTAAAGCAATGGTTGAAGAAGAATTAAGGCATGCCGAGGATTCGACCACTCTACAGAATCTTAAGACGAGCAATGCAACGCTGGACCGGGTAATCAAAGAGCTTGTGTCGGGTGGGGCTCTGCTATGTTTACCAGAGGACGCCGCGATGCGTTGAAGCGCGGCCCTCACGTGCTTGACCAAACCGATCATCATTTGTTGGGGACAACCTATGAGCAATCCAATCGCATACTTCCTTGATTCGAATCTGAGCGTGACTCTTCGCTCTGTACTGACCAGATCCGTCTTGGGGTTGGCATTGAGCGCGTTTGTATCCTTGTATGCACTCAACGCAGTCGCCGGCGACGCAGCCGCGCCATCGAAAGAAGCCAAGACGCAAAGCCTCAACGCGGCACGAGCCACTGCGGACAGGCAGGAGATGGCCAAACGGGAGAAGTGGCACCAGCGGATGGTCCGTACGCCCAAGCCAGGTAAGGGATGTTTTCAATCCACCTATCCCGACACCCGGTGGCACCCAGCGCCTTGCGGTAAGTCCAATGGAAAACTTTATCTTCCCAATCCTGGCAAGACACTGCTCAACGAACAGGTGGGCGGTGGCTCGACCTTGGACTTCTCGGCCCAGGTGACGGGGCATATATCCCAGGCAGAGGGGTCATTCGACAGTGTGAATGTGACCAGTGAGACCAGCAGCGCCGGCGGTGCAAATTCCTACTCGCTGCAGCTCAATACTGATTTCATGGCCAACGTCGCCGCATGCAGTACGGCCCCGGACAGGGCCAATTGCCGAGGCTGGGAGCAATTTGTCTACGATTCCACCGGCAGTGGTGGGACCCAAATCCAGTACTGGCTACTCAACTGGGGGCCGGGTGGATCAGCCTGCCCGATGCCCCAAGGTGCGCATTGCGCTCAGGGCAATGCTAGCACTGACGGGTGGTGTCCACAGACGGTGACCGGTTTTACTGATGTCTTGTGCGTCGTTGATGCGGCGAGTCCGCCCTCGGCGACGTCCCAACCCGCCACAATGCTGGGGCAACTCAAGGTCGCGGGTAAGGCCGGAATTGGCTCGACACCCGATTCGATGGTAATGACCGTGGGAGGAACGGTCACGACCGGAGACGGAGGAAACTTTTTCTCCGATTTGGGCGGCAACTGGAGCGTAGCGGAGTTCAACGTGTTTGGCGACGGCGGCAGCAGTCAAGCCATGTTCAACTCCGGCGCGAGCGCGCAGGTTCGTACCGCGGTCATTAGCGGCACTACGGCGGGGCCGGCGTGCGACCAAGCGAGTTTTACCGCCGAATCAAACAACTTGACTCTCAGCAACACGGCCCCTGCGGCTGTTAAGGGATCGGCCCCGGCGCTGCTGTTCTCGGAGATTAGCCCGGCCAGCGGAGGCGTGGCGACTTGCGCAGCGGCAACCAGCGTGGGCGACACGCATCTGACTACGGTTGATGGACTCTATTACGACTTTCAGGCCTCGGGCGACTTTGTGCTTGCACAAACTGCCGATGGATTTCTGGCGGAGGCGCGCCAAGTCTCCGGGGCACCGAGCTGGCCCGATGCGACCGTTAACAAGGACGTAGCGACACAAATGGGTAAGACGCGGGTCGCCGTGTGTACCGAGCCATCGCGTCTGAATGTGGATGGATCTTTCACCAGTCTTGCGGACGGCAAGACGCTGTCGCTGCCGAGCGGCGTGAGTATCCGCCACACTGGGAACATCTATTTGATTGTGGACGGGAGCGGCAATTCGGTTCGTGCCGAAGACAATGTGAGCTACACGAACGTGACGGTTGGGCTGGGTCATTGGCCGCAGACCGTCCACGGGATCCTCACCAATGTCAAAGGACATGTCAATCAGATTGTCGCCCGCACCGGGAACACGCTGACAGCACCATTTGTATTCGCGGATCTCTACCATAACTATGCAGATAGTTGGCGCGTCCCTGCGAAAGAGTCCTTACTGTCGGTGTGCAGCGAACGCGTGGCTGAGTCAGGAATGCCGTCCAGACCCTTTTACTCGAGAAACCTCAAGCCGGAGACTTACCACCGTGCACGTGGCGTTTGCGTAACAGCGGGCGTCAAGGGAAAGGTGTTACTGGATTCCTGCACGCTTGACGTGGCCGTCATCGGAAATGACGCGGCTGCGAAGATATTTGTGGGCCGGCCCGCGCCGGTGGCCGTGGGGCTAGTGGTGCCCAAGCGAGGTAGGCACGGCGATGATGACGACCGCGATGACCATGGAAAAGAAGGGCACGATAAGAATTGAAGTACCGGCGTACCGGATGTCTAGTCCGGCCCGCTGAATCTCGCTCTGGCGAGCGCGACATGCTGGGAGCACGCCAAGCGCCTTAGGGCGCTTGGCGCTGCGGACTGCGTATTCCACGCGATGCCGGGCCACCGTTCCGGAGGATGCCGGCCGGGGGGGGTGTGAAGCGGGATAACCGCCGTAATCCAAGTCCGTACTTCGATGCCGAACCGGCAAGTTCTACAACTACGCTAAAGACAAGTCTGTGCACGTAGCCTGGTTCTCCCGCCATCTGGATAACCCTGGTTACGCGCCGTGTCATTCGGTCCGCCGCTCTGCGATGGACCCCTCTCTCTTTAAGCCTGAAAACCTATTTTTTCATGCTAAAGTAGGGGCCGTGGCGATTCCCCACCTGACACTCTATATATGACGCTCTTCATGAGCGTGCTGATCGCGGCCGTCGTGATCAGCCTGGTCCTCAAGGCACCCCGCCCCCGGGACGGATCGCTCGCCGGACCCTGGCCGCTGGAAGCCAAGCGCCAGCTCCTGAGTGAGCGCGAGCGGGCTCTGTACCAACGGCTGGTCGAGGCGCTGCCGAATCACATTGTCCTGGCCCAGGTCCAGCTCCTGCAGCTGCTGAAGTTCAAGGGCGGGAGACGTGGCTACGCGATCTTCAATCGCATCAGCCGGCTGTCCCTCGATTTTGTGGTCCTGATGCCCGATACGAGCATCGTAGCGGCCATCGAGCTCGACGACGCCACGCACGAGCGCGAGGATCGACGCCGGGCGGATGCCCGCAAGAATCACGCCCTGAGATCCGCGGACATACCGCTGATTCGCTGGCAGGCCAAGAGCCTGCCGGATGCGGCCGCTATCCGCGCCGCGCTCAACCTGGCCTAGAGGAAGGACGGAGACCATGACTAATGCCACCCTCCCCGCCCCTCGCCGGCCGGAATCTCGGTTGCTGACCCAGGCCGAGTTCCAGCATCTGAAGGATGTGCCGCCGGAGACTGAGTGGTTCGCGAATCTCTCCAGTCCCGGCACGCGGCGGATGTATCAGATCTCCATCCGCGAGTTCATGCGCTTTACCGGAATCGTGAGGCCGGAAGAGTTCCGCCAGATCACGCGCGCCCACGTCATCGCCTGGCGCAAACACCTGATGAGCCGAACTCTGGCTGGCGCCACGATCCGGGCCAAATTGGCCGCCCTCTCCTCCCTCTATGAATATTTGTGCGACCGCCACGCGGTCCCGTTCAATCCGGTGAAAGGGGTGAGCAGACCCAAAATTGACAGCTACGAGGGCAAGACCCCGGCGATATCTGATGCCCAAGTGCGGGCTCTCCTGACCGCCCCGAAGGGGAACGGGGTCAAGGCCAAGCGCGATCGGGCCATTCTGTCTGCCCTCTTCTACCACGCGCTCCGTCGACAGGAGCTGTGCACGCTGAAGGTGAAGGACCTGCACGAGCGCCGCGGGGTCAAACACTTCCGGATCCACGGGAAGGGCGAGAAGCTGCGGTACATCCCGGTTCACACAGGCGCATTAGGTGCCATCGCCGAATACCTGGATGCTGCCGGCCATGGTCAAGAGACGAGCGCTCCACTATTCAAGCCCGTCCGTGCCAACGCCCCCGGCTCGAGCCTGGAAGCGGCTTTGATGCCCTCAGGGGTTTATCGGATGGTCAAGCGCTACGGCAAACAGGTGGGGATCTCGGTGGACCGGTTCGGCCCGCATGCCGCCCGTGCTACAGCGGCGACGAATGCGTTGGATCAAGGTGCCGACATTGCGAAGGTGCAGGAATGGCTCGGGCATGCGAATGTCAGCACAACCCGAGTCTACGATCATCGAAAGACGAAGGCGGAGGATTCTCCGACGTTTAGGGTCAGTTATTGATTCCTCTAAGACTGATCTATTTCTCTTCGCCTTTGGCGGACTTCGCTCCTGAATTGTCACTCATCGCAACATCGTCCGGAGGCTTCATCGCCTCGCTGGCCCGCTGTGCCGCCGTATCGGCGTCCTCCAGCGCGTGCGGCGCAGGTGTCGTTGAATTCTTGACACAGCCCGGTAGTATCAGCAGCAAGCCCATGCTCAATATAAGTTTGCAGTACACAGGATGCTCTTACCTTAGGTCGACCGCCTAATTTCTAGACCGTGATCACCAAGCATGACGTACCCTCGCAATATATGGCCGTCGGGTGCCTTATATTCAATCTCATATGCCGCATGATCCTTCATCAATTTCTCGCGCCTAATATGTAGCGTTACGTTGGGTGGAATGATGCCCAATTCCACATTGCCAGCAGCATGAGGCCAATTCGGCTGGCTGTAGACAGGCACTGCTGCACTGGTGTGTGCCTCAAGATTAGCGTCGGCGCATCCTGAAACAACAACGCTTATTAGTAAGTATGTTGCAGGGC
>Ga0210384_10009357_pt1 | contig 10115 bp, 5 predicted proteins | sample IncBWH2MmetaG_FD_160574 | JGI IMG/M metagenome (GOLD analysis project Ga0210384, IMG submission 160574) | Forest soil microbial communities from Barre Woods Harvard Forest LTER site, Petersham, Massachusetts, United States - Inc-BW-H-2-M | ecosystem: Environmental > Terrestrial > Soil >...
TCGCCACGGCCCACGGTAAATCCGCGGCCCGGATTGAATTCTCCGAAAATAGCAGGATTTCCGTCAGAGCTTTCCGGGAACTTAGACTTGTCATCAGCATTGCTTGGAGTGAGGGTAGAGGATTGCTCGGTCTGTTCTTCCTTTACGCTAACAGTGGCTTGCTTTGCGCCAGCAGTGGCTTGAGCGGAAGCAGGTTCAGCCGCTTTCTCGCTCCCATTTGCGCGCTGAGGCACAGCACCAACAACCGATGCTTCCAGCAACCTCGCCTGCGAAGTGCCACCCGGGTCTCCTTGGGCCGCTGGCTTTATTTCTCCGGAATCGGATGTACCCTGGGCCTCCAGGCGCGCAACACGTTCCTGAAGGCCCTTGATGAGTCGCAACATCTCCTCTTCGCGTGCTGTGAGGGGAGGTCCGCCAGCGAGAGGAATTAACGCATCGTCGCCTGCGTTAGGTCGCGACACATTCTTTGTCTCTGTTGCCTGTCCAAAACCAAGCCCCAGGGGAAGCAGGCTGATCGCCAAGCCAACTCCGAAAAAGAATCTCCGGCACTTCCGCAAGCGTGTTGGTGTCAAGATTGCTGAGTCCATCGCTTCCCGCCTGTTTGCAACCTGAAATCATCTTTCGCCGTGAAGGCATCTTTCGAACTACTTGAACCCAACAGAACTCGGGGAAAAGATGTTGTAGTTAAGCTTCTCGGCAACGTACCGGATGACCTCCTGCGCCTTGACGCTGTTTCCCGCCTCATCCAGTGGGGGAGCAAACACCGCAATTGCGCCCTTGCCCGGAGCAATCGCAACAATCCCCCCGCCAACGCCGCTCTTTGCTGGCAGCCCCACATTCCAGGCCCAACCGCCCGAGCCGTCGTACAGCCCGGCCTCCATCATTGTGCTTAGAATGTGCGGAATGTCTTCGGCTTTGATCACTCGCGCGCCAGTCGCCGGATTGACACCGTTATTCGCCAACGTCGCACCCATCCGCGCCAGCTGCGTCGCATTCACACCCACGGAACACTGCTTCGTATACACATCCACGGATTCAAAAGGGTCCGCATAGATCCGGTCATATTTCGCCAGCAGGTACGACAGCGCTTTGTTTCCCGTGTTCGTCGCGGCCTCTGACTTGTACACCTCGTCGATCAGAACCAGCTTGTCTCCTGCGGCCTTGCTATAGAAATCAAGAATTTTGTTCCACTTCGCGTCCGCCGTACTGCCGGAGATGAGACTCACCGTCGCAATCGCCCCCGCATTCACCAGCGGATTGCCCGTGTGCGTCGGCATATCCACTACCGCAATCGGCGAATTGAAGGCGCGCCCCGTAGGCTCGGATCCGATCTTCTCAAATACCTTTTCCGGCCCTAGCTCATCCATCGCCAGAGCCAGCGAGTAAACCTTCGAGATCGACTGGATAGAGAACGAATAGGTCACGTCTCCCATCGTCAAAACCTGGTTGTCCGTAGTAACGATGGCAATTCCAAACAGCTTCGAATCAACCTTGGCAAGATACGGAATGTAATCCGCGTTCTTGCCGTTCGTATCGTTCTTGAACTTCTCATATGCTTCTTTGACAACTGCCTCAACCTGCGCCCTTCGCGGAGCAACCGGGCTAACGTTGGTGCTACTTTGAGCTATGGCAGGAGTCCGGCAAAAAGACTCAGGAACAAGCGCAGCTGCCATCAACACCAGAAGCGAGATTCGACGTGCGTTCATAGCTAATCTCCTCAGTTACCCCATATCTTTACTGACTGAACAGCCGAGTTGCGGCAGTTCCGACCTCAAAAGGCAAACGTCTTGCCGTAGTTGTACTTAAAGGAAAACTGCACTCGGTAGTCGTTGAAGTTATAGCCGTTCCGGAAATTCACTCGCCGGCCAAACTGAAATTCGCCGCCCGCCATCACGTTTTTGATTGGGTAGTACAGCAGGTTCGTAAGCGCGTAATATCCCTGGTGAAAATCGCTCGCCGACTCAGCATCGGAGTTCCAGATATTCACCATCGATCCTCCAAGCGTGCTGCTGAACTTTTTGTTCCAGTTGTGATCAACAAACGCAACCGCGCCGAGAACCGGAAGCGGTACGCCCTTGATGGGAGTTACTGGATTCGAAAAGTTATTCTGGACGCCGATGTCGATCGGTGCGTCGTTCATGTAGTTCTGAATGCCGTGGCCATAGACCAAACTGAGCTTTGCCGTCGTGTTCTCCCCGAACTTGAGGTTCGAGCTTGTATTAATGCCCCAGCCAAACGCCGAACCGCTGAAATTGAGGTTGGGATTCGTATTGTTGTCCACCCAGGCAATCCTTCGGAACAGGCTCGCAACCTGAATGTATCCCCACTTTCGATTGAAGTGCCCCTGCATGGAGAGATCAGGAAGAATGAACTGAGGTGTAATGTTCGAGAGCTCAATGCGGCCGCTGTAAACTCCCTGGTCCGCGCTGGCTCCGGGACGTTCCGCTGCAATCATGAATATGTTCTTGGCCATATTGAGAGGCGTCCACCGAACCTGCACATTTCTAAAGAACACCATTCCGTTCGGACCCCAGTACTCGATCGAGTTCGGGAAGACACCGATATCCATGAACGGGCTCCACGTCTGCCCCGCACCAAAGTGGCCCATTTCGCCCCACGCATGACGCAGCCGGAACGTTGTCTGGCCGGCATCCACACCAGTCCCGAAAAGTTCAAACTCAAAGAGCGTCTTCAGATCGCCCAGGGATGTCGGCGTCGAGGTCTTCACGCCGAATCTGGTCTGCCGAACACCCCAGAACGTCTGGCCGTTTGGCCCGAACTCGTTCGCGAACGCCGGCAACTTCGTCGGCCGCACCACGTCAAACCAGTTGGGATCTATCGTCCCGAAGTTATAACCCGAATCCGTCATGATGTACCCATAGATGTCCATCGTGCTCTCGGACCCCGGCTTCTTCTGGTCCGCCTGCTTGCCAAGTGGAGGCGTGCCAGCCGCTGCTCCATAAGCGCCAACAGACGTAACGGCACTCACGAGCGAATTGCTCGGCCCACCCTCGCTCGCGTGATGGGAAGCAGGCTGACCCTCAAGTTCATTCAGCTTCGCCTTCACCTCATCCATCATCTGCTCCAGCTGCTGGAGCTTTACTTTGAGCTGCTGCACATCCTCCGCCTGCTGCTCCGGCGATGGCGGCGTCTCTCGCGGCTGAGCGGGCTGAGCAGTGACGGGCCTACTCCAGACGGCCGCTGTAGTAAGGACCGCAAAAACGATGGCTTTTCGAGTGACTTTAAGGGCGTGTCTCATAAGGCCTCTCTCCCTCCGCAAAACCGCTCGCGCAAATCTGTCACTGCTGTTCGAGTTGAGAGTCTTGTATTCCTCGCAGCCCATCGCAACAACTAGGAGATTCCCTAGCTAGGGAAACCCCTAGCACCGCAAGTAGCACGCATTCGGAGCTCTTGAAGAAAAGCCGCGTCGACGCCAATCCAAACCTTCTGTCCCCTCCGTCCTCCTAAATCTGCCCCACCAACCCGTCACTAGAAAAATCCATAGAAATATTTTCCAAAGGTGACATTTTTTAGAGCCCGAAAAACTCCCGCCTTAATCACCACAAAAAACCATCAGCTCACCACGTTTTCACCACAAAAAACCGTCCAAAAAACGCAGAAGAACGCCCCCCCTGTAGAAACAGGAGTCTCACCACGCTAAAAATAATCCCGCAACAATTCGTAATCGAAACTGACAGTTAGGGCTTTTCCCAGTTGCCGCATGAAGCAAAGCTCTATACGATCTGTCTAGTTTGGTCGACAGAGCGCTTCCGACGAAAACAATAACTCAGGCCAATGGAATGAAAACAAAAGTTTTACTGGCTGATGATCACCCTCCGTTAGTCGAAGCCGCCCTCGCTATTCTGAAACCCCACTACGAAATCGTGGGGATCGCAACAGATGGAGCGATGCTGGTATCAGAGGCTCTCCGTCTCCGCCCCGAGGTCATCGTCTCTGACATAACGCTTCCCATTTTTAATGGCATAGAAGCCATCCACCGCCTCCGCAGATCCAACTCGCAAGTGAAGGTAGTGTTCCTAACGATTCACGCGGAAGAAGGATTTCTAAAGGCCTGCGTAGCCGAAGGAGCACTAGGATACGTCCTCAAATCACGCATGAAGACCCAACTGATTCCAGCAATTGAAGCAGCTTTAGAGGGCAAATCCTACGTCTCGCCCTCCGTCGCCAAGTGATTCAGAACGCAAGCTTGAGCGCGATTTGAACAACACGAGGATTGACGCTAGTTCTCCCGATAACGCCAAAAGCAGGCGATGCAAAGTCGTTGTCGGGATCTGCAAACTGCGGATGATTCAATGCGTTGTACATTTCCGTGCGAAATTGGACGCTGCTACTGTCCGACAGCCACCGAAGTGGTGTCGTCTTTAAAATCGCGAGATCGATGTTCGCCTGACTAGGCCCGTTCGTGATCCCCGTTGCGCTATTGCCGAAGCCAGTTCCAATTCCGTCCGCCCCGATGGCCAAAGGAGTTATGAAACAAGAGGCGTTGAAGTAATGGTCGAGCTTGGTCGTGATCGGGCCGTTGGTCACAAACTGGCTTTTGGTGCACGTTCCTGACAATCCGGACCTGTCTTCGCTTATTCCAAAAACATTGTTCGGATTCGTATCCGCGATCGTCATTGCCTTTCCCGACTGAATCGTAGCGATCCCCGAGACTCCCCAACCCCCGAGGACCCCGCGTTTAAAGGCCTTCGCGGGGCTTGGGAACTCCCATATACCGCTGATTACGAATCGATGCGTGCGATCAAAGCTTGCTCTTCCCCAGCGCATAATGGGTGAGTTCTGATCACCCAGGGTCAGCCCATTTCCTGATGATGTCGAGTTGATGTCGGCTCCATCTGTGTCCAGCGTTTTTGAAAAAGTGTAGGACGCGAGAAACTGAAATCCATGACTCAAACGCTTCGTCATGCTCACTTCAAGACCGTCGTACGACGAGCCACCTTCGGATTCCATCTCGACGCCGGAGTCCGGAGGTATTCCGAGAACAGGAAGTCGCAAAGCTATATTTGCAACTGTGTTGGTCGAAACTCCTCTTATGGGATCTTCTGCCGAGGCAGACAGAGCCTGGTTGAGGGAACGTTGGCGGACCAGATGCGATCCATGAGTGCCAACGTATCCGACTTCGAACAGCCAGCCCTCCGAGGCCTCAGTTTGCAGATTGAGCGAGAACTGTTGAATAATTGCAGACCGAAAATAGGGAGAAACGGCGTACACAGTTGTGGTGGAGGCCGGCGAATATGCAGGAAACATGGGGAACGACTGTGGCGTTGGAAATGGCTGCGGGAAAGGTGCTTGAAAAGTGGCGTTTGCGTTTGCCAAGCCGGAGTTCAGCCGGAACACAGAAAACGGAGCACCAAGTACGTTCTGGTAAAACGCCTGACCTGTTGGCCGCGAATAATAAATACCATAGCCGCCCCTTAGCACGGACCGCATTGACCTGGGCATGATCTGCTCAGCGAATCCGATTCGCGGGGCGATTGTGTCTTGTCCTTCCGCATAATTCCCAAACGTGTTGTTTGTGCGAGCCACGCCGGCTGGCAGAGTTCCCGGAAAGTTCGAAGCTACGATGTACCCCGCCAGGCTTCCTTCAGGGGGAGGGTTTGCCACGGCTTTGTTGAAATCAAATGTGGCGTTTCTACCAAGGTTGTCTCCAAATTGACCGAGCCTTTCATACCGAATACCCGCGTTGAGTGTGAGGGCGCTAGTGACTCGATAGTTGTCCTGAACGAACGCCGAACTCTCCCACGCCCTATACTCTCGTACGGTCAGCCCAAAGTCATCGAAGGAGGAGAAGACGTTGCTGAATGTTGTGCCGTTGCCCTTTGCACTAAGGCCGAGCAGAAAGTCCGGCCAGCTGAGGAATCGTAGAAGTGATCCGAGTCCGACGAGATTGATGTTGTCCTGAACTCTTGTTATCGATCCTCCCAGCCGCAACGTGTGGGCGCCGTGAACGAGGCTGTACACATCGCCGAAGAAGAAGCTGTTTTGGGTTATGTTCCTCGGAAACCCGGATGCAATGCTCACCGAGCCTTGAATCTCCAGACTCGGCAATTCATTGTTGTTACTCATCGCTCCTTCTGCGACACCTATGTCTGACCAGTTGAATGCACCTTCTGCCCTCGTGTTTGTTGTTGTTCGGACATATCCAAATCTTCCATCATTGAGCGATCCGTTGGGAAAGGTATCTGTGCGGGCAATGGAGACGACCACGAAGTCGCTGTTGCTCGGGCTTGAAAATCCGGGTACGTTGCCGATGGGATTAAGACCGTTGCCAGGAAATGTAACGTTCTGATTGTCAGGAGAGATAAAGAACCGAATGTCGTATTTGGCGGTCGTGGAGGAAAGATACTCCAGGTTCGCCAAGAACTGGTTCTGGCTGAAGTGGCATGGATCGGAGAAGACGGAGAATCCTTGCTGAACAAGTGGCTTTGATTGGTCCCTGGTTTGAGGAGTTGGAATGACAAACGATCCATCGGGAAGCTTTAGGTTGGCCAGCGCCAAAGCTGAAGGATTGATATTGGATCCGTCCGCCTTGATAGTCACGCCGCCTAAGGAACCTGCCATCCCGGCAAACAATCTTCCGAGCGCCGCGGGCGATCGATCGTTCGTAAGTGGCGGTTCGACAACGCTGGCCACGCATCCTACTCGCGATTGACCAGAAGCGAGGCCGTTAACCTGCCGCGTTCCCTGATACGAACTAAAAAAGAACCATTTCTCTTTCTTTATCGGTCCACCGAGCGAAAACCCAAATTGATTCTCGTTGAGTACAGCTCGCGGTTGACCGGCGAGGTTGCGAAAAAAGTCGTTTGCGTTGAGCACTTTGTTTCGGAAAAACTCGAATACATTTCCGTGGAAGTTATTCGCTCCCGTCTTTGTAACCAGACTTACGTTAGCTCCCGCATAGCGACCGTAACCAGCGTCATACTGACCGGTCTGTACCTTGAATTCCTGCAGACTATCGGGATTTGGCAGAGGAATTCCTCCGCTTCCCGACCCACTGCCCTGAACGTCGCTGACGCTTATGCCATCAAGTAAGAAATTGTTGTCGTAAGAGCGAGCCCCATGAACAAAGATTCCGTCGTTGGAGGGGGCTATTTGCGAGAGCGCGGTCCCACCCAGGCCAAGTTCTCCAGCGTTGTAAACCCCGACCGCAACACCTGGGGAAAGTCCCGCGATTTGCGCAAAATTTCTGGTTACGAGCGGCAATCCCGTAACGGTACTTTCATTTACTACTCTTCCAAGTGCGGAGTTGTCGGTTTGAACCATCAATGGCTCAGAGGCAACCTGTGTTTGCTGAAATTGCGTTGCGAGACGCATTCGTGCTTCGACTTCAAGCGTTTCGGTGACATATACTTCGAGACCAAAAAGCTTCAGAGTCTCAAAGTCGGTTTTGCTGGCCTGCAGTTCATAGGATCCGGGTGGAAGGAGGAGAAAGCTGAATCTGCCAGAGTCACTGGATATCGCAGTCAAAGTTCTGCTTGTGCTCTGGTCGACAAGGCGGAGAGTCGCACCGGGAATCACGGCACCGGATGGGTCGAGAAGCTCACCCGCCAATGCGCCCGTGGCAGTTGTCTGGCCTGATAACGGAGAAATCAACAGCGCAATCGCCGCAGTGACTGTCAATCCACCTAGACAAATCCGAGGTAGTAAGCGGTAGACCTGCCTCAATCGGAGGTTCATGATGGCCTCAATGGGAGAATCCAAACAAGTAAAGTACTCTGCTCTCGCGAAGGCTCTTCCAAAGCCAAATTCATTGACAGGGGTGATTCTTCATGGCCACTTTATATTGGACCCGAAATTTTGCATATTATAGTCCTTGCCGTCAATAAAGAATCAGGCGTTTAAACGAGGTGGTGGACTCGTTGAAGTGGCGGCTTGAATTTAGAAGCTTCCTTGGAGGTTTTCGGTGTCAGGTCCAACGGACCACCAGATCTCGGGATGCCAAGTACACTCGCGAGGCCACTCTGCTCGTATCGGGATCACTGCAAGACTTTTCTTCATTATCTTCGCAGCCATTGCATTTGTCTTTCCGCAACCGATTTCAACGCAGGGTCAAAAACCCGTCCGCCGCGTTCTTCTATTCAATGACTTCGGGTACATGGTCTCGCCTGGGATAATGGCATTGGATCAGGCGATCGTAGCGGCGTTAGAGCAATCTCCGTTTCAGATTGAGTTGTACACGGAGACCCTTGAGGCGACGCTCTTTTCGGATGAAGCCTCTCAGCGCAGAATCCGTGCGTGGATTGCTCTTAAGTATTCAGACCGCAAGCCGGATGTGATCATTACGGCGGGGCCGGAATCTCTCCGGTTCATGATCGAATCGCATGAAAGCTTTTTCCAGGGTACTCCAGTCATCTTCTGCGGTACGACAGAAGAAATGTTAGGTGGCCTCAAACTGGACCCCCATTTCACCGGCGTTTGGGGAGTTGCGCAGCCGGAGAAGACACTCTTAGCGGCACTCAAATTGCAGCCTGATACCGAGCACGTCGTCGTAGTGGGTGGTAGAAATCCCTTTGATCTGTATCTGGAGAACCTTGCAAGACATAGCCTCCGCAAGTACGAACCCAAGCTGGATTTTACTTATCTGACTGATCTAGACATGCCGACGCTGCTGACACGACTAAGACAACTTCCTGGCCACACGATCATCTATTACACATCTCTCATGGAGGACGCGGCTGGGAGCCACTTTGTTGATGCTGCTCAATCTGTGCCGCTCGTTGTCGGAGCGGCAAACGCGCCGATATTTGTCGTGGATGATGTTGATCTGGGGGAAGGAACGGTCGGCGGATATTTGATCAGTTGGGTCATAGACGGTCAAGTTGCAGCAAAAATGGCAGTCAGGGTTCTGAGTGGTGAGAAGCCGCAGAACATTCCAATCGTCAGGGACAATAACGTCTATATGTTTGATTGGAGGGCTTTGCGCCGTTGGGGGCTTAGTGAAAAGAACCTTCCCGCGGGCAGCACAGTTCTTTATCGCGAATTGTCTATATGGCAACGTACGAAGTCGATTTGGATCAGCGGCCTCTTGATTATCCTTGGTCTTTCTGCTCTTGTGGCCTACCTCCAGTTCAGTCGAAAGGAGTTGAAGCTGGCCAGAGATGCGCAGATGCAACTGAGCGGTAGATTGATTCATGCGCAAGAGAAAGAGCGAAGCCGATTGGCAGCCGAACTTCACGATGATTTCAGTCAGAGGTTGGCACTCCTTGCTTTGGGGCTGGAAAATGCTTCAGACGCCCTCCCGGATTCGCCCCGCTCCGCAAAGCAGCAATTGCAGGAGCTTATGAATTCGGCCAGCGAGCTTGGAGCAGACATTCATACGGTTTCGCATCGCTTGCACTCCGCCACGCTCGAGAGCCTGGGATTGGAACCTGGTATTAGCTCTCTATGCAAAGAATTTACTGATCGGCATGGAATCGAGATCGATTTCTCAGCTGACAAAATTCCCCGTATCGTCGATCCTAACGTGGCTCTGTGTCTGTTCCGTATCGTTCAGGAAGCCCTTCAGAACTTGAGGAAACACAGCGGAGCTGCAAGAGCTGAGGTCAGATTGTTTAAGCACGCCGACAGAATATTTGTCTCGGTATACGACCAGGGAAAAGGATTCGATATGAATGACATGAAGGCGCATGAGGGCTTGGGAATCCGGAGCATGGAAGAACGTGCTCGATTGTTAAGAGGGTGCCTTGAAATTCATTCGAAACCGGGGAGAGGAACAAAAGTAGAAGCTGCGATACCCCTGCCGACGACAATGGGGCAACCTCATGACTGAGCGAAGGATCCGATTTTCCTGATTATGACTCGGCGCTGGACAGATGGCTGTCTATAGATCCTTTAGAGAGTGTAAAGGCAGCCTAAGGCGGTGGCTGTACCTCCTCGACAATGATTACGCGACAAGTTAGGACTATCACTTTTGACAGCTTGTCAACGGGCTAACTGTCGTCTGAGAATTGGTTTCACTGAGAACAGCCCCGGCCTGTGCGGATGTTACCTGACTTAGAACACCGGAATTCTAACCGTGTTTGCTAAGAAACTTTTCTCCTAAGTCAATCTAAGGCGCAAGGGGGTGCGCGATGGAAAAGGTCACAGGGGGCAAA
>Ga0210384_10009360_pt1 | contig 10112 bp, 6 predicted proteins | sample IncBWH2MmetaG_FD_160574 | JGI IMG/M metagenome (GOLD analysis project Ga0210384, IMG submission 160574) | Forest soil microbial communities from Barre Woods Harvard Forest LTER site, Petersham, Massachusetts, United States - Inc-BW-H-2-M | ecosystem: Environmental > Terrestrial > Soil >...
AGAACCAGTGGTAGTTCAGGCTCATCAGCCAATCGAACGCGCCGAAGCTAAGTGACAACGCGAAAAGCGGCAGCGCGGTAAAGGCGACTTTGCGCATCAGGATCGTGGAACGCGGGTTTCCATCCTTATCCTGGCGGACCGACAATCGGCGCAAGAAGAACGAGGCGAGAATGAAAAATCCGAAGTAAAAAATCGTGCGTCCAAGAAAGAAACCCCAGTTGAGATAGGCGCGTTTGGAATCGAGCGACATCTCGTGTCCGGGCGGAATGTTCATCCATTCGTAGAGATGGCGACGGAGGATGAGAATGGGCACGAAAAAGACGGCCATCACCGCCACGAGCAATGCGATGTTCTCCAGTTGGCGTCTCACCACGACAGACCATTCCGCGTCGGTGGCGTGATGCACGATCGTCCAGAACAAACAACCGGCGCAGAGCGTGAAGAAAAATGCAAACGCGAATAACCAGGAAAAACTAAATTGGTGCGGATTGATCATTGCGCCCACGACGCTGAGGGCCAAAGCAACAAAGGCGACCAACCCAAACAGTAGCGAGAGCCCGGCAAAGCGATTGCCCTCGAAATATTCGCCTTCCGGTGTCGGCAGCGCTTGCGAACGATCGCTCATTTTTTCTCCATTTCCGCCTGATGTTCTTGCGGGACATCGACAATCGCCGCGTTCTGGCTGCGCTGAAGCGCGCGCAAGTAGGCAATGATCGCCCAACGGTCAGCGACCATAATGTTTGGCCCGTAAGCCATCATCGTGTTCTTGCCGTTTGTAATCGTGTTGAAAATCTCGCCGTCAGCCATTTTTCGGATTCGTTCGTCTTGCAGGCTGACCACGGTTGCCAGGCCGTATTGTTTGGTGATGCCGTTGCCGGCAGCCGTCGCGCCATGACACATCACGCAAGTGATGTTGAAGCGCTGCTGGCCGCGTTCCATCAACTGGCGGGTGACCTCGACCGGAATGCCCGTGCCCCAGCGATCACCCATCTTACCGGTGTCGTAATAATCCGTGCCGACGCTGAAGGCGAGATGCTGAGACGAAACCAGATCTTCAGGCGGCGCGTTGCCGGGCGAGTTTGCCGGCTTCGGCATGTCATAACCGATTGGCATCGTTCCGGCGACCGGCAGGCGCGGGCCGCGCCCATCCGCAAAAAACGCGAGCGGCGCTTGCGCCCGCACTTTCATCTGGCGAACCATGTCGGGGAAAATCTCGAGCGGCGCGCCAGTGCTCTTCTGGCCACGGAATCCGAAGACGGCGACGAGCGCGACTCCGAACAACAAAAAAATGAGAAGGAAGCCGCGCAGCATATTTCAATCGTCGTGGATGATAGTGATGTATTGCCCGCCGGTTCTCTCGAGCAACTCACGCGCTTCGACTTCGGTGAAGCGCGGATCGCGCGCTTCGATCACGAGAAAGAATGCATCGTTGGTTGCGCGCCCGAAGCGTTCCCAGTTGAAAATCGGATGATGCGGGCGGGGCAGACCATTCATGATCAGCATCGCGAAAAACGCCGAGAACGCCGAGAAGAGAATCGTGAGCTCGAACATGATCGGGAAAAACGCCGGCACGGTCATAAAGTTCGTCGGCTTTCCGTGCACGATCAGTGGATAGAGGAGCGAGGAGGGACCGAATTCCATAACGACCGCGGTGAGTAAACCCGAAATGCCGCCGGCCAGGACGACTGCGCTGAGCCACGATTTTTTCAATCCCATCGCTTCGTCCATGCCGTGGATGGGGAAGGGCGAGTGCACATCCCAGCGTTTGAAACCGGCATCGCGCACCAGTTTCGCGGCTTCATAAAGCGTCGCCGCGCTCGGATACTGCGCGCCCATCCCGTACACTTTGTGGCCGGACGGGGTTCTCATGCGCGCTCCTTTCCATCAGCCACGTTGGGATGATGTTCAGGGGGCGATGCGTAGTGCACGTCCGCTTGCGGCAAGACGATCTTCACTTCCGACATCGCGATCATCGGCAGAAAACGAACGAAAAGCAGAAAGAGCGAAGTGAAAATTCCGAGCGTGCCGATGAAGGTCCAGAGATCGACCCAAGTTGGGATAAACAAGCCCCAGGACGACGGCAGAAAATCGCGATGCAATCCGCCGACGATAATGATGAAACGCTCGAACCACATGCCGGCGTTCACGCACATGCAAACGAAATAAACGACGAAAATATTTCGCCGGCACCAGCGGAACCAGAACAGTTGCGGCGAGAGCATATTGCAAAACAACATGCCCACCCACCAATACCACCAGTAGGGACCGAACACGCGGTTCCAAAAGGCGAAGCGCTCGTAGGCGTTGCCGCTGTACCAGGCCGTGAAAAATTCCATCATGTAGGCATAGCTGACGAACGAGCCGGTCAACAAAATGATCTTCGCCATTTTGTCGATGTGTTGCGGCGTGATGATGTCGTGCAGCTTGAACATGGCCCGCGCCGGCAGCATCAACGTCAGCACCATGGCGAAGCCGCCGAAGATCGCGCCCGCCACGAAGTAGGGCGGGAAAATGGTCGTGTGCCACGTGGGCAAAATCGAGGTCGCGAAGTCGAATGAAACAACACTGTGCACGGAAAGCACCAGCGGCGTGGACAAACCGGCCAAAAGCAGATACGCCATTTCATAATGACGCCAGTTGCGGTTGGAGCCGCGCCAGCCGCACGCAAAAAAGCCGAATAGGAATTTCCTGATTTTCGAGGTAGCGCGATCACGCAACGTCGCCAGATCGGGAATTAACCCCGTGTACCAAAACAAAACCGAAACGGTGAAGTAGGTCGAAACCGCAAACACGTCCCACACGAGTGGGCTGCGGAAATTTGGCCAGATGCCGTAATTGTTCGGCAACGGGGCAAGATACCACGCCATCCAGACGCGACCCACGTGCACTCCTGGAAAGATCGCGGCGCAGATGACAGCGAAAAGCGTCATCGCTTCGGCGGAGCGATTGATCGAGGTGCGCCATTTTTGTCGCAGCAAGTACAAGATGGCGGAAATGAGCGTGCCGGCGTGCCCGATACCGATCCAGAAAACGAAGTTAGTGATGTCCCAGGCCCAACCAACCGGATGATTCAATCCCCAGGTGCCGACGCCGGTGGAAATCTGGTAACCGAGACAGAACAAACCGAAACTGGCGATCGTCGCGGTGATCGTGAAAGTGACCCACCACCAGCGCGGCGCCGGCTGTTCGACCGCGCCGGAGATCCTTTCCGTCACCCACCTAAAGTTGCGCCGGTTCAAGACCAGGGGCTGGCGCGCGAGCGGCCCTCTGATTACTTCCAGTGCTGTCGGTGCTGCATCCATATTTCACGAACGCGGGCTTGCAGCCTGCGCCGACGGCGCGCTTTCAGCGCACAACGGCCACCACGGACCTTGGCCGCACAGCCAATACGGCTGCGTTCCGAACAAGATCGACCAACTCATGACGTTTTTTCCTCCGGGCTTGCCACGCCGATGTTCTTCGCATCCGGCATTTTTAGATTTGGATTGCGGATGCGTGCGAGATAGCTGGTCCGCGTATTCACATTCAAATATTCGAGCAGCCGATAATTGCGGTCCTGCTTCTTCATTTTCGATACGCGGCTTTCCGGATCTTTGATGTCGCCAAAGACAATCGCCTCGGTCGGGCAAGCTTGCGCGCACGCCGTGGTAAATGAATCGCGCGGGATGCGCGTGTCCGGTGACGCGCCCGCGCGCACATGCGCCGCGATCTTCGCCTCCTCAATGCGCTGGACGCAGAAGGTGCACTTCTCCATCACCCCGCGCATCCGTACCGTGACGTTCGGATTTTTCTGCAACTTCACGATGTCAGGCGCACCTTTGGTCGTGAGAGGCGCGAAATATTCTTTGTAGATGCTGAATTGTCCGGCGATTTTCTTTTTGCCAACCGGTCGCTGATTGTAATCAAAATAATTGAAGCGGCGCACTTTGAATGGGCAGTTGTTCGCGCAATAGCGGGTGCCGATGCAGCGGTTGTAAGCCATGACGTTGAGTCCGTCCTCGCTGTGGATGGTAGCGTTGACCGGACAGACCGTTTCGCAGGGTGCGTTCTCACAATGCTGACACATCATCGGCTCGTGCACGATCTCCGGATTTTCCGGCCAATCGCCGTTGTCCTGATTGAATGCTTTGTCGCTCGCATAATAGCGATCGATTCGAATCCAGTGCATCGTGCGGCCATGTGCCGCTTGTAACTTGCCCACGATCGGAATGTTGTTCTCGCTCTGGCAGGCGATCACGCAGGCGCTGCATCCGGTGCAAACATTTAGATCGACAGTCATGCCCCACTGTTGCGGCGCACCGAGCGGCGGATGGCTGTAAATGGACGGCAACTGATGCGGCATTGCTTCGGCGCCTGCAATTTTCTTAACGAACTCGTTGTCGTCACGGTAGTGATCGAGCGTTGCTTCCCGAACCAGGCCGCGGCCTTCAATGCTGAAATGTTCCTGCGTGATTGAGAGCGGATAGGTGCGACCGACCTTTGTCACCTTCACGCTCTCGATGGCCTGCCCGTCGGCGGCGATGAAGTGCGGATTGGATGACGTACGCAGGAGATAGCCATTGAAGCCCGCTTCCTCCCCGACAGGCCCCGTCTGTTTTCGTCCATAGCCCAACGCGATCGTCACTGAATGATCGACGTGTCCCGGTGAAATGAGAGCGGCGATGACCAATTCGCGTTTGATCGGCTGATTGCGAGCGCTTTTTTCGGTGACGGTGATCTGCACCAGATCGCCCGTTTCAACCCCGAGCCTTTTTGCGAAGACGGGACTCATAAGCGCAGCATTGTCCCACGTGAGTTTCGTCACCGGGTCGGGCAATTCCTGGAGCCAGCCGTTATTGATGTAGCGGCCGTCGTCCACTGCATAACTGGCAACAAGCACGATCTCCGGCGAGTTCACGGTCGGTGCGGGCGGCGGCCCCCCGCCCCAAAGATTATGCGCCAGATTACCGGCCGTGTTTGAATTAAACGACGGCGGCCGATCGACCAACTGAATGTGCGCCGCAAATCCATCCCGCAGCAGCTGGGCCCAAGCCGTTTGAAAATCACCGGGCGGCGCGGTCGCGCGAAAAGTTTCCTGCACCAGCTCCGGGCCTTCCACTTTCGGACCGCCCAGCAACATGTTCATCAACTCGATTTCAGACAGCCCGCCGAAGAGAGGAAGAATCATCGGTTGGATCGACAAGTACGCGCCATCGGATGTGAGCGCGTCACCCCACGATTCGAGATAATGCGCAGCCGGAACATGCCAGTGACTCAACGCCGAAGTCGCGTCCTCGTAATAACCGAGTCGCACAATTTCCGGCACTTTTTTCTGCAAGTCGGCCCAATCGAGCGGCAGTTCCTTGCGGCGGTCGCCCGTCAACGCGCGTGGCGCATTGTAAACGGGATCGCCTCCGAAGATGAACAGTTGCTCGATGCGCCCTTCGTTTATATCTGTCGCCAGTTGCAGAATGCTGTTCGTTCTCGGATTGCGGTGAAACTCGCGGAGAACCAGCGTCTGGCCAAGATTCTTGAGCGCAGAATTGATGCCGTAAACGATCAGTTGCACAACCACCGGCTGATCCGGCCCTGCCAGCACCAGACTCGATCCCGGTTTTGCCAAAAGATCATTGGCCGCTTCGCCCAACCATTGCTCGCCGAAAGTCGCAGCGCCTGCCGGCACTTTAAGAGTCGCAATTACAGAGCCGAGATTGGCATCTTTTGTCGCCGCCAGAATTTTTCCTGCGAGCGCGTACGCGAACGCCGCGATTTGGCTCGCGGGACAGCGAAGACGATGGTCCGCCATCGCGCCGGTGAGAGTGAAATGATTCTCGACCACGTAAAGGCGGTTCATTGCGTCTTTCGCCGCGCTCACTCGCCGGCGCGAGCTGAATGCGCGCACCGCTGCGAGATCGCCCTGGCCGCAATTGAGAAAATCGCTGTCCAGCGCCAGGATCACATCTGCGCGATCGAGCTTGGGCACCAGGCGAAGGTTGCCACCGAAACTCAATTCCGTGGCAAAACTTTGCGCCTGACTCAGGAGCGGGTCGTAAACGACCCAGCGCAGACGCGGAAAGACCTTCTCCAGCTCCGCGCGCAACCGCTCACGCGTGGGCGAATCCGTTTCCTCGACAAGGAACGCAAGACTGTCGCCCTGTTGTACCAGAAGCGTTTTGCGCAGTTGTGTAATATGGGATTCAAAGGCCGCGCGATCGCTCGTCTTTCCATTGTGAACGAAGCGCTTTGAGCGCGCCGGATCGTAAAGATCGAGAGTGGACGCCTGCGCGAACGCGTCGGTCGCGCCACCACTCGCTGGATGGAGCGGATTTCCATCGATTTTCGTCGGCCGTCCGTCATGCGTAGTGACAATGAGCGGAATGGCGCCGGTGCGCCTCGGCATCGCAGTGGCGTAGAAAAGCGGCTTGCCCGGAATCGTCCATTCGACGCTCTTCGTAAATGGAACCAGATGCGCTTCCGGGCGGCGGCAGCTCGTTAGGCCAACTCCGGCCATCGCCATCGACGCCCCCATTAGCTTCAAAAAGTTGCGGCGCGACCATTCGTCGCCTTCCAGTTGCGCAGCGCCCGCTGGAAACTCGCGCTCCAGCCATTCACGGAACTCAGGCGTGTCGCTTAGTTCGCCCAGGCTGCGCCAATATTTCTTTCCGGTGAGCGGCTCCAGTGGATGTTGAAAGACGCGTTTCATCGGTGACACCCCTGACAATTCGTCGTCGGATTTATGTTCCAGTGTTCCTTCAAAGTCTGGCCAATCTCTGTCTGCGTTAGTTTTTTCTTCTTCGACAGATCTTCAGTCGAGTCTTTCGGCTGACCGTACTTCGCCACAAATTCCGCCGGCTTCACATCATCGGTTTTCCAATCGAGATTAAAAATCTGATCGTCCGGCCGGAGAAAATTTTCCGGATGCCGGTGACATTCCAGGCACCACGCCATGCTGTGCGGTTTGGCATGATAAACTACCGGCATGTGATTGACGGGGCCGTGACAACTAAAACAACTGATCCCGCGATTGACGTGCGCGGAGTGATTGTAGAAAACGTAATCGGGCGTGCGATGCAGTTGCACCCATTCGATCGGGTTTCCGGTTTTCCAACTCGCCCGCACCGGCTCGAGCTTTGGATTGTTCTTCTGCACCTGGCTGTGGCAGTTCATGCACGTCTGCGTATTGGGCAAATTTGAATGCGCCGCCACTTCGACAAAGCTGTGGCAATAACGGCAATCCATCCCGAGTTGCGAGACATGGATGTCGTGCGGAAACGGCACTGGCTGGATCGGCTGATAACCCACCCGCGTGTACTTCGGCGTCACGTAATACCACGTTGCCGCGGTTAGCCCACAGACGATGATCACGCCGCAGATCGCCATTTTGAGCGGCAGCCAATTTGTCCAGCGTGGAAAAAAATTCGCCATAAAACTAGCGCGCGCCCCCGCTGCTCAGCCCCAGCCAGCAACTTAAAAACGAATTCGGCTTGCGACCAGGATGTGCGCGCATCGAAGCAAAGAGTCTATAAATCGAGATTGTGAGGGCAAAACAAAATTCGTCGCGCGATGTCATGTCGATCCCAAATCATGCGTCGCCCTTTCCGATACAGAAAAGGAAGCGATTGGCAAAACAGATAACTTCAAAACTTCGCCAATGCGTCAAGCCCGGAACGCCGATATTGACCCTGTAGAGGAAACTGACAGCTTCTCTTGCAACTCTTGATCCGTGAAACCAGCACGAAATCCGCTGCGGCTACTCTTCTTTTTCGTCGCTTATTCTATTAGCGCAATGAGCCGCGCCGAAGATGTCGATCTTATCTTCGTTAACGGGAACATTTACACCGTCAACGAGCGCCAACCGCATGCCGAAGCGATTGCGGTGAAGAAAGACCGGATTGCGTTTGTCGGCTCGACTGAAGACACGAAAAAGTTGGTGAGCGACAAAACGCGCATTGTCGACCTACGCGGCCGCACCGTTGTGCCCGGAATGACCGATTCGCATTGCCACATCTTCGGAATCGGTGAGCGCGAGATGAATTTGAATCTCGAAGGCACGAACTCGCGCGAAGATTTTCTCGCGCAAGTGAAAGGTCGCGTCGCACAAACCGAACGCGGTAAATGGATCATCGGTCGCGGCTGGATCGAGACTTTCTGGAAACCGCCCCAGTTCCCGTCGCATACCGATCTCGATAAAATTGCGCCGGACAATCCCGTCTTCCTCACGCGCGCCGACGGTCACGCCTCTGTTGCAAATTCAGCGGCGTTGAAAATCGCCAGGATCGATAAGAACACGCCGAATCCCTTCGGCGGCGAAATTCTAAAAACAAACGGCGAGCCCAATGGAATGTTGCTCGATAACGCACAGGACCTCGTCGAGAAAAATATTCCGAAACCGACTCGACGCGAACGCGAGCAGGCACTGTTAACCGGAATCAATCGCGAGATCGGGCTTGGCTGGTGCGAAATCCAAAACGCCGGCAGTCACAAAGAAGATATCGATCTGATAAGAAAAGCGTTCGCCGACGGCAAAGCGAAGATCCGATTCATCAATTGCGTTTACGGTCCGGGCGATGACGCGCAGAATTTCCTGCGCGAAGGATCGACAATCAACGCGTTCAACCACCATTTCACCCAGCGAACGATCAAAGTAATCTTCGATGGCGCACTCGGCTCACGCGGTGCTGCACTGCTCAAGCCGTACAGCGACGCGCCGGAGACTTCGGGTTATCTCACCGAGAAGCCGGAACAGTTGCGGCCGATGTTCGAAGAAGCCTTGCGCCGCGGCCTTCAAGTTGAGACACACGCAATTGGCGATCGGACCAATCGGACGATTCTCGATCTTTACGAAGCCGCGTTCAAAGCGATTCGGCCTAACGAACGCAAAATCGCGGAGCCACGCTGGCGGGTTGAGCACGCACAGATTGTCGATCCCGCAGATCTCCCACGGTTCGCCCAACTCGGCGTGATTCCCTCGATGCAACCGTCGCACGCGATCAGCGATTTATTTTTCGCGCCGAAGCGGCTCGGAATGGATCGGCTCGCCGGCGCTTATGCGTGGCAAAGTCTTTTGAAATCCGGTTCAATTATTTGCGGTGGGTCGGATGCGCCCGTCGAGCGCGGCGAACCGATGATCGAATTTTACGCCGCGGTCGCGCGCAAAAGCGTGAAAGGATTTTCCGGCGAAGGCTGGCATCCCGAGCAAGCTGTTTCGCGCGAGCAAGCATTGAAAATGTTCACGATTTGGCCGGCGTACGCGGCGTTCGAAGAAAACGACAAAGGCTCAATTGAATCCGGCAAGCTCGCTGACTTTACCGTTCTTTCGGCTGACATCATGAAACTGCCCGAGCCGGAAATTCTCAACACGCGCGCCGAGATGACCGTGATCGGCGGGGAAATTCCTTATCAAAGAAATAAGTAAGGTCCGATTATTTACCGCGGATAACGCCGATTTCGCAAATAGCCGAATTCACGTTGCGGCGCGCCCTGGCAGAACAACTACGAGTACAAGTACTCGTCATGGTACTCTCGTTGGGGTGCAAACTGGACGTTTTCATTTCCGGTCTCGGGATACTCGAAGATTTTGCCTTCGTAATTACGGATGACGATTTTCTCGTTGTCGTGATATAAAATGTAACCGGGATTGATCGGGACTTTGCCGCCGCCGCCGGGGGCGTCGATAACGAACTGTGGTACGGCATAGCCGGTGGTGTGGCCGCGCAAGCCTTCGATGATCTCGATTCCTTTCGCGACCGATGTCCGCAAATGCGATGAGCCGTTAATCAGGTCGCACTGGTAGATGTAATACGGGCGCACCCGGCACATGAGCAGTTTGTGCACGAGTGTTTTCATCGTTTCGAGATCGTCATTTACGCCTTTGAGCAGCACGCTCTGGTTGCCGAGCGGGATGCCAGCGTTGGCGAGACGTTCGAGGGCTTCCTTGACTTCGATCGTGAGCTCACGCGGATGATTGACGTGAACGCTCATCCAGAGCGGATGATGCTTCGCAAGCATCGTGCAAAGTTCGGGCGTGATCCGTTGGGGAAGGAAAATCGGGACCCGCGTGCCGATGCGGATAAACTCGATGTGCGGGATCGCGCGCAAGCGGCTCAGAATTTTCTCGAGCTTATCGTCGCTGA
>Ga0210384_10009361_pt1 | contig 10112 bp, 8 predicted proteins | sample IncBWH2MmetaG_FD_160574 | JGI IMG/M metagenome (GOLD analysis project Ga0210384, IMG submission 160574) | Forest soil microbial communities from Barre Woods Harvard Forest LTER site, Petersham, Massachusetts, United States - Inc-BW-H-2-M | ecosystem: Environmental > Terrestrial > Soil >...
CGCCCACATCGGTCAGCATTTTCTCGAGGATCGTCGCCATGCGGGTGAGATCGCGAGTGTCCTCGGAATCCACGCGTCCGGCGGCGGCTTGAGCGCTGTTGGCGAAGCTGAGAAGTAGATCGCCGATGCGCTCCAGGCTGATCATGAACTTCATGCAGGCCAGCAGTTCGCGGGCCTGAACGGGCTCGACTTCGGTGATGGCATTGGTGACCGCGCTGTCGATTTCCATATCGAGCGCGTCGAGTTCGCGCTCGCGCTGGCGTAAGGAGTTCAGCAGCGGCGCGGATCCAGTGGCAATGCCTTCGGCGGCGGCGCCTGCCGCCTCCTTGGTTAGCCGGCAAGCTTCGATCGTCCGGCGGACGATGTGGTGGGCCGGTTGCACGGTAAGGCCTTCGGCGCGGGCAGTGCTCATGGTAATCCTTTGGCGCGGGCTGGGTGCACGCACCGATTTCCTCAGATTTTGCCGTACTCATACGCGCACAGTCAACGGCTCACAATAGCCTTTATTGTTCTGCGGCGGGTTAAGAAGGTGTGAATTTTTGTAGGACTTGAGGTTTCAAAAACGGGAGTGAGCGCTATCTGGTGCGGTGCTTCTGCAGCTTGCGTTGCTGTTTCTGATATTTCTTGGCGGCTTTGCGCTGTTTCTTGGCCATCTTCCTGGAGGCTTTTTGCTGCTGCTTGGCGGCCTTGCGGGCTTCGCGACCATTCTCTCCGATGCTGCGATTTTCGCGCTGGGCATTGGCGGGGACCGACCCCGCAACACTAACGGCAGCCAGCAGCAGGAGAGCCACAGTTCGTTTCATAAGTCTCCGGAGGAATTTGCTGCAGCAATCTTACACCGAAGCTGAGCCCCGGCGAGAGATTGGTCGAGGCAAAAGCCAGACGAAGATATCCATCTGGGAAACTCGGCGCACGATGGTGTAAGGCTCATCGTAATCTCGCACTTTTCGGGCGTTGCCTGCAGAATGTGAAGATGGGCGTAGGTTCAGTCTTTATCGATTTTCTTCAGCGCATTGCGATTGGTGCAGGCGCTGTACTGGCTCTTCTGGTCGTCATCGATCTCGGCATGCCCAAGCGCTCGCCGGTGCTTAGCCGCCGAATCAGGAAGTAGTCGCACAACTCTCCTCTAACCCCTTCTGATTCCCCCGGCGGATTCCCCTTCTCGTCCGCTGGAACAATTCGTGGCACTTTCAGGCTAGGACCACTGACTACTACCCTACGTAGTTTGCTGTATTCCGTAGGACATACGCTGTATAGGAAACTACGAATTTGGGGAGGATTCGTGTACAACGTTGCTCTTGTGCGCCAATTGTGTGCCGATATCGCCGCTGAGAAAGACCCTGCCCGAGTCAATGAACTCGCCGACCTGCTGCAGGCGGTTATCAAGGAAGATCACGAAGAAATCCGCGTCAGAATGGCATTCCTCCTCCAAAAATATGCGGGCGCGATAGGACAGGCCAAAGCCGCCGACTGATCTGCCTTCATGTTAAATCAACACAGTATTAGGACACTCCCCTTCTTACACCTGGTTTGACGCGATTGGCGCGGGCGTGAGATAGTGGCTCGCTTCCTCTCCGCAAATGGTTGTAGACATTCACTTTCTTGGAGCCTGTTGACCTCCTCATGGTCCGCCTCATTCCGAAGGATACAAGCTTCTTTCAGATGTTCTCCGTCATGTCAGACAATCTGATCGCGGGAGCCCGAACTCTTGTCGATCTGTTTGCGGACTATAAAGATGTGGATAAGAGGATTGACGAAGTCCGGCGCCTCGAACGTGCTGGCGACGAACTCACCCATGCCATCCTTACCAAACTGAACCAGACCTTTATCACCCCCTTCGACCGGGAGGACATTCACCAGCTGGCTTCGAAGCTGGATGACGTCCTCGATTACATCAACGCCTCCGGCGCGCGGCTTGTCATGTACCGGATTGCTGCGCCGCCGCCGGCCGCTGGGGAGCTGGCCAAAATTATCCTGATGCAATGCCAGGAGTTGCAGAAGGCTGTGTCTCTGATGCAGAAAAACGGAAATATCCTGAGCCATTGCGTGGAAATCAACCGCCTGGAAAATGAGGCCGACCAGGTCTCGCAGCAGGCGATTGCACGGCTCTTTGAGTACGAGAAAGATCCCATCAACCTGATCAAGATAAAAGAATTGCTCGAATTCCTGGAGAGCGCCACCGACAAAGCGGAAGACGTTGCCAACGTGCTGGAAACCGTCGTATTGAAGAACAACTGAACTTCAATCCATTAGGCAAACAGGGAACCCGGTGAAGCCTGATCTTCTGCTGCTGATCATCACAATACTGGTCGCACTGACCTTCGATTTTCTGAACGGATTTCACGACGCTGCCAACAGCATCGCGACCGTCGTCTCCACGCGCGTGCTCTCCCCCAAGCTGGCCGTAGCCTGGGCCGCCTTCTTCAACTTCGTAGCCGCTTTTTTTCTGGGGACCGCGGTCGCCAAGACTATCGGCAGCGGCATGATTCGCATCGATCAGGTCACGCAATACGTCGTCATCACTGGACTGATCGGGGCCATTGTCTGGGACGTGTTGACCTGGCTCTGGGGTCTGCCCACTTCGTCGTCACATGCATTGATCGGAGGCTTTGCCGGAGCCGCCATCATGCGATCCGGCTGGCACGTGATTATTGTCTCTGGTTGGTACAAGACAATTATTTTCATCGTGGTGGCGCCCGTCGCCGGGCTTATTCTCGGCTTCTCGTTCATGGTGGCCATCTTCTGGCTGCTGCGCAATAAACCTCCGCAGAAGATCGACGCCTGGTTTCGCAAGTTGCAATTGGTCTCAGCCGCCGCCTACAGCCTGGGTCACGGCGGCAACGATGCGCAGAAGACCATGGGCATTGTGGCTAGCGCGTTGTACGGAGCACATTACCTGACCCGCGCCGAGTTAACCGGCAACTGGGGAAAATATCACTGGCCTATTATTTTGGCCGCCCACACTGCTATAGCGTTGGGAACGTATTTCGGGGGATGGCGCATTGTTCACACCATGGGCTCGCGGATCACCAAGCTCAAACCAGTCGGAGGCTTCTGTGCGGAAGCGGCGGGGGCGATTACGCTGTTCTCCACTGCACTGGCCGGAATTCCCGTCAGCACCACCCACACCATTACCGGAGCGATTGTTGGCGTAGGTGCGACTCACCGCCTTTCGGCCGTGCGTTGGGGAGTGGCGCGCCGCATTGTCTGGGCCTGGGTGCTGACCATCCCGGCCTCGGCGTTAGTCGCCGCCATCGCGTTCTGGCTGGTGCGCTTGATTCATCCGGGCGCGTAGTAGGGCAGAACTCACGCAGCGACAGCCACCTCGGCTGTCCAAGCCTGGGCGCAGCCCGGCGCCCCCTGTACATTATGCAGTCGGCAGCGTAAAAAGAAATGTCGACCCATGTGCCAAATCGCTCTCCGCCCGGATCGAGCCGCTATGCGCCAGCATGATGTGCTTGGCGATCGCTAATCCAAGACCGGTTCCTCCCGACTCCCGCGAGCGCGCTTTATCCACTCGATAGAAACGCTCGAAGAGCCGTGGCAGATGCTCCGAAGCAATCCCTGCTCCGAAATCTTGGACAAAGAATTCCACGGCATGCGGAACCGCGCGCGCACCCAGCACGATTCGCCCACCTGAAGCGCCATACTTCAGGGCGTTATCAATCAAGTTGGAAAACACCTGATGAATGGCTTCGCGATCGGCCAGCACCGACCGCAGATGCAGGATCGGAGAATCTTCGTTCGGTGAGAAATCTTGAATCTGCAATTCAATGCCGTGACCGCGCGCGATCTCGCGAAAACTCTCTTCCGCATCATGCAGCAATTCAGCGGGAGGAACCGCTTCCGGCTCAAAACGAGTCTCCCCGGATTCCACCCGAGCCAGAGTCAGCAAGTCTTCCGTCAGGCGAGACATGCGCGACGAATTCTTGCGGATGATTTCCAGGAACTCACGGTTGGGAGAGACATTTTCGGGAGTGCTGTCGAGCAGCGTCTCCGCGTAGCCCTGAATCGACGTGAGCGGCGTACGCAGTTCGTGGGAAACGTTCGCGATAAAATCGCGCCGGGTCTTTTCCACGCGCTCCGTCTCTGTAAGATCGCGCAGCACCGCAACTGCGCCTCCATCGGGCAAAGGCGCAGCCGTCACATCGAAGGCGCGCCCGGACACAATCGATGTGGCGCGCGACGTTTTCACCTCCCGCGAACTTGCAGCCTCCTTCACCGTCGCCAGGAAGTCCGGGTCGCGAATGGTTTCCACCACCGGCTGATGCAGGCGCGTACCCTGTGGCACCAGGCGATCCATGGGCTGGTTGGCCCACTGCACCAGCCCGTCGGCACTAACGGCGATCACCGCATCCTGCATGCTGTTGAGCAACGTTTCAAGTTGGCGCTGGCTGGAGCGAACAGCTGCAAAACTTTGTTCCACGCGCCGCGCCGTCACATCGATGGCAGCCGCCACGCGGCCCACTTCGTCCTGCGAGGTCTCGCGGATGCGGGCCTGGAGGTCACCCTCGGCAATGCGCGCCGCCACCTCGACGATGCGCTCCAGCCTGCGCGCGCTCCAATGGGCAGCAACGGCGGCTACGATCAGCGCGAAAAGAAAGGCCATGCCGGAAGCCAATCCCAGACGGCGCCGGACCTGCGCGGAGACGGCTTCCACGTCAGAGAGTGGATACGCCAGCCGCACCGCCCCCCCGGAGATCGGCGCAGCGACATAAAGAAACGGAATTCCAATGGTGGCGCTACGGCGCTCATTGCTGCCTACTTTGCCTGCCAGCGCCGAGGCGAACTCTGGGCGCTTGGCGTGGTTTTCCATTCCCGCGGGATTCGCCTCCGAATCGGCGAGAACTTTCCCCCCCGAATCGACAATGGTGACTCGTGCTCCAGCCGATTGCGCTTCCTGGGCAGCGATATCGGTGAGCGAGTGGCTGCGATCAGTTTCCACGCGATGCGCAAGGAGTTGAGTCTTTTGCGTGAGGTTGCGCTCGATCTCGGCGCGCAGCGAAGATTGCCAGGCGCCCCCCACCATGAAGTCGAAGGTCACAGCGGCCGAGACGATGACCACCAGAAAAGCGGCCAGCAACTTGAAGAAAATCCGGTTTCTCAATGCGTTCTCACTTGGCAGCTTCTCACTTGGCAGGCTCGCCCTTGGCCAGCTCTCCCTTGGGGGCCTCGAAGCGGTAACCGGCGCCGCGCACGGTTTTCAGGTAGCGTGGATTCTCCGGATCAGGCTCGATTTTTTCACGGATCCGGCGCACGTACACGTCTACCGACCGCGGAGTCACGTAAGAAGTGTCGCGCCAAACCGAATCCAGCAGATGATCGCGGGAAAATACGCGGCCCAGGTGGCGTGCAAAGTAATCGAGCAGCCGAAACTCCGTTGCAGTCGTGGGGACATTTTGTCCGTTCACCGTCAGAATCATGGCGGCAGGATCGATGGCAATGTCTCCCACCTTCAACGGACTTGGCGGAAGCGGACGCTCAAAGCGGCGCAGCACCGCCTTTACGCGGGCCACAAGTTCGCGCGGACTGAAGGGCTTGGCGATGTAATCGTCGGCGCCAATTTCAAGGCCGAGAACGCGATCGGCCTCGCCGCTTTTTGCAGTGAGAAAGATTACCGGCACGGGAGCGAGACTCGGAGTCTGGCGCACGGTGCGGCAAAGTTCCAGTCCGTCCTTTCCCGGCACCATGATATCGAGCACAAACAGCGCAGGCCGCTGGCGCTCGGCATCGGCTATCACATTGGTGCCGGTGGGATAAACGCGCACGGCAAAGCCGTCGTTCTCCAGATGATGGCGCACCAGCCGGGAAATATCGGGATCGTCTTCGACGACGAAGATGCTTGGTTTCACCACTTTATTGTAGCGAAGGGACATGCCAGTACCTAGCACCGAGTGCCTGGTTCACCGCGAGGAACGTGATATTTATCGGATTGTAACAATCGACTGATCGAGGCTCACCAGAGCAGACGAATCCCGCAGCCGTCAGAAAGAGATCACTAAGTTTCCCGCCCGGTCAATGCGGAACCGCTTACCCGGTGGAATCACCGTAGTGGCACTGTATTCGGTGACAACCGCAGGTCCTCGATAACTCTTCCCCGACCGCAGGGTGTCGCGGGAGTACATCGCCGTCCCGAGTTTCTTGCCGTCGAACCAGACTCGTGTGGGGACGGCCGCCCTCGGCCGAGCAAGACCTGGCTCGCTTTCCGCGCCCAATGGAGTATCCATCCTCTTCACATCATGCGCGGTAGCTTTCATCCGTGGTGACTTCACTGCTGCTCGCAGCCGCAACGTCACCAACTCCACTTCTCCCTCCGCATGCACATACCCGTAACGGCGCCGGTGCTCCTTCCAGAATTCTTGTAGGAGATGTTTACCGAACGGCAGGTTCAGTTCGTATCCCTGTCCGAAATAGCGGATGTCCACGCTGCGCTTGTAGTGCACCCTTCCCTGCCACGCCTCGCGTTGAAAATCTTTCGCGGCCTGTTTTTGCAGCGCGCTAAATTCCGCTTCCACCTTCGCGTACGAAATTTTTCCTGCCACGCGCCACAGCACCGTGCGCGAGTAATCCTTCACCACATCGCTCACCAGAATACCGAGTGCCGAAAGCGCCCCCGGCAGCGCGGGCACGATAACGTGCGGAATGCTTAGTGATTCAGCCAGAGCGCAGGCATGAAGGCCTCCGGCGCCGCCGAACGCTACCAGCGCGAAATCCCGCGGATCGCGTCCGCGCTCAATCGACACCACGCGGATCGCCTTCTCCATAGTGGCATTCACCACGCGAATCACTCCCGCGGCAAACTTCTCCAGAGCCAGCCGGATCCCTTGCCGCTTCAGCCATTCGCCAGTAACGCGGCGAGTACGCTCGATATCCAAAGTGAAATCGCCGCCCAGAAAACGCGTGGCCTGCAGGCGGCCTAATAAAAGATTAGCGTCGGTCACTGTCGGCTGGCCCCCGCGCCCATAGCAGATTGGCCCGGGATCGGCTCCGGCGGATTCCGGCCCCACGCGCAACACTCCACCAGCGTCAAAACGCGCCAGCGAACCTCCGCCCGCGCCCACGGTATGTATGTCGAGCATCGGCACGCCCACCGGGAATCCCGCGACCTGCGCGTCGGTCGCCGTGGCAAGCGCGCCTTCCACCAGAGAGACGTCGGTGGACGTGCCTCCCATATCAAAGCCGATTATTTTCGAAAAGCCGCTGTCGCGCGCGCTGGCCGCAGCTCCCACCACGCCGCCAGCGGGTCCCGAGAGGACCGTGCGGACAGGCTCACGCGCGGCGGATGCCAGCGACGTGATCCCCCCGCTGGACTGCATCACAAAAATCCTGGTCGGGCCGGAAGCAACGCCGCCGGCAACTTCTCGCCGAAAGCGCCCCTCTAGACTCTCGAGGTACCGCTGCATCACCGGCTGAAGATAGGCATTGATCACCACCGTTGAAGTGCGTTCGTACTCCCGAAACTCCGGCAGAATCTCGTGAGAGATCGAGAGCGGCACACCCAGCGGCTTAAGCACTTCCGCGACGAGTCGCTCGTTCTTCGGATTCGCGAACGAAAACAGCAGCACGATGGCGATCGACTCCGGCCGCTTCTCTGCCACTCGAACCGCCAACGATTTCAAATCTGCGGAAGAAGCTGCGGTCAGGATTGCGCCATCGCTCGCAGTTCGTTCGTCAATGCCAAAGCGCAGATCGCCCGGCACCAGCGGCTCCACGCGGTCAAAGAAAAAGTCGTAGAGCTTGGGCCGCGCCTGGCGTCCAATCTCAATGGCATCTTCGAACCCGGCAGTCGTCACCAGCGCGGTGCGCGCACCTTTGCGCTCCAGCAGAGCGTTCGTGCCAACCGTCGTGCCGTGCAACAAGGTCACGTCGCCTCGATGTTCAATCCTCCTCAGCGCTTCAACGATCGCCCGCGAGGGATCCGCCGGCGTGGAAAATACTTTCACCATGCGCAATCGTCCGCGTTCCATCCACACGCAATCGGTGAAAGTGCCCCCGGTATCGATCGCAACGCGCACGGGTTGAAGACGGCGGGCCATGGATTGAATTCGGAAAATTAGGGTACCATTTGCGGCTTAAGACAGACTATGTGAGAGAAATAGACCATGTGGCAGGACAGCAAAGTGTGGGAGCGACTCGCCCGCTCAGGTTTTTTAAAATCGCAAATGCGTGCGCGCCGTGGAAGAGCGGCCCTTCAGCGCCGCGTCAAGATGCCACTGTCTTGAGCCCCTTCAGAGCCTGCCCTGAGCGAAGCCGAAGGGTAAGTCCGGGGTAAGCCCACAAAATAGGAACCGAGTCCCCGAGGGATGGAAGACGCTGGCGACGCTGGCCGAACCTGACTTATGAAATTCGCTGTAGCTATCCCTTCGTGCGCGAGCTACAATGCCGACGGAGACGAACACTCCCTTTCTCTCTTTCAGATCCACTGAGCTAAGTCAGCCCATCTGAAGTCAGCCCCTCTTAGTTCCGCACCCAAAAAGGAAATTCGATGAAAAAGGCGACTCGACTCGCATGCCTTTTGCTGTCCTTCTTAACCATCCTAGCCAGCCCATTACTAGCGCAAGTGCAACTCTCGGGCCCAATGCCGTTTGGCCAAGTGACCGTGCTGCCTGCTAATGGAAGTACGGGTCAGTTCGCCGGCCTGCAAAATCATACCCCCTTTACCATGAACATTGTTGGCTCCAACGTAGGATCAAGCGGCCCCTTTACGGTCACGGCGCCCAAGACGGTGGGCTCGGGAAGCTACGTGGTCGTAAGCGGCACGTTCAATCCTTCTACGATCGGGTTGTACACTGCCGCGATTCAATTCTTTTACCAGTACGCCAACACCCAAACAGGAGTGACTGTAACGATCAGGCCGTCAGGGACCTATGCGGTTACTGGGTTTATCAACCCCAAGTATAAGATTGCGGGAATCGATTACTCCGTGCCAGGTGTACAAAGCTACGTTCAATACACGAATACGACGATGATGGGCACCAGCACTTCCACTTCGAGTTCGTTCTCCACCAATGTATCGTCCAGCGTCACAATTTGCGGTGGCGTGAATGGAAAAGTTGTCGCGGGGAACGCCGGGGTGGTTGTCTGCGGCACGTACTCCAACTCCTTCACCCAGGAGTCCGATACATCCTCTTCAGTCGCCGTCAACCAGACGACCGCTTTCACCAATAAGTGGTTTCCCCTGACCGGCCCGGCGCTTGATCACGGTAACGACGTTATATACGTCTGGGTGAACCCGCAGGTGTGGTACACCATCAACACTCCCAGTCCCGGCCCCATCCAGTGGAACGGGTACACCTATGACCAATTGGACGACTCGAACAACATGGAAGTCATCCCCATCCGGTTGAGCCAGCTATTGAACCCGTCCACCATTGACGCCGGGACCAAAGGACGGCTTTTGCGCGCCTGGGCGCCGACGAACACGGATGGTAGCAGCCCAGCCATCACCAACCAGGATCTGCTCAACATTGCTGCCCAGGATCCGTTCTCCAATCCAAACTACACCGTAACCATAGGTTCCGACGGCAAGACGACCACCGACAATCGCTTCACCCAAACAGCGAATACTCCGATGTTTTATGTGCCCGGAGGCAACTACATATATAACTGGATGTACACGACAACCGACACCCAAGGCCAAGGAGGTAAAACTACCTATGCCGAGGGGTTCGCAATCGAAGTAAAGGGCAACTCCAGCATCTTTATTGCTAACCTTAATTACGACTGGAAGGCGTCCACTACATTTACCTGGACAGACCAGTGGAACAAGCTCACTACGCAAATGACGGGCCAGTCGAACACAGTCTCGATAACCGGACCGACGAATACATACACCGGACCGGATGAGTTCAACATCTACGAAGATAACGTCTACGGGACATTCATGGTTGCCCCTGTTCCACCGCAATAGCTGGCTGCCCCAACCTTTCACGCCGAGGTGCCCCGTCCTTGTCTCGCGGTTTTCGCGAGACAGGGCGGGGACTTTTTGACTTCGCGTCCAAGTCCCGTAGAGCCTGGCCTGAGCGAAGCCGAAGGGGACGGCAGACACACCCCCTGAAAACCGTTCCCCACCCAAACCATTCACTGCTATACTCGCCCGGTTCTCGCTCCCC
>Ga0210384_10009363_pt1 | contig 10108 bp, 10 predicted proteins | sample IncBWH2MmetaG_FD_160574 | JGI IMG/M metagenome (GOLD analysis project Ga0210384, IMG submission 160574) | Forest soil microbial communities from Barre Woods Harvard Forest LTER site, Petersham, Massachusetts, United States - Inc-BW-H-2-M | ecosystem: Environmental > Terrestrial > Soil >...
GCGCCCGGAGCGGAACTGGACTACGCCAAGCTGGATGCGGATCTGTGTTTTCCCGCGGGCATTAAACAGGCCCTGAATCAGTGGCGGGTTGGGTTCCCCGTCACCACCATCGAAGACCGCTCGGTCAATGTGATCCAGGGAATGGGGGCCAGCGGCACGCGGGTGAAGCTGTACTTCGACGCCGAGTCGGGATTATTGGCACGCCAGGTGCGCTATGCCGATACGCCGGTCGGCATGGTTCCCACGCAGGTCGATTACTCCGACTATCGCGAGGTCGCCGGCGTCAAGATGCCGTTTCACGTGATTGTGACTTGGACCGACGGACAGTCGATCATTCAGTTAAACGAGGTGCAGCCCAATGTCGCAATTGACGCGGCCAAGTTCGCCCAACCCGCGCCTGCCGTGGTGAAGCCGCTAGGGACGGCCAGGTAGCGCGTAGGCTATTTCGAGCCCGACCCGCTCTGCTCTACTTCTTAACAATGCCGGCTGCGTGGTCGCGGAATGTATTGAAAAACGCTTCGTCCGTGGGGACGCAGCGGTCTTCCACCAACCCGGACCATCCGCCGACCGACATGGCTTCCTTGGGAATCAAGGCCCAGACCTTGGTGTCGCTGTGCCAGGGCCGGGTGTACATCACGGGATCGGTGATCGTCATGTCCACTTGCAGCCGGTTCGGGCTGGGGCGCTTGTAGCGCTCCTCGAGCACCATCTTGTCGCTGATCGGATAGCCGTACTGGTCCACCCATTGGCGGTCGTCAAATCCCGTTGTGGTCACAACCAGCGTGTCGCCTTCCCATTTGGAGGTCGAGTACCCGTTGTAGCGCGGCAGATAGTCTTCCACCTTGGGAAGCTTTCGTCCGTCCAACCAGATTTGGCGGGTGTCCCAGGTCCATTCAAATATTTGGACGATTTGATCCTTAGCCTGAATCATCTCCATGGACGCGCCGCCCCCTGAAAACGCCACCAGGCGGGCCAATCCCAGCGGCTCACACCGCGCCTCCGGATCGTTGCCCAATGCCGGAATAACCGCGCGGCGCAGACCGATATCGATCTCAGGATGGGCGTTCGCTTCCTTGCTTCCCAGCTCATAACCGCGCCCAGGCTTGTTCAACTGGAACTTCTTTTCTCCCGCCGGAGTCCGCGGTGGAATGTCGCCGAAGAAGCCGTATCCGGGAGCTGGTCCACGGTCGCGGCACTCCGGGCATGCAGCCAGATGGAACTGCCCAGGGTTGCGGCTCCACAGCCCGCTGAAATCGTGCTTATCGTATTGGCGCGTGTCCTTGTCCGACGACGCATTCGGATCGCCGCCCGCCCGGCCGCGCCCGCCCGCGGGGGCCGGAGTCTGGGAGAACGCGAATACGCCGGTCACCGCCAAAATCCCGGCCAGAATTTGACGACGAAAAGCGGAGGCGCGATCGACGCTCATGGTCATTTTGCTCCTTCGCCTTCGGTCTTTTCGCCGGGCTTGGGCTGCAAACCGCCCGGTACACCATCCATATCGACCGCCGTCAGATCTCCGCGCAGGCCGACGATATTTTCGCCTTTCTCATTCTCAATCTTCATCACGATGCCGCTGAATCCGCCGACTCTCGAGGTGCCGATGTAGAGCTTGACCTTCGTTCCGGGCTTGAGTGCTTCGACGCTGCGGCTCTTGGTCCAGCCGCCCCTCGCGAGCTCGGACGGATTGGTCAGCAGCTCGGAAACCCAGTGTTCCACCTTGCCGTTCTTGTCGGTACGCTCGAACGTCATCGAAGGATGTGGATTTAGGTAATTGAATTCGGTAACGGTAGCCCAGGTCGTCCATAGATGCCCAGTGTCATAGGAGATGGCGCTTCCGTGATGTGCCCAAATCGTCGCGCAGATCAACAAAATACCGGCGCCCAAAGCGAGTGCTCTTGCCAATTTATTTCGCATGATAGAAAGTGTAGAATGCACCGTTTCCCGTGTCAACGTGGGATGGGCGAATCGCGAGTTCATCTTGCCGCGGGGGGCTCTTGATCCGACGGGATACCCGCCCAATGACGAAAAAACGCCACCGCCCGATTTATGGACGATGCATCGTGACCGGCAACCAGCGCATTCGCATTCTTCCCGGTCCGCGCGATATTGAAATAACGCCAGACGCCTGGAGATTCCTGTTCCAGGAAGTATATAGACTGCATTTCGCCGGGGTGGAATAACGGGACCAGAAGGTACCGAATAGTGCTGACGTTTTCGGTCTCAAAAACAAGCCGATCCGGAGTGACGCTTCCCACGCGCATGCTATAAGTCGCCTTGCCGGATAGATTGTCGGTCTGTTGAAAGTACAAAGTCCCCCCTTCGGAAGTCTCGTTCATCGAAAAATCCTGACGGCGCCTGTCGCTGGTCTGCCCGGCCAAGGCGGAGGCGTCTACGATCAGAGGCTGCCATCGCTTGTGGGTGGTCGACCAATAGCGCATCCCCGCGAGTTGGGAAATTGCCCCGACGTGGCGCAGCAAGCCCTCAACTCCAGAAGTGTCGCGGAACCTCGCGACCGTAACGATCAGCGATGAGAAGCCGGGCGCGGACCATCCGGTGCAAGGCGGCGGGGTCCAGTCGCGTCCCAACTCAGAGCGATCCCAGACCTTCACGACGGGCGGGTGATCCAGATCGGGGTAGGAAGGAAACGATTCGCTTCCACAGGGCGGCTGCGGCCCGGAATCGGCAAAAGCTGTCGCTGCGGCGAGGCAGCTCAGAAGTGCCCAATAGCTCATATTTAGATTATCCCGCCGAGAGTGGGGGCGATGCGCCGTCCGGAAAATCAATGCTTGTGCTTACCTGAATGGCCTCCGCCCGAATGCCCGCCGCCGCCACCGCCGGAGTGACGCGGAGCGGAAAAGTGCGAAGAGCCCTTCGGCGCGGAGAAATGTGGTGCAGAAAAGTGCGGCGCCGAGAAGTGCTGGGACGAGCCGCGCGGCATCGAAAAGTTTTGCCGCGACGAGGGGTTCTTGGATGAAAAGTTCCGGGATGAGAAGTTCTGCGATGGCATCTGAGGCGCCGAGAAATGCTGCGACACCGGGGCCGGAGCTCGGTCGAACGGTGCGGCGTTGCGGAAATTCGAAGCCATCTGCTGGGGCATTGCGCTCGAGTAGCCACGGTAGTTCTGTGAATAACCGCCGCTGTTCGATGAGAAGCCTGACCGGTACGCGGGCGCCCCGCCGCGGTTGTAATTCTCCGCCGCGCGATTGCTGGACTGGAATCCCCGCGACGCCGCTGATGACGATACAGCCGGCGCGTAATTGCCGCCTCCGAAACTCCGCCACCCGTTCGAGCCGAGGCGCCCAGAACCCGCAAAACCTGAACCTGAAAAGCTTGAACTCGCAAAGCGGGAAGGCGCAAAATTTGCAGCGGATGTCCGTGGAGAACTGAATCGCCCGCTGGCATATGATCCGTGGTATCGGGCGGCCAGAAATCCATTGGAATACGGAATACCGAGACGGTGAGCCGGATTGTGAGCCCAAATAACAGGTGAGCCGTAGCCGCCAAATGAGTTATATCCGCCGCTATATCCGCCGCCGTGAGATCCAAAAATGCCGTTGAAGAAGAGACTGTTGAGAGAAAGACTGTGCGTGAACCAGCTCAGGACCCATCCCCATCCTCCCCAGCCGAGCAAACCTGAGAACAACCCAGCAAGGTTGATCCCGTTCCCGAAACCAAATCCGTTTCCGAAACCGGATCCGCCCCCGTAACCAGGTTCGCCCCCGTAACTAGGTCCGCCCCCGTAACTAGGTCCGCCCCCGTAACTAGGTTCACCCCCGTAACCAGGTCCGCCCGCGTAGCCCGATCCATAGTCGCCTTGAGAATAATGGACCGCTGGGTATGCTCCCGCAACCGAAGGACCCCACACGTAGTTTGGATCGTAAACCGGAGGATAAATTACCTGCGGATTGGCGGGCTGAATCTGGATCGCGGACTGGTCGTCTTGCGTTTCGGTCGACACGATCTGCTGAGGCGTGGTCGCCAGCCGGCCGTTATTTCTAGCTTGCGCACGCAACCTCTGGATCGCGTTCATCACGTCGGCCTGTTGCGCCAGAAACGCGTTGCCCAGGTCGGTGGTCCAGCGAACATCGCGACTGAAGAGCGCCACCACGTCGGGGAATGCGACCAAAAGCTGGACACTCGGGTCCCAGTTCTGCTGTTTGGCCGCTGCGATCAATGCCTGGCCTTGCAGATTCCTGTTCTGCTCAAGCCATTGTTGGGCTTCGACGATCTCCAAAGGATAGGTACTGGCGGCGAGCGCCTGGCTGAGCAGCGGGTCAGGGTAGAGGGCAATCGGGGCGACCAGATTGTCCAGTTGATCCGGTCCCAATAGTTGCGGCTGAATGGTTTGCGGCGCGGCTTGCGGCGAATACTGCGGTGGCGAATACTGCGGTGGAGAATACTGCGGTGGAGAATACTGCGGAAACGATTGCGCCCACGCGAGGGAATTCGCATACGGAAGCAGCAGGACGCATACTATCGCTACGGTTGTGCGGATCGCTGAGTGGCTCATAAAGCGCGCCATTCCGCGTTACTCAGCGCCAGCCGAAACGTCGCCAACCACCCACAATCACGCCGGGTCCCGGCGCGATCACCGCACGCGGGACAACCACGGGAGCCACCGGGGGCGCGTAGTAGCCGTAAGGCGCGTAGGCGCCATAATAGTAGGGACCATAATAATACGGGTTGTAATAATACGGGTCGTAGAAGCCCAGGCCGTAGCCGTACCCACCGTAGAATCCACCGTATCCGCGGCGTCCGCCCACAAACCCGCGGTTGAAATTTCCGAATCCCCGGCCGAATCCGCCCCCACCGAAGGCGCCTCGAACAACATTGCCCACGACGCCGCCCGCGAACGATCGCCCCCCACCTCGGAAACCACCCCCGCCGCCCCGGGATTGAGCGAAACCGGTTGCCGCCAGTGTGAGCGACATCAACAGAATAAGCAAGCCCCGCATAGAAATCCTTTCTTGCCGATCCGGCGGACGAGTACTGCATTTAAATAGCCAGCATTCAAGGTATTGATTTTGAATAAAACCCACTGTGGTCAAACCGGCCGGAAACCACCAGGGTGGTGCTATTCAGCCATGGGTGGCGAAAGAAAACCGCCGTCACTAGGCCATCGTAACACCCTGCTGTAACCATGCGTCACAAGGTTTCAGGAGTACTAACGAATGTTCATGCGCCCGCTCATGGTATTCTCCGCCCTGTTTACCGCTGCACTGCCGGGATTTGCCGCGCTGGGCGGTACAGAGGACTCGGTGGCTGCCGATCAAGTCAAGTTCCGGGCGAGTCGAAGGATGGTGCCGGAGCACGGCTACCGCGTGCATGAATTCACTCGCGATGACGGTACCTTGATACGGGAGTATGTTTCCTTCGACGGTAAAGTGTTTGGAGTTTCCTGGAAGGGGTCCACGCTTCCGGATTTGTCTCAATTATTAGGATCGAGTTTCACGGAGTTCCAGACTACGCTGCAGCGCAAACCGGGCCGGCGAAAGGCGGCGGTGGTGCGCAATAGCGACCTGGTTGTGGAAAGCACCGGACACACGCGCGCTTTCTACGGGCGCGCGTACCTGAACTCGTTGCTGCCAGACGGGGTGACTCAGGAGGTGGTGCAATGAGCCGCTGCGATGAAGCGGCCCTGCGCAACAAACCCAGGCTCGTGTCGGCCGCAGCGGTCATTCTGCTGGCCGTGAGCCTCGCGGCGTGCGATAGCGGAGGCAGTAGCAGCAGCACTACCAATGGTGGTTCCGCTATAACTCCGCCGCCGCCGGTGAATAACGTCCAGCCTGTGATCGTGGACGTGGGTCCTCTCGTCAACGGACAACCCGTGGGGGATGTCAATATCCTGTTCACGACCGTGACGATCTGCGTGCCTGGCACGGCAACTTGCCAGACCATCGACCATATCGCGGTCGACACGGGGTCCACCGGAGTGCGAATCCTGGCTTCACAGCTCACATTGACTTTACCGACCAGTACGGACGCAAGTGGCAACCCGATCGGCAACTGCGTACAATACGCCGATAACACCTTCCAGTGGGGACCGGTCGCGAAGGCCGATATCAAGCTGGCGGGTGAAGTGGCTTCTGCGGTGCCGATCCAAGTGGTGGGAGCTTCTAATTTCCCCGCCGCTCCGTCGGACTGCAGCGCCGGTGGAACGCCCGCGCAACGCGTCTCCGATGTAGGCGCCAATGGTTTTCTGGGAGTGGGTATTTTCAAGCAGGATTGCGGCGCGTCATGCGCCTCCACATCGCCTCCGGCTGTCTACTACAGTTGCCCGGCCGCCGGTTGTTCCATCACATCCGTTAGTTTGACGCAACAACTGCAGAACCCCGTCTGGATGTTTCCACAAGATAATAACGGCCTGTTGATCGTTTTGCCACAGATAGACGCCAGCGGAGCGGTAACGGTATCGGGGTCGATGATATTCGGCATCGGCACTCAGTCCAACAATTCGCTGAACGGCGCGCAAGCACAGGCCACCGACAACTTTGGCAACTTCACAACCACATTCAACGGGGTGCCGTACCCTAGCAGCTTCATCGATAGCGGCTCGAATGGTTTCTTTTTCCTGGATGCGCGAACCACTGGCCTTCCGGACTGCAGCAGCACCCAGGCGCCCGGCTTCTATTGCCCCACAGCTCCGCAAAACTTCTCCGCGATCAACACCGGCCCGAATCCAAATGGATCCGCAGTCCCGGTTTCGGCGAATGTTGCGTTCTCCATTGCGAATGCGGTGACGCTCTTCACTGCACCCAATAATGCGTTCAATGATTTGGGCGGGAACAACCCCGGCGCGTTCGATTGGGGGCTGCCTTTCTTTTTCGGCCGCAGCGTGTTTGTGGGGATCGAAGGCCAAAGCACGCCCGCGGGCGTAGGACCCTATTGGGCGTACTAGAGCGCCATGAACAAACAGAAGGGCGCGGTAAACCCCGATAGAATGACCGCGTCCCAAGAGGTTGATGTCTAAGTCGCCATTGCTGGCTTTCACGTTTTCGGTGGCTCTGGATGGCGGCAGCGGATCAGAGCTGGAAAGATAAGCAGGTTCCAGAATGGACCGAAAGCGACGCCAAGCAACTTCTGACTGACTCGCCCTGGGCCAAGAGCGTCACGCCTAGCATCGATAAGGCAGTGGAGACTAAACCGAGCCGATCTGTAGGCGGCGCGCGCCGTGGCGGCGGGTTGGGGATTGGCGGCATCGGTATCGGGACAGGCGGAATCGGCCGGCGCGCAAGCACCGACGGGAATGGAAATCCGGGCGGCGTTAGCGATTCGCGCTCCGGGACCGTCGATGGTGGCTCGGCTAATTCGACACAGACGGCTCCCACTCTCACTCTTCGCTGGGAAAGTGCGCTCCCGATCCGCGAAGCTGAACTCAAGGCTCGCGAAGTAAATGCGCCGTCGCTGGATGAAGATTATTACGCAATTGCGGTTTATGGCATCCGAGAAGGATAGTCAACGATGACTCTAAACAGTTGGCCGACCAATTGAAGACTCAAGCACTCATCAAGCGCGATGGTAAGAAAGATTTGAAGCCTTCCAGCGTCCAGGTCCTGCTGCGAGAAGACGGCCCGCTGATCGTGTACCTATTTCCGAAGACCGCGGAGATCACCTGGCGAGACCACCGGATCGAATTTGGCGCCCAGGTCGGACGTCTGAAGTTCACCCAGGCGTTTGCCGCGGATGACATGATGTTTCGCGGCAAGCTCGAACTCTAACTGCTACCAAGCAACTATGGGGCTTCGTCGCGCGTCACTACAATAGAGGTGTGTCGTTCTAGCCCGCCACTGGTTATGCATCCCGGCGCTCAACCCTCCTCAACGATCCATCAGCTGCGCAACTCGAGGCGTGAGTTCTTGTTGTCGACAGCTTCTTTACTCTGCGCCCGCCTCGCTCTGGGTCAAGACGAACCGACCTTCTCGACCGACGTCAAGGTCGTAAATGTGCTTGCTACCGTGCGGACCAAGAAGAACGAGATCGTCCGTGATCTCACAAAAGACGATTTCCTCCTTTCCGAAAACGGCCGCCTCCAGACCATTCGCTATTTTTCGCGGGAATCCGAGCTTCCTCTGACCGTCGGACTGATGATTGACACCAGCATGAGCCAGCAACGGGTGCTCGAGTCCGAGCGCAGCGCCAGCTTTCGCTTTCTCGACCAGGTGCTGCGCGAGTCCAAAGACAAATTGTTCGTTATGCAATTCGACATGGCCGTGCAGCTACGCCAGCCGCTCACTTCGTCACGTAAGGATCTGGAAGAAATTCTGCCGTACGTCGATACACCCACCCGCCGCGAACTTAATCTGCAAAACGGCGGCGGCACTCTGCTCTACGATGCTATCGTGCAAGCTTCCAACAGCGTTCTGAAGAATCAGAGAAACCGCAAAGCGATGATCGTGCTTTCCGACGGCGGCGAGAACGGCAGCACGGCGACTTTGACGGACGCGATTGAGGCGGCGCAACGCGCTGACACGCTCGTTTATTCCATCCTGTTTGCCGACCGTGGCTTCCTTGGGCCAAGCCTTGCTTTTGGACCGGAGGGCCGGGGAATCCTCATGCGCCTTTCGAAAGAAACCGGAGCTTCTTTTTTCGAGGTCTCCAAAAAACAAGGCATCGAACAGATCTACGAAACGATTCAAGAGGAACTTCGGAGCCAATACAATTTGGGATTCATCTCGGACCAGCCCGGCGAGATCTCCGAGTTCCGCGCCTTGAAACTTACAACTAAACAAAAGGGGTTGATCGTGCAATCCCGCGAGCGCTACTGGGCGAAGGCCTGAACCGATGATGACCAGGCGAACCGCCATTCTAGTGGGCCTGGGACTCGGCGGCGCCGCGGCCGGTTCCGCCTGGGCCAAGGACTTCTGGAACGAAATGAAGCCGTCGGACTGGACCGAGGAAGACATCCAGCAGATCTTGACCAAATCGCCTTGGGCCAAGGACGCCTCCATCTTCGACACCGCCGCGCACAAAGGATTGTCGACCGCCCCGCGGGGTGTGGGCGTCAGCCGCCGCCGCGGAGGAACGTCCGGGACTGCGGGGAGCCCGCTGCCCTCCGCCAGCAACTCGAACTCGTGGAGCGCGACCGTCCGTTGGGATTCGGCCTTGCCCATTCGGGACGCGCTGAAAACCCCCAAGACGGCTGACGTCGACGAAAACTACATTATTGCTTTGGTCGGCGACATTCCTGGCGTGAGCGTGCCGTCGGACGACGACGGGCCCGAAGAACGCCAGCAGAAGCTGACTATCCTCAAGGAAACTACCAGGCTGGAGCGCAAGGATGACCCCCTCGAGCTGCAGCGGGTCAAAATTGCGCCCCGCACTCCGCAGTCGCCTGCCGGCACTTTGTTTTACTTTTCCCGTGTCTTTCCGCTTACACTCGAAGACAAGCAGGTCACGTTCGTCAGCAAGGTAGGTCCACTGGAGGTGAAGTGCAAGTTCACGCTCAAGGATATGATGTATCGAGGTAGTCTAGAGCTGTGAAACCTATGATTTCGGGGCGATAACTGGCTCGGGAACCGAATGCCCCGCGTACACATCTAAACGACGGATAGGAAGAATGGTGTTATGAGATTTCCAAAGTTAGCACTCTGGGTGGCGCTGCTTTCTCCGGCCTTGATGTCTCCGGCCTTCGCGCAACGCGGCGGTGGCGGGCACGGTGGCGGAGGAGGCCATGCCGGAGGTGGCGGGGGTGGCTTCCGCGGCGGTGGTGGTGGTGGCGGCAGCTTCCGCGGTGGTGGTGGCTTCCGGGGCGAAGGTGGCTTCCGAGGCAGGAACTTCGGTGGCCGCGGTTACTTCTATGGCGGCCGTTACTACGGCGGCCCAGGCTTCTACTTCGGATTAGGCGGCTGGGGCTATCCGTATTACGGCTATTATGGATACCCGTATTATTATGGCTACGATCCCTACTATTACGGTTACGATCCCTACACCTACGATTCCTATCCGCCGTCTTCGGCGCCAGCGCCGGCCCCTCCACAGAGCTACGGAAACCAATATCCACAGCCACAATATCCGCAACCACAGGGGCAAGGCCAGCCGCCACCGCAGCCGCAGACTCAACCACAATCGTCTAACGGTAACGATCCGGGACAGAACTTCTACCTGATCG
>Ga0210384_10009364_pt1 | contig 10107 bp, 7 predicted proteins | sample IncBWH2MmetaG_FD_160574 | JGI IMG/M metagenome (GOLD analysis project Ga0210384, IMG submission 160574) | Forest soil microbial communities from Barre Woods Harvard Forest LTER site, Petersham, Massachusetts, United States - Inc-BW-H-2-M | ecosystem: Environmental > Terrestrial > Soil >...
TCAACTGCACGCAACACAAGCCGAGTTTATAAGCGGATTCGGCGCGCAACTTTGGAGAAAGCTGAGAGGCGCGCAGTTCCGAGTAGATTGGCGCTGCCTCCGTATAATTCTGTTGCTTGTAGAGCGCTTCCGCTTTTAAGAGCTTCGCCTGGTCGGCGCGCTCAGCCGTAGGATTGGATTTGAGAAATTCGTCCACCTCTGAGAGAAGCGCCGGCGGATCCGAGTTGTAGATGTTGATGAGCCGCTCATAGGCCGCGTCCTTCGCTTCTTCCCGGTCCGGATATTTTGCGATGATCTGGCGATAAATCTCTTCCGCTTCTTTTGCCTTACCGAGTTGCCGCTCGCTGTTTGCCGCAAGCAACATCACTTCGGCCTGGCCCGCCTCTGGAAGCTTCTCCTGCTCTTTCTTATAATCGGCCAGCAACTGCGCGTACTGACCGGATTGATACTGCAAACGGCGCAACCCAACCTGCGCGATCGCCCGGAACTTTCCGGCTTCCGGCAAGGTGCGGCCCTTTTGCAGTAAGCTGGCGGCTTTATCGACCATCGCCTTGTCGATCTTGCCTTTTTCCGCTTGCACAAGATCGAGAGCAATCATGCCGCCGCGCACCGCCGCCTCCGCTTTTAAAGCCGGCTTCTGGGTTTCATTCGCGAGAGCTTCGTATTGCTTGAGCGCATCGGCTTTCTTTCCCCGCGCAGAGAGAATCGATGCTGCCGCCAATCGGGAATCCTCGCGATACGGGTTCGGGTTTTTGGCATCGCTCACCTGTTGATAGATGCCACAGGCTTCGTCTTTGCGATCGAGTGTCTCGAGACACCGTGCCTCGAAATAGCGGGCCGAAAGCGCGACCCCAGATTCCTTTGATTTCGCAGCGGCGCGATGAAAAAGCGGCAGCGCGGCGGCATAATCCTTCTCCGTAAAGGCCGTCTCGGCCAGAACGTAGGCCGCTGGGCCCGCAAATTCACTGTCGTCGTAGCCATCGAGGACCTTCTGGAAACTCTTTCGCGCTGCGCCAGGGCGATTCAGCGCGCGGTGACATTCACCGAGAAAGAAATAGACGCTGGCGCGGCCGGGTGCGCCGGGATATTCGTCCAAATATTTTTCGTACTCGGGAACGGCGAGATCGTAGAGTTTGCGCAGGAAAAGCGCATTCGCATAATCGAGCTGGCGACGATCTGGTGATTCCGTCTCCGCCGGCGCCGCTTCCGAGAATTCTCTCTCCGCGGGCGGTTCCTGCGGATCCCGCAGGCGCGGGACAGGGGGCTGGTCGACCGGCAGAGCACGCGCGACCGGCGGTTCATCAACCGGCTGAGCGCGGCGAACTTCCGGATAATTTTGAGCGAGGACTTGGCCCGCACTCAAAATGAGCGCAACCAGTCCGACTAGACCGCCCACGCGCGGCGCTATCTTCATTTCGCCGTCGCGAAAGCGACGTTGGTTACTCCGGCTTCGGTGCAAATGTTCAATACGCCAATGATGTTTTTGTAAGCGCCGGCTTCATCGCCACGAATCACTACGGCCTGCTCCGAGTTGAGCTGAACCAGACCTTTGAGCAGCTCGGTCAGCTCGGCACTCGAAAGGGTGCGGCGGTTTACAACCACGTTGCCGTCCGTTTTTACATTTACAACCACGTCACCGATCGGCGCAGGTTTGTCCTTCGCGGCCGAAGCCTTCGGTACCTTGACGTCCAACTCGTTTTCGTTCCGGGCCGCGTTCCAAGTGAGGAGGAAAAAGATCAGCAACAGCAGCAGGACATCGACCAGGGGCGCGAGCTGAATGCCCGGATGATGCAATTGGGCGCGACTACGCAGATTCATGGCGGGAGGATGCCGATCTTGCCTGGGCGGTGCGACTAGCGACGTTAAAATTCATCCTCGAGCAGCACGGGTGTTCGCTCCGCCTGCTTGCTGTATTGCAGTGAAAGCAAAGCCAACACGTGCGTGCAGGCAGATTCCAGGTCCGAAATCAATCGTTGCGCTCTGCCGCGGAAAAATGCGTAAAACATCATGGCGGGAATTCCAATAGCCAGCCCGGCTGCAGTGTTAACCAACGCCTCGCTGATCCCTTGCGAAAGAAGCACATAGCGCGCTGTGCCAAGATCAGCGCCGAGTGCACCGAACGAGCGAATGATTCCAAAGACTGTGCCGAGCAAACCGAGCAGCGGCGCGATCATCCCGATATCGGCCAGATAAACGACGCGATTGTTGAGGTTCGCCGCGACCCGCGTCCCTTCCGTCTCAGCGATCTCGCGCACCTGCTGAAAATCCGCGTTCGGGTTCTTGGTTGTGAAATCGAGCATCTTTTGCACGACGCGCGCGATGGCTTCGCCGTGCCGATTGGAAACGGCGAGCAATCCCAGGTAATCACGCTTCCGCAACAGTGCATCCGCCGTCGCCATGTACCCGCTCGAGACAACTGCGCCGCGCCGGATCGTCATCAAATAAACGATTACGAGCATGACGGAGAAGATCGACAATAAAACCAGCGGCACCATCACCGGCCCGGCTTTGAGCAGCGCGTCCAGCACTGTCTTTGTGTGCGGCAGGTCCGGCGCCAGCGGCGGCGTGGCGCCCTGCGCAAGCAAAGGAGTTGCGATCGCCGCAGCGATCAGCAAGAAAAAAATCTTCATGCCGAAAGTTCCGTAACGATAGACGGAGCGGCGCAGGTTGCAAATGGCCGCTCAAGAGTAAACACGGTTCGGCATCGCAAGTTGCAACAGCGTCGCTCTACTGGGCAACGCCTGCGCTTGGAGTGCGGCACTGCGTTGCTGCTTTCACACGAGGCGGCATGGGCGGCTGATTTCAAGGCGCAGACATGTCCCCCCAACGAGGGCTGCCCGCGGCTTTTGTGCTCGACAAGTAAGTAGCGTTTCTGGCAAAATCTTCACGCCTGTGACGAACAGAATTCGCAACGAGGCAGCCGCGCTCCTTTTGCTCGTCTGCCTTGTCACTTTTACGTCGGCTTTTAATTTGCCGAATAGATCGGGGCACCTGTCGGCGCGGTTGGCTTCCCTTAACACGGCCGCCAATCCCGCGCAGCAACACATCATGCTGACTCTCGCTGATCGTGTCGCTTATCAACGAGCAATTGAGGAAGTTTATTGGCGTCACCGTATCTGGCCAAAAGAGCGTCCCGATCCCAAGCCTTCGCTCGACGAAATGATGTCTTCGGCGCGGCTGAAAAAGAAAGTCGAAGACTATCTGCACAACTCTGAAACACTGGAGGATTACTGGAAAGAGCGGCTTAGTGCTGAGCAACTGCAGGCTGAGATGGAGCGCATGGCCCAGCACACTAAGCAGCCCGAGGTACTGCGCGAACTCTTTGAAGCTCTCGGGAACGATCCCTTTGTCATCGCCGAATGTCTGGCGCGACCGGCGCTATCGGAACGCTTGGCCGCCAACTTCTACGCCCATGACGAAGGGGCAGCAATTAAGAAAACCCAAGACCGCTTGGAGCTCGCTACGGTTGAACGGCGCAAAGAGCCGTTCGAGTCCTGGAGAACCAGAGTGGAAAACCAGATGCCGAGCACGGTGGCAGTGGCGGCTAACTACACATTGCCCACAATATCGCCCAATGTGAACGGATGCGCTGATGACACGTGGACAGCCACCAGCACCACCAACGCGCCCTCTGCGCGAGACTCTCACACAGCAGTGTGGACGGGTAGTGAAATGATCGTCTGGGGGGGGCTATACGGTCTTTGGCAGCTTCGATGTCAATACCGGTGGGAGTTACAATCCCAGCACGGATAGTTGGACAACCACCACCACCACCAATGCGCCCACTGCCCGAGCTTTTCATACCGCAGTGTGGACGGGCAGTGAAATGATCGTTTGGGGTGGCGTTAATAACTTCGCCGGCGATTTTAACACTGGGGGGAGATACAATCCTGGTACGGACACGTGGGCAACCACCAGCACCGCCAACGCGCCTACTGCACGATACTCTCACACGGCAGTATGGACTGGCAGTGAAATGATCATCTGGGGTGGACATCATGTCACCAGCTCCTTTAACACCGGCGGCAGATACAATCCCGGCACGGATAGTTGGACGGCCACCAGCGCGACGAACGCGCCTTCTGGCCGATACAATCATACGGCTGTCTGGACGGGCAGTGAAATGATCATCTGGGGTGGATATGATGGCACCAGCTCCTTTAACACCGGCGGCAGATACAATCCCGGGACGGACACTTGGACCAACCACCAGTGCAACCAACGCGCCCGATGGCCGATACTCTCACACGGCAGTCTGGAGCGGCAGCGAAATGATTATCTGGGGCGGCATTGGGAATTTAGGCCTTTTTGACACGGGCGGGGCGTACAATCCGGGCGCGGACAGTTGGGCAGCCACTAGCACCACCAACGCGCCCGACGGCCGAGAGTTGCACACGGCAGTGTGGACGGGCGGTGAAATGATTGTGTGGGGTGGCTATGCCAGCGGCTCTTTGAATACCGGCGGCAGATACGATCCTGCCACGAACACGTGGACGGCCACCGGTACCACCAACGCGCCCTCTGGCCGACAATCCCACACAGCAATCTGGACGGGCAGTGAAATGATCGTCTGGGGTGGACTTGGTAACCTCGGCGATTCAGACACTGGCGGGAGATACTGCGCGCAACCGCCAATCCTGATGGCGCAAAGCGCCTTCTCGCGAAAGACTCATGGCGGAGCTGGCACTTTCGATATCCCGCTGCCACTTACTGGTAACGTAGGAATTGAATGCCGCAGCGGCGGAGCCCCAAACGATTATCAGATGATCATTAACTTCGCCACCTCGGTCACGGTTGGAAGCGCCTCAGTGACTTCTGGCACGGGCAGCGTAAGCAGCTTTACCGTGAGCGGACCACAGGTGACGGTCAATCTGACTGGGGTGATCAACGTCCAGAGAATCACGGTTACGCTCGTTAACGTGAATGATGGTACACATATGGGCAACGTTCCTGTTTCGATGGGCGTGCTGGTTGGTGATGTAAACGGAAATGGCGCCGTGAACGCCACCGATGTTGCCTTAACCAAATCGCAAGTGGGTATGGCGGTCAGTGGCTCAAATTTCCGTGAAGACGTGAACGCTAACGGCCTGATCAACTCGGTAGATGTCGCGCTGGTCAAATCCAAAGTCGGTACGGCGCTGCCTCCTTAAGTCTGCGGCCCGCGAACTAGCGCATAGCGGCCGGCATGAACCGCCGAGTTGCTAGGCGAATCGATCGCCACCAACCGGCCGCCGAAAGCGAAAGATGTGGGCGGGCTGGATTTCGGGATCGAGCTCGACGTAGTTCCGGCGGCCGTGCCAGGTGTAACGTGCATCGCTTAGGAGATCGTGTACCTGATACACGTCGCCTTCCATCGAGCCGAACTGGTCGATTGGGACATCGACGTACGAGTGTTGCTTGCGATGTGGATCGAGATTCACCACCACCAGAATGATGTTGTCGCGCGCCTCCGTCATTTTGCCGTAGAAGAGAATGGCGTCATTGTCGGCATGATAGCACCGCAAGTTGTCGTAAAATTGCAGCGCGCGGTTTTCTTTTCGGATTTGATTGAGCCGCGTGATCCAGTCCTTGATGTTTCCCGGGGCATCCCAATCGCGCTGCTTAAATTGATATTTCTCGGAATCGAGATATTCCTCGCTACCGGGCAACGCCTCATTCTCGCAAAGTTCATAGCCGCTGTAGATGCCGTAGAGGCTGGAGAGAGTCGCGGCGAGCACGACACGAATCATAAACGCGGGCCGGCCGCCGTCCTGGAGAACGAAGGGCAAAATATCGGGAGTGTTCGGCCAAAGGTTGGCCCGAAAATATTCGCGCATTTCGGGTTGCATCAGCTCGGTGAAATAGTCGATGAGCTCGCGCTTCGAGTTACGCCAGGTGAAATAAGTATAGCTTTGGGTGAATCCCGCTTTAGCCAGCGCCTTCATCATTTTCGGTTTTGTGAATGCTTCGGAGAGAAAGAGCACGTCCGGATATTTGGCCTGGACGCTGGTAATGAGATATTCCCAGAACGCAACTGGCTTGGTGTGCGGATTATCGACACGAAAGATGCGCACACCGTGGTCCGCCCAAAAAAGGACGATGCTCTTCATCTCTGCCCAAAGCGCACGCCAGTTTTTGCACCGGAAATTAAGCGGATAGATGTCCTCGTACTTCTTTGGCGGATTCTCGGCGTACTTGATCGAGCCGTCAGGCCGCCTGTAGAACCAGTCGGGATGCTCCTTAACGTAAGGATGATCGGGCGAGCAGTTGAGCGCGAAGTCGAGTGCGATTTCCATTCCGCGCTTGCGCACTTCCGCTACGAGCCAGTCGAAATCGGCCAGCGTGCCGAGCGCAGGTTCAATCGCCTTGTGCCCGCCGGCTTTGCTGCCAATTGCCCAAGGCGAGCCGGGATCCGCGGGCTCGGAGGTGATGGAATTGTTGCGGCCTTTGCGATTCGTCTGCCCAATGGGATGAATCGGCGGAAAGTAAATGACATCAAATCCCATGGCTTTCGCATCATCGATTCGCGGCAAACAATCGCGCAGTGTCGAGCCACGATCGCCACGGCCTTTGGCTGAGCGTGGAAAAAACTCGTACCACGCGGCCGTGCGCGCAGCTAGTCGATCGACCACCGCGCGCGGAGCAGGCGCATATTGCGTGGCGTTGGAGCGATCGGGATAACTGGCCATGAGCACCTCGAGCTCCCCGGAATGCGCGATGGCGTTAATCTCGGCGTTTTCAGCCGTGCCGATTTGTTGCGAGAGCTCGAGCAAGCGCGCCGCGTCCACCGGGTCCTGGGCGCGCCGCGAGGCGGCTTTGATCAAACCGGCCCCTTCCAGCGCTTCGCTCGTCAGCGCGGAAACGCCAGCCTCGAACTTTTTACTAAACTCGCGCTGCCAGCCGCGAAAGGTATCCGTCCAGGCTTCGACCGTGTATTCGTAGATGGCGTTCTCGTAGAGGGTGCAGACGCTGCGCCAGCGGTCGTTGTCGATGAAGGCCATGGGCGTTTCGTGCCAGCGATTCTCTCCGAGAATGCGCCACTTCAAGAGAGCGGCGACGATATCGTGCCCATCTTTGAAGACGTCCGCTTCCACCACAAGGTCTTCGCCGACCACGCGCTTGATCGGGTAACGTCCGCTGTCAACGAGCGGCTGCAGATTCTCGATGATGGCAGTAGGAAAGGCCCGAGGCATGGGCCATGAATCAACCGAAATTCACCGACTGGGAAAGAAGAAATCTCACCGACCGACGCAAGATGAGCAGCGCGCTTACAGCACGAAATAAAATGCGCACTCGTACAAGCCTGAGTTGCGCGTTTCTTCTCTGCGCACGCGCGTACCAAGAACGGCTGCGAACATATCCTGCTCGAGGCGCCCGACGATTGGGTAGCGATCGAGGAGATTCAAAATAGGCGAGTGACATTCGAGAATCTGCGGGCCGCCCTCTTTCTCTTCCGTGATGACTTGCGACATATAGCCCTCGCCATCGCGCACCTTGGCCAACCACTTGGCACGCTCCGCCACCGTCTCTCCCTTCGCCTTGGCCTTGAGGGTGGCACCTTTTCTTTCGAAGACATTGTAAAGAAGTTTCTCAGGTCCGTTTGGCCCATAAATTTCTTGAATCGATTTCAGCAGCTCGAGTGTGACTGAGTTGCTATCGGTCGGAAAAAGATCGTGGGTGCGGCGTGTGAGCCGGTAAACCATCTCCGGCCGGCCCATTTTCTGCGGCCGCCGCCAGGTATCGAGATAACCATCGCGTTGGAGGGTCAGGCAATGCTGCTTGATGCCCATGTAACTCATCTTCATTTTGGTGACGAGCTGGTTGACCGACATCCCCTGCGTGCGCTTGAGCGAGTTAAGAATTTCCAGCCGCTGGGTGCGGCCAATTTCTGCGAGCAATCGTTGATTCATGGCCTGAGAAAATAGGACTGCTGGACTTTACACGTCTCGATCTTCAAAAAGCAAGATTAACAATCACGCCAATACCGAGAAGAAATTAGCCGGGCGCACAAAACCGGTCGATGAATTTTAATGCCCCTCAGCACGGGAATGGAAGATCGACAATTTCCAAGCGCGCGATGATCGACGGATCTTCCGGCTCAATCGCGTCCAGTCTAGTCCCGACGGAATTGAAGCCGCGTTTGACGTATCCGAGCGCGATTTCCTTCCCGAGCCTCTCACTCCGCGTTGCGCTCGTAGTCCAGCCGGCTTCTTTGCTTTTTTCCCCTGTGGCGGCGAGTTTCATTCCGGTCGAAAGCGGCGCGTCGCACAATGAAAACAAGCCGCACAACCGCTTGTTGGTTTGACCCGACATCTTGATCCGCGAGATCACTTCCTGACCAATGTAACAACCCTTCTCGTAATCGATCGCGCGCGCTTCCAAGTTCGCTTCGATCGGAATGATCTCTTCTGTCAGCTCGCGGCCCCAGCGGGGAATCCCCTCTTCAACGCGGAAAACCTCCGCGGAAGCAGCGTCAAAAAAACGAAATGCTGATGACAATTGTCGCGCAACAACATCAAGAAGCTCTGCGTCGATCCATACGTCCCACCCCGATTCGGTGAAGCGGCGCGCGGAAACGACGCGCCGGCCGTCGCCCGCAGCCGGCCCGGTGGGCGACAACACATGAAAAATCGACAATTGATCGGTTACGTCTTCAATCTGTACGTCATCGGCGATGACATAGCGCTCGAGCCTGGCCAAAAGTACTTCTCGAAGTTCGGGATCGGCATCAGCCAGGAAACAATCCCGCGCGGCGGAAAGGAAAACGTGACCATTCATCCTGCCTTTCGCGCTCAGAACGCAGGCCTCGATTGCGGCCGATTCGGTCGCCTTGCGAACGTCGTTCGTGACTTGTCCGTTAAGAAAACGCAGACGGTCACTTCCTGTGATGCGAAACTTTGCGCGTCCCGATAAATCGAAAAACGGCGCCGTCATTCTTCTCGTCGCGCGATCAGGCGTTTAGTAGTCGCTCTGGGCGCAGTAACCGGTTAAGAGACGCTGCGACGCGGTTGCGTTTCTTCTTCGAGAGATTCGTCGGGCAAACTCGCCGCCGGTGTTTCTTCGGAAGCAGCCGCGTCGTCGTTCTTTTTTTGCGGAAGCTCTGGCTCTTCCAAACCGGCCGAAAGAGGTGCGAACTCCGGGGCCGCAGCGAATGTTCCCGCCTTAGCTTCCGGCTCACTGCTCCCGGGTTCGTCCTCTTGCGGGCCTTCCGTATGAGGTTGAACGACCGCGAACGGCACGAGCTCCGGCAGTTCGAACAGCTCCAGATCGGCTTCTTCGCGACTGGCCGGCCGGACATCGGGAAAATACTTGCGCGCGACAGCAGAATAATCGTCGTCTCCGTACCCTCGTTGCATTTGTTCGAGAAGCCGCTCTCGCGTCGCGCCGGTTACGGCCAATTCAATATAATGTGACAAGCCGAGCCGGCTCGCGATCTGCATATCTTTGAGCATGTGTTTGAGAGAAAAGTGCGGCTCAAAATTCGCCTCGATCATCTTCGGCAATTTCATCGCCAGGGTCTCGGAATAACTGGCGTTGCCGCGCATCGCTTCCGCGAGCTTCTCCACTGGCAAGCCAACGGTTTGGACTAGGGCCAACGCTTCCGCCGCGGCCTGGACGCTTGCAGCCGTCACCATGTTTGTCGCGATTTTGACCGCCGTGGCCTGCCCAATTTCTCCGATCACCATGATTTCCTTGCTGCTCGCTTCAAGAATCGGCCACGCTTCCCGCAACGCCGCATCGTCCCCAGCGACGTAATAGACGAGCTCGCCTTTTTCCGCGGCCATCTTGCTACCGGTAAATGGCGCCTCGATAAAGCGCGCACCGCGGCGTTCGACAATCTCCGCCGCGGCACGCATCGAGTGCGGAGAGACAGTGGAATGCGCGAGCACGATATGGCGCGGCGCCAGCGCGGACGTGAGTTGGTTGGCAACCTCAAGAAGCGCGGCATCGTCCGACACAAAAATTTGCAGGCAATCGCACATCTCCGCAATTTCCCCGGGCGTACCGACGAAGTTTGGGACCCGTCGCAAGGTCCGATTCCAGACAAAAACATGGAAGTCCTTCTCGCGCAGGTGAGCGGCCACTCGGCTCCCGATAATCCCGAGACCGATCACTCCGACATTTTTT